>Ga0247770_1000936_pt1 | contig 26075 bp, 25 predicted proteins | sample UWRJL136409B6_FD_179943 | JGI IMG/M metagenome (GOLD analysis project Ga0247770, IMG submission 179943) | Plant litter microbial communities from Arlington Agricultural Research Station in Wisconsin, United States - UWRJ-L136-409B-6 | ecosystem: Environmental > Terrestrial > Plant litter >... | reverse complement strand
ACTGTCCTGCACTGTTCCTTCTGCGGGGAATCCGTCGGGCCGCGCCGGCCCAGGTGGCGGCCTGCAGGGTCGTCACAGCTGTAGGAAGCAAACGAAGGCCTGAATTACAGGGCAGTGCTACTATAAATAAGGGTATCACAGCGAATATTAACGCTAGAAATAAGAGGATCCAGAAGGCAGTGCTTTATATAATAACTGGAATAGAATGGAGTTACTTGCTTAGCTGAAATTAGATACAGGAGAAGAGAGAGCCTGTTATTGTCAGAAGCGCGGCACTCTGGATTCTGTGGAATTGTAGGGGTTGCAACTGCGTGATTCTATTGCGTGTGTTGACTCTCTTCCTCTGGCTCTGGCTTCCAGCCAGAGGCTTCTTTATAGACTATTCTGCAGGATTCAGGCTTCGTCACTCCGGTGGCTGAGGCTCACTGGCGTACTGGCAGTGCCAGGCATCCAGTCAGCTTCGCTGACTAGATGCCCAGGGTTCAGGGTTCCTGAACCCCCTTCTTTCTGACAATACCAGACATGCAACCAGAAAGTGAAACCAGAAAGAGGAACAGGAGATCCGACGCTACAGCTGGGTAGCTAGTCAACCTATCTCGCCGGGTTCTCGCCCTTTGAGTTCTGGTACGTACGAAGGCTTGCGCCAAAACAAATAACATGAATCTCTCTTTTCCGTGCGAAAACACATCATCGAAATCCTCACACAGTTATATACCAGAACAGAAAGGCACGAGTTTACCACATTACAGTCCTTGATGGCATTGTAAAAGGCTTGTTCAGAACTCAGGAAGGCAATTTAAAAATGCAGTAAGGCCTTTCAAGAATGCAGGTAGGCCCTTTCAGAATGAGAGATAGCCTGCGATAGCTACAATCAGGGCAGTCTTAGCAGTAAGGAGGCATCTTTCGCACTGGCTGAGGGGGCCCTTTCTTTTGGCCCGGCCTTTGTACCTGTCTGACCCCTCCCCCCGGCACCTCCTTATCTCATGTCTTGGCTCGTGGAGCCAGGGGTGCCAATTCTCTGGCCAATGCCTTCATCCTCATCCACCGGTCACCAGCGGACCGATCCCAGATACGGGCCCGGTATTCTCAAATATCTTCTTGATAAAGTTTCGAATGAGAGGTTGCACATCAGCCTCGGCGAACAGAAAAAGAGGACCTCAAGAATGTTGGCGATTTGAGTCCGTGGCGATCAAATGACATTCTGCTGTGTCAGGTACCTACCGAGACCGTGGTGGCACTGTTCGGCAGCGACGGGCACTGGGTCGTGGGCATGCGCGCTTTGTGTTGCCACCGTTGCGGAGCGCTGTTGTGGAGCAACATGTCCCTGCGGGAAATATTGGTTTTCATCTCGTGGTCGGCATTTCTCATGTTGCACAGGCCCGGCTTGCCGGGCCTGCCGGTGCATGACACTGGGCTGAGCTGAGTGGTCGATCAGGCAGTTTTGCTGACCGACCAATCAATTAATTGATCCTGTGGTGTAGTGGTTTATCACCTCGTTCTTATATCAGCACCGCAAGGTGCTACATATGCAATGCGAAGGTCCCGGGTTCAATCCCCGGCAGGATCAACCTTTTTGCCATTTTGAACAGTCCGAATGGACTCAATGAGCGTTTTGCCATCGATGCAACATACTGGAGAGGTGGTGGTTGTGATGTTTTGTGTTTCAGCCGTGATTCTGAGCGGTTGTTGAGGGGCAAGGTTCTTTTTTGGAGGAGGACTCCACTCATCTGGGGAAACGGCACGACAGGTCATGTGATAAAACCAAACACATGACAACCCACTTAGACGGGCTGGGAAGGAAGGCGATAATAGAAGGAAGGTACTAGAGACTTGGTGTGCGGCCTTCGCAGTGGCTTGGTGTGACCGCCCGGACAGCTGCCCAGGAATTCACATTCTCGCACAAACTCCGACCAAGCAAAACTTTCATCCCTCTCCGGCATTATCACTCCTTCCAGTAACGATAATGACCCGCCCTTGTCGAGAGAGTGCATAGGCCGCTTGGACTTGCGTCTGTGCCGCACCCAATCGGCAATAGGTAGGTATTACCCTATGATGCTCACCCTGAATATTGTGGTTACCAGCAACATGGTCTGACCAGCTGCAGAGAGACAGACCCGGATAACTCGCTGCAAGATTATACCCAAGCAAACCCGAGACAGAAACATTCCGCCCTCTCGGCCCTCTCTCTAGTTCCGCAAAGCAGCCATAGCGACAGTGTTAGCAACATGTCAGGAAACCCTCAGGACGGCTACCCTCAGGCACCCCCGTCGACGAAACCCGGTAGCAATATGTTGATCCTGGCGCACCCATGCCCAACTTGGAGGCTCCTCAGACGGGCCTGGGGATTTCTTAGGATCGCTTCCCTCCGTCGCCAGCTGAGACGGAATCCCAGAATGAACATGCCCCGTTCTCTATGCCCGTACCGGGGCTCGTTGAGGAAGGCTCACACAAACGATCGAAGTTAAATATTCTGGAGTCCTGTGACCCCTCCGTCCTGCAATCAGTGCACTTTACGATGCAGCTGCTTTCTTACCATACCGACTGCGATATCAATGCTCTCAAAACAGTGCTTAATACTCTTGCTGAGCTAGACCTGACTAGATCGATGATTGAGGAAATGAAACCGGAAGAACAGGAAGTTCTAGCCAAACTTGGGTCGAACAATGAGTACAGGGACCGTGACACCCACATTCAACTGTTTGCGATTATATCGAAAGACAGGACACGCTGTTGCACCATCAAGGCGAGACTGAACCTGTCGCTAAGGGAGACGATCGACCGAAGGAATGAGATTCTAAATGATATAGCTCGGCTGAATGCGGTCATTGATCGCCGAAAGAACGCGGCGGGTCGCGCTGATGCGATGCCGGCACCCCCACAGCAACAGCCACACTTCTCTGGAGCCTCAGGGATGGGCACTAGTCTCTATGCAACTGGAACTCCGTTTCAACCAACGGCAGGACTTATTCCCGCCGCTACTCCAGCTCTCTCAACAGGCTATTCTCAGCCGCAAAACCAGTTCTCAGGCCAGGAACAGTCCCAACAGCAGCCCCAGGGCATACCGTCGAGTCATCAAAATCATCAGCCGTTTGAGGAGCGGCCCGATGCGAGTCGGGTCGGCCAGGAGAACGAGTTCACAGACATGCTGAATGAATAGGAGACGCGCCAGGCTCTATTAGACCGTTATAGAGCCCCATTTGTATCGTCAAAAGCAAAGCTGCTTGGACAGAATACCGCCCGGTCCTCCATGGGCATCAGGTTTGCTCGGTACTTCAGATGCTAGAAGATAATTATCAACAGACAAGCGGATCACATACTTTGGGTTCTGTTTTTCAAGGGCCGTTATCAATAGATACGTATCTCACTTAAGTGTTCAGCGTACACGGTATCTTATACCGAATAGAAACTCAGCTGCTTTTCATCCAAATCATTGGTACATCGTGGATATACTGTCTTCCAACCGATGAAAGGAATCAGAGGGAAGAGGTGCTGAGTGATGGTTCAAACGGACGGCGTCGTCTCCGCTGGTAATACCCTGGCATGGACAGCCAGTCTTCGGTGAGATCGCCAGTTCGCACGACAAGAGGATGATGAGGATGTCAATGTCAACGATGAACGACGTATTGTAGTAAGATTGTAGATTATGTTCAAGATATCCCAATGCAATGCTGATCCAGGCTATGGTATTGAGAATTTCTATCAATGTCAAGAAGAAATGGCTAATAAAGCGTACAAGAAACATCCCCCTATTAATACCGATAGCCCAAAGGAGCGGGACGCAAGGGTGTATACAAGAAGTGATAACCTGGGTCAGGTTAACTGACGGGGAGAAAGTCGACTCTAGATGGTTTCCTTTCTGGTCAGCTGGCGCTACTCTTCTAACATGTCTTCGTCTTCGTCTTCCTCGCCGTCGTCATTGGCTTGACCGACACCGTCGCCATATTCATTCTCCTCCTCCTCCTCCTCGACCTCTTCTAAAATATCGGGAACCCCTTCTTCCGCGTCTTGGAACACCTCATCTTCGTCCCCATTATCATTCCCATTTTCATTCTCGTCCTCGTCCTCGCCGTCTTCGATCTCAATGGCCTCGACCTGCCGTTGAACAGACGCGGAACTCTCAGCTTGTCGATGTGCAGGCGTAGAGCTACCAGCCCGCGAAGGCAGCTGTTGGGTTTGTTGCGGCTGCTGCTGCTGCTGCTGCTGCTGTGGTTGTTGCGGTGTGGGAGGAGGTGGCTGTACACCTTGCGTCTGAGGTGGCGCGTGCTGCATTGGCTGGGGTGGTTGCTGGGCCACCACAAACTGTTGCCTGTATTCTTCCATCGCGATCCTGGCATCTGCCTCAGCCTGTTCCAGCTCTCGCTCGTGCTTCTCCCGCGCCATTCGCACGTCAGCTTTGGGCGGGGCCTTGGTGATATTCTTAGGGACCGCCAGCAGCGGCTCGCCCTTGAGCACCCATGGCGCCTCGTACGGTGCATCGGGATGCCACTGCGGCGCCCAGTTCGGCTTGCTGTCGTACATGGACTCGCAGACTTGCCTATCGCCGTTGCGGATCATGTGGTCCAGAACGTTTCGCAACCACTCGATGCCTTTTTTGAAGTGCTCCTCGGTGGGGTAATGATGGCGCTTGGCGATCCGGACCTCCTCGACCATCCGGGGAATCTCGGCGCGCGACTGGTAAGGGCCTCCGGGCATGTTCGCGCGGTAGCCGGCTTGCTTTGCATAGTAGTATGCGTCGACCGGGGACGGTTGCCACTGCACCTCATCCATGCTCCGGAAGACGGGTATCCTGTTGTAGCCGAGACAGCGCATGTACGCCCATATGGGGCCGGAAACCGTCTCGGACAGGATGCTCCAACATGTCTGGAAGCGCAACTTGCAGATAAAGGCCTCCACGGTATGGGGCTTGGGTAAGAGGCCGAAGCGCGACGTCAGCTCGCGGTAGCAGCCGCAGGCGCGCGCCACAGTCTCGACCTGCTCCTTCCACAACGACACCTGGCCGGGGGTGCTCAGCACGATCGACTTCATGCCAAAGGAGAAGACCGTTGGCGGCGGGTGCTTCAAGACGTCCTCTCGCGGCCTGCATATCGGCGGCGCCACGCTCAGGAAAGGGGGCAGCAAGGGAAGCCTAGTGGGGTCGATGGGCGGATCAAGCCGTTGCTTCTTGGGAACTGGAAGGTAAGGCGGAGGGAAGGGCACGGGCGGCCTTTTGGATGAGGATGCCGGAGCAGGGGCCGGAGGGGGAGCCTGGACTTGGGCGCGAGCGCCGGTTCGGCCCCGGAATGGAGCCTGGGCGGGAGCAGGGATGGGTGGCTGCGCTGGTGGTGCAGAGCGATGCGGATGTGTTTGCTGTTGTTGTTGCTGCTGATGCTGTTGCTGCTGCGGCGGGCCAGGTGCTAACTGGGGCTTCGGAACGTTCGAATAAAAGAGGACGGGCTGCTTCACCGGCTGCTTTGGCGGTCTGCCTCGTCGCTTCGGTGCGTTGGCATGCGTCGTTGTGGGATGTGGCGGAGGCGGCCCCGGAGGCACCCCGTTAGGGACACCGGAACCGGTGCCATTATTGAGGACGTGCCCCGGAGGAGCCGAGATTATTCTTGCAGACGGGACCAAGGGTGGCGGTGTTGGCTGGTCGTGGCTCATGATGGGTCATTGCCCTCCGGTCTCCACTGCAGCCAGCACTCGGATGAATTGGACCCTCTACTAATGAACCATTAATCGCTACGAATCTGTTCCGGCGGGCGTCAATCGGGCCACAATCGGGCCACGGTTCTTGCGGGCTGCTTGGCAGATACAAGACACCCGAGTGCGCCGGAGTGTGGGTGCAGCCTTTGCCGGCAGTACAGCGTCACTTTGGAGCCGGAGTCAGCTCCTGGTCGAAAATGAACATCGCGTCAGCGCTTCACCAGTGAGGCCGCGTGAGAGCTGAAGCGTGTTCGTGATCTTTTAAATGCATATTGATAAAGATATGCAGCTATGCAGCTGTCGTCCCTGGGCCTGAATCGCTGACCAGGCACCTGGCGAAGCTTTTTTTGACTGCTGCCAAGAGCCTGGAAGGAGGTTGCCGGAGTCCACCTTTTTGCCATCGCCTCGCTTTTGTTTGCGACCGCATCATTTGCTTCGCATTCCCCTGCTCCACAATTACAACGTCTCAATTTCCTGTTGGCCATGGATGGCGTTGCGAGTGCACATCTAATTCGGGTGACCGCCATTACGACCTGAGCTTTTGCAACCGCAGGACGACCTCAAACGGTAAAGAAAAGTGAACAGAAAGAGACCCAAAATGGGCAAGAAGAAGGCGAGCACCCCGGCTCCGGCGCCTACTCCCGCGCCAGCCGCCAGTAAACCCGCCAGTAAACCCGTCAAAAAGGAAATCAAGAAGGCGCCCGCAGAGGACGACTTCATTGTCTTCACCAACTCCGACAAGGAGGTCAAGAACCGGCGAGGCGCACCGGGTCCCAGCAGTAATCCAGGGGGGGCATCAAACGAGCTAGAGGAGCCTGCCGGGCCTCCAAAGCCCACCATCAAACAGATCATCGGCGGCGCCTCATGGACCGGAAAGCTGCCAGTTAACCTCCTCTCCGAGCACTGTCAGAAACAGAAATGGGACCGGCCAGACTTCAGCACCATCAAGACAGCCGATGGCTTTTCGGTCTTTGTGAGCCTGAGCGCCAAGAACACCAAGACGGGTGAGACCACCAAGCTGCCGGCCTTCAAGCTCCCTCCTAGCCATGTGCACCTCGCGTACAAGCCCACGGCCTTAGAAGCCAAGCACTTTGCTGCCACATACGCCCTGTACCGCGTCTGCAGCATGAAGAACATTCACATGATGTTGCCGCCCTACTACAGGACCCTCTGGAAGGAGTTCGAGGCGCTGAAGAAGCAGGACGTCAGGGAAGGAAAGGCCTGGATGTACGAGGCCGACCCCTTCCAGGCCTTGAGGGAGCGCGAAGAGGCCAAGGTTGTTGCTGAGAAGAAGAGAGCGCAGCAGCAGGCGGCAAAAGAGAAAGCCGCAAACGAGCCTGGGAATGTCCTGGCTCTCAGAGGTAACTCATCAGGGGGTGGTAACGGGGCACACACTCTCATGAGAGGATGGGCGACCGTACCAAAGATTGAGATGGGTAACAAGACGAGAACCCAGCTCGAAGATCTGCTCCGGAGGGAAACTATATGGAACCCGCACGGTGTCGTCATGTCTCCCGCACAGAAGGCCGCCATCGTTCGGGAGTTCAAGGGCTTGGGCTTCCGGCAGAGCCACGTCGAGGAGGCTGTGGAGGAGTGCAAGGATCGCGAGGAGAGCTTGGAGTGGCTGCTTGTGCACATCCCTGAGGATGATCTCCCAAGGTGGGCGCTGCCGGAAAGGTACACAGCTGGAGTTACTGTAGGGGCGACAGATCTGCGAAAGGAAAACGTGATCAAGCGACTCTCGCAGTCAGGTTACTCGATCGACCTCTGCCGCAAAATTGTCGCCGCCTGCGATGGTGACGAAGGAAGGGCAGCCGAGGCATTGCAGAAGCTTCTTCTAGCCAGCGGCTCCGGCGGAGCGGATACCCAGTCTCAAGCAGACGCTGATGGCGATGACTTTTGGCGAAGCCCAGAGGAGTGCTGGGAAGAGGAGATGGGTACTTTGGAAGCAAGCTTCGGCGACAAGTATTCGCGGGTTTCTCCAGACGTCTGCCAGATCCGCATCGATTCAGTGACGAACGGAGACAGGAAAGATGTCGACACTCTCATTCAGTTCCGGATGTCGCCTCAATATCCTGCCCAGGTTATTCTGTCTATTGAAGCGGGCCTTCCCGCCTACATCAAGCTGAGCATCATCAAAAAAGCCCTTGAGTACGCCAACGCGTCGCTGCAAGGCGAGGAAATGAAGGTCTACTACGTGGCTAGCTGGGTGCAGGAGAACATCAACGAGATCATCGAGAGGCCCGGGGCCCTTCGTGACGTTGCGTCCGTCGCGTCAGCAGTCTCAGAAGAGGCTAAGCCAGCCCCGAAGCCGCGGAGGAGGCGACCTCGGTACCCGGAACCTATCAAGTGGATTCCCAGTCCGCAGGGCAAAAAGGACTGGCTGGTACGGACAGAATCTGTAGGCTACAAGAAGATGCTTGCCCAACGTGAGAGGCTTCCCGCGTGGCAGATTCGACATGAGATCATCCAAACTGTGCAAGAGAACCAAGTCACTATTATTTCGGGTGAGACTGGTTCCGGCAAGTCTACACAGTCTGTCCAGTTCATCCTCGACGATCTTTACAACAAGGGGCTTGGGCAATCGGCGAATATTATTGTCACTCAACCCCGCCGTATCTCTGCGCTCGGCTTAGCAGACCGTGTGAGCGACGAGCGATGCTCCCCTGTCGGCCAAGAGATCGGATACATTATTCGCGGAGAGAGCAAGACTACGCGTAACACTAGGATCACATTTGTGACAACCGGTGTACTGCTCAGGCGACTGCAGACGTCAGGTGGCCGAGTCGAGGATGTCGTCGCTTCACTAGCTGACGTCAGCCATGTTGTGGTTGACGAAGTCCACGAGCGCAGTCTGGACACTGATTTTCTGCTGAGCATCATCCGCGACGTCTTGTATGTGCGCCGGGACCTCAAGCTTATCCTTATGAGCGCAACTCTCGATGCGGCCTCATTCAGTGATTACTTTACCGTCGACAGAAAGGGAGTCACAGTCGGCCTAGTCGAAATTGCTGGCCGCACGTACCCAGTCCAGGACTTCTACCTCGACGATGTGATTCGGATGACAGGCTTTACTGTTCCGACCAGAAACAACTACTACAACGATGAATCCTCGAGCAAGCCTGCCGCAGACTCACGCGATCTAGACCCTATCAACAAAATTATCCAAAGTCTCGGCAGCCGCATCAATTACGATCTCCTCGTCGAAACAGTCAAAGGAATTGATGAAGATCTGTCATCGCTACAAAAGGCGGGCGGTATCCTCATCTTCCTGCCAGGCGTCGCCGAGATCAACCGCGCCTGCAATGCGCTGCGGTTCATGTCACAGCTCCACGTTCTGCCTCTTCACGCCTCTCTTGAGACGCGAGAGCAGAAGAAGGTGTTCGCAAGCCCGCCCCCAGGCAAGAGAAAGATCGTGGTAGCTACCAATGTCGCCGAGACGTCCATCACGATCGACGACATCGTCGCAGTCATTGACAGCGGCAGGGTCAAGGAAACTTCGTTCGACCCCCAGAATAACATGCGCAAGCTTGAAGAGACATGGGCGTCTCTCGCTGCCTGCAAGCAGCGCCGTGGTCGTGCTGGTCGTGTCCAGGCAGGCAAGTGTTACAAGCTGTACACACGCAACCTCGAGTTCCAGATGGCGGAGCGGCCTGAACCGGAGATTCGGCGCGTACCTCTCGAGCAACTCTGTCTCGCAGTGCGCGCTATGGGAATTCGCGACGTGACCAACTTCCTTGCGAGGGCCCCTACACCTCCCGAAGCCACTGCCGTCGAGGGCGCCATCACACTGCTCCGCCGCATGGGTGCGATTGACGGCGAGGAACTAACAGCCCTTGGTGAACAGCTGGCATTGATCCCGGCCGATCTACGTTGCGGCAAACTGATGGTGTTTGGGTCTATCTTCGGCTGCTTGAATGACTGCGTTACCATCGCCGCCATTCTCAGCACCAAGAGCCCCTTCTTGAGCCCGCCAGACAAGCGAGACCAGGCGAAGGAGGCCAAGATGCGCTTCGCTCGCGGCGACGGCGATCTGCTCACAGACCTGCGGGCATTCCAGGAGTGGGATGCCATGATGCACGACTGCGTGCCACAGCACATTGTGCGTTCATTTTGCAACGAAAACTTCCTGTCGTGGCCAACACTTAACGACATCTCCTCGAATCGCACGCAATTCTTCTCGGCGCTGTCTGAGATGGGCATTAGGAGCTACGAGCATAACGCTGGGTCGGCGGCGCTGCTACGCGCTCTGACGGCGTCGGCTTTCAGCCCCCAGATCGCTCGCATCCAGTTCCCCGACAAGAAGTTCGCCACGTCAATGTCGGGAGCCGTCGAGCTCGACCCCGAGGCCAAGACTATCCGCTACTTCTCGCAGGAGAATGGCCGCGTCTTCATCCATCCCAGCAGTACCATGTTTGACAGCCATGGCTTCTCGGGCAACGCCTCCTTCATCTCGTACTTTACCAAGATGGCCACGAGCAAGGTCTTTGTGAGAGATCTGACGCGTAAGTCATGCAACTCCTACCCCTTGCTAGTCACATACTGACAGCCGTTGTATTTGTAGCTTTCAACGCATACACCCTGCTCCTCTTCTCCGGCGCTATCGAGCTGGATACGCAGGGCCGCGGCCTGGTAGTCGACGGATGGCTACGTCTTCGCGGATGGGCAAGAATCGGAGTCCTCGTCTCACGACTCAGGGGCGTCATAGACAGGCTCATCGCGGACAGGGTGGAGAACCCAGGCTTGGATCTAGAGAAGAGCGAAATTATCAAAATGGTGGTGAAGCTGATCGAGCTGGATGGTATGGATGCGTAAGCTAGAGCAGAGGAGGAGAGGATAGGATATTACATGGCTGGCTGCATCGAGGACGTGTTTGCATTTCACTTGGCTTAGACAATTAGACGACGTAGAGGGTGTTGAGAGTACGTATACGTATAGAGTTGCACCATCATTTCTACAGCTGCATCATACCGCGACGCAACGCAATGCAGCGGCGCCGGGACCCTGCATCCGCCCAGCTGCACAGGCCCGTCGAGTCCGACTACCGGTATCTCATGTTGTCCCCAAACCTTGCGGCTGGTCCTTGCCCTCAGCTGATGTGAAAAGCTCACGAGTGGTGGCCGCGTAGGTTTCCAGGTATCACTCCAGTCGGCAATTTGTTCAAGTCTTTTCGGCGGGGAACAGGATGATGTACTGATCCAGAAGATGTAAATGCCTTGCCTTCTGCCCGGATTGATGGATACAAGTAATTCCACGATAGCATCGTATAGTGAAGGATTCGGTTAGATTCACACTCAGGAATTGACAAGACAGCGAATCACTAACATGTAGGGCGTATCACACACTCTAGGAACTTATCACAGATGGGGGAATATGTTTCTTGTTAGCAACGAGCTAGTTGGCTTGCACTAGGCACCGCTGCGAATTGCGCTGTTGGCATACAGCGGTTCACAACCACTTGGTTGCGGCGCCGTGATTCCAATTATCGACATCCAGACTCGGGTCCCGCCATGCACTAGCTATAGCAGTCCAATGTCCATCCGTCCTCCCCTGAGGCCTCCGCCCACCGCATCAGGCCATACATCTCTCTCGGCTCGCTACATGTGCGCCCAAGATTCATTCGCTGGGTAGGAGCTATCAAGCTACCATTCAGACCCATTTTCGCTCATCTCATTAAGCATCATTTCTTCCTTCGTCAGGCTGGAGCTTTCAAGCTACCAAAGGGCCTTGGCTCTCCTTCTCCTCTATGATTCTGCCACATCCGTACCGCGGGAAATAAAATGGGTGGACGCTGTGATGGGGGGGGGTGATTGCGGGGTGGTGATGTGTTTTGCGGTGGTATCGGTGCGGTTGTTATTCGGGCCTAGAGCATTGCGGTACCCTGGAAACACGAGTCGACGGGGTGATGTTCCAAGCCGTGAACCCAACGAGCGAGCGTACAAACAAAACACCGCTCCAAGATCGCATCTGCACGACGCCAGACCAAGGCAGTAGCATTTCTAATGAAATGGCCCGTTATATCGTGGACAGTGCCTACATATCCATGGACTCGTTGCCGTTTGCGCCAAAGTTGAAGCCGCCTTCTTGGGGGGCACCATTGGCACCGAACCCAAACTGTTGTGGCTGACCCATGGCCTCATCGGCATTTTCCTCTTCGTCAGAGAAGTACTTCTCAATGATGTTGTACGCCTTCATATAAATCTCCTCGTTAGCATTGGTCTGGCACTCGTGGATCTTCTCCATTCCACCGCACTCCTCAATAAAGAGCGCGTAACGGTTGATAGATTCGGGGCCGTCGCCAGCCGCCTGCTTGTCCAGATCTCCAACCTTGAGAATGTTCTCGAGGCCGTCCAGCGCAACCTGGATGATCTTGTTGTCGGGGCAGGCCAGGAGGTCGCACAGCGGCTTGATGCAGCCTTGAGCAACGAGGTATCTGATCTGATCCGGCTTCTGGAGGCCGCCCGAGGTCGCATTGCTAATGGCCCAGCACGCCTCCTTCCTGGTCTTCAGATCGCCGTTAGAGAGGAGATGGATGAGAGGCGGGATGATGTTGGCATCAATGACCGACTGGATTTGAGCCGAGTTGCCTGCAGTGATGTTGGAGATGGTCCAGCAAGCTTCCTTGCGGATGCCATCCTTGTTGGAGCCCAACAGCGAGAGCAAGCAAGGAAGAGCACCGCAGTTAATGATAACTTGGGTCTGCACATCGTCACCGGTGACAATGTTGCCGACGGAGCGAAGGGCGGGGGTCTGGACCGAAGTCGATGCGTGCATGAGCAGCTCAACGAGGCGCCGAGGAATACCGGCCTCAATGACGGCCTGAATCTTGTCGTTGGAGCCATCAGAGAGATAACTGACGGCCCAGCAAGCATCAATTAGAACCTCATCGTCGAGAGAGTACACCAGCTTCGAGAGAATAGGCAATGCAGGGGCGATCTAATTGCGGGTTAGCATCACGTGATCTCTGCATGAAATGCACAAAATGGGACGTTGTAGACATACGGTATTCCAGTCTGGCTGGGGCGTCTTGCCGCGGCAGAAATTGCTCAGCGTCCAGGTGGCATTCCTGAGCATACTGAGCTTACGGCTATCTCCGAGCAGGGTCAACAGCGGGCGAAGAGCGCCTTGGCTGAGGACATAGTCGCGGCACTGGGGGCTATCGCCGGCGATGTTGCCCAAGGCCCAAACGGCCTGCTCACGGACATCGGGCTCGGGGCTGCCGAGAAGCTCGACGAAGATCGGAACGGCACCAGCCTCGATGACAACCTGGGTCTGGGTCGCAGAGCCCGACGCAATGTTGGTCAGAGCCCAGGCAGCCTCGAATTGAACTAGCGTATGTGGCGAACGCAAAAACTCGACGAAGCGGCCGACGACACCGGTCTTGATAACTTCCTCAATAGGCGGGTTTCGCTCCTTAGAAAGCAGCTTTCTGAACTTGGTGGTGGCCTGAATCTGGGCATCGATCTGCTCGGAGAAGACACCCTGGACCATCTGAGGGAGGTCCTCGTTCAACTGCGACAATTCGCTGTCAGCATGTGTGCGAGAAGCGAGGCCAAACTAAAAGAGTGCCGGAAAAAGAAAGAGGCAGCATGGCACTCATGGAATGACCATCACCGCCATGCCGAGAGGTACCATCGCGGGGTGGCTCATCCTGGCTGCTGCGGGTCCAAAACGCGGCCGAGTGCGGTCAGGAATATCAAAACAAGCGGCGGGGTACAAGTGGGGGGAATCAGAATGCTGAGGTTTGCAAGAGACGGAGAAGCAGTTACACAGGGCATTTGCAATGAAGATAACGTACCTGGGACTCAGTTGGCGGATTCTCATCGTCGCTATCGGGTGCAGCGCCGAGGGACGCACCAGGGCGGTTCTCACCCGTGCCGATGCCGCGACGCTTGGCCAAGTTCTCCTCGCGCTTTGCCTTGCGGATCTCGACTTGCTGCTCTTCGCGGCGGCGGCGCAGCTCTTCAGGCTTGAATGTGTTCTTAGCCTTGAACTGCGTGCGCCGATGCTCGGGAATGTATCGGTCAGCCATGGTTGCGGCTTGCTCGCGCGATCTCCGGGCTGTCGAAGACAGTGGTTGGGGAAATGGTGCGACGGCTGAGCGCGGGACGCCTGCGGTTTATTGTTGACGACAGCAAGGTGCGGCCGTGGCGCGAAGAAAGAGGCGTGGCAATGGGGCGAGGAATTCTCTTCCAAAGGAGCGGTGATGCAGCCGGAACGTTGGAGGGGGAAGAAGTCCGCTTGTTTTTGGACAATGAAAGAATTTGGAGAGCTGCAGAGGAAATGAAATGGGTCGTTGGTCCGCTTTTGCGCCAGAGCGATTCAAATGGCGACCCCACCAAGGACGCTCACGGACGAGTCAGACACCTGATTGCTGCCTGAGGCAAGACCCCACGTTTGAGAGTGGGAGCCCCGCGATTTGACCTGGTTATGGTTTGATCCTTTCCCAAGGTACTCCCAACTTCCACGGCTGTTTAATCTCTAGAAAAGACCAGCTATGCTGCCTATCCATATTGCTAGAACAGCCGCTGAATTTTATGTTGAACTACCGCTACTCATACGCAAAATTTGACAAGCTGGCGAGCAAGCGCCGTTGCCACAGATCTAGTCGCCGAGACCTGGCTGTGCTTTGTTGCTGCGTGATAATCGCAACCCAGGCGTTACATTCGCAGGGTGCCCAACTACAAGTAAAATAATGGAGATATCCATGGATGCGGTAGACCTCCGCCAAAGACCGCAGCTTCCAATTACCTTTGGAAGCCCCTGGAATCCCCCAAGTCGAGCGACCAGCAGCAAAACGGCTTCGCCAATCCGACCATTGTGATGGAACATGGACTCGTTGAAACCCCGCGCAGTGGCACTGGCCAGCATTGTGCACGGGCCATATTTGGGCCTGCCCACTGCGCGGCGACCTGATTCACATGCAGTCGTGCCAAAATGGCGACCACCAAAGCGCGTCCGCAGCGCCGCCGCCGACGCGTTCATGCCTGTTGGCCACTTTAACAACCACACCACTGCCGGCCAGCTGAGCGCACCCCCCCCCCTCATCTTCAGCAACAAAAATACGAATGAGCAGCCCTCGCCATGGCGCCACCGAGCCTCCCAGCGTCTTTTGTCGAGATTCGCGACATCGACGGCGAGCAGGTGGCTACTGGAAAGCTCATTGATGTTATGGGACTTGTAAAAGACCTTCGGCTGCCCATTGCAACCGCTGGAGCGGGTGAGTTGGCGTGTGATAGGATTGGGAATCGAGCAAGCACTTACTCAACTTTGTCAGACTACAAATGCACGTTGAGGCTGTTTGATATGTCAACCGAGGATTCCGGAGAAGGAATCGATGCGGTCATTTTCCGCCCAAAGGAAGAGATGCCCGAATTCGGCCTGTCCGACGTAGTTGTGCTGCACAAGGCAAGGGTGCAAAGATTCAAGAGCAATCCTGTCTCCTTGATATCCCACCGTACTACCAAAATCAGCGTTTACAAAGCTGAGAAAATACCAAAACCGCCAAATTCGGCAAAATCAGCACTGGTGCCGGGACATAAGCGCGACACTCTGTCACCAAACGAAACGGTGCATCAGCATGTTTCCTACCTGTTCCACGAGGCAAATAAATACGAGGTTCCGGATGAGAGCGAGTTCCAGCAGAAAGCAGCTGCTTCATTAAATGTCAAAACAACAAAATTCAGCCTGCTCCAGGACGTTAGTGATGGGAGATTCTACGACGTTATCGCCCGGGTTGCCCGGAAGCCCTTTGATGCTAGCGACAAGGTAACACTCTATATCTCAGATTACACCGAAAACGCCCATTTCTTTCACTATAACTGGGAAGGCATCAATGACCTTACCTCGAGAGCAGATCCGTACGGGTATACAATCCCGACCCAGGACGACTCGGGCAAAGAAAAGGATTCCTGGTTAGGGCCTTTTGGGAAGAAGGCCCTGCAGATCACATGTTATGATCCTCATGCCAGCTTAATCCGCTCGGAGGTGGCCGCTGGAGATTGGGTGTCCATTCGAAACCTGCAGATCAAGTATGGAAGCAATGGCCAACACCTCGAAGGGTTCTTGCGTGAAGAGCGCAACTTCCCTGGCAGGATCAACATTGACGTATTGGACACAACAAACCGTGAGACCGCAGACCCACGCCTGATAGAAGCAGTTCGTCGTTCGCGAGACTACGAGAAGGAAAAGAAGCAGAACCTGAAACAGCTTCAGGATGCCCAAACGGCTGGCGCCAAACGGAAGCAGTCGCTCGGGGTTGATGAAGGGGCACAGAAGCCACAGAAGAAGAAGAAAAGTCAACAAAAAAGGCAACTGCAACGACAGAAGAAGCAACTAGAGTACCAGGCTCAACGACAAGGGCAGAACGAAGACCCGGAATCGACTGAAAAGGAGGGGGGAAATCAAGAGCTTCCCGACAGCCTAAACGGCTCGATTACTTGCGAAAGTCATCCCCAGGCCCCTACCTCTTCTGTCGCGCATATCCTCAAACCTTCGTATCACGAGTCAGAAGATGGTCGAAAACTCGTCCTCCCCTTTGTCTGCGCCAAGTACCAAGCCTGCGTACGCGTCGTCGATTTCCACCCTGCTTCCCTAGAAAAATTTGCCTGCTCACGCAAACCGCGGGAGTACGAAGCGCTTCTCTCAGACTCAGAGGGTAGTGACGACGACGGAGACACGAGCGACGAGTCGATGGACGAAGGTGGTGGCGCTCGCATATGGGAATGGCGGTTTTCTCTGCAGCTGGAGGACGCGAGACGCCCAGGCCAGCGAATGTGGGTAGTTGTCGACAACCCCAGCGGCCAGTGTCTCACGGGACTAGACGCCTCGGATCTCCGAACCAACCGAAGGACGCTTGAACTACTGCGAGAGCGAATGTTTCTGCTGTGGGGAAACCTGGAGGAAAAGAAGCTAGAAGCCAGTCGAGCCCAAAAGAGCCTGAAGCCTCAGGCGGCAAAGAAGCTGCAGCTCGAGAAGCCACAGCTTGACAGCTCGGATCGAGAGGACAATGGGGCTTCTCCCAACGGCTGGGAAAGCCAGGTGTCGAACCAGCCGTTTGTCTGCTGTATTCAACAGTATGGTGTTAGTGTTACAGGCGCGGCTTCAGCGTCTGATGAAGAGTGGACAAGAGTATTTGCCTTGTTTGGAACGAAGATTTCTTACTGAATGTACGATGCAATGTCGAAGGTTGAAGGTCGGAGTGATACGCTTTATTGATACCCATATTCGAGTTTCTTTTCCTTGTACTTTACGGGGTGCCACCAAGGCATCCAACTTGGGGTGGCTGGCTGTGCAATTATATATCACAATGTACCAACATGTTTTTCATCCTCACAAATCACCACATCCCATCTCACAGAAGTCAAAAGCTTCTTCTGCAGGGCAGCATCATGTAGATTATAGGCAGTTATGTTCGTGTTATACATCTTCATATCACAAAACGGCTAGGCTGAGATCCCCGAAGCAGGACCCATCATCTGTCGAGCCGTCCTTACACCCTGACTACTAAACCTCGAAGGCCTTGATAAGCAACGAGGACTCAAACAAAAAGCACAATGCCGCCGTCCGCTAGAGGCACATACAATAGCGCAAGATTCCTACCAGGCGGTGAGGACAAAAAGCATAATAGAAACATGAGTGAAGGCACTAAAAACAGTGAGGCGGGCCGGGGAGATAAAAGCTCAACACATAACATAGAACAAAGCCCCGAGAGATTCGTCATCAGGCCCCATGGTGCCAATCATCAAGCGCGGCCGTACATACCCTGAACGCCGCTTGCCACAGAAACAAGATCTCAAAAGGGAAGAAAGAAAAAGAGAATCCAGCCCCCCCACAACCGTGCGTGCTTCCGTCCGTCCGTTCGTTCATCCCGAAATCATCATCCAGAAGTATTCGACTGAATCAATCCCCGAGCAAAGACTCTTCGTCCTCGTCCATTTTATCGCCTCCACCGCCGTCTCGGTCATCGTGCTCCTCTTCTTCATCCTCTTCGTCTAGAAGCTCTCTTTGCCGAAGGTCCTCGACGGTTCCCTCCTCAGGTTCCGGCTCCGGCTCAGCCTCTTCTTCGATACCGGCGAAGATATCCTCCTCTTCCTCATCATCGTCATCACCATCCACAATGATCTCCTCGCTTAGAACCTTCTTCCCCTTGTCGTTCGTCGCCTTTGCTTTCCCCTTGTCTTTTGCGGCAGCCTTTCTGCTGCTCTTGTGTCCCGTGCTATCCCGCAGCTCCCGCAGCTTTCGCTCGTCCAAACACTCTACTGTCTTCTGCAGATTGACGCCCAGCTTGTGCTGATTCCTGAGCATCCTCTTCTTCAGTTTCCCGGCCTGCGGCCCGGTGCGGTCGATCATCTTGGCCTGGATCGCCAAGACGAATCTGGCAGCGAGGTCGCACAGAGCACGCTCCGCTTTAAGCTCCTTGCCCTTGCGCTCGGTGGGGCTAAGATCCTCGTCGTTCTCGTCGTCTGAGAATGCCTCGTCATCAAGCGGGTCCTCATCCTCGGCGGGCTCGTTGAGTGCCTTCTTGATGCAGCGCGCATAGGCGCGCTCCGCAGAGTCGTAGATCTCAATGAGCTCGGGGATCAAGCCCGGGTTGACGGGCTCGAAAAGCTGATCGAGAATCGCATAATGTTGCTGCCGCTTCCGCTTTACCGCTGCGTCACCAGTGTCCTGGTCCACATATGACTTCAATTTTGCGAGCACGACGTATAGATCGCACAGCGCACCAGTGGCGAAGAGCCGCAGATCATCGTTCGTACCTCGCGACGAAAGCGTCCACACCAGGTTCGTCTGGTATGTCTTCCTCAAGGTGTTGAGGCGCTCCATCTCGCGCGCGGGCACCGCAGCGCCGGACTGCACAACACCGATCAGAGAGTACACTTTCCATATGAAGTAGAACTGGCAGCACTTGATCGCATACGAAACCGCCTCGTCCTCAAGATCGTCGAGCGCCTCGTCAACGAGATCGAGCTTACCACGCACGACAGTGCGCACAAGTATATCGATGGCTGGCGACTCAGAGCCCTCTAGCTGGCCGTCGGCTTCAAGCACGTCGACGCAATTGGCGACAGTCGACAACTTGCTCATCTTAGCTAAGACATGACCCAACTCGGCGATCGCTTGCTCGTCGAGATTTCCGCGAGAGCCGAGCTCGGCCGACTTGTCAAAGTGACGCAGGTTGTTGAGAGACACTTCCCATAGCTCCAAGATCTTGGTATCCGCAACTTCGGCCAGCTCGTCACACTTGCGGGCGTGCAAGAGAGCGGCTGTTGCCTCCGTCAGAACGCCGCGGTCCACGTGTCGCCCGAACTGTGTGCAAATTTCGTCCAGTAGCCTAACGTACGTCGAAGTGTCTTGGCGTAGCTGCTGGAAGGTGTCCAGATTGAGCCAGTGCTCGAGCCGAAGCACCAGAACAGCCGTAGCAGGCTCAGCACCAAACTTATTCAGAAGCCTAGGAATGATGGTAGCCAGATGGACAGCAGCTTCCTCCGAGCCTTCCCCTCCGTCAGGACGAGGTTTTCTTCGACTCTTGTCTGCGTCGGATTGCGGCTTCAGGCTTAACTCAACTGCTGTAGCAAGCACTTCAAGTAGGATAGGCTCCTCTCCGTCCGATGGCGCCACATGTTGTCGCAGGATCGCTTCATTAGAGCTGCCCTTGGCTTTGGACTTTGACTTTGAGCTGGTGGTATGGTCGAATAGCAGGTACCCAGCCAAAAGCTCCCAGTTTTTTACTTCGCCAATCTTCTCATAGAGAGCCTCCGCAGCTAGTGTGATGCGAGTCTCTGGGGCCACAGCCTCAAACATTTCAACGGCGATGTCCAGGCTGCGAGGCTGCTCGGTGCGGCTCTCATCTTCGACCTGGGCATCGTAGGAGGCGAGGATCTCAGCCAGACACTTGATAGCAATCCAAGATCGGCGTGGCGAAGAATAATCATCCTCGTCTTCTTCGCCAAAGAGCTCGTCGATGGCGTCATCACCGCCCAACTCCTCAACCTTGGTCTCAATCGCGTCGTTGACGCAGCTCTCAAAAAAACCGAGGACAGCTTTCCGGACTCTGAACTCGGTGTCGAATATCGAACGCCCGACAGAGTCGAGTTCTTCGGGATCGAGCATCCCCGTATCTTTGAGAATCTGTACAACCGCAATGGCATTGACACGGACATTGGGATCCGAGTCTTTAGTCGCCATTTCGACTAGGCGGGGTCTGAAGCGATCGATGAAGTGGCCGAGTTTCTCAGCGTCGCGCTTGAACACCCTCGCGAGCTGCCTGAGCACCTCTTGTCTCGTAGACGGCATAACGTCGGAAAGCATCCAGCCCAAGTATCGCAGATACTCCGGCTCCATAAACACAGTAGGTAGATCCCAGATCCATGATCCAAGCGCCTCGACGCACTCCGTCCGGATTTTGGGTTCGATGTCGCGATATCTATGCACGAAGACGGTTTCAAAGAAGTCGGCAATCTGTTCCTGACAAATGTCGCGACTTTTGTTCGCCGCCTCCAAATTCTTCTGGATTGCGGCAATCTTCTCCTTGTTCTTGCCCTTGCGGCCCTTCTCGGTCTCGACCTGCTGGGTCATCTTGCTGATGCGATCGTCGAGCTTCTTGGCGACATCGACGAGAGCGGCCTCGATCCCCAATGCAACAGTTGTCGCGGTGTGTCGGAAGGGCCGAAGAGTGGACGATGACATAGACGCCACCCATCGTGCAATATTCTCCATCAAGGCTGCGTCGGTGTACAGCACCTCAGTCTCGTGCATTATCGTGACAAGATGCCTAAAGAAACCGACGAGCATGTCCTTGAAAGGCTTGACACTTTTGTCTCTAGAGATCAAAGGATAGTCGGTTATTCCTTCCTGCAGGACGTGTCAGCAGCGCGACAAATATAGAGGGCGAATACGCGATTGACTCACCTCAGCATACATATTCTGCAGATCGGCTAGCCGATTCTGACAGTTCTCGGGGTCCTGGATATCATCGTCTGTGACATGGTGGTTGCAACCGGCGGACGAGAGAATGCAGTTCACGAGATCGGTTGTGGCCGCGATGTTGTCCGCCTGGTATTTGTGGAACCATGCTGTCGCGACATCTTCGGACTTATCGCCCGAAGCAAAAATATCGGCTGTAAAATCATCAGAACGGAACGGCCAAGTACGCGACAGAAGTCGCGAAAGGTGAGGGGCTACCCACCATAGAGTCCCTCTCCATCGCGGCCAATATCAAGCCGTACGGTCTTCTTCGGCCTGCTAGGAAGGCGCGCGGCGTGATTCAACGGAGCGACGTCGGGCGCGCCAGATGCATCACCATTGGTCTTGGGCTTTTTGGCAGCAGGTTTCCTGACCCTCGCGGCCTGCGACGCAGCGGGCTTCTTCCTCTTTTGGACGCGCTTCGGCTCCTCGGTAGCCGAGTCTTGGGGCTCGTCGTCGGCAGTCACGCTGTCGTCGTCTTCTCCACCCTCAGGCGACTCGTTCTCTCCGTCCTCGTCATCGTGGTCGGCGGCGCGTTTCCGCTTGGGGGCGAGCGGCGCATCTGGAGCGAACTTCTCGGGCGCCTTCGTGACGCGTCCCGAGCGACGCGCGGTCGCATTTGGAGCCGGCGAGCTCGTCGCGGTATTGTCTGAGGTTTCCATGAGAGGCGGTCGTGAGGATGGCATCACATTTGGTGTGGCCGATGGGAGGGGGTTGTTGGGTGCGGGAGCAGTGGATTTTGAATTGACGCGTCGCACGATCTCGAGATTATTTTGGCGTTGGCCCCACTGCTTTCGCAGCACCACAAAGAGGGGATATGCGCTGAGCGGGGCATTGCCCCCCTTTTCCCAAACGGGTCGGCTGCCCACCTCACACACGCAGCTCAAAGGCGCAGGTTCAAGAAAGAATGTATCATATAGGTGTTTGATAGATGATACGCATTAGGTGTAATATATTCTCACCAGCTTCAAGCGGCGAGACTGGTCCCATTCTCGCATCACAAAATCACTTCAGCTGCGAGCTATCAGATGACGACTCATCTCAGGCTGATATTACAGTATGCGGTATATGGCCGGTCATTTATCATAAAAGACACGACGAAATCATTTCAAACACATCAGCGCGTGGTCGCCAAAGGTCTGTAATATGCTTCCATCGCGGGCAAACATCGACCCAATCCAGGTGCGCCCATCTTCGACCGCTGGGGCCCCGAACTTCACCACCACGCAGCCCCTGACATTGGCTGCGGACCATATCAACTTGCTCTTCTTCTCCATCGCCAACCTCCCCGCCCTCCACTTTTCAAGGGGCGATAAGCCCTGCTCATCTTGTGCCCTCGCCTCATCACTCCTGAAATCGCGCGACCCCAGCCGCGGCAGGGCAGCGAACTCGGCCTGGAAGAAATCGCCCAGCGACTTTGTCAACGGCCCCCTGAGCACCAATGTGCCTGTAACGCCCATGCCATGCATCGCTTCCCGTAGCGACTTCATCTGCGGATTGTGATCGTACTGCCTGCTGTCAAGGATAACAGCATCCCTCAGCAGCAACCTCCCACCACCTGCTGCCCCGGCCATCCCATCCGGAACAGACCACACTTCGTTGCGGCCTTCCCAGCGCACGAAGCTCCAGTCCTCACCGCGGGCGGTCCGTCCCCGGGTCACCCAGTCCAGTAGACACAGTGATGCGCCGGTCGCGAGCCGGAACACCTGCGTCTGCTCGTAGACGCTATCCGCAAACGGCTGCACCGGGTCCGGGAGGAGACACAGTGCGCCACCAGGTGCGATATCGACCCACATCTTCTGACGGGTGACAATATCTGGCAACACCGACTTAAAGACTTTGGTATGCCCCTGGGTGACAATGCTTAGTCGCGCACCGGCCTGGACATCCACAATGAGGTTGGCGGTATCGCCGCCCACAAGACCGCCGCCATAGGAAAGTAGAAAGACCAGTGCGCTCCGGGGATCGGCCAAGCGTGACGGGGTGATGAGTTTGAGAGGGTATTGGTAGGTGACGGCGCTCAGCCCTGAGGTGGCGCCATCGGAAAGAAGCCGAGCGACGATAAGCCCTTCCCCTGGCGTGGACGAGGATTTGGGGAAGGGTGAGTTCATGGTAGGGTGTTCTATCAGACTCTGTGTAGCCTCATAGCGCCAGAACGAGCCAAACGGTTGCGCACGTGTACTGGAATGCCAAAATTACGCCTGGGGCTTTTGTCAACGAACAGAGCTGAGCTCGTGTGTGAAACCTCTCAAAGCTGAAGGTTGGAGCAGTGAATCATCAATGACAGGCAGGGGAGCTTTGATATTCTCCGAGACAAAATGCCAAGAGCTACCCTTGTCGCTAGGGGTTGCACCTTGAACGGCTAGCGCAGATCCAAGCTTTTAGCTTTCTTTTCCTGTCGCAAGAAATGCCCCGCATTAAACTTTTGTCCCCCACCACCAGAAGCGTTGCTCAATTGTGACGGAGGTGACTCGACGAGAATACTTTGAGCAGGGTTAAACTGAAGACTTCTCTACACCCTCATGAATCTATAATCGCAGATCCTCAGAGATGCCGCCGAGAACAGGCAGAGCCCGTGCCGGGCGTGGCCGCGGAGGCACAGCCCGTGCGACGCCTGCCGAGGATTCGACCCCAGCAGTCGATACTGCCCCAGAGAGCAGCACACCTGGCGCCGGCGGCGCTTCACAACCCGCTGCGGTCGCCGACAATAATAATGTCGACACGCGATCCGATACCGTTACCCCGGCGCCCTCGGCGGCGGGATCGAGCTCCACACCTGCGCCCTCCTCCTCGCGGGGCACCACAAGGGCCGCCAAGTTCAAGCCCAAAGCCGTTCGCCGCGGTGAAGAAGAGCGCCAACGCCTTGCGGACGAAGTCGCAAGACAACAAGCACTGCGCAACGCTGAAGAGGCTAGAATCCAAGCACACGCAAACCGAGGACGCGGAAGAGGTCGCGGTCGAGGTCGAGGTGGTTTTATGCGTGGTATGGCGAGGGGCTCAACTGCAGCTGGTCCATTGTCTGCAGGCATGAGCTGTAAGTTTGCAGTCTACCGTTTTTCTTCTTCGGAGGCGGGCTTGCTAATCCGGCCATCGCCACAGTCGGAGGCGGAGGTGGATCAAGAGCCAACTACGGAGCATCTGGCATGATCGACAATAGCAGAATCAACGCCGACACACTTTACACCGCTGGGGATTACTCGGACGAAGGCGAGCCGGTCGTCAAGGGACGTCAGAAGAAGAAGAAGGCACCTATGCCCATGGGTATCCGGCGTATTGAGCACGAAGAGGACAAGATCATGATGGCGACCGCCGCCGACATCGAGGCGCAGGATCGTGGATTGGACAAGGTCGACGAGCAAGAGGACGATGGAAGCAGCTCAGATGGTCTTTTCGTTGATGAAGTCCGGACCACCAAGAAGGAGGTTCCGCATATTCCAGCTAAGGACGAGGAGGTCTGGGAGCACGCCGTCCCCAAATCGCGAGTTAAGATTAAGGATGAGGATGGCGAACAGATGGACCTCGACCAAATCCCCGAGGGAAGATTCAAGGCCCCCGACTCGCTGGAGCAGAGGAAGAAGGATGCCTTCATGAAAGAGAGCGACGACAAGAAGGCCAAGAAGCGGAAGGGCGACACCGAAGAGGATCTGCTCACTCAGGATCTAGAGCACTTAGTCAACCTCTTCAGTATCGACAACAGTGGTGCCAAGAAAGATGGCGAGGACAAGGGTAACACGGAACTCGAGGGCCATATGTTTCTCTTCCAGTTTCCTCCCGTTCTACCGCCGCTCACGTCCACGGCACCCAAAGCACCCAAAGCTGATGTTAAGCCCGAGCCTACGGATGATGATGACGAGGACGACATCGTAATGTTTGCGCCGCAGAAGAAGGCGCCGGCGGCCAACATTGACCTCACACAGGACGCCGATAAGGTCAAGGCGGAAGATGAAGCCGACGAGCCGGCGGATAATGATGCAAATGCTGAAGCAGGTGGAGGTTTCGTCGGTAACCTTGTTGTGCGGAAGTCTGGCAAGGTAGAGCTCAGCTGGGGAGGAAAAACACTGCTGCTGGCGCCGGGAACACAGGCCAACTTTTTGTCGTCGGCAGTGCTCCTCGAGTCCTCAGACGTCAAGCCGCAGCCTGGCCAAGTGTCGGGCGCGGCATATGGCATGGGCAAGATCCAGGGATCATTTGCGCTGGTGCCGACGTGGGGCGACGAGGAGGAGTGGGATGTCGACCCCGAGGATCTGGCCATCCCCGAGTCGTGAGCGAACGGTTTACTTATCCCGAACACCAAACATCAAGGCTTTCGGATTTAAGAACCTCATGTACAGTAGGTAACGTCAGGGAAAATGGGTTACGGATAACCATAGACGGAAGAATTGATACCCACCGTTTCAGTCCCGTTTCGCTCTTAATCACCAGGCAAACGTGTCCGGGAAAACAGGACGGCATTCTCGTCACAGCCCAGCTCGCTGAAAACAAGCCGAGCCGGCCGATGCCGGGACTGTCCAGGCGATGGCGGGAAAGCCATCTCCGCATCCCCGCGTTTTCAGGCGGGAAATCGAGCAATCCCCCCACTTGGCTTCCGGATCCCCTCCACTTTCCAACCAAGGACACCGTGTGAGTGAGATGTGACCCGCGCGGTCGGGTTTATGAAGAGTGCGTGATGCGAATATTTTATATTTTAGCTCCTGTGATATCTCTACTTGGCACTTGCCCCTTGTCATTCCCTCCTACCCCTTGAACCCACAACAAATTCTACGTCTGTCTTAAACTAATACTCACTCCCACATCACCGCCGACAAGATGAGTGACGAGGGCATTCACCTCATCGTCATCGGCGCAGGCCTAGCCGGCCTAGCAGCCGCCCTCTCAACCAAGCTCGCCAACCCTTCCCACACAGTCACCGTCCTCGAAGCCGTCCGCGAGCTCCAAGAAGTCGGCGTAAGCCCCTCCCTCTTTCCTTCCCCCCTACCACCAAACTAACCCCCCCAAGGCAGGCCTCCAAGTAACCCCCAACGGCACCCGCCTCCTCTCCCACTGGGGCCTACACTCCACCCTCGCGCCCCTCGCCGCCGTCCCCTCCTCCCTCTCCGTCCACCGCTACGACGGCACCCGCCTCCTCGCGCACGAACCCGACCTCCAATCACAGGTCCTCACCCGCTACGCCCATCCCTTCTGGGACATCCACCGCGTCGACCTCCAGCAGGCACTCGTCTCTCGGTGTATCTCGCTAGGCGTGACCATCCGACTTGGAGCGCGCGCCATCGGCGTTGATTTCGCCTCTGCGATCGTCAAGCTTGCGGATGGGACGGAGGTCAAAGGGGATACAGTCCTCCTAGCCGATGGGCTGTGGAGCGCGATCCGCCCGCAATTTTTGGGGCGCCCGAGTCCCGCCGTGTTGACGGGGGATTTGGCGTATAGAATCACCC
>Ga0247770_1000935_pt1 | contig 26079 bp, 14 predicted proteins | sample UWRJL136409B6_FD_179943 | JGI IMG/M metagenome (GOLD analysis project Ga0247770, IMG submission 179943) | Plant litter microbial communities from Arlington Agricultural Research Station in Wisconsin, United States - UWRJ-L136-409B-6 | ecosystem: Environmental > Terrestrial > Plant litter >... | reverse complement strand
ATAACAAATTAAAGCTCATAAAAAGAAAAGCCTATGGGTTTAGAAATTTTGACAACTTTATTCTGAGGAGCTTCTTACATTGGCATTTTGCTAGTTAGTTTTACATACTAGGTTCGGTAGAACCAAATTTAGTAACCTTAATCAACAGCGATAGTGCGAAAAATAACGCTCTTGTGAAAAGCAGAAACTTTAGTAAAATTTTACCGATTCGCATAGCTGCACCCCCTCCATAGAGAATGAAAGTGGATTGTTGTCAGATTACCACAATCGGGAAACTGAATCCTTAAGCTATTTTATCATTAATTATTGTCCGTGCCTAGATTTCTAGTTTTGGTGATCGCCCAGTAGCTAGACGCTGCGATCGCCAGTACGGTTGTACGCTACATATAACGTACTTGCGTAAATTTTGAAAATTCAGACTATCTAAATTAGTCTTGGCATTCTGCTGAATAAAAATGTCATACTCGTAGAGAATCTTACCTACTCATAATTCTACGTTTTCGACTTCAGACAAAAAAAGCTGTAATTCACAAGTACGAAAGCTAACTATAGCAATCCTAAATCATTTGTGAATTTCTTACTCCCTCCCCTTGGGTTCGGGGAGGGTTGGGGTGGGGTAAAAATTTTACGACTCCTGCAAGGATTGCTATATAACTGAAATTAATTACAGACTACTCAACTTTTTTAGGCAGCAATAATTCCCAACATGATTTCACAGCCAGATATCACAATTGTCAACCAGATTTACGAAAGTGCTAATTCATCCGTATACCGAGGCATCATTAATAAAAATCAGCAACCTGTGATTTTGAAACTCCTCAAAGAGGATTACCCCACACCAGCCAAACTCTATCTCTATCAGTAGGAATACCAAATAACTCGCCGTCTCAACCTAAAGGAAACGATTAAAGCCTACGAACTGCGAAAATACGAGAACACACAAGCCATGTTGTTAGAATATTTTGGAGGAGAGTCCTTAAAAATCCTGTGGTCTGGTCGTCCCTTTGCTTTACCAGACTTTCTCCACCTAGCCATCCAAATCACAGATGCCTTAGGCAAAGTTTATCAAAAAAATGTCATTCACAAAGATATCAATCCATCTAATATTGTCTTGAATCCTCATTCAGCACGGGTTCGGTGATTGCTGGAGCTAAATCTTACAAAAAACATGAAGCCCAATTGTCCTGAATGCAGTGGTTAAATAGTCAAAAAATCAGGGTTTCAAATAAATGGGGAAAAGCATAAATACAGATGGCGAGGCAGCACATAAAAATAGCTAATATCCGCAAACATACGTTACACAAGCTCACCGCAATACTTGCCAAAAACCACGGCCGAGTAGTAATTTAAGACCTTAACGTATCTGGGATGATGGCCAACCACAAGTTGGCGAAAGCTATTGCGGATATGAGTTTCTTTGAATTGCGCAGACAGTTGACTTACAAGTGTGAGCTATATGGTTCCAAGCTGGTGGTAGTTGACCGATGGTTTCCTAGTTCTAAAATCTGCTCAAATTGTGGAACAAAAAAAGAAACACTCAAGCTGTCGGAGCGAGTGTTTAACTGCTCTGATTGTGGTTTTGTGATTGACCGCGACTGGAATGCCGCTATCAATTTGTCTAAAGCTGTCAGTTAGACAGTATTAGCCTGTGGAATGATGAGTGCCGACACTACCAGGATGAAACAGGAAATAAACGCCCACGACAACCCAATTGCATAGCTTTGATAGGTGTTGATTAGGTTTGAGTAGGTTTTATGTAACGGCTGAACATCTGGTTTATGTAATTTACACCTCTGGATCCACCGGCACCCCCAAAGGAGTCGCGATCGAACACCAGCAGCTTCTCAATTACCTCCATAGCCTCCAGCAAATACTCAACGTGCCAAACGCTAGTTGGGCCACCGTTTCTACCTTCGCCGCCTCCAAGGGCAACACAGTAATTTTTCCCGCATTATGTGGGGGTGGGTGCCTGCATATCCTTTCCCAAGACAGGGCAACCCATCCTAAAGCGCTAGGAGAATATTTTCGCCAGCACGCGATCGACTGCCTGAAAATCGTTCCCTCTCACCTGAAAGCATTCCTCGCCCAAACGGCATCAATTTTGCCTCGCAAGCTATTAATTTTAGGTAGGGAAGCGCTGACTTGGAAGTTAGTCGAGAAAGTCTGGGAATACGCGCCAGACTGCCTTATTTTCAATCACTATGGGCCAACAGAAACGACCGTAGGCGCACTGACTTATCAGGTGCAGCGCTCAAAAGTGAGGCGCGATTCTCAGACGGTTACTCTAGGTCGCCCCATATCAAACACCCAGATTTATCAGAAAATTGGGTTAAAAACCCCGTCCTTGTAGGACGGATTTTTTCATTATTAAGTAATATAATAACACATCCATATAAAAAAATAAATATGGTAGAATCAGCCGATTAGACAAGATTTAAAAACCTACCCCCGGACTGCGGGAAAGTCTACGCCCAAAACATTCTTGAGAAAATATGACGGAGTACCTATGTGCAAACGTGGTCAGCCTGGGAACTAAGCGTAATAGACATATTAAGACTCAAAAGTCTCAAGAATCCCCGTGCGTTCACGCCCGGGAGTGTCAAGAAGCATTAGAACTGGGTTTAACTTCAGAAAATGTGCGCCAGGAAATCAATAGCTCCGAGCCAGTTATCCGCCGCTTTTTGGGAGTGGAAGGAAATGTAGGTGAAAGTGTGGATTTGTCGAACAACTTCGCTTTGAATGCAATTTCAGCAGTGGGGAACTATAGCGAGATGAGCGCTTGCAACTTCCCTGGTATTCCTGTTAGCTTTTTTCAAGTGCCTTATACCGAGGGCGGTTTCCTGTTCTGGGTTCCTTTTACTTGACTTTTATTGTTTTCGGGGTGATTCATGAATCACCCCGACCACAATAAACCTTGAATATTGCTTTTCAATTAATTGGCTAAGTGAAATTATGATGATGCCAGCCACTACTAACCACATTTTAACCCGAACAGAAGAACACCAACTCTTACAACGCCTTGCCTCCAGGGAAATTAATGCCTTCTGGCAAATCTTCCAACAACATCGAGACTACCTGTTTCGTTCCTGTCTCAAGTGGATGAACGGCAACTCAACCGAAGCGGAAGAAATGCTGAGTCAGGCAATGGTCAAACGTATGGGCGTCAAAGCCTTGGTAGCTAGACAGCTAGATGGCGATCGCCCCTCTATCTTTCTTTAAATTGACATAACCTTGAAGAATGAGAGATCGCGATGCTCCCCTTCCACCTCTGCCAAAATCTCTTTCCCTGATCATAGACTGCAAATAGCAGAGCCACCCCTCACCATTTTTCGCAGAGGGAGGTCAATGCAGTAGTCAAGAGGGGACGGCAAGTAAAAAGAATTCTATGGAATCAGGGCGCTATCCCAGCTAAACGGGAAAGCCGACAGGAGCATTTACCACCGAATTTACAGCCCACAGTTACGAGTTAGAGGCAAAAGTTTCATGTACGATCGAACAACACCCAAAGCTTCAGAAAAGCAACTTATAGAGGAAGAAAGTTTAACAGACGCCCAACAGTATCAGTTATTAGTCGAGTGGAATAACACTACAAAAGACTATCCCCAGGATAAATGTATCCACCAGCTATTCGAGTCCCAGGTAGAACGGACGCCCGACTCAGTAGCGGTGGTATTTGAGGATGAACAGATCACCTACCTCGAATTGAACGCCCGGGCAAACCAACTGGCACATTACCTGCAAGAGAAGGGCCTAAGGGCAGAAGTTTTAGTGGGAATTTGTGTCGAACGCTCGATCGAGATGATAGTGGGACTCCTGGGTGTCCTCAAAGCCGGTGGTGCATACGTTCCTCTCGATCCAGCTTATCCCTTTGAACGGCTGAGTTTCATGCTGGAAGACTCCTCGCTGCCCTTGCTGCTGACCCAGTCCAAGCTGGTCGGGAAACTTCCCCCACATTCTGCACGGGTCGTTTGTTTGGATTCAGACTGGGAAGAAATTGCTTTGCATAGCAACGAGAACCCTAGCAGCACTGTTTCCCCCAATAACCTAGCCTACGTTATCTACACATCAGGGTCTACAGGAAAACCCAAAGGCGTGCAAATTTGCCACCAGTCAGTGGTCAATTTCTTAACATTTATGCGCCTGACGCCTGGATTGACACAGCAAGATATTTTCTTAGCAGTTACTACCATATCTTTTGACATTGCCGCACTAGAACTTTACCTGCCACTAATTGTAGGAGCCAAGATAGTTTTAGCCACCTACAAAACGGCTGCTGACGGTTCGCAGTTGTTGGAGAAACTAATCAAATCTGGCGCTACTGTCATGCAAGCCACGCCAGCTACTTGGCGCTTACTGTTGGCAACAGGGTGGCAAGGCACCCGGAATCTGAAAATCCTCTGTGGCGGCGAAGCCTTACCCGCAGAACTAGCCGACAGGCTGCTACAGAGGTGTGTTGAGTTGTGGAATATGTACGGTCCGACGGAAACCACAATCTGGTCAACAGTCTACAACGTCGGGGCAAATCGGCAGGGTACCCGTACAAAAGACAGCCCAGAATTGCTCGGACGCCCGATTCCTAACACTAAAATTTATATTCTTGACAGTCAAAATCAACCCGTACCCATTGGAGTGCCGGGAGAACTCCTGATTGGGGGCGTTGGTTTATCCCGAGGTTATCTTAACCGCCCCGATTTGACTCAAGAGAAATTTATTCCTAACCCATTCAGTGACCAACCAGGCGTTCAGGAAGCGTATTCGGAACACTCTCGCCTCTACAAAACAGGGGACTTAGCTCGTTATCTCCCAGATGGCAACATTGAATTTATCGGTCGTATTGACAATCAGGTAAAAATTCGAGGTTTCCGTATCGAACTCAGCGAAATTGAGGCAGTTTTGAGCCAGCACCCAGCAGTTTTAGAAACTGTGGTCGTGGCGCGACAAGATGTGGCAGACCGCAAATATCTGGTAGCCTACATTGTTCCCAGTCATGACCGGGCGATTTCTCGCAAAAACCTGCGCGATTTTCTCAAAGAGACACTGCCCGATTACATGATACCAGGAGTGTTTGTCATGTTAGATGCCCTGCCATTAACACCCAATGGCAAGGTAGATCGTCAGGCTGTAAATAAATATTCTGAAACGACGCAGCTCAAGGAACCAGAAACAAATATCTCTAACTTAAAAATGGATGTTGATACCCAAAACCAACAGAATCATACCGGATTAAAAACTACACAATTGGACAGTATTCGCTCAACCTTACGTTCTTTGGTAGCGAAACTGCTACAAATAGAAGTCGATGAAATAGATAGCTATGCCACTTTTTTAGACATGGGGACTGATTCACTTCTGCTTTTAGAAGCTATGCGAAAGATTCAACTCACCTTTGGAGTTCAGGTGGAAGCTCAACAGTTTTTTGAAGAATTGGCAACCATTGAGGCTTTAGCTACTTACATCGAGCAAAATCAATCCTTGGAACGGGAGCAAAAAAGCTCTCACCAACCTGAGTTATATCCGACCAACGTAACCCAAAAGCCCACTGCAGAGTCTAGTAAATCGCCCCAGCAATTAGCTCAAACAAAAACATTCAATACATCTGTATCCGTCCCCAAAGATAAAGCAATGAACAGACCAGAGGAAAATGTAGAGCCGGAGATGAGTGTAAAAAAAATTATCTCGCAACAAATTCAATTAATGTCTCAACAGCTAGAACTTTTACGCAGCGAGGGGGCAAACAAAGAGCGATCGCAGGACGAAAAAACTACATTCACTGAATTCGCCTCCCCCAAGTCATTCGATCGCTCTGCCACAGTTACTAATCCATCTCCCGTGTGTTCTTACAATGAATGGGACCCACTTGAGGAAGTTATTGTTGGCATCGTCGATGGGGCGATGGTTCCCTCCTGGCATACCATTCATAGCGCTACCGTGCTTCCCGGTCAGGAAAAACAAATGGAGAGCTTAGCCAAGCGGACAGAGAAACAGCCGCTCCCCTATCCAGAGTGGCTCGTTCAGGCTGCTACCAAGTGTGTCGATGAATTTGCTCATATTCTTCAATCCGAAGGAGTTATTGTACGTCGGCCTGATGTTGTTGATTACTCTGCCTCCTTCCGCACACCGGATTGGCAAGTAATGAATGGCTTTTGTGCAGCCAATCCCCGCGACGTTTTCTTGGTAATTGGGAATGAAATTATTGAAGCTCCAATGGCCGATCGCAGTCGTTATTTCGAGTCGTGGGCTTATCGCTCCCTACTTAAAGAATACTTAAAGGGAGGAGCCAAGTGGGTTGCTGCCCCCAAACCACAGCTACTCGATGCACAATATGACCCAGATTACAAAGTGGCCGCTCCGGGTCAGGAAAGGCGCTTTGCGATCACTGAGTTTGAGCCAACTTTTGATGCCGCAGACTTTGTGCGCTTTGGACGGGATATTTTTGTCCAGAAAAGTCATGTCACTAACAGTCTTGGGATCGAATGGGTGCGGCGACATCTGGGTGATGAATATCAAGTTCACGAGGTTCAGTCACTCTGCCCCCAAGCATTGCATATTGACACCACTCTAGTTCCTCTCGCTCCCGGAAAGGTGTTAGTAAATCCGCTTTTCATAGATGTTGATAATTTGCCTGACTACTTCAAATCTTGGGATATCCTGCTTGCACCTAAACCCAACCGAACGCCGATGACGCTCTATGACACAAAAGTAATCAGTCAGTGGGTCAACATGAATGTACTCAGTCTCGACGAAGAGCGAGTAATCGTGGAAAAATCACAGGAATCCACCATTCAAGCATTAAAAGACTGGGGGTTTAAACCGATTCCTTGTGAGTTTGAGAGTTACTATCCTTTCATGGGTTCTTTTCATTGCGCGACACTGGATGTCCGCAGACGTGGCGAACTCCGTTCCTATGAGATGGAGGAGGGCGCACTATGAATCTCAATCAATTTTTAGCGGAACTTACCGAACGCGGTGTCAAATTGTGGTCTGAGGGTGATACATTGCGTTTTCGCGCTCCCAAGGGGGTAATCACACCAGAGCTACGCGACTTACTGCTATTGCATAAAGCCAAACTTATTTCCTTGCTGTCCCAAAGCAATACCAGCGCGAACGGTACCAACCAAACGATTGTACCTGTCTCAGAAAAACGGGACATACCTCTGTCTTTTTCCCAAGAACAATTGTGGTTTTTGAGCGAGTTGGAGCCAAACAATCCTTCTTACAACGAACTATTCGCTCTACGGCTCTTCGGTGCACTGAACATCGTCGCACTAGAGCAGAGCCTTAATAATATCGCCGATCGCCACGCAAGTTTACGAACCCACTTCACAACTGTTAACGGGCAGCCAGTTCAGGTCATTGCTGAAAGCTTGACCTTGATAGTGCCAGTAATAGACTTAAGAAATCTACCTGCCAGTGATAGAGAAATCGAAGTCCAGCGATTAGCTACGGTACAAGCCCAACAACCCTTTGACCTCATTAGAGATCCCTTAATCCAAGTTATTGTACTTAAGCTAACAGAGACAGAACACGTATTGCTGTTAAGATTTCATCACATTGTTTGGGATGGTTGGTCATTCGGCATCATCTTACGGGAGTTAGTAGCTTTTTACAATGACTTATCCCTAGAGCTACCTTCACTCCCGGTTCAGTACCCCGACTTTGCCGTTTGGCAACGGCAGTCGTTGACTAGTGACGTGCTAGATTCACTGCGAACTTATTGGCAGCAACAACTGTTAGATGCCCCACCTTTATTGGAACTTCCAACCGACCGAGTGCGAGGAGTAACTCAAACCTGGAGAGGAGCGCATCAAAGATTTGCAATTTCAAGGCAGCTAACCGAGGCTCTGATAAGTTTAAGTCGGCGGCAAAAAGTAACTCTATTTATGACGCTCTTAGCCGCATTCCAAACATTACTTTACCGTTATACAGGGCAAACAGATCTCTGCGTAGGTTCACCGATTGCTAACCGAGATCGCCCCGAATTTGAGGGATTGATTGGATTTTTTGTCAACACGCTAGTGCTACGCACTTGTTTATCAGGAAATCCCAGCTTTGAGGATTTATTGTCTAGAGTCCGAAAAGTAACGCTCGGAGCATACGCTAATCGAGACCTACCGTTTGAGAAATTAGTAGAAACATTGCAGCCAGTACGTTCTTTGAGTTACACACCACTGGTGCAGGTGATGTTGGTAATGCTTGATGAATTACCCGAAATTCAAATGGATGGCTTAAGGGTAAGTCCATTAGCGGTAGAAACTGGTATGGCGCGGTTTGACTTGACTTTATTTATAGAGAAAACTGCATCTGGACTAATTGGGGAATGGGAATACAATACCGACTTGTTTGACGATGCCACTATTGCTCGAATGACAGGTCATTTCCAAACTTTGTTAGAGGGAATCGTTGCTGACCCCAAAGGGCGAGTTTCAGAATTACCCCTACTTACAGAAAGGGAAAAGCAGCAGTTATTAGTAGATTGGAATGATACGACAAAAGAATATCCCCAGGATAAGTGCATCCATCAGTTGTTTGAGGCGCAGGTTGAGCTAAGTCCTGATGCTGTGGCAGTGGTGTTTGAAGGACAACAACTCAGCTATAGGGAACTGAACGCCAGAGCTTTGCAGTTGGCGCGCTATCTGCAAAGTTTGGGCGTTGGGCCAGAAGTGTTGGTTGGCATCTGCGTAGAGCGTTCCTTTGAGACAATCGTCGGAATCTTAGGCATTCTCAAAGCTGGAGGCGCTTACGTCCCCATAGACCCTGCTTACCCATCTGAGCGCATCGGTTATATGCTCGATGATTCACAACTACCAGTTTTATTGACTCAGAAACAACTGATAGCCTCTTTACCAGAACATCAAGCACGGGTAGTTTGTTTAGATTCTGATTGGGAAGAAATCTCTACTGAAAGTGAGCTTTCTGCCATCACTGACTTGACGCCGGAGAACTTGGCTTATCTCATTTACACTTCTGGCTCAACCGGAAAGCCTAAAGGGGTTAAAGTCGCTCATCGAGGATTGTGCAATCTAGCCATAGCACAAATTAAACTGTTTGACGTGCACAACAATAGCTGCGTCCTTCAGTTTGCCTCTTTGAGCTTCGATGCCTCTATTTCGGAAATTGTCATAGCCCTTTGTGCGGGAGCTACACTTTGTTTGGGAACGCGAGAGGAGTTGCAACCAGGACAACCTTTATGGCGGCTATTGCAGGAGCAAAGGATTACTCACGTTACCCTTGTACCGTCAGCACTCGCCGCTCTGCCGCCTCAACATTTACCAGCTTTAGAGACTATCGTTGTCGCGGGAGAGCCATGTCCTCCAAATTTAGTTGCTCAATGGGCTAGGGGACGGCGGTTCCTTAATGCTTACGGGCCGACTGAATCCACTGTCTGCGCTACAGCTGCACAATACTTTAGAGGCATGGACGTGCTGCCAATTGGTCGTCCGATCGCCAACACCCAAATCTATATTCTCGATCGCCATAAACAACCCGTTCCCATCGGTGTTCCTGGAGAACTTCACATTGCGAGTGTAGGGTTAGCACGAGGCTACCTCAATCGTCCCGAGTTGACTGATGAAAAATTCATCCCTAATCCCTTTAGCAATAAAGCGGGTTCGCGCCTTTACAAAACCGGAGACTTAGCTCGTTATCTACCAGACGGCAATATTGAATACATCGGACGCATCGACAACCAAGTAAAAATCCGAGGCTTCCGCATCGAACTCGGAGAAATTGAGGCTGTACTGGCAAAACATCCGAACGTGCGCGAAGTGGCAGTTATTGACCGAGAAGACACACCTGGAAACAAGCGCCTCGTAGCTTATCTCGTCTCTAACCTTATCCCAGAACGCATCCCTTATCACAGTGAATGCCAACTAGAACTAGACGGTAATGCCATCACACTTCATACACAAGATATCTCCACCGCCGGCGTCGGTCTCATGGGGGTGTCAGCTCTTGATGAAGGTAGGAGCGTCCGCCTGCACCTGCAACTGCCTGGAGAGGCCGAACCGCGCTGGCTTTGTGGGACAGTAGTTTGGTCAAGTCCACCGATGGCTGGGATTCGCTTTCATCTTACACCGAACCAACAGGCTCAAGTTGACCAAAGCGTAGCCTATCAGTTGGACATTCAAGACTTGTGGAAAACTTTGCAGCGCACTATAACTGGCAACCTGCGGGACTACCTGAAACAAAAGCTGCCCGACTACATGATACCGAGCGCGTTTGTGCTGATGAAATCACTGCCGCTGACACCCAACGGAAAAGTAGACCGTCGTGCTTTACCCGCACTCTTATACTTCCATCAGGAAAGGGAGGATAAATTTGTCGCGCCTTCTACCCCTACCGAAGAAATCCTAGCTACTATCTGGGTAGAAGTTTTAGGAATACAACAGGTGAGTATTAACGACAACTTTTTTGAATTAGGCGGACACTCTCTGATAGCCACCTCTGTTATCTCTCGCATTCGAGAAGCCTTTTCTATCGAAATGAAAGTGCGTCATCTATTTGAAGCTCCTACGATCGCTTCTCTAAGCAAGGTAATAGACACTGCACGTTCTGTTGACTCGCACCAGCAATCTTCTAATAGTAAGGCAATTGATGTTCTACCCCGTTCCTCCTCGGCACAAAACACCTACATACCAATGTCTTTTGCACAACAGTATGTATGGGATTTTCAGCAATTATATCCTGACAGTTGTGCTTACAACAGCCCCACTGCCTTACGTTTGACAGGGAAGATTTCTCTGGAAGCATTGGAAAAGAGTATTAATGAAATTATCCGCCGTCACGAAATTCTGCGGACTAACTTTACTGTGGTAGATGAGCAATCGGTACAGGTAATTACTTCATCCTTAACCATACCGTTAAAAATAGTAAACTTACAAAACCTGCCAGAATCTCAGCGAGAAGCTGAGGCCGAAGCACTTACTGCACGAGAATTTCAGCATCAGTTTGATTTAGTCTCCGACCCTTTAGTTAAGACAACCTTGCTGCGGTTGGCTCCACAGGAGCATTGGCTATTAATAACGATGCACCATATCATCACAGATGGTTGGTCTTATGGCATTTTCTTACAAGAGCTAGGAACGCTTTACAATGCTTTCTCAAACGGTTTGCCTTCCCCGTTAAGTGAAGTGTCATTGCAGTATGCAGACTTTACTCTGTGGGAACGACAGTGGTTAACCGAAGAGTTACTGCAAAAACAACTTGATTATTGGCTACAAAAGTTAGCCGATATTCCCGCATCACTTAATCTCCTACCTAGAGGACAGCCCCAGGTAAGTTCCTTCTTCAAACCCGCATCTTTCTATTCTCTAGTTCTGCCTGAAAATCTTGTGGCATCAATCAAAGCCTTAAGCCGTTCCAGAAGAGTGACAATCTTCGTCACTCTCATTGCAGCCCTAAAACTGCTCTTGTACAAAGGTTGCGGACAAAGCGATGTTCTAATCCTGGCAAGAACTGCTAATCGGTTAAGACCTACTATTGAAAAAATGCTGGGTTGCTTTATCAATGACGTGCTTTTACGTTCCCAGGTTGACGATTATCAAACCGGGCTTATGCTTTTAGAGCAGGTTAACCAAACTGTGACAGAAGCAATTGCTAATCAGGAAGTTCCCTTACAAAGAGTCGTCAAAGCTGTTAGTGAAATCAGCCCTATACAATCGCTTCGCACTGTCAGCGTTAGTATGGCTCCGCCAGCCCTTTTGCCGAGTCAAAAACTCAAGTGGGAAAGGATATCTGTTCCCATAGAAAGCGAACTTTGGGACGAGCAGTATTTTCCTCTAGAAATCTACCTTCATTTTCCAGGGGAGGATTCTAAAACCATTGAAATTGTTGCGTTTTACAGTAAAAGAGTTTATACTGATAAAACCATCAACCTAATGTTTAGTGGCTACCAGGAAATATTACAAAAGCTCGTTGAGCTACCAGACACTCAGGTTGGTGGATTTTAGCCTTCTGAAGGTGGGTACTAAACTTCTCAAAGGCTAGTTCTTAACCCGCTCAAGTCTGTCTAATAAACTGCATCGAAAAGGAGATTATTTCTATGTTGGCAGCTAATAATGTGCAAAATGAAGCTCAAGATAGTAATTTCACCAATTCTACCGAAGCTCTAAATCCTCAACAGATACAAGTCTCTCAAGTTGTTGAGGAAGTTGAAAAATGTATCAAATCTTTAGAAGAAGACTGTGAGAGAGTTCCTTGGGAAAACCCAATATTTTATGCGGAACTTCTAGCTCAAATCTATTATCAAACTTCTCATACGCCACGTTTAGAAGCTCAGGTAATTTCTCACTTGAGTCCTAATAGTAATTTCTTTCCTCTATTCCTTAAAAGTTTTCAAGAAGAGCTAGGGCATGAAAGCTTGGCACTTCAAGACTTGAAGTCGTTAGGCTATTCGATTGAATCATTTCCCGAACTGCCAGCTACATCCAGTTTATACCACAGTATTTTCTACTTCATGAATTACGAAAGCACCTTATCTCTTTTAGGATACAGACTCCCTTTAGAAGGTTTGGCTTGCCAGGATAGTCAGAAGCTTTTCTACGAGAAAATGCGAGATTTATATGGTAAATCAGCAACATCGTTCTTTAAAGTTCACGCTTTAGAAGATGTTTCTCACTACAAGCAAGGTTTAAAAATGCTTCAGATGTGTGAAAGTAAAGACCTAATCGCTATCTGTAAAGCCTGTCAATACCTTTCTTATGCTCATGGCGCAATGATAGAGGCGATTTTAAAGAAACACCTTAACAAGTGAACTGCTGAAATTCGATTAAAAGCTGCTACAGGGATTGCGGCATCTCAGCTAGTATAAGATTTTCTAGCTGAGATGACTACCTTTTTATTCTGTACTGGCAAGGCTACCTGAGCTGGCTTGAGAACCCCTGGTGTATTGGAGCGAGTCACGTTTAATTTAAAAATAAATGAATCTAATTGGGTTTCTCAAAGAAGTGAATAAATACATTAGCCATGATGCGTAGTCTTAAGAATTTCCGGCCCTTTACAGGTGGAATGGGTGTTTTTCTTCTCGTCTGGTTTGGACAACTGGTATCCCTGATTGGGTCGGGTCTGACTAATTTTGCATTGGGAGTGTGGGTTTACCAGCGCACGGCTTCAGTCACTCAATTCTCGCTGATTTTGCTATTTGCTGTGCTACCGAGTATCTTGATTTCTCCGGTAGCTGGGGCAATGGTTGACCGCTGGAACCGACGAGTCAGCATGATTCTGTCTGACTCCGGTGCGGGGATAACTACAGTGGCGATCGCCCTATTACTTGCAACCGGAAGCCTTGAAATTTGGCATATCTACCTCGCTGTTGGCCTTAGTTCCATCTTCAAAGCCTTTCAATTACCCGCCTACACTGCATCCACCGCTTTGCTTGTTCCAAAAGAAGCCCTACCTCGCGCCAGCGGCATGGTTCAGTCAGGACAAGCGTGCGCCCAACTAATTTCGCCGCTGCTGGCAGGATTCTTGCTAGGAATCGTCCAGCTTCAAGGTGTGATTCTAATTGACTTTGCCACTTTCCTGTTTGCCCTCACCACTCTATTCTTTGTTAGCTTTCCTGACGCTAAGACGGCTACGGTTCCAGTTAATGGAAAAGCGTCTCTCTGGCGCGAGGCGATGGAAGGAGCGACTTATATTTTTGTTCGCCCTGGACTTTTAGCACTGGTAATTGTATTCGCCATCAATAATTTTGTTTTTGGATTGATTGAGGTTTTATTCACGCCGTTGGTACTAAAATTCGCTTCTGTTACCGTTCTGGGAACCATTCAATCCATCGGCGGTGCGGGGATGCTATTGGGTAGCGTAATTATGAGTATGTGGAGAGGCCCTAAACTTTTAATTCGTGGCGTATTTGGTTTTGGGTTTCTCTATCAACTGTGCGTCTTAGCATTTGGATTAGGCACTTCTTTTGCACTATTCGCTTTGGCTAATTTTTTATTATTCTTCAGTCTACCTTTCATCAATGGATATAGCAATGCCATCTGGCTCCGAAAAGTGGCTCCGGATATTCAAGGGCGGGTCTTTGCCACAATCAACATGATTGGTTTGTCATGTATTCCCGTGGCTTATCTTGTTGCTGGCCCCTTAGCCGATCGCATCTTTGAACCTCTAATGGCGGCTGACGGGTTATTGGCTGGCAGCGTCGGACAAATCATTGGCGTGGGGCCGGGTCGCGGCATTGGCTTGCTGTTTATTACGATGGAAATTATAGCGATAGTGGTGACAGTTGCCGCTTACCGATATCCGCGCTTGTGGTTTGTAGAACGCGAATTGCCAGATGTTATTTAATGCTTGGGGAAAGCTGTGGAGTTTCGTTGCTGTTTCCCGGGGGGCGATCGCTCTTTCTGGGCTTGTGGTATGAGTATACTCTCCCTGGCAACTGATGTTGAAGAGTGCAAACTTGGCGGCAGCCAGTTCATCAACACATCCACTTTTGATGCTTGTCAGCCTCGTTATCGGTATAACAAATCTAGCTTTTTCAAAATCTGAGGTTGCTTGAATCCATTTTTTGATTGTATGGGCAGTAGCACGTTGTTGGTTGTTTTGTTTTATTCTCAATTGCCTGCTACTCTTAATGCCCTGATTGAAGCAACGCCTCCTCCAGCAAATCTGTTAGGCCGTCAAAACCTGTACTGAGAACGGGGAGAATTTGACCCTCGCCATGCAGCACCATGCAGAAGCAATCCAAATACTCGATCGGCGCTCTCATTAAACCAAGCCGAAGCTTGCTATCAACTAGCACTGACAGAACAAAAACTTGGTAACATCGAAAAAACCTAATAAAATTTTGACCGCGCCGTTTAACTTTTTAGCGAAATAGACGCTAGCAAACAAGTAGAAAAAGTATTGTGAGCTGCGGCACACAAAACCGAAAAAATACCTAATTAATCGATCAATAAATGAGAAAATAGATACAATAAACTAAAGCACAACCATAAATTTTGTAGATATGAAACTAAAACGATTGGGACACGTAGCCGTCTGTGTGCAAGACATAGAGAAATCTGCTGAGTTCTATCTAAACTTGGGCATGGAGTTAGTGTGGAAAGATGCAGACTGGGCTTATTTGAAAGCAGGAGAGGACGGACTGGCGCTGTTGAGTCCGAGTTACGACCAAGCAGGGCCACACTTTGGGTTTGTATTTGACGATCGCGCCGAAATGGAATCGGCTTACCAACAACTCAAAGCCGATGGTGTTTCCGTCACCCACATTCACGAACACCGGGACGGTACAGCATCTTTTTACGGCAGAGACCCCGACGGTAACGGTTTTGAATACCTTTACGAACCAGCCTGACTATTCTAGAACTTGCCGATCGCGATGGGCTATTGTGCGATCGCGATCGGCCCGCTGTCACCTCGAACCTTGATTTGTGGTGCCAAATTCGGGTAATGTGCGCACTGTGCACCCTACATAGAGATTGGTACTCCGTGCCCCGTGCGCACCCTACGAGATTAGTGTGTCCACGCACTCAAGACCCGTTGCTGACGGCCCGGAACCTCCGTACAACTCGTCGAATAAAGTGACATACTGACACCGATGCTTCTACAGTACGGTGCAGACTCTGAATCCGAACTATATCCACAACTTCCGAAAATCGGCTCGATAATCTAAAATCTAAAATCTAAAATCTAAAATCCTCATGTTGCAGAGAATACAAGTCAGAAATCGCTGGAAATCCATCTTCAAACCCTGGGAAGAAGCAGACCCTTGGCTGTTTGCCGCTTGCGTCTGCCTCACCATCTTCGGGGGAATAATGATCCGCAGCGTCGAAATCAACCAGGGGCTGATCGACTGGTGGCGGCACTGGGTAACTGGCGGAGTCGGCTTGTTCCTCGCCATCATCATTTCCCGCTGTCGCTACCAAATACTGATTCAGTGGAAATGGCCGATTTACATATTAATCAATTTGTCGCTGATCGCAGTGCGTTTTATCGGTACTACAGGGCTCGGTGCCCAGCGGTGGATCAACATCGGCGGCTTCTACCTGCAACCGTCAGAATTTGCCAAAGTAGGGATGATTGTCACTTTAGCAGCTCTCCTGCACGACAAGACTGTCCCGACGGTGGGTAATATGTTGAGGATGCTGGCGATTATGGCTGTACCCTGGGGATTGATATTTGCTGAACCAAATTTAGGTACCTCCTTGGTGTTCGGCGCAATCACAATGGGGATGTTTTACTGGGGAAATGTCAATCCCGGCTGGCTGATATTGCTATTCTCTCCTCTATTCTCAGTTCTCCTCTACAACCTGTCTACACCGATTTGGGTAGCCTGGGTAGTTCTTGCGGGTATTATCGCTTGGCGATCGCTACCTTGGCCCTGGTTGGGGACTTTCGGCGCTGTGCTGGTGAACGTTGTTTCTGGACACGTCGGACATATTTTTTGGAATGTGCTGAAGGATTATCAAAAAATGCGTCTGACAGGGTTTTTAAACCCGGAGAAAGACCCTTTAGGCAGCGGATATCATTTGATTCAATCTCGGATTGCTATTGGGGCCGGGGAACTCAAAGGCAGGGGTTTGTTTCACGGAACGCAAACTCAGCTTAACTTTATTCCCGAACAGCATACGGACTTTATCTTTTCAGCTATTGGCGAAGAATTGGGCTTTATTGGCTGCATTTGCGTGCTGGTGGTGTTCTGGATAATTTGTTTCCGGTTGGTGATGATCGCTCAAACTGCTAACGATAATTTTGGTTCTTTGCTGGCGATCGGCGTACTGTCAATGTTGATTTTTCAGGTGTTCGTAAATATTGGGATGAACATTGGCTTGGCTCCGGTTACGGGCATTCCGCTGCCTTTCCTGAGTTACGGGAATGCGTCGCTGCTGAGTAATTTTCTCGCATTGGGACTGGTGGAGGCGGTGGCGAACCAGCGACAGCGCAAGAAGCGTTGGAATTAGGCAATTGGCAATTGGCAATTGCTAATTGCTAATTGCAGGACTTATGCAGAACCTCTATGTTGAGCCTGCACGGCCCAAGAGCGCCTTACCGTGATAATTCGCGCGTCAAATTACTTTTTACGTCCAGGACTGTCATGGCTAATTGCTAATTGGGGATTAGCAATGATAGTCCTGTAAAATAACCCTAATAGGTTTGTAGTGAGGACTAAACTCTTCAAAATTTTATGAGGAATTTAGCCCTCACTACAAAGGTGATAACGCTTATTTTATCGGACATGATATCAGCCGATTATATCCTTTCCTTTTGTATGGGAATAATAATTTGAGGAGTGCAGCAGTGCGAGCTTCCCACTCGCTATTGAGGGGGCCGGGCCAAGCGGGACGCACAGCAAAGCAGGGTATAATTCCGATGTTACCGTATTTGATATTACTCGTTCATATTCTTGTATGTAGCAACGGCGGAAGGCGAACTCCGGTTTAAATACCGGAATATCCAATACTTAAATACCGTATCCAAGATAACTGGAAACGTCGCAATGAACAAAAATATGAACTGCCTATTTTCTGGTAGTCCCAAATGCCTCGATACACCTTCGAGAATTACTTCCCAACCGTGAGGCGAGTGGAATCCGACAAACACATCCGTAAACAAAATAATTACGAAAGCTTTAGCACTGTCGCTGAGGCCGTAAATCACATCATCCATGAAAGACTTTAAAATCTCAATCTCTTTCTTGTTAGTAAGGATAATCGCGGCAAAGGCAATGCAGGAAATCAAATCGGCAAAAATATTTTTAATAGCTCCACCACTTTCAGTGCGGTATTCCTCCGCTAGCTCAACTGCTTTCTCGGCAATCTTCTTTTCCGTTTCCTCTAAAGAAAGCGACGGAGCCCTGCCTATTAACCTGTCAAATTTGAGGTGCTGCTCAAATCTCTCTAGTTCTTGGAAGGCTTCTTCTTCTAAGTTAATATTTAGGAAAACTGGAGCATTTTCCTTAGCTCTAAAATAGTCTACTACTGGCCCTACTATAAAATTTTTGGAAAGTTGATTCGTCAACAGCGGAACTAAAATCAAAAGCAAAATAAATCTCAGAGAAATGACTGTTTTTACTTTGGAGTTGCGAAAATTCTTAACTACTTCTTTTTCCGCTTCCGGGTCTAATTCTTTAGTAATTCGATTCAAAGTTCCCAAAAGCGATCGAGGCAATAAATTGACCTCTTCAGAGTAAATGTCAACCTCGCCATCGTGAATTTTAACAGAATTAGCTGAACCTTTATTTACGTCAGGTTGAGAGGTGCTATTTGTAGCTTTTACCTGCTGATTTACTGAACTGACAACGGGGATAATTGCAGCCGATCTACTATTATTAATATACTTGTCGATGACTCCATCAATAAACTCTAGCTTCTCGAATATAAGGGATGCTCGCTCTTTATTGTCGAGATGTAATCCGTGCTGGTGATGAGCCGCGCTCGGTCCCGCCTTCGGTTTTGCCCCCACTCGGTCCGGCAGTTCCAAAAAAGAACGGCTAGCATTAAACTCAATCATTCGGGTTTGGATGACCTTGAGGTATTTTTGCAGTTCGGATTTAAAGTAAGACAGGGTGCTGTGTCCGTACTCTCCCGATCGAGCGGAGATTTTTTGGCCACCAAAATGCTCGTCTTCGATCGCCTTAATTGCTAAGGCAGCATCATAAGCCTGTTCTAGGGCCCTGTGAGGCGTTTCTCGATACCATTGGTGAGCGCTGTAGAGATATTTTAGAATCCTGTGCCACAGAGAAGTATTCATAGCTAAAGCTGGTTAGTTGGCTGTAGACATTAGTGATTAAAGTATTCACGGTATGGTAACAAATTTACATAAATTGGGAACCGAGGTCTCGGATTCAATTTGGATTGTCGGAGGCACCCGCAGTGGCAAAACCGCTCGTTTAGTCGAGCAGTTCTGCATTTGGAGCCAAACTGTCAAGCCTGTCCCATCAAAAGTTTCAGACGGCTGGCGTTCCGGGCGGCGCCGGGCTGGACAAACTGCCCCAGCAATTTTAGTCTTAGCAGCTAATGGGGACAACCGGCTAGAATTAGCCGATCGCATCGCCGTCGCTACCGAAGGAAAATATACCTTTCACTCGACAACACCCTTCGGTTTTTTTGAGCAGGAGGTATTGCTATTTTGGCCGCTGCTAGTTCAGTCGCTGGATTTGAGGGCTCAATTTCCCCTGCGGCTGCAACCTGAAACAGAACTGGAACTTGCCGCGAGACTCTGGCGTCGCGAACTAGACGAAGGTATTTTGCAACAAACAGGGGTAAGCCCAAACCGAATGGTGCGTCGAACACTAGACTTATTACAACTTGCTGCTGTCAGCGGTACGCCGAGAGAAGAGATTCCCAGCATTCTGGAACAGGGATTTGCTGGTGACGGCGGCTCGAACAACCTGTGGACTAGCATGGGAGAGTTGCTGGAAAGGTGGCGGGAATGGTGCTTGACGCGGGGGATCCTGACTTACGGGATTGTTTGCGAACTCTACTGGCGCTATTTGTTGCAGGATAGCACTTACCAGCAGCATTTGGCCTCTAGATACCAAGCTGTGATCGCAGACGATGTTGACGATTATCCCGCGATCAGTGGCCATTTGTTCGATCGAATGCTCGACTTCGGTGCGGCGGGGGCGTTCTCCTACAATCCAGATGGAGGTGTGCGTTTGGGCTTGGGGGCTGACACGGAATACCTAGCCCGGCTCGAAAACCGCTGTCAAAGCGTGGAAAATTTGGACGCAAAAGCCGGTTTAGCCCCAGAGATTGGGGATTTAGCGGTAAGTTTAGCCGTTAATTCTGAGGGTTTTTATCCTTTAGGCTTGAGTTTGCCTGGTAAAGTTCGATCGCTCCAAACCACTTCCCGGGCTCAATTGCTGCGAGAAACCGCCGAAATTATTGTGGATGCGGTGAAGTCAAAAGCCGTGGAACCGCAGGAAATCGCTGTAATTGCTCCGGGGATGGATGCGATCGCGCGTTACAGTTTAACGGAAATTCTCGCCCGAGATCGGATCGCGGCCACCTCCCTCAACGATCAGCGTCCCCTATCGAGTACCCCAGAGATTCGAGCTTTGCTGACTTTGTTAGCGTTAGTTTATCCGGGACTCGGCCGTTTAGTCGATCGAGACGGCGCAGCCGAAATGCTGGTAGTGTTGGGTAGCCAGAAACACCGTTCATTGGAAACAGAAGATTCCCACCCCACGTTCAATCTAAAATCTCAAATCCCAAATCAAAAATCCATCGACCAAGTGAGAGCAGGTTTAATCGCCGATCACTGTTTTTGCCCAGATATCGATCGACCTCAATTGCTTGCAATTACAGCCTTTCCCCGGTGGGACAGACTGGGACACCGAGCCGCCGCTGCCTACGAGCAGATTGTGGAGTGGATCGAACAACAGCGGTCGCAACAGCAGGAGCGGCTGTTGCCGAGTCCAATTGCCCTGCTCGATCGAGCGATCCAGAAATTTCTCATGAACGACAGATACCTCCCTTACGATCGGCTATCGGCCCTGCGCGAGTTAATGGAAACCGCCGGCCACTACTGGGAAATACAGGGGCGCCTGCAGCGCGTAGAACCAACAAACGGTGGCGACTCAGAAACGATCGCCCACTTCATCCAGTTGTTGCGCCAAGGAACCGTCACCGCCAACCCCTTTCCAGTCCGTTCAGAAGGCCCTGAAGCCCAAGCCGTCACCCTCGCCAACATCTTCCAGTACCGCAGCAGCCGCCGCGCCCACAAATGGCACTTTTGGCTGGATGCCGGCTCGCCCCTGTGGCTGAGTGGCGGTGCGGCGACATTGTTTGGTGCTCCCTTATTTTTGCGATCGCAACAGGGGCATCCCTGGCAAACCGAAGAGGAAGCTGCTGCCGACCAACAGCGGCTGCGGCGAATTCTGCTAGATTTGTTAAGTCGCTGTTCCCTGCTTTACCTTTGCCACAGCGAACTAGCCGTCAACGGACAAGAGCAAACCGGGCCGCTTCTGCCCCTCATTCACAGCTCTGTTTCTTGTCAGCAGTCAGCTTAAGGCATTCGCCTCTTATGTATTTGGCATTCGGCAGGAGGAAAGAAAAAATATCTATCCAAAGATTTTTCTTTTTCCCCTTCAGGATAAATAGCCGGGGCTGACTCGAAGCCCGACTTCTACCTTCGAGCGAAATGGGGCGATATTAAAGTATACCCAAACTAGGCATCAAAACGTGCAACCATTAATATTTTGAGATCAAAAGATGCCCAGGTTAAAAAATATCAGTAGCCGTTGCAGTTTTGATTTAGTATGCTAGAAATGATGGGGATTATTAATCAATTTTAAGCCAGATTTGTGGCAACAAACTGAATACTAATCAGTTCTTAAAGTTAATCGGTATCGTCGTTTAAAGGAGCCAAAATAATGCCAGGTGCAGTGCCAGCAATACCAATAACACCAACACCAACACCAACACCAACACCAACACCAACGGAAACTCCGACTCCAACTCCAACTCCAACTCCAACTCCAACTCCGACTCCAACTCCAACTTCGACTCCAACTCCAACTCCAACTCCAACTCGGCCTCCCTCCGGGGACGACACATTTGGCGGCATAGACGACACATTGGGCGGAGGCGGTACCTCGCCCGGAATCATCGGCGGCGTAATCCGCGGCAGAGAAACCAACGACTCCTTAGTTGGCAGTCCCGGGCCCGACGTGATTTCCGGGCTGCAAGGCAACGACACCCTGCAAGGAGTCGGCGGCGATGATTTACTCTTTGGCAACGAGGACGACGACGTGCTGTTCGGCAATGAGGGCAACGACGTTGTCGACGGCGGTTCAGGACTCGATACCATGTACGGAGGCAAAGGCAACGACTGCGTCGAGGGGGGAAATAACCCCGACCTGCTGTACGGCAATGACGCCAACGACACGGTAATCGGAGGCGAAGGCAGAGACACGGGTTACGGCGGAAAAGGCAGCGACAGCTTGCGCGGGGGCTCTGGCGACGATAGCTTTTTCGGCGATCGAGGCGACGACATCCTGTGGGGCGACCAAGGTAACGACTCGCTCTTCGGTGGCGCCGGCGAAGACTTGCTATTTGGCAACGAAGGAGGCGACTGGGTCTACGGAAACGCCGGCGGGGACACAATTTTTGCCGGCGACGGTGGCGACATCGTATTCGGCGGTGACGGCGACGAAATCGTAGACGGCGGTGCTGGCAATGACGTTCTTTGGGGCGAAGCAGGCAAAGACATAATCGCAGGAGGCGAAGGCAGAGATGTCTTCGTCATCGGTGCATTCAGTTCCCCCAGCGGCAGCAGCAGCAACGGCACTAACCCGACATTTGTCACTACAGGCGGCCCCGACATCGCCGATGCCGACATTTTCACAGACTTTCGCGAAGGCGAAGATTTGATCGGGTTAAGTGGCGACCTCAAGTTTGAAGATTTGGTAATCTTCCAAAGCACCGAGACCAAAACCGGCAGCACGATTATTCGCAACGGCGTCAGCGGTGACTTTTTAGCAGTATTGCCGGGAGTCGACAGCAGAACCCTAGGGCGAAGCTCATTTGTAATTGCCCCCACAGTTCCCGGCAGCGCAACTCCCCTCCCCCTGCCGACGCCGAGTCCGACTCCGACACCGACAGGCACTCCGACACCGACGCCGACTCCGACGCCGACACCGACACCGACAGACACTCCGACACCGACACCGACACCGACACCGACAGACAGTCCGACGCCGGTGTTCCCGACGCCGAGTCCGAGTCCGGGGCAGACGCCGACACCAAGTCCGACGCCGACACCAAGTCCGACGCCCTTCCCCAACCAGGCTCCCAGAGCAGTTAACGACAACTTCACCACGGTTTCGGGTCAAGAACTCAGTCTCAACGTTCTGTTCAACGACACTGACCCGGACAAGAACCCTCTGACTGTCACGACTTTTACTCCAACAGCCCAGGGGAAGCTGATTCCCGTGGGCGGCGGCGTATTCAACTACACCCCGAATCCGGGCTTCTCGGGTAGTGACAGCTTCAGCTACTCGATCTCAGACCCCGGCGGCGGCACAAGTCAGGCGGTAGTAACCATCAGCGTCAGCAGCCCGCCAAAGCTAGTAATTAACGACGGTGTGGTGGTGGCCAAAAGTGATCCTACCCAGACAATTACTGCCGCCGATTTGTTAGTCACAGATCCCGACAACACGCCGTCGGAAATCGTTTACACGATTACCAAAGCCCCCGACCCTAACCGAGGTTTTGTCCAAAGGGGCACCACCTTTCTCAACGTCGGCAGCAAATTCACCCAAGACGATATCAACAACAACATCGTCAAATACAAATTGCTGACAGGAGGCGACAGCGACAGTTTCACGTTTACAGCCTCCGACGGGTCTGCAACTATCGGGCCGGCATCCTTCAGCATCACGGTGGTAGATAATATTGTCGATCGCAGCGCACTCCCGGCGAGCACATTTACAGGCAGCAACCTCAGCGACTTCATCATCGGCGGGGCCGGCAACGATACCCTCTCTGGGGCCGACGGCAACGACATCATCGACGGCAGGGGCGGCGACGACCTCGAATTAGGTGACGCAGGCAACGACTCGGTGCTTGGTTCTGAAGGCAACGACACCCTCGACGGCGGACTGGGCAACGATACCCTCGACGGCGAAGACGGCATAGACTCGCTCATCGGCGGACTGGGCAACGACCTGATGTTCGGCGGCAATGACAATGACATCCTCTTAGCCGGTGACAACAACGACACCCTTGAGGGCGGAACAGGCAATGACTCGATATTGGGAGAATCCGGTGACGAGTCGATACTTGGAGGAACCGGCAGCGACACCTTACTTGGTGGCATTGGCGACGACTCCCTCGATGGCGGTGCAGGCGACGACATCCTCGACGGCGGACTGGGCAGAGACTTGCTCGACGGGGGTATCAATAACGATTCCCTCTCCGGCGGCGACAACGATGACACGGCTTTGGGTGGACAAGGCAACGACACGGCACTCGGAGGTCTGGGCAACGACTACGTGTTGGGCGAAGCCGGCAGCGACTCCCTGTTGGGCGAAGCGGGCGACGACACTCTCGACGGCGGTGTCGGCAGCGACTGTCTCAGCGGCGCCTTCGGCAATGACTTGGTGTTGGGCGGCGATGACAACGACTCGCTTTCCGGCGGTGCGGGCAATGACATTGTGGGTGGCGGGGTCGGTTCTGACTTGCTCACGGGCGATGCTGGCGATGATTTCTTCTACTACGAAACTCCGAGCGAAGGCGTGGACGTGATTGCTGACTTTAACGCTACGGGCAGTGAGACCGATAGATTCTTGTTCAGGTCGTCAAATTTCGCGGGTTTAACCAACTCAGGAACTACTCTCGATTTCACCAGTTTTATCGTCAGGAATATCGGGTCTGGCGGCGACAACATTAGCAAGCAATCAGTCATTTTGTTTGAATCTAAATTTGACAACGCTCAAGCAGTAAATGCAGTGTTGAAGAATCAAAACGGTTCGAGCCAAACTGGAGCTTTCTTCGTGTACCTCAACAATACTTTTAACAAGTACGTTCTCGGCTTCGACCCGAATGTGGCAGATGACAGTCTCCCAGCTTTCGATTTGGCAGTGTTGAATTCTATTCCTACAGTGCCCGGATCGCTCAGCACCGTCATTACTGCATCTGACTTTAAGTTTATTTAGTAGTTTTTGAGTAGCGTCCCAAGGAGGCGAAACAATGCCCAGTGCAGTACCAATAGTTTTTCCCCAACCGACGCCGACGCCGTCCCCGGCACCGACGCCGATGACGGAACCGACGCCGATGACGGAACCGACGCCGTCCCCGGCACCGACGCCGCCCCCCGGGACGGGCCCGGCACCGACGCCGCCCCCCGGGACGGGCCCGGCACCGACGCCGCCCCCCGGGACGGGCCCGGGGATTTCGATCACGCCGGTGCCGCGGCCAACTGTGACAGGTCCGACGCCTCCCCCAGAGCCACTTTTTGTCGATGGCATAGTTGCCGGAAATGATGGGAATAACTATTTAATCGGCAGCTTGTTAAATGACACGATTTCTGGGGCTGGCGGCGACGACACGCTTCTGAGTCGGGACGGGGACGATATAGTCAAGGGCGATGACGGTAACGATTCTCTCAACGGTGGCGCTGGTAAAGATATCGTTGAGGGCGGGCGCGGCAATGACACGGCGCGGGGCGGCAAAGGCGATGACTTGGTTTCTGGGGACTTTGGGGATGACGTAGCTTTTGGCGACCAGGGCAATGATATTGTCTTGGGTTCTGAAGGCAACGACTCGCTGTACGGCGGTAAAGGCAATGACTGTCTGCGCGGAGGTGGCGAGGATGACCTGATGTTTGGCGACAAGGGCAGTGACACTGTTTTTGGCGACACTGGTAACGACTGCCTGATCGGCGCTGCAGGCAATGATATTTTGTTGGGCTCCGAGGGCGGGGATGTCATCACCGGCGGTGTTGGTAACGATACTGCTGACGGCGGCGAGGGTGATGACCTGATCTTTGGGGGTGACGGCAATGATTCTTTGTCTGGGGGGCCTGGGGATGATATTCTTTCGGGCGATCGCGGGTCTGATACTCTGACAGGAGGCGAGGGCTCGGATATCTTTGTTCTCGGTAGGGTGGGCACTTCGACTGCTAGCAACGCGTTTCTCACTACTGGCGGCCGCGAAATCGGCGATGCTGATGTAATCAGAGATTTTAATGCGGGAGATTCGATCGGTCTGGCTGGAGGTCTGAACTTTACTGAGTTAGAAATTTTCCAGGGCCAAGGCTCGAATTCTAGCAACACGATTATTAGGGACAGGCGAACTGGTGAATTTTTGGCGGTGTTGATTGATGTTCGAGCGAACTCGCTAGATGAATCTCGGTTCACTACACCTCAAATACCGCGCGTAGAGGACAATCCTTTCACCATTGAGGGGACAACTCCTTCTCCAACTCCGCCAGCGGGGACAACTCCTTCTCCAACTCCGCCAGCGGGGACAACTCCTTCTCCAACTCCGCCAGCGGGGACAACTCCCTCTCCAACTCCGCCAGCGGGGACAACTCCCTCTCCAACTCCGCCAGCGGGGACAACTCCCTCTCCAACTCCGCCAGCGGGGACAACTCCCTCTCCAACTCCGCCAGCGGGGACAACTCCCTCTCCAA
>Ga0247770_1000934_pt1 | contig 26130 bp, 24 predicted proteins | sample UWRJL136409B6_FD_179943 | JGI IMG/M metagenome (GOLD analysis project Ga0247770, IMG submission 179943) | Plant litter microbial communities from Arlington Agricultural Research Station in Wisconsin, United States - UWRJ-L136-409B-6 | ecosystem: Environmental > Terrestrial > Plant litter >... | reverse complement strand
GAAAAACTGCACATGGGAGCCAGGCGTGAAGAAATGCAGGCCACCACATAAGCGGGTCGAGTGATTGGGCCGCGGGGTGGCAGTGTTCGCACGGTTATCGAATGTGGCGTTGTGTTGGCGACCACTAGCGGTGCTGGGCGGGCGAAGGAGCGCTTAAATCGCGCTTTCAGTTGCTGTTGGGTGGGTGGTACAGCAGGGTCAGTGCGATGACAAGGCTCCCAGATTAATCTTTCCTTCTTTCCCGAGTTTCAGCATTCAGAGCTTGTCTGCCTGCGAGAGCTCGAAATCGAATTGCAGCCTATTTTCCTGCTTTCGCCAGTCTCTTTCGCGAACCGACAGAGAGACCCTTCAATGTCCATGCAGGAGATGAGTTCAAAAATGGACGGCGCCTCTCGCTTTGTTGACAACCTGGTGACCAATGTCTCCCTCCGCACTGCCTTTTCGGCCGAGCTCGAAGCAGAACGCATGGGACGACTGCGTCCCAACATCACTGAAGTCCGCCGTCGCTGGGAAACCAATGAGGGCTACCGCGGCCTCGTCCAGCAAGTCAAGTCGCTCTGCGACCAAGATGAGGTTTCGTCCCGCGTCCGAAGTTGCCTCGATCGTTTATTCGAGGGGTACCGCGACTATGCCGACATGGATCTCGGCCGCCCCTGGTTGCCTCAGACAGCAGAAGAAAGGTTCGAGGCGATTGAGCTGTACTGCTCTGAGGACGGATACCAATACATCACCAAAATGATCCAAACCGTGTTCCGCACGGCAGAGCCATCAGCTGACGAGCTCATCCGAGCCACGGCATTCGTCGAGTGGATCACCATCGACCTCTACAACCTTCGTCTCTCGCAAATCGGTGACCCACGCTTCGAGAACTTCCAAGGCATTGTATACCGCTGGTGCACGCTCCGCCCCGAGGACCTAGAAGAGTACCGCGCCATCCTGCGACTAAGCGACCACGCGAGGCGGAACTTCTCCATTCCTCTAGGCCTAGTGTCTACCGCGGCAGACGGCGATGCAACGCGGCACTTCGCTGACCTCCCAACCGGGCATGAATACGTCGAGGGCAAAGACAAAAGAATTCGCGTACGGCAAACGGTTCATATCCACGGCATGGATCCTGCCCTCCTAGCGTCGTTCAAGCAGCAGTACCCAGATAGCGTCGTGACTTCCATCTGCGCGATGCCTGTGGCTCGCATGTCACCCTTTGGCGAACAGGAGATCTTGCTGCGCGGGCCGTTCTTCCACTTGATTACGATAAAGGAGTGCGAGGATGACAGGGGGCGGTACGTCGAGTCTGTTACTGTTGCCATGAACTCGAACCGCGATCACGGGTCCGAGCATTCATCTAACGATGATGAGAAAGCGAGGCAGAGAATTGCGTTCCTCAACGCTGTCAACGCGTCCAAGTGGGAGGTGTGCGCCCGTATAGCGGAGGGTACCGATGCCGAGGCTTACCGCGAGTTGCAAACGCGGACGTTGACGAAGTTGGCAGATGAGTTCGGTATGGCCGTCAGTGTGGACGGTAGGTTGTCTGAGGCGAGATCACAAGAGGTGGCGACTTGGCTGGGTGGCGTCCAAGCGGGCAGCTACCCTAGTCATTATGCTCAACGCCGAATCACTTGGCAGACGGCTCTCGTTTCGGGGGACTGGGTCGCGGCGGAAAAGGTGATGGCGGATGAATATGCTTGGCGGCGGAGCGAGTGGTATAATGTGGGACAACTGGTTGGTGACGATAATCAGGCCGCAACCGAAAACAGCTTCACCGTGTTGCATGAAATGGTCAGGCACGCACCTGAGGATGGCCTGGAGACCACCCCAGGCAACGAAAATGATGATGCATGGAGACGACTCATTGATGCTGCGCTTGAAGACGGCTTGGTCTGGAGTGAGTCCCTTCTGCTAGGCCTAACCAAATACAACAGAACCATGGGATTGACACCAGTTCCAGAGTCCCTAGGTTCCCTCGACGAGAATGACACGATGACGGCAGCAGAACTTGCGCTCCAACGAGGTCTCCTCACACTGGCCGAACGACTCAAGCCGAGGTTCTGTCGCGAGTTGGAAGCTACCTTGACAGGAGACCTCCAGACCCAATTACACAATTTCATACAAGAGACTGTGGCTCCCTTTGTAAGCACCCAGACTCCTCTTCTTCGAAGTCCCGTCCTAACGCTAGAATAGATCCCAAACTCAACCTTTCGCTGCCCACAGCTGTCAGTGCTGCAAGAGATGGAGCACCCTGTGCTCTGGGTTCCGGTTCCAGGCATGTTCGGGGTGAGTTGCTGTGAAGTACGAGTCGAAGCACGAGAACTCGGAATAACTAAAATTGCCACAGGGCGTGCTTATTGAACTGCGAGACCAAGCACTGGAAGTAACCGTATTCAAGACGATTATGGGACAAACCAGTCCGGTGAAGAGTGTACATACCCTTCGACCACGTCAAAGGAGCACGGATTCATGGGATCATTGAGTCATTAGTGACTTTGTACAACATACCGGGGAGAAGAACAAGAGCAGTTGCAGTAGAAGCCGGAGAAGGGAGCGTTTACGATGGGCCGTACAATTAATTATAGATAAATTAGGTACAGTATATGTAGGCCGATGTGAGTGCAGCCGGCCTTTAGCAGTTCCTCCCGCATCAACACTCAATGAATAGGGGATAGTTCCCTTCATCATTTTGGTCACCAAGCCTAAGATGCCCGCCTAGTATTGACTGCCAAGGCCTTGGGAAGAACCTCACTCCTATCCGCTTGCTCCCCACCCGGAAGACACGCACAAGGATATAGGCTTCTCGGCCATCGTTATAGTGCTTCATCTAAGGCCAGCTGATTAGCTTTGCCGTGTCAACTTCCATGCCATGCTTTCAACTCACCTTGTTGATCTGATTCGGGCTGAGGATCATGGGTTGCGCATTGCACCTCCCCTGCGTGCTTTTCACTTCGAGATGGTACTTCGTGCCCACGCCCCAGTCCGGCATCATCGGTACTTGAGCTTCGTGTAATGCTTTGTACATGTATCCTTCGTGATCCTGGTAGTTGAAGTCGGCGTATTTCCCTTGCTTACGGAGGGTATATATTCTGCTCGACCAGTGCTGCTCGGCGGAGAAATCTGGTATGCGCTTTTGGCACCACTCATAGATCTGCCCACCCATTGTTAGTCGCGCCTTCGAAGGCTTCAGTTGCTGCAAAACAGGGAAAACTTACAAAACTCTCCCCCAGCCCGCCGACAACCACGCGACTCAATTTAGCTTCCCTGGGCGGCAACCCCGAAACGGCCGGAACCTTGAGCAGTGCGCCGATGAACAGAGAGACCAAACTTCCAGAGACATTCCGAACGCCGCTGATAACTCCATGCATCCCTTCGTTCATGGACAGAATCGTACATGCACCAACTGCGACGGCGAAGATGGCGCTGCAGCATGCTACCAGATACGCGGCCGTCATCCCGATGAGCTCCTCACCGACAAAGAAAGCGGCAACCCAGCTCGCGATATCCAGCAGCATGGCCAAGATGGCTAATGCGCACGACGCGATAGATTGCGAGATCGCGAAACGGGAGGAAAAGGCAGCCCAGAAGAAGATGAGGGTCGAGGCGATGGTTACTGTGGGTGTTGTTAATTAGTTGTCTGGTGGTCAATGAGGCGGAAATGGAGAAGAAAGAACACAGTCCAGACTTACATACTGCGAAAAGTCCACTACAGAGAGAATATTTCGTCATTCGTTTTCTGGTCTTTACATTTGGGGAAACGAAGGTCATGGTGATGTGGTTCCTTCCCAAGCAGGACGGATGCTCTGTCAGCCCCGAATGATTCGAAAATCGACCTGCGATGGATTTCTCAGATTTGATCCGGGCGGCGTGAGGTAAAAGTCGTTTTCGCAATGCTCTGGTCCTGCGGCTCGCTTCCTCAAAATGTGCCCACCTCAGTCCTTCGAATCCTACCTCATTTTATGCTGCATGGTCGGACAGCACCTTCGATGGTGGTGAGGCTGCTTGCAGGCATCGTAATGGCGAGATTTGGCGCGATCGGCGGGCGTGCATCAATAGCGCGTTTGAACTCGGGTGTGGCGCTCAGGGGTGCTTAACGGCAGGCTCGCCCCACCGCTTGGGCTGACATGCGGTGAGAAGAGGTATCAAATTAAGAACGTGCACCCCCAAAGATAACATATCAGGCGAACTGGGTTCGAAGTGCCAATCTTCATTTCTTCTCTTAGCATTCGCTGTTGATGGACACGCCTGGGCCGACCGGGATGGATACTTCATTCCCCTTTCGTCACTTCCCTGGTGAGATCAGAAACCAGATCTACTGTGACCTTTTGGAGAAAGCACAGCACCCTTGATGGTGAGGGAGACGGGCTGGTAGACATATCGTAGACCTTTTCGGGCGAGATCCGTACTCAAGGAACGAGATGTGGTGGTTTGTTGGCACTGATGGGAACTTGCCGAGATATTAAGCCGCGATGCCTTCAGATTAGTAGCCCGAGAGACAATCACAATGATGTCGTTCCCATTAGGTGGTCGACTAAGAGTCTTCTGTAATATTTAGTCCCAGTTAAAACTCTAACTCAACCACAAAACGGCAGACGGGAACATTGCTCTTTTCTTGAACGGCTCCAGTCACCATCTCAAATCAGTAGTTTTACAACTCAAGAATTCCAGACGGCTGTCGGTCAATGGTCATCTCGAAGACGACGATTACAAACTCTTGCCGCACGAGCACATAAAATCGAACATCTCGAGATCCAACCAAATCGAAACACCGCCTGCACAAACGCAGAGACTTAATCTCTCAGCGGTGGAGCATCCTCGTCGAGTTCCAGAAATATTTCTGTTAATTTCTAGCCCCAGTGGATCCACCGGGTCGACGCACTACGCCGAACCCTCTGGAACCTTCTGGAATCAGGGGGTTTCACCCCCCCTGAATTCCACCAGTGAGTCACACAAGCACTTACGTGGCCTATAGCCACTATTCCAATCCTGTATAGTAGATAGAAGGCTCTGGAAGCCAACCACAGCCTACAAAAGGCCCTCTCCTCTCCTGTATCTAGCCTTCTATAAGCAAGCAACAATTCACGGGATCTGCTAAGCAATAGCAAGCAATTCTACTGTTTTCCAGTCATTCTACAAGGCACTGCCTTCCGGATCCTCTTGCTCTACAGTGTTAATATTTACTGTAACACCCCTTTTACAAAGGCACTGCCTTTGTAATTCAGGCCTTTGTTTGCTTCCTACAGTGCCTACAGCACTGTAGTCAGGCTTAGACCAGTACTACACTACAGCTGCTGTACTACAGCCATGTGGGTTCCTGAAGTTCAACCAGTTATTATTATTTCCTAGTGTTATAGTTATGTAATTGAGGATATTAGTGGTGGGGTTGGTAGAAGTGTTTCACTTGCTTATTTATTTCACTCGCTTATCAAATACATGATAAACCCGCTTCTACATAAGTGGGGCTAAGGTGGGGCTGTGGGGCGGTCGGTTTTTGGGGGGTCTATCAACCCCAACCCTGTCTGTCACGTGCAACGGGCCGGAAGATCTTGAAAACGGAGCCGATGTGGCCGCCGCTTTTCTCAGATACCGTTACTTGAGACGGAGGAGCGCCGGTCTTCTCGGTGCCCCCTTCCACCCACCCTTACCGACCAACTCAACGCACACCATGGCAAAATTCCTCCCTTTTGACCCCCTACCGTGGGCGACGGATAAAAGCGGGAGAGGAGCCGGGGCTCCAGGCGTAAGGCATCCTGTGGTGTTCACGATGCTCTTAACTCACCCTTCTCCTCACCGGCCCCCCCTTCCCGGGTTCTTATTTTTATTATCTCTTCAACTCTGCCCTCATCCCTCCCGTGTGCCTTCGCTAGTCATTTAAAGTCTTAACATTCCGATCCCGAAGCAGCGCAGACCCAAGGGCCCTCCGCCACGAGGCCAACAATTCCTAACAGTGGTAGGCCCTGGAATTACCCACCCATGGGTACCCACGGCCCGTGCACGAGAACCTTTCGCCTGCAAAAACCCTTTGCTTCCAACTGTTTTCTAGGGTTTTTGCAGGCGAAAGGTTCTCGTGCACGGGCCGTGGGTACCCATGGGTGGGTAATTCCAGGGCCTAAACAGTGGTTTAGTCGTACTAAATCCTTCCTTTGCTGTTAACAGCATGATTGTCAAGGCGGTTCAGGATCCTAAAACCTCAAGCTATGTGTTTCCAGACCAGGCACTGCTAGGGGATGTCTTCGCCGGGAAATGGGTTCATATATCTTCTAACTACCATGTTGAACCAATTTCACCATATCCTCGAAGGTGCCATCCTCGTCGCCATCGAGCCCATAAGAGCGTGATACTATACTCCAGACTGTTCCGCTGAATTTTACCTCGAATGTTTGGAATGCAATCTCTGGGAGCATCCCCGCCGGAGACTCTTCTGAAGGACCCCATCCCGCGTCAATCGTTATACCAGAGATCTTTGTCCTCAGAAGGTCCCGTATGTCCGTCCCTGAGGATACCACCAGCCTTTGGACGAGCGGCAAAGTCTTAAGCCCCAAAGGCCAGGAATCTGGGAGCAACAAGATATTCATAAGGGTTTCTGCTGAATTGCCATGCATATCAGAAGCCGAGTTATGGAGGATTTGGGCCGGTAGATGTCTCAGGTAGTAGATATCCGAGGCCTCTTTGTCATGGGCAATCCTCTCTTGAATAGCTCGAAACCGGGAGAAGTGCGGACTGGAAGGTGTCAGGTACTGTATAAATAGACCCCCTGTTTCCACATTTGCCAAATGGGCCCGTCGATTCAGGGCACATCCGAGCGTGAGACAATATGCTTCCCTGTCGTAAATCCAATCTGTCTCCGTTCCTTGTGGACTGGCTGCCAATGCCTGTTGCAACACGCTTGTCCCAAATTCCGACTCGATAAGATCTTGGGGTAGGGCGAAGTAAGAGACAGAGGTTGCTCGGATGTATGGCGACTCTAAGAACTCCATGACCGTGTAATGGGCGAGAGATACGAAAAACTCCGTATCTGGTTCGTTTGTGACCTTTTCAAGGCCGGGGAAGTTGTCCTGTACAGGCGTTAAGCTGCGACGGTCGCTAGCAGTTCGGAATGCAAGAAGACAGCCACAGAGATCTCTTAGATATTCGTAGTCATAGATGCGAGACCGAGACTTTGACTGAGCCCCATAAAGGTCATGCTCCACGGCGGAGAGCAATAAGCTCGCATTTATTCCTTGATCAGGTAACCAAGGCGCCAAAGAGTGGCCGATGACCCAGATCAGAACACGGCGCACAAACATCCAGTCAGCCTCAGGGATCGCGTCAAATATACGGATGTATGTTTCTGCGAGGTCTCGTGGTAAGTTTTGGAGAGCCCCCCAAAGCTGCGATGGGTCGCGAAGCCTTTCTATGGCTTGAATTTGACACTCAGCCCAGCGAAACCTACACCATCGAGTTAGCGTTCGCCACTAAGTGTAAAACGGATGCATGTCCCAATAACCCAACTTACATCCCGTCAGCGTGGGCAACCAAGGTATCTTCGATGTCTTGAAACAGATGTTGCCACCGCTTTAACCTGTAACTCGACACAAGCCGAGAACGCACGAATTGTCTGATATCGGCATTGACCGATGGATTCGACATGGATATTCCCGCCGATATGCCTGAAAATAACCGCTCGATGTGAAAGTACGGCCGACTGCTGGCAAGGATCTTGATCTTTTGAAACCGTTTGTCGAGGACGATGGTGGCAATTAGGCTCAGGAGGTCGCCTCCTGGAGTGCTTTCATCAACAGCATCGACCACAACATACAATACATCAAGCCTCTCCAAAAGAATCTCCAAGACATTTTCAAGCTCAGGTATACTTGCATCGCATCCACGGGCGTGGAGACTTTTGAGCCGTCCTGGAACCCATCCGAGTTGCCGGCAAACTTGGCTCACTGTCCAGGATAGGAATGGTGTGGCTGCATCCCTGTTGTGTGAGTAATGGCAATAGTAATAAGAGTACCAGCAGCTGTCGAACGTATTACAAAATTGCTTCAGCTGTTCGACAATGAAAGATGTCAACACTGTCTTTCCGGTACCGGGAGGTCCATGTATCCATAAGAATCTCTCGGCGGACGTGGTTGATAGCCAGTTCGCCCACTCTGGTGAACGAAGGAGCCAGGCGCTAGTGTGCGGCTCGTGTTTTCTGAGCGCAACATTGTGCAAGGATGATGGACTCGTTCTTTCAAGCCATAGGAAGATTTCGCGTCTTTCCGACTCTATTATTATTTTCTTAGTTTGCTAGTGCACATAGGAAGCGCCGGTTTCAAATTAGCATACGTACCTGATACAACATCTTGAAGTTGCTCGATAGCTACCCGGAGATCTTTGATGTCGCGACTAGTCATAAATGTCTCAGCTGTGACCTCTTTATAACTTGTTTAGCAGTTAGGAAACACCAAATGTGTATAGAAAAGCCCCGTACAGGTAGACGTAAAACTTATTAGCAATACTTGCGTTAAGGCGATAAACTCCCTCAGAAGACATAGATACAGTTTAGAAATTAATTTCAGTTCGATCAACAGTATACTGTAGCTCATGTTGCGTGGGAAGGCTATCCAATACACTTACGTTATATCGCCAGAAATAGCTAGTCATAGAGTTGCTTTCTGATAGGAAAGCTCAGCGAGGAGCTTTCTTGTTTTGGACTGTTTAAACGGCCAAGCGAGTTGAGCAGCTGGGACGATAAATCGTTTGGTAGGTGGAGTCTCTTGCGCCAGCTCTGCGGGCAACAAAGCCTCAAGCGCACAGAGACAACGCTGACATGAATCGACAGGTCCGGATTTCGCAAAGAGACGCGCAACAAAGCTTGTGGTGCCTTCTTTATGCCACTCTGGGCTATTAAGGCTTTCGATGATGACTTTGATGGAGGAAACCTCGCAGAAGATCATATGGATATCGCTTGGCGCATCCCGTATTGCTTCAATGCAATGTCGACTCACTCGAATGAGGCGGTCAGCGACCTGGATAAAGGCCACAATGCTTGCGCCAATAGAAATCGGGTCGGCCATTTGCGATTTGAGGAGAGAGAAACCTGTCCCAAATGGAATGGGCTGATACAGATCGGTGGCTCGATCTTTGTTGGTGTTGATGCCCGACACAGTCCAAGCAATCTGGTGAGGGGTTAGCTCGGCTCGGAATAACTTTAACACCGTAATGGTATGTGGATCGGTGGCTTGGCAGCCCTCCACCTTTATAGATTAGTTTTGCAATCACGGCGGCCATTTTTTAGATTCGCGCAACGCACAGAATATATCACCAGCTTTTTCCTGGAATTCTGATTCTGTGGCCCTCAATAAATGGTGGTTTTCCACTGCATGGTCCCGCTCTGCGAGGACCGGCTCCCTGCAAGTCAGATCGCCAGAATGGGCTAGAAACCATTGTATTATGAGAAGCCAGTATCATAGAATTGTAGCAAACTAGACTTACAATTACGTGCTATTACAATTACCAACAACAAGCCTATTTTCCCGCCCTCTGGTTTTACCTTACCTATCAGGAGACCCTAGAATCTTCCCAGCTCTAGCTGTACCTTATTTTTCGACAGAGCTCCGCCACTAAAGTTATGATGATATGCTCTATTTCGCTAGCATCCCCGCTCCTTGTGGATACCGAGTCTGCCGGTACACCAGGTCAAGAAGTCCGGCTACGCAATTGGCGCTCAGGCGTTCAATCCGCTAACTGCGCAGATATGTTGGGCGGCGGTTCGCCTGACCTGTCCTCGATCGCGAGCGTCAAGGAGTTGAGCTTCTTACGTCGAGGTGGTGGGTCGTGTTGCGTTGCGCTACGTTGCACGTCTGAGCTTTTGTGCGGCATTTTTGCCAATTTGTTAGAATACGCGAAGCCAGAGCGAGAGGAAACGAAAGGAGGAGGAGGAGGAAAGGCAGAATCGTGGCGAGGGACCGAGGCCATGAAAGTATTTATTGTCAAGAGTTGACCTCGCGATCCAGCAGCTAGTACGCGGGGGCACTAGGAATGAGTGATAAAAATTTGGGTTCGTACGCTGAACTATTGTTGGTGGATGCCACGGCCAGGCGAAGTGCTGGCCGACCAGTCAGAAAACGGAAGCCTCAACGGGAACACATGGATTACAACGCTGCTCACCTCCCATCCAGCACTCGGACAGCTCTATACATGGACGACTCTATACACACAACACCATCTCAAAGCAACCTGATTCCTCTGTGTCACCTGACATTTGGGTCGAGCGCCTAGAGCGCTAGAAAACCCGTGCAGCACGCGCAGCAGCCAACGACTTGCAGGAGTGTTTGGTTGGCGCCTGCATGGATGCATGACCTTCGTCGCAGCATGAACCAACAAATGCAGATTAATTAGTTCATTCTCGCAAGGTAATGGGCACACTGCCCTTCATTGGCGGGCTTGTGCCAGCTCAGCACGCATTTCCCACGCAATCCCACGCAATCCCATTCGTTGGACTCCAGCCCGTTCCTGCAAGATATATCTGGGAGTAACGTCTCCAGAACGGTACACTAAGAGCTGCCGTTTTAGCTACATCCGTTTTGACGACTTAACCCTAACCCTAGATTTACAAAATAATATTGTCTTAAAGGTCTATGGGTGGCTGGTCTTTCCGGCGTCAGATGCATCCCATTTTCCGGAACTCATCATCCCATTTCCTGGACTCCAGGGCTGCCAAATTCGGCATACTTTGCACCTACGGCCACGACCCATAGGAAAACTCATGATCTTGTTTCTACATAAGTAGGGCTGGTGGGGCCTGGTGGGGGCCGTGTGGGGCCTCAGTCGGGAGGATCTAAAAAAAGGGAACCGATGTTGGCCACCGCTTTTCTCGGACACCGTTACTGAAAGACGGAGGAGCCGGTCTTCTCGGTGCCCCCCCCCCCTGCCCACCCTTCCGACCAACTCGCACACATGGCTAGATATCTCCTTTTTCACCCCTCTCTGTGGGTGACGGGTGAATAGAGAGCCGAGGTCCGAGAGTGCGTCTTATTTGTGACACGTAGTGGAATCGAAGGCTTCAACGATGGATTGAATTGCTCTGTCGTATTCTTTGGATTGAGCCGTGGAAGGCCTCTATATAATTCCTTATAGTGGGCCTTCTGAATCGCTGGCTGGCGCTAGCAATTGTGGTGAGATCACCACAATTGGAGGCTATCGCGAGGCCTGGATTCTGTGACATTATTTTATGATGCTCTTAACCTACCTCTTACGTGCTTGCAGCTTTCACTTGCACATGCTGGCGCATGGCGCAGTGTGCTGGTAATGCATAGCCCTAATCCGTACAAGTGGCCCTATTACATAGACCTCCCATTGTAGGGAGAGCTCGTAGGAGCACCTTCCTCCTGCAACCTCCTTATTTTCCACAATACATTACTTTGCCACCAATCTCCTCGGGATTGCTGCCCCTTGTGACAGTTTTTCGTCGTTACGTAAGGAGACTACTTCTCGCTAGCGAACGTTAATAATACTAGCATTTTCCCCGCTTATTTTCTTCGTTATATAAGGAGATTAAGCTTTACGGCTTACCTTACCATAGTACTAGAAAGTAGAGTACTTGTAAGTAGAGTAAACGTTTATATTCGCTAAGCCTCTAAGCCCCTAAGCAGTTGCGTGGCGTTTGCGCGGCTCAGGCGCCTTTGCCTCCACACTGCTTGCGCGCCGCCTTCGTGATGCCGGCTGTTGCAGATGCCTTCTGTGGCCCAGAAGCGTTTCTAGCACTTCGTCTGGTGTTGCCACTATTCACAGCGTTGCTGGCGCCCGCTCTGGGGGCTGTAGAGCTTCCTCCAGGGTGTTGGAGGACGCTGGGACTGTTAGGGTAGACTTGCAGTAGTGGGGTAGCCATGCTACTCGGGATTAAGTGGAGTCCGACGGTGTGATGGTTCACATTATATATGTCAACCTTCACACTCAAGACTCCCTTCCTCCCATCATCAATCTATATACCTTTGCAAGCAACACTTGCCTTCAGTGCACAGCACCACAATTGAGTGACAGATGCACTGTGAGGCTTCGCATTTACGATGACCTCCTTCTCACCGTAACAGGGACTGCTCTACGACCACCTATCCGGGAAAAAATGCTGCAAACGATTATTTACCTTCTGGCGATGGATTCTCGCGCGCGTGCGATGATTTTTCGGTGTTGGTTTGTAAGGAAAGGCAGGTACGCCCGATCAAGGTGGTCACAATGGTGGCAGCGAGTAAGAATTGGCAAAGGGGTAAGATTTCAGCCTGGCCTGAGTCGAGAGGTGGGCGAGGGCCGTGGTCTAAATACAAGGTGGTGGTTGGTGTGCCAGGGGGTTGTGTGGTGCCCGGGGTGTGTGGTGTGGGCTGTGGTGTGATGTGTGGTGTGTGGTGTGGTATGTCAGGGGTATTTCCTTACATGGTTGATGGAAAAAAGGTTGCAAATGGAAGCAAGTTCAATTGAGGTCGGTTTGGCAAGAATTGGCATGGTGTTGAAAATGGGACTGGAAAGGCCGTCAGTAGCGACTGACAGATGGCGCTACTTGGCACTGGACTGCACAGACCCCTCTTCTCTGGGGGTCAAAGGCAGTCCCCGAGGGTTAGGGTTTTTATGGGGGTGCGCACGGATCATAGTGCAAAAGGTCATTTCATGATAGTGCAAATAGACAAACTCTTGTTGATATCCGCCATGTGGAGCGGGTTGATGGATCTGGGGGTGTTGGGTGTTCCACAAAGTTCCACCGAGGGATATGCAACCCAGATTGAACCGCTAAAAACCTGGAATACGCCCTCAATGCGATGGAAAGGGAGTGAGTTCTTCATTGGTGATAGTCTCAAACGCCGTTTGCCTTGCTAGACGGTAGCTCGACGCCTAGACATGTTGGCGAGATACTCTTCGACTGTCCACAACCTATCCGGCACCCAGCGACCGTTGCACTGGGCGCACACGCCAGCGACGGTGGAGATAAACCCACCAGCCCATCCACAGACCAGCTTGCTTCCCGAGCACGTTGCCACACCTTGACTGGGGCACTCGGTGATTCTCGCCCCGCACTCCGCTTGAGGTGATGTGATTTCGAGCTCTCCTGCCCTAGGATAGCGTGCGTTGAGATGTTGTTTTTGGCTGGCGGCATCTTCCAGGGGTAGTCCACTGACGAGTGGGAGGAGGAATGGGATTGCGTATTTGTAGAGCATCGCTTCGTTTGTGCTAGAGCTGGTGGTTTGATGGAGTGCGGATGACTCTGGAGAGAGGACCCTACTTGGAGGTCATCATCTTTTAAGCTACCCGGAATATGGCGGCGGCAAATATAGGCAAAAGATAAGTGCCGATGTTGGTCGCCGTGTGTAATAAAAACCGGATATATTCGGTGGATCAAAGGCACCTAGAGCTCACCGTGCCTTGGCGAGCTCAAGCGACCCCTCAGACTTCGTCGCCGTAATGGCTACGTACCTCCAACAGCTATAGCCTCGATAGGACTCCACGCCGGCGGTAGTGTTTGTAACGGGCTGCGCCCTGTGTGGGCCTCGGTAACCCTCGGCCATGTGGGTCCAACCCCTGAGGCTATTCCCAGATTGTCAACACCAACGCACAGGCTCTTCCAGAACCTTCTCCCACGACACCGAGATTTTGCTTCTGTCTTTCCTTTCTTTCGCACTCTTCTCTTTCTCCTCAACCAAGGATTTTCGTAGTGTTTCGGTAGCGCAAATTGCAACACATTTCCGCCACCCCTTACAGTGTTAATGAAGTACCGCTCCAGCCTAAACAAGCGGACAGGAAGGTAAGGAATATGACCAGAAAGAAGAACAGGCAAGCCATCGGCTTGATATTCTTCAAGTAATCGCGAACCACGACATCCACGAATCTGGCGTCCTCGAGCATTTTCGTGAATACACCGGGATGCGAGCGATCATTCGTGGGCATGGAGGGAGGCAACGCGAGGATTGCCACGTAATTTCGGTCAAGGGTGTCCGTTTATTATGAGAACGCATCCGTGTCTATGGCCTCTGTCTCACCTATACTATGACCCCACCAAATCGCCATACAAAACCCTAACCCTGTGACATTCTGCGCCCCACGCATGCCAGCCGCCAACGCGATGTGGTCCGCGGCAGCTAGCTTGGTCTCTAGCTCCTGAACACTTGTCGCCAGATCGTCGCGGTCTGCCTCTAGATAATCCATCTCCTTCCTCAATTCGGTAATATCCGGCAATCGTTACCTCCTTTTCTGCGTCCTCGTGAACCTTTTTGTTGCGATCTGCGTCCAGCTTCTCCTCCCAACTCGGCGATCCGACCTTTATCCCGGCTCGAGAACGCATTTTGTTCCATCATTAACTGTGTAAACTGTACATACTGTGCGCGCTCATCCTTCAACCGACGGTCCAGATCCCTTTCCGATGTAGAAGCCCGTTCGGAACGACGCAACTATAGGTGCGCTGGTCGTGTAAGAGTAGCCCCCGCATTATATTCCCAAGGGTGAGATTCAAATACCACCTCTTAAGGCAAACCTAAGCCGAAGTAGTGAGGCCCTAAGTAGGATGAAGATCATGTCGGTCGCGAGGTAGGGGACGTAGGTAACGAAGATTTAGCGGGCGGAAGGCAACGCGGGGCTAGGGAAGGCGGATTAAAGGGCGGCGCGGAGGGCGATATTGAGAGTAGGGCGCTCCATGTAGCCCACAAATCAAGAGGTCGGCTATTAAATTAGGGTGGTCAGTCAATATTCGAAGGGAAGGGGGGAGCGAGGAACTGAACTACTGTATTAATTAATAGTCGAGCTATAACCAGTGCAGTAGCCTGAAGAGGGGATGGCGTCGAGGCCCTAAAGCGTACCCAAGCCCAACACCAAGTTCCGTCGCATCGTCGAGTAAAGGCCGCCGAGCCAAGGAGATAGTAAAGACAGGCTTAAGCAGTGTGAAGCCGTAGGCACCCGTATGGTCCGCAACGCGTAGCCATCAGATGACGTGGAGTTGGTGTTGCCTTTGACCAACGCATAAGGCTCCAGTCCCTTTATATTAGAAAACTGTCACTTCTTCCCCAACCCCCGTCATCGTGTACTAGCAGTAAGACATGGCAAAAACAGCTCAGTTGCTTTGTGGTCCATGCGGTGCTTTCTGCCTCAGGAATCTGCGAGCGGCCTGCTTCCTTGACTGGATCTCATTCAGCAGCTGGTGGAAGCGATCCTTCTCCGGGTTCATTGTCGATTTTCGAGTACGGCTGAGCTTTTTGATGTACCGAGGGAGTGCCAAGGCTCTGCTTCGTGGCGCGGGCGTTTTATCGGGTCGCTGCAAGTGTCGTTTGCGTTCGGGGCGCGTCGCGGCGGGTTGTCGCGGGGCTACACAAAATTTCCTTTTAGTCTTCCGTATTTTGCAAAGCTGGAAGCTGGGTCGGATGGTGCATTGTCCTGGTAGCGGGACTCTGGTTGGAGATGGCGTAAACATGAAGGTTCTGTTTCCCCTGAGCATGAGCAGCTTAGCTGATCTTTACCTGTCTGGGGTCCCTGCAAGGACATGCGGCTGAAGCAGCAGAGGAGGCGCTATTCTTATTCTAGTTAGGCACTCGCAAATAGCAACGTTTCTCTGCTGCTGCGAATCCAGCAGCCCAACTCCAGACCTCACTGCCATCGTTGATTCGTTGGACTCAGCCCGTTTCTGCAAGATATATCTGGGAGCAGCGTCTCCAGAACAGCGCCAGAGAGCTGCCGTGTTACACCTCCATAGGGGTTAGAAAAGTTAGTGCGGACAAGAGTTTAACAAGGGTTTTTTGCTGTGAGCCCCCCTGCCCACGCTAACATTTCTAATCCCTGTGGATGTGTAGCTGCATCCGCTCTGGTGACCTAACCCTAACCCTGAAATTACAAAATAATGTTGTCTTGAAAGTCTGTGTGGGCGGTGTTTCCAGCGTCGGATGCATCCCATTTTCCGGAACTTATTATCCTGTTTCCTGCCCTCCAGGGCTCCCGAATTCGGCATACTTTGCACCTACGACCAGGACACATAGGAAATTCGGGATCCCGTCCGCTCTCCCATAGACAAGCCAGTGAAGGCCAGACTAGTAGTTGGGTCGGTGACGACCAGCGAATCCCTGGTGTTGTATGTTCTTTTTGTCGTTTTGGCGGTGTGGTTTCTCTTTGCGTTCAAGTTGCATGTTGTTTTGTTGGCGGATGATGCGAGACTCCGACTGCCTGTGGCTGTGGGGGCTTGGTTGCAGAAGATGCGACACCGCCAGGCCTAAATTCAGAGGCTGGGCGCTGCCTGGCTTTGCCTGGCTTTTGTGGGGCAGGCGTTTGGATTCCGGCACGGCTGTCTGGCGTCCCCGTGACCGCGCGCCAGAACCCCCTAATTGGCGTCGCGGTTGCCTGCTCGACAGGACGCGCTTGCCCAATTGATCCAAATGGTCCTGTGCGGCGCAGAAATATTTGATGACGTGCAAAGAACGCCGGTAACCTCTTCACTGCTCTGGCCGCTTCCGCCAGAGGCCAATTGTCCCGCGCAAGCAGCTCCGGCCTCTCTTTCATTTGAATCTTCCGTTTTGAGCGCCAGCAAACTGTCTCGGCGTGCTTGTCTTCTCATCTCATCCTCAACTTCCTTCCATCCGCAATCGTAGGTGCGACTCGCCATGCCGCCAAGGAGGGGCAAGAAGGCCGCGGCAGCGCCAGCAGCACCGGTCCTGCCTGCGCTCGACAACTGCAAGATCGTCCTCAGCGGCACATTCGCGGGGTTTTCGCAGGCCGTCCTCAAGAAGAAGATCGAGGACCTGGGCGGAACCGTCTCCGCTTCAGTCACCCTCGACACCACCCAGCTGATTGCCTCCGAAGCAGACTACGGGAAGGGCTCGGCAAAGGTGAAAAAGGCCCAGTCTCTGCAGATCCCCATCGTCACCATATCATGGCTGCTCGATTGTGAGACGAATGACGCTCGGCCGGCAGAGGCAGATTATCAGGTGGGAGCTGAGGCAGATGAGGAGAACGACGATGCACAGCCCGCTGCTTCTCAGTCGCTGCCTGTCCGGTCCAATGGAAAGGCTTCCGCCAATGGGGCCCAGAAGAGAGCCGCATCCCCATCTGCGGGTTCCCCTGTTTCTGACTCTGAGCCGAAGCCCAAGAAAGCGAGGGGCCGCAAGGCGGCGAAGGTGGCCGATGACGTTGACATCAAAGACGAGGATGAAGATGCACCTGTCGCTGACCCCGAGCCGAAGCCCAAGAAAGCGAGGGGCCGCAAAGCCGCAAAGGTCGCCGATGACGTTGACGTTGACATCAAGGACGAGGAAGAAGATGCCCCCGTCGCCAAATCGAAGCCGGCCAAGTCGAAGCCGACGAAGCCGGAGCCTGCTTTGGGCGAGGGCCAAGTCGCCAAGCGCCGAGACATTCAGATCCCCCTTGATGAAGGATGTCCTCACGTGTCGTCTACCGTCTACATTGCGCCTGACGGAGTCATCTTTGATGCATCTCTCAACCAGACGAATGCCTCAAACAACAACAATAAATTCTACCGCATTCAGGTCAGTGAAACTGTGAAAAAGGTCCTGGATTTTGACTGATCGGTTGCAGCTTCTGGTGGACAGCAATGGGACGTACCGCACCTGGACACGGTGGGGTCGTGTTGGCGAGCGTGGCCAGACCGCCACCTTGGGAGGCGGTGGTCTCGATGAGGCCATGCGCAACTTTGAGAAGAAATTCAAGGACAAGTCGGGCCTTACTTGGAACCAGCGCGGCGAGAATCCCAAGCCTGGCAAGTACGCCTTTGTCGAGCGAAACTACAGTGTCGAGTCAGATGATGATGAGGAGGCCGAAGACACCAAGGGAAAGTCAAAGGCGGCTGGCTGGGTTCCGCCCAAGAGCACCCTCCACGATGAGGTTCAGAAGCTCATGACGTTGATCTTCAATCAGCAATTCTTCGCAGCAGCTATGACGGCTCTGAACTACGACGCCAACAAACTTCCTCTAGGAAAGCTGAGTAAGGCGACGATCACCCGAGGTTTCCAGGCCCTGAAGGACCTCTCGGCTCTCATCGACGACCAGTCTCTCGCCTCTAGCTACGGCGTACCCTATCTGGAAGCGGTCGAGAATCTTTCAAACTCATTCTACTCGCTGATTCCCCATGCATTCGGCCGGAACCGCCCGCCAATCATCCAAACCCAACCAATGGTGAAGCAGGAAATAGAACTTCTTGAAAGCCTGAGCGACATGAAGGATGCGGCACTCATCATGAAGATGGACAAGGCGGGTGATGATGACATCCACCCGCTCGACAAGCAGTTCCAAGGCCTCAAGATGGATGAAATGGAACCACTGGATCAATCATCGACCGAGTTCTCTCATCTGAAGGAGTATCTCATGGAGACCCGCGGACATACCCACAATGCTAACTACAAAGTGGAGTCCATCTTCCGTATTGAGCGACAGGGAGAGAAGGATCGCTACGACAGCAACTACGGGAAGAACGCCAAGAACCGCCGACTCCTCTGGCACGGTTCCCGAGCGACCAACTTTGGTGGCATTCTCAGCCAGGGTCTCCGGATCGCGCCGCCTGAAGCGCCAGTGTCCGGCTACATGTTCGGCAAGGGAATTTATCTCGCTGATATGTCATCCAAGTCGGCGAACTACTGCTGCTCGTTTCTCTCGGACAACACGGCGCTCCTGTTGCTTTGCGAAGCCGAGCTTGGCGACCCTATGCAAGAACTTACCAACGCCTCCTATAATGCAGGAGAAGATGCGAAGAAGAAGGGCATGTTGTCGACCTGGGGCAAGGGTAGCCACGGTCCCCTCAAGTGGAAGGACGCAGAGTGTGTCCATCCTTCGATGAAAGGCATCAAGATGGTGAGTTTTATCCGTACTGTGCTTGGGCTGCTGCGTCCGCCCGGGCTTCCTACTTGCTTCTCTCGTTCGATTCCGTGGCTCGTTTAATCCGATCTCGCTAACATGGTACAGCCCGACACGTCTGTAGCTCCGGGGCTTACCAACGTTCCTGGCGCCTATCTTGCCTACAACGAGTACATCACCTATGATGTCTCGCAAGTTCGCCTCCGCTACCTGTTCCGTGTGAAGATGTAGCTGACGATAAGTGTGTTGTGGGCTTCTGATTTGGTTTGGAACTGCCGGCGATATGTGGCTATTTGGAGCTAGCAGAAGACCGGAAGTCGGAAAAGTCGGAAAAGTCAAGTGATGGGAGCCTTTGATTCGCTATTAAGGATGGCGGCGTTATCGTGCGCCCGATGATGTACCTACCTCTGAGGTTGGCAGAGAATTGATCTTTTGTGTCTGTCTGCTCCATCTTATCCGTGAAATCGCAAGGGGCTGTCGGAACAGTGCATGCTAGGTAGCCACTTGCAAGATGGTCTCGTGCTGCTAGACGACGCCCATAGCATAGCCAGGTCTGTGGCTGTCGGATCTTAGACAGCAAGACTGCCAGATATCGTGCCCGCCGAGTTACTGAATGAGCTCTCGATGACCTGATCTCAACTTTAAAGTTATCCTTTGTCACATGCAGCAGCAATGTCACGCAATAAAAGTCTGCATCCTGTTGGCCAACTTGGTAAGTTTAAAGTCTCTTTTAAGTTACTCTATCGTGCTTATTCATAACGCTCATAACACTCATAACATGATCATCAAACTTTTGAAAATACATAAATACAGATTCATAGGTACTTCCTTTCCTGCCCCGTCCCGCAAACCACACTTCACCAAACCGAACCAACACCCTCTCAAAATACAGATCTATCTCCCCCCTCTCCCCAGTCCCAAAAATACACGTCTACCGCCTCCCACTCCCCATAACCTCCTTAACATCCCCGTCCCCCTCCAACTCCCTCCCCCCATGCCGCCCCGCAACATGCCTCACCAACCCCTCCAAACTCCCGCACACCGTGTCCCTTTCCCGATACCGCGAGCACAAATAACATGCGTATCCCCCACCCCCAGGACGATGGCATTTCGCAAGGAACCGCCCCGTAAGCGAAAACGTGCGCACCTCTACTAGCGAGACTTCCTCTTGGCGCGTGGGGTTGTATGAGCGGCCTGTAGGTGGTATGGAGAGGGGGGAGTCGATCTCCACGCGCCAAGGGTTGGTGTCGAGGGGAGCGGAGCAAGTGATGCATGTGAGTGAGGGAGTGAGGATTTTGTCGAGGGGGAGGGAAGGGGAGGTTTGGAGGGATGTTGCGGCGGGGCAGTAGAGGGTATTGCTGTTGCTGTCGGATTGTGATTGCGTGTGGGAGTGGGAGTGGGAGTGGGAGTTGGAGGGAGAGTTGGAATGGGAAGAAAGAGACGGTGCCGCGGGGGCTGGCGGGAGGGCGAGGACACGCATGCGGTCGTCTAGGGCGGAGGTAGATGAGATTCGACGGATGGGACCCTGTGGGCGGCGGGCGCGAGCGGAAGAGGAGGGCGGGGGCTCGAGCATGCGGCGGTATTGGTCGCGGAGGGCGCGGACGGAGCCCTGGCGGGCGAATTCGGAGGCGTTGTAGAGCTTGGAGATGTCCGGGGGCTGGCCGGTGTAGAGGGCCTCTTCGAGGACGTTGATGACGGTTTGCTGGAGGGTTATGATGGCGGATTGGAGTTGGAGCTGCGTGGTTACTGGGGGGACGTTAGTGAGGAAGGGGGAGAGGGAGGGTAGAGAGAAACGTACTGTCGCCTTCGGCATACCGGCTGCCGAGCTCGGCGTAGTGCTGATCGAACTCATTCTTGACGGTGCGGCCGCCGTACTGGAGGGACTGCCGGAGCCTGTCGTCGTTGAGGCTGTCGCTGCGTTGCGGAGGCCCGCGGTCCCTCCCGCCGTTGCCGCCATGATGCTCCTGAACGCGCCGCTCGAGGTCCTGGATCTTGGCGTCTTGGCCTCTGTCGAGCTTGCCCTGCTTGCGCTTCTCGATGATGCGGTCGTAGAGGTTGATGCCTGTCGTGAAGGTGCCCGCGACAGTGGAGATGAGTGTTGCGATGATAAACCCTTGCTGTGAGATGTTAGTACCCCTGCCATGTTCAAGTCACTCATCGTCGAATACGCACCTTGAGCTTCCGCTCCTCGATCATATTGGAGTAATTCATTCCTGCAATATCTTTCGACTTCTTTTTTCAACCAGGCTCAAAAAGTTCGATGAGTTATATCTAACGGATGTTCTGGAACACCGTGGGCCTTGAGAAACTCGGAAGTTTTCAACTGAAGTCGCAATAAGAGCGCGCCGATCACGCGTGCGTATTCAGATGCTGGGGACGGGGTGTGGTGAAATAGTTGAATTCTTGGCACGGGGTCTGGTCCCTGTGTTTGCGCTGTGCGTGGTGACATCATAAGCGGAATTCTCAACTCCCTTGATTGGCCACCCCTGCTCCGAGTTGTCCCCGTCCCACAAACGGGGTCTTCGACGGCAGCACCTCTTCGTCACTCCGGCCACCGACTAAAACCCGCCGCCTATGGCAATTGGTAGGGCCGGTTACTAGCTCGAAACTCCCAATCGGGTGCAGTTACACTCCTCGACACACTCATCAGCTTTGCGCCACGGCAGTCCTCGACGAGGCACATCCCAGTCACACCACTCCCAAGTAACCCGATATAACCCGACAAACTGTATTGATACCTATTACTGCTACAAAACCTGTTCAAACACACTCGCGTGAAACACAACTTGGTATCCGCTGGAAGACGAAGAGACAAACTTTTATGTGGCGCCGTTTTATGCAATCTGACCGCCATACTCAGGGGGGAGACTTCTTCTCATCGGCCTGCCTTCGACAGCCAAACTACACCTTGTCGACAGCGTGCCTGGAGTGAGTCTTAGTCAACTCCTCTTCGGCCCGCACCTTGCTCTCATAGTTGGCCTCGACCTTGTGCTTGACGGCCTCGCGGATCTTATCCTCGTCACGGTGCATCCAAGTCTGGAAGCCCGAGTTGGAAAGGGGCCAGAGCACGCGGTTCTCATTTGTCTGGATCCACTCGTTGTTCTTGCGCTTGCGGTGGCTAGCAATGATGTCCATCTCAGCGGCAACCTGCGCGCAGTACGCCTCGAGCGGCAGGTCGTTGACGTCCTTGCCAAAGGGGTTTTCAATCTCGCGACCGATAAACAAGATGCCGAGTATTATGTATGCAGCTGCAATCGTGCCGGGAATAGTAATCCAATCGAGCGCATTAAGCAGTTGGAACGGAAGGAGCAGGATATACACCCAGGTGATCTGGGCGATAGCAATGGAATAGGCGATGGGCAGCGGTGTGTTGAGGACGCGGTCAACACCGGTGAGGATATCGTTCAGGGCCACAATGTTGTTATAGGCGATGGTTTGGTGCATCGGGATCTTCAGCTGGCCGTTCTGCACGAGCTCATCGGTGAAGCCGCCCAGGTATGAGAGGATTTCGAGAGGCAGGTTGCCCAGCGGACGTGTCGATTTCTTGAGCGCCTTGCGAGGATTACTCTCAGCGAACGAGACGCCGAGGTACTCGCCGGTGGCCTTGAAGAAGTTCGGCTTGCGGAGCACGTGGTGCGCCTTGTCGGGTTCAGCTTCCGTGGCAGCGCGGGCGAACGTGTCAAGATGGGCGACGAGATGCTCCATGTCGTCGTAGCAAGTGTAGGGCTCAAAGCGCAGCTTGTGCTTCAATGCCGCGGCAAAGGCCACGATGAGGTTGAGAGCGGTGCTGAGACAAGATTAGCAGCTGAAGACAACACCCAAGACAAGAAAACCTACAGCTTGGCAAGCACATCTGCCTTGCCCAGCTCGCCCTCTCGCTCCTCGGCATGGACCCAGTAGACGCGGCCTAGATTCTGCGACGCTAGGATGAGCTGGGCCCAGTACTTGCGACCCTCGGCGTAGCGCTCGTAGGCGGTGGAGCTGCGGAACGACAGCCCCAAACCGACAACGAAACCGAGGACGGTGAGGAGGAGAGGGTTGATGCCGAGGGGCTTGATGAACTTGGAGATGCAGGTGAACATGGTCGCCCATCCGCCAACCGCGATGAGCGGCAGAATCAGCTTCGGCAGGATGCTGCCGTGCATCTGCAGGAAGATGGGCCATTTCGAGTGCTTCGCAATGTCTCGCGGTCCAGTCTAGGCGGCGTTAGTGTCCTGATCGAAGGCTTGGATGAGAGTGAAAGCGGGTCTGTCTTACGAAATAGTCGTCGAGGTCCAAGGATGTGTTCTTGCGACTGAAAGGGTTTGGCGTGTTGGTGCGGGGTGACATGGGCGAGGTGACATGCTCGAGGGGAAGACCGTTGGTTTGGACCTGTGCCGGCCTCCCGCCATTCTCGCCCTGCTGGGCACCGGGGCCAGCGGCCGCACCGGCACCGCCCGCCGGAGGGGGAGGGGCCGCCGACTCGCCGGCAGCACCACCACCGCCGCCGCCGCCGCCTCCACCGTCTTCGCCAGCCATTTTGCAGGAGAAATGCGACGGAAGGGAAATTGGACTCGTCTCGGGATTTAGGTTGTGGAGAGTGAAGGCTAGTCCAGCTTGAGCCTCAAAATGACCGACAGCAAACGCAGGTTCTGTGGGTTCCGCAGGTTCGACAACGACGACGCAAGGAAGGAATGAAGGAAAGTGTTTGTTCGCCGAAGATGCCCTGCCCAGAGGAAAAGTTCGGAAAATGAGGATTCAGGAACGGCCAAGAGGCAACACGAGCCGGGCGGGCCTGGGCCTTTGAGCTCGTACCCGCGAAGGCAACGCGTTGACAAAAGAAGACAAGCCCCCCCTGCTGGCGAGATGTCAGGGGGAGGGGTGGCGGCTGGCAGCGGGGCATTTTTTGGGTCGCTGAAACGAAAGCTGTGCTCAGCGCGTTGGGCAGGGGGAAGGAGCTAACGACAGGGCAGCGCCGGACCCACCATTCCAGGGCGGGAACAACGCCCGCGCTTTGTGATCCGGAGGGGGACGCTGACAGCGCTGGGGCTGAACCGCACAGGGCTTGGCGGTCGAGATGGCAGGCAGTCAGTCCACAGGAAGTCGGACACGTGGACGCGTGATTTCCAGACGATCGAAGCCAAACCCCATATCATGGGCAGTCTGACCTTTCAAAATGCACCGGCCGCTTGAGCAGCGAGGTGCGGGCGAGCTCCTTCGGCCCTGAGAAGCCAAAGCCAGATGTTCGCGAAAGAATCTGGTCGGGTTCGAGGTCGCGTGCTCTCAGGTCGCCACCGGGTACAATGGCGCCCTTTTCAGACTCTCAAAGACCATCTCGGCATAGCGCCGGAGAGCCACCAGAGATAGTTCGCTCATTGTTCCGAAGCGCTTCCCGGCGCGCTTGAGGGTCTGTACAAGTAGGGTTCATTGTCGGACCACCGCCTGTCAGAGCCATCTTTGACGCGCCAAGACGAAGCCAGTGAAGCAATCTGCCGCGCAGTGCGCTCCTTTTGAACATGCATCAGCGTGTCACCTGGCCAAGCTCTTTTTGTCGATGCCATCCAATAGTCAATGGGGGAAGCCTGGCAGCGGCAGTAAAATTGGTTGTCAATGGTCAGAGCGTGGGTGCCTCAAAGGGCCTAGTACGCATGTCTTTGTTCCTGCTTTTCGCCATGATGTGCATCGCTGCAGTCGAATTTCCTTACGTACGCGACAGCCAGGTTTCCCCCCCTGCGATTCGATGTTTTGAGTATTGCTTCCCGGGTTGGCAAGTCGTAAAATCTCATGATCTGCCGCTGGCGCTGATCATTGCCGTACGGACCAGAGACCAAAACGCGCCCCGTACGTAGCAAAGTGAGACGAGTCGCTACCGTTCAACCCGTCCACCTGCATCGCCCACACGTTGTTTCGGATTCAAGCTCGAACTTGGCTGTGCTTGCACACCACTGGCAGGCCGCTCTGGAATTCAGGGGTTGTATTCTTGGAAGCTGGGGAAGCTTGGATTTCGGGCCGCTTTGGCCCACACCACCTCAGATTACGTTAGCCAGGGTTCAACGAGCGAGGAATCACTGCTTTCATCGACGAAGGCGTGACGCTGGACCATCTGCTCGTCGATGGGCAACGCAATACGTGCGATATGCTGTCGCCCGTACGAGCAGACAAAACTTTCATGATTGAGATCTCCGCGTCCACAAATTCAAGACCTGGGCGCAGGAGGTGTCGCAACATGACTCTGGTCCAAGCTCCCTGAGCTTGGCAGGGGCAGCTCTGGAAAGAACCGACTCTTGGACCGGCGGGATGTGGCCGGAGCAGTCTCACGGTGGTCTCATCCCATATTGCTCCTACGAAGTCTATATTGATATCACCTGTCATCGATACTAGACTTAGTCGTACAAACAAGTCGTACGGGAATTGGTGCAGGGCGTACAGTGTGCTGCTGTGCTGCGTCGCATATTTCATGTCTGTCTGCCAGGGTTAGGGTGCCCACTGATTGCAAGCCGAGCATGGTTGCAAACCTGTGCCTGCCACCGGCTGCTTACCTCATCCTCAACCTCAAGACGACCACCAGATGAACCACTCACATCAACCACCAATCAGATAGTCGTAACCAGCGAAGATGCCACGGCGGAACCTCCTCCTCTGCTTCGACGCCTTCGGGACGCTCTTCTCGCCGCACCCCAGCGTAGCAGAGCAATACATCTCCATCGCCCGGCGCTACGGCCTCCAAAACCTCAGCGTCGCCCGCGTCCAAGCCTCCTTCGACAAGGCCCTCTCCGCCCAGATGCGCACCCACCCCAACTACGGCAAAGCCAGCGGCATGACCTCCCGGATGTGGTGGGCCCACGTCGTCCACGACACCCTCATCCCCTTCGCCCCGCGCGACCAGCCCTCCCTCCCCTTCCACATGCCAGTGAACCTCGCACACAAACTCGTCGACCGCTTCGCCACCCGCGACGGCTACCGCATCGCCCACCCTTCACTTCCCTCCTTACTCACAACCCTCAAATCAAACCCCAACTCCCCCTTCCACCGCGTCGTCATCGGCGTCATCACCAACTCCGACGACCGCGTCCCGGGCGTGCTCGCCTCTCTCGGATTCAACGTCAGCCCCTTACGGTACGGCAGCCCGCCTATCGACACCACCCCCATGAATCCCCCTTCCGAATGCCCGCCGCCGCACCAGGTTGATTTCCACTGCATGTCGTACGACGTCGGGGCGGGGAAGCCCTCCCGCGCAATCTTCGATGCAGCGGAGTCACTGGCGGCCGAGGTTGTGTCCTCTGAGGCTTCCGCGTCTGAGGCTGGCTGTGACCCAGCCGCAGCAGCGCGGGACAAGACGCCTTTGTCCGAAGTACTACCAGTAGCAGACTCAGA
>Ga0247770_1000931_pt1 | contig 26168 bp, 3 predicted proteins | sample UWRJL136409B6_FD_179943 | JGI IMG/M metagenome (GOLD analysis project Ga0247770, IMG submission 179943) | Plant litter microbial communities from Arlington Agricultural Research Station in Wisconsin, United States - UWRJ-L136-409B-6 | ecosystem: Environmental > Terrestrial > Plant litter >... | reverse complement strand
GTGTGTAAGCTGTAAGGTTTAAACAGCAGTTAGTGTTTTTACCCTATTCCCGTTTTAAAACCTGGGAGCTGGACACTTATTATATAGTGAAATGGTAAAAGGAGAAGCTTACCTTTTAAGTTCTTTATAGGAAAAGAACGTTAAAGAGGGAGAATTATATAACAACCTTATAGGCCGTTACTTAAGCTAGGGCGGCCTGATAAATCCCTTGTAGAAGGAACAGTGTGGAAAGACAGTGTATACCGTCCAGGTGTATTAGGCTAGGGGTGTAAAGACCTGAAGCCCCTACGACTAATAAGGTGCTGCTTATAGTATGTTAAGTGTTTACATTATAAGTAGGAGAAACCTTATAAGCAGAACGCTCGCGTAGTGTAGAGTGCTTACGTAACGAGCACTCGTAACATTACAAGTAAGGTATAAAGTACTTCCTAGTTAATTAGTATAAATAGCCATGGTTATGCCCATAACCACTGTGAGGGATTTTAGTTCCTTATACTAGTATTTAATTATTCATTTATATCCTACTGTTCAGACTCACCTTTATGCATTATAGTGATAACGACCTATAGTGACATTAAACCCCCCGTCTAGGAGTGCTAGCTTAATAAGCCGTCTTTAAAACACCCCCTACCTGTTAGCGTCCTGCTATACGTTTTATCTTAACCTGCACTAGTCCTCTTGAGGCCTGTGTCGGGTGCAGGTCGTAATAGTAATATAAATTAAAGAGGTTCCCAGTTCGAATTGTATTTATAAAAGTGAAAAAAAAAACTGTAAATTGTAAATTGTAAAATAAAAACTGTAAACTCTGTAGAATAAATCTTATAAACCCTGTAAAATAAAGCCTGTAAACCCTATAGAATAAAGCTTATAAACTTTATAAAATAAAGTCTTTAAAAAGTAAGATTTATTTTTAATTATTATTCTTTTTATTATTTCTTTAAACTTTATAAAACAAAGTATGTGAATCTTAAAAATTAAAGCTTTTAAAAACTTTATAAAATAAGATTAATAAAAAGTACAATTTGTTTATATAGATTACTTTTCTTAACTTTAATTATTATTCTTTTTAATATTTATTTCACCTTTTTGAATGGATATATTAGCCTTTAGACAGGTTTCTGTCACTTTGTTCGCTATACTTATTAAAATAAGCTTAATACCCCACGTTAAAATTACCAGGAGTGAAAGGGAGAAATGGAGCGCCCTGTAGCGTAGCGAAGGGCCGTCGCGTAATAACGAACGAAACGACACCAGTAATTTTAGTTTATTACAGTTAAGCTAATTCTAGCAGTTCACTATATTAATATCCATTAGACTAGGGTAAGTGTTATATATAGTGCTTTAATGTAATTAGTTAGTGTAAAAGAGCTTTAATATATTTTTCCCATTAATTATAAGGGGAGTACCTTATTAGTATTAGCCCTTTTTCTCTGACTTCTGTTTAAATAGCCAATTATTAATAATAATAGCCTTAGTAACGTACTAATCGAAATTAAACACGTACTGGTCTTTCTTATAAAGCTTATCCTTAACATTATCCTTTAAGCCTTTATAAAAGTAAAACTTTAAAGCTAACTTATTTTAATTAACTTAATACTCGTCCTGGTTAAAGGCAGATAAGTATATAGTTATTAAAGATAGCTGTAATAGCTTCTCTAAGTGGTCTTTAACTTACTTCTATTTATCTTAGACTTTATATATCTTAATAATCTTAGTTTCGAAGTTAACTTATCCTTTATACTTATCGAAAACCTTAGTAATAATAATCCTCCACTTTGTAAGTATAGAGTTTAAGTAATCTTTAATAATTACTGAAAACTAAAGGTTAAAGTCGCTTTTTAGCTAGCTTACTATATAAAGGACTTTCTAGTCCACTGTAATGATTACTTAAAGTTAGAAATTACGTTTTATATAAGTAAGCTAAGTAGATAGTTTAGTGCTTTTACTAATAAACTTAGGTGGTTAGCTAATCTTAAGGCTCTTAAGTTATTATTAAAGGGTTAACGCTTTCTTAAATGTTATAATTATGTTTTTTCCGTAAGTCTTAAAGGCTTTTAAGAATTCTTTACGAGATAGCTCTCCTTTGTTACCTATCTCTGCTTTATCTTTAGCTAAGTCTAAGAGGGTAATATTCTTATCATTAACCTAGTTATTATTCTTAGTAAATGAGTTAGGGGGAGGTAGTACTAATATAGTAAGAGGAGGAAGAGGGTGTTTAGAAGTTTAATAAACAGCGTTTAGAACTTATAATGCTAGTATTATCCTACGACCTGCACCTGATACAGGCCTTAAAAGGACTGGTGCAAGTTAAGACAGAACGTATAGCAAGACGTTAAAGACTAAGGGGCGTTTTAAAGACGGTTTATTAAGTTAACACTCTTAGATAGGGGAGTTTAATATCACTATAGGTTATTATTACTATAATGTATAAAGATGAGTCTAAATAGTAGGATATAAATGAATAATTGAATATTAGTGTAAGGAACCAGGAGTCCCTTAAAGCTATTATAGTCATGATGATATCTATTTATATTAGTTAACTAAGAGGTACTTTATACTTATCTTTGTGGATTATGTCTCTGTGCTTCTTAAGGGGAGGTACTATAGAGACCTCCTTCTCTGTGACCCTGCGGGTCTCTGTTAACAGAGACGGGCTTAGCACAGAGACGGGTCTTAGCACAGAGACTCTTCTTACTGGTCGTAGGGGCTTTGGGTCTTTGCACCCTTGCCCAGTGCGTAACGCCGTGCGCACTGTTTGTTTCGCACTGTCCTTCAGGCGGGGGATCAGTCAGGCCGCGCCGGCCCAGGTAACGGCCTGCAGGGTCGTCACATAAGTGTAAATGGTTACAGTATAAATATATTTATAAAAGGGGAAAGCTAGTAAAATTAAATTTATAGCTTAAACTGGCATGTTATATATATATCTCTTATCTCCTTAACTTTTTAACTTTATTAAAAAGTCTTCTTTTATAAACCTCTTTATATAAACTAACTATTATCCATCTGACGAAGACTTAGTGGCGTAGTAGTTAGATTACTGGCTGTGCTAGGCATCCTTACACAAGCTAACCAGAGTGCCTAAGTTCAACCCAGGGGTCAAACCCCTTATTTTTAATAGGACTAACTCTAGGCCCACTCAGCTAGAGTTAAAGCAGTTTAGAATATTTCGGCGCAGCGTGCCTAAAATGGTACTTAGCCTAAGTAAAAGTGAGTAAAGACTAAGCCGGGCTTGAGCTGGGCCTGAGCCGGGCCTAAGCCAGGGTAAGCAGTGTCACGTGGGCAAGGTATAATAAAGGAAATTTTATATACCTAGATTTGTCTTATATAACAGGTAATATCAGTTGCAGTATGCTAACCAGGCCTTTAACAGAGAGGTTAGGTCTTTTAGGAAAGAATGCTGCTGCCTAGAATCTTCCACTTTACTCCCTAGCAGATCTACTAAAAGTGTAGTGAAATATAGGCTAATGAGATATATCCCGCGGGATTTAAGCACACTACTTATAATAACACTTTCCTAACTAAAGGAGGGTTAGTTTACTTTATCAACCACCTTAGTATTACAACCTGCACCTAACATAGGCCTTGAGAGGACTGGTGCAGGTTAAGACAGAACGTATAGTAAGACGCTAACAGGTAAGGGGCGTTCCGAAGACAGCTTATTAAGCTAGCACTCCTAGACAGGGGGTTTAATATTACTGTAAGTTACAGTTATTATAATGCATAAAGGTAAGTCTAAACAGTAAGATATAAATGAATAATTAAATATTAATATAAGGAACTAGAGTCCTTTACAGTAATTATAGACATAACTATAACTATTTATACTAACTGACTGGGAGGTATTTTATACCTTGCTTGTAACGTTGTAAGTGCTTATTATATAAGCACTTTACACCACGTAAGCGTTCTACTCGTAAGGTTTCTTCTACTTGTGATATAAGCATTTAATATACTGTAAGCAGCACCTTATTAGTTGTAAGGGCTTTAAGTTTTTATACCTTTAGCCTAGTGCACTTAGATAGTATACACTGTCCCCTTATACTGTTCTTTTTACAGGGGATTTATCGGGCCGTTTTAGCTTAAGTGACAGCTTATAAGGTTATCACATAATTCCCCCTCTTTAATGTTCTTTTCCTATAAAGAACTTAAAAGGTAAGTTTCTCCTTTTACCACTTTACTATATAATAAGTATCTAACTCCTAGGTTTTAAAATGGGAACAGGGTAAAAGTATTAATTACTATCTAAACCTTACAGCCTACACATACGTGTTTAGTAGCGAAATGTCTCTTTATTCTTCCTGTAAGTCCGCTAACCTTCCGCTTATCTACCAGGTTTTAAACCAGTCTAATAACTGTAACCACTGTTTAGAGAGGCACTAGCCTTCCCAGTGTAACGCTTTTAATGTTAGTGAAGCGAAGTTAAAGGTTTTCCTTATTGAAAAGCAGAACCTTAACTTACAAGTTAAGTTTGCTACTTAGCAGCTTTACAAAGCCACTGCTAAGCTTTAAAAGGCGTCAGCGCGCTTAGCGCGCCTTTATAAATAGCGGTCTTACCTTAAGGACCAGGCTGTAAAAGCGTTTAGTTATAAAGCGGAACTGCTAGAGTTCCAGGAAAGTAAGGAGGCTAAGCTGAATGCTCCTCCTGACGATGTAGAGTCTTTTAACTAGGGGAACTTTCTAGCGGGGTCTCTGTAGTGAGCGGTTACTTCATAACTTAATTTGTGACTGCCTTTTTTAGTAAGGGGTTATGGGTTTAACTTCCTATAAGTGCCTTAGCGATTTTTTGCTTATTTTTTCTTTTACTAACTTCTTTCCTTAACAGTATTTATTTTCGTGTAAAACACGTTAGGAACTCTAAGGGAGGCTTAACCTCCTTATTAAATCTAAGGTCCTTTTAACCCTAGCTAAGGTTTTTAACAAATGTCTTTCTATACTTATTAAGGAGTTTCTTACTACTAAACTGGTGCAGTGATGCAATAGGGAAGAAACCACAAGGAGAACCACAACCACAGAACGGTGCTGTCGGCCTGAAAGGCCAACTCCCAGGCCACTGGTCCTCTAATTGGAGGGACATAAATGTAACTGACGTAGAAAAACAGATACGTACCTAATATGGAACAAAACCTAGTATGTAACAGTGCCTAGCATGAAACGGAGCCTAACATAGAATAATAAAGGAAACGCGACCGTAGATCAGGTTATCTTCCTTCAATTAAAGGGCCAAAATGTCACTAGGCTTTTAATAGGAGGTCTTTATGGTGAAAATCGTCGGAATAATAATTGTTAAAAGAAGCGTGGTTTAAAGAACCACACGGCGCAGCCCCTTTTTAACAGTGGCACACACTAGAGAACATATCGCTATATATATAAACAGTTACAGTAATATTATATATAAAGCCTAAAAAGAACGACAGGGTCGGCTTAAATAAACACCCTAAGTTACACTTCCCCTTAAGACTGGCTGTTAATCCCACCTATATAGCAGTCTTAAACACAAACCAACCCTCTTAAGACTTCCAGTTATAAAAACAGTATAACAGTCTATAATAACTAATCCTCCTTATTACTTACCCAGTCCTCCAGTACCTCTTATCCTTCTTATAACCCATCCCATCTATTAAAATCTAACTAATACGTGGGAGGTAAAAACAGCTTTAAAGTTTAAGGGAAATAAGGTCCTATTTACTCCTTAAGTTTAAAAACCTCCTTTTATTACTTAAACTATCTAGTTTAATAACTAAACTGGTAACAAGCACGTTAAAACTTAACTAAAGGTGTATTAGTGACGGATTTAACAGGTTCTTTTACAAACTTTTTTATAAACTTAAAAGCAGATTTAATTTCCTTTTTAATAAGTTTAAATTTTAAAACCTTTACACTTAACTTAACCATTTTAACCTTTAGGTCTATAATGGGTTAAAGGATTAAAGTGCCCTTAAAAGCAGCTTTTAAAGCCTGCTAATCCTTATTAATAAATAGAATATTTAAGTTTAAGACTCTCTAATTAAAGTACTTCTTTAAACCAGGGAGTTAATACGCTATAACTAAATTTATAAGACTTTTTAAAACCTTATTAATTATTCCTTTAATATAGGCTGTTTATTTAAGCTTACTTAAAATTGTGAACTTAAAGGAGCTAACTCCCTTCCCTCTAGTTAAAAGAGCTGTATACTTCACTATATAATCGTTACAGTTATAATAAGTGATAAACCCCTTATCCTTTAAACTTAACTTCTTTTTCTTATAAAGTGTAATATTTAAAGTTATTTAAAAAGCATTTAAGATAACTTTTACTTAATATTAAGGTATACTTAAAGTAATATTCTTTTCATTTAACCCTTTCTCTAATTAGAAGGAAAAGTACATTAGGGACGTAAAGACATTAATCTAAGGGACGTTATAACTAACCATTATTAACTCTTATAGGATTATTCTCACTACCTTTACAGTTATAAGGCCACACTCTAACCCGTACACCTGTTATAACACCCATACCCACTTAATATTAATGTTATTAGGCGTTATAATTAATAGTAACGACGCTATAATTTAAAGTACCACTTTACTGTAAAGGCACTAAAAAGTAACTTACTTCTACTACTTAAAAGTCTTCCCTTACTTAAGAGAACTAATACTGTAAAGAATCCTAAGGTAATTATCATACATAGCTATTACCTAATATTTATTATTTTTATTTATAAAAAGGTATTAAAACCATTAAGACACTATCTACTTTTACTTTTTATAGTTATAAACAGGGTTGTGAAATTAAGTAAAGACACCCTTAAAAGTAATCTAAACTTTATCTTCTAATCCTTAAAAAGTATAAATAATAAAGGTGCCTACCTTAAGGTCGTTTAACTAGATTTTACAGCTAACCTTAATATAAGTATTATAAAACTGTAAGGTATAAGTAGGCTACCTTTCTTTAAAAACCGTTTTACTGTAAATACAGGTATTTTTAAGAAAGTGAATTTAATATATCTTATCCTTAACCTTAAGTTTAATTAGATTATAAAACATTAGCCAGTCACAGATTACTACTTTAAGGTAATTAATAGGTTAATTCTAAAATGGCAGGATTTAGTTCTTTAAAACAATTATAAACGTTAATGGCTACCTGTTAAAAAGCTTAACATAATATTAGTGGTGTGATTAAAAGATTAAGGTAAAGAAGGAATGGGTCTGATTACTAACAGTAAATATAATTAAACTTTTAAACTTTAGGCTTTTAATAAAATTATAATTAGGGAAGGGGGAATAGACTTTTAAAAGGTTTAAGAAGTTTCTTAAGGGAGGGAAGAGCTTTAATTAAGTATTAAGAGTAAGGATTTACTTAATAACACACTACCTAACAGGAGTGGCAGGAGCTACAGTATACACCTTAATAAGGGTTTGTGAAATGGGTAAAGCCATTTTAAATAGTAAAAAGCACTGTTTTACCTTAAAAAGAATATAAATCTTATAATAGTTTTATTTAATTAAAGGGAGGGAATAATAAGAAGGAGGTAAAGTGTATATAATGTTAGGTTATAAAAGTAGTTAAAAGAGTGTATGGTTTAGTGGAAGTTTAAAGTTTAAGGTTAAAAGTAATTAAAGGGGTTAAAATAACTTTTTAAACTGGCCTATTCTAACTAGTTAGTTAAAAAGGTAAACACTCTCTTTCCATCTAATTAAAGGAAGGAGTAAGTGTTTACATTTAATAATAACTGTAGAAATAAAACTTAACTTACTTCCAGAACTTCCTCCTTTTTCTAACACCACTTTTCTTCTTATAACCTCTAACTTTTTTACCACTTACCATTATAATAATAACTTTAAACTTTTCATCTCCGCTCTCCTTTATCTTTAATTAAAAGACACCTAAGTGTCTAACACCAGTATATAAGATATTAAAACGTAATCTGATATTAGTGTAATTTACACCTTTTAAACCTATAAACCTTACTCTTATCCTAAAGTTAAAAGGTGTAATAACACCCTCCTAGTTTATTTAAGTTCTTAATTTCAAATCTCCACTTTAAGATATTAAGATAATCCCTAATAATGCACTGTAATAAATTCAGATAAGCTTTAACTACTTTTTTACTATATTATTATACCTTAAAATCTTTAAGGTAAGAGGGGCCTTTTTAGACATGTATATAGTTTAGCTGGTTCCTAATAGTAAAAATAAAGTTAGAAAACTCTTTACTTACCTTAACCTTTATAAGGCTTAACTTAGGCTTTTTAACGGAATTTATCTCCCTTTACCTAACACAGTATATATTAAGGTATATAACGGCGGCCTACTTAACTGTTAGTTTTACTAAGTTATTAATTATCTTAAGCATGTAAAGGGCTTATTTATTCAGGTATTTAAAAGGTTATAAGTGTCCCTTTTTACTTAATTAGACATATATAAGTTAATTAAGTCTTCTTAATAAGAACTTTAACCCTTATTTTAAGTGTAAAGAATCCTTTTATTATTTATTTTATAAGATTAACAGCCAGAAGGTTTAATTAATATAACCTTTCTTTAAGTGTTTATTATACCCAGACATTAATAACAATTCTTATACTAGGTAGTGTGGGAACTGCCAGTTTAATAACTATATTTACAGCTATAAGAACTAGAATCTTCTTTTAAAAGTAAAGTTATAAAAGGTAACTCTGCTATTAAGAAACTCTCTATTAAACTTTATAATTATACCGTTAAAGGATAAGTTAAAGTTTAACTTAAGTAAGGTTTAAAAGTAATAAGAGGCTTTTAAAAAGGGGAAGAAATAGGGGAAAAAGTGGAAGTAAAATCCTATATAGGAAGATAAAGGTAAGGGATATATATACTTTATAAAACAGAAATAAACTTATTACCTTTTTCCTCCATATTACTTTAAGGTATAGTGAAAGTGATAATATATCAGGACGTACACCTGAATTATTAAAGGGAAGAAATAAAATAAAAGAAGAAAAAAAAGAAACTAGGGAGTTAAACTCCTTTTAATTAAAGTATTTATACTGTTTTAAAGGAACTGTAAGTTATTAAGGTTATATAATAATACTTCCCCTTAAATGTCACTGTAAAGTTTAAAGGTGACATATAGATAACCTTAAAATATAGAATTAACAGTGGGAAGGTGGGAGACACCTGGGAAAGGAAACTTATATTACTCCTCTAATCCTAAAAACTAAGAGGCTTCCCTTATGGAATTTCGACTTTAAACTTACTTAGTTTAAAGATTTAAATTCACTTCCCCTTATTAACTAGGAGTGGGATGCTACTTTATTTAATAACTTCTTACTTATACTTAACTTCCTTATTTTATATAATATCCTTTTCCTTTTAATTAAAGATAAGTTTACCATTCTTATTAAGTGTTAATGTTAAAATATCTTCTGTATTTAAATCCTTTAAGTTATACTTATTAGGATTAAGGTCTTTAAAAGTAAAAATGGTTTTATTATTAAACTCCACGTAAATACTATTTACCTGGAAGAACTTTTTAACTTTTTTTAACAAATAGGAGGTCTTAAATTATACTCTGTTAAGCGTCTTAAAAACATAGGTTAACTTAGGCCTAACCTTTTTAACTCTATAAAGGCTATATTACTAATACGTCAGCTTTTAGTATATAGATATATTAATCTCCTACATATTATCCTAGATTAAGATAAAGTCTCCTTCTTTAATTAAAGCAGATTAAGGTTAAAACTTATATATAAACTTCTTTTTTTAATAATTAGCCCACTTTTACCTTATAGCTGTAATTTAGTCTACTATAATACTTATATTATACTAAGCTTTATTAAGGTATCTTATTTTAATAGTTATTAGCGTAACTTTAGCTTTAAGATTAGGTTACCCTTTATCTAATCAGATAAAGATAATTACATCCTACTTAATAAGACATTAAAAAGGGTGATTAACCTTAACTTTAAATACTAAGTTAAAGCCTTTCATTAGGTAAAAAAAGGTTATCTTATAACTCTTTTTAAAACTCGTCCTGTTAATATAAAGGATATAGGGAAGCCACTTTTTAAATCTAATAACGTTTCCACCAGTAAGTTTAGTTAATATTAAGGTAATTTAGTAATAACCTCTTTTATTTAATCCATTAACTTTTAAATTATATAAGGATATGGTAATACATTTAATGTAAAGTTCCTTAAAGTATTCCTTTAAAAACCCTTTAAACTTAAAGCCACTATTTACCAGGACTTCCAGCGGCTATCCCCATTATAGAATAATGTAATCTATTATAAAGGTTTTTATTACTTTTAAACTTTTAATATAAAGGACTTTTACTTCTAGGTATCTAGAGAGATTATCTCGTCCTTTAATCACTTATATTTTCTTACCTTTAGGCTTAAATGTAAAGACTTAAAGGTTAAAAGTCCACTTTATAAACAGCTATAGGGATAATGTGTTATACTTTAATCCTTCTTTATAACACCTGCTATTATAACGTTAATAATTAGGATAGCTTCTAATCCAGTTTTTAACTATAACATATATTCCCTTCTAGTAATAATACCTAATAATCCGATTATAAGTAACCTTACATCCTTAATAGCTAAAGAGTTTATAAAGACGTAATTAAATCTGTCTTTACAGCTTTAAATAGTTTATAATTCTCTATAAGAGGATATTTATACCTTTAGGTGGCTGTGTTTAAAGGATCTTATACTTAATAATGTACTTATAACACCTAACTTTCCACTTTTAAATTACTAAACGTGACTTTTTTATAACCTTAAATGGAATAGTAAAGCTAGTTAAGTAAGCTGTAATATTATAGGACTCCTTTTTTTACATACTATTAAGTAACAGTTTAGTTTAAAGGTTTACATTAATGGTTTTCTAAATAAAGATCTAAGTGTTAATAAAGTTATTAATATCCTCTTTAAGCTTAAATGTTATTAGATTAAAGGTACTAACAGGCTTTTATAACAGCCTGTTAATTACAGTGTTCTTAAAACTAAGTATGTGTTTAATATTAAAGTTAAAGTTCCAGATTTAAATAATCCATCTTATAAAAAAGGTGCTAAATATATCGTTAACAGCTCTGTTTAATTAATAAATTAAAATAAGAGTATTAATTTTAATAATAAACTTAACCTTATAAAGGTAGTAATAGGTTTACTTTAATATATTTAACAGTCTTTTAAGTTCTTATTTAGTAACGTTATAACGTTTCTTAACATTAAACTATATTCCACTTTTAAAATAGTAAGGGTGCCGTTTCTTATCTAACCTAACTTACTTAATAACTCCTCCCTATCCTTTAAGGCTAGTATTAATAATTATAAAGATAAGGTTATATTAAGGGTTATTATAGGTTATTACTGTTAGGATTAAAGTAGTAGTAACCTTCCTTTACAGGAACTTTATTACTATTTACTCTCTTTTAGTCCATTCCCACTATATATCCTTTTTTATTAGCATGTATAATAATGTTATAACTTATCTGAATAACTTAATTTAAACTTAATAAAATCTAATTATTTCTATAAATAATTAAACTTCCTTAACGTTTAAGTAAATTCTCTACTTATTTACTTTAATAACCTTTATCTAATTAAGGGAACGTCTGTTTAGTAAACACAGGTAACTTAGTAAAACAGCTTTTACCTAAACCTACTGTAACTTAACTAAGGTAACAGTTACTCCCATTAGTTTACAGTTAATAAGTATAACGTTTAAGTTTATTAAATGCTTAACTATATAACGTTATAAACCAGGTTTAAGCTCTTCTCTATTATAATTATACCGTGGCCCTTTAACATAAATGTTATTAAGAAACGGCCGACACTTATATAGGATAAGGTTATAAAGTATTTAAATTACAACTTATATAAATTAAGCTATTAAGTTTATTACTCTTTAAAGAAGAGTATATATTTTAAAAAGTCTAATTAAAGTAAAGAAAGTCGTTATATCTCTGCTTATAATATCTAACTTAACGTAGTTATAACTAGAGAAAAGATCTAGGAGTAAGATAAGTTTACAGCCTTTAAACTCCTTATTAAACTCTTTTACACTTAGTGGGTTAAAGGTATTATAAACTGTAACTCTATTTATCTTTTAAGTATTATTAATCAGATAAAGACCACTATCCTTTTTTAAACCATAAACTAATTATTACAGTACATTATATAAAACTCCTTTAAAACTCCTTATTATACCTTATCTTTAAGGACTTAGATAACCTTAAGGATAAGAGGCTTTAGGATAAGAATATAACCAGACTGCTAAACCTTATAAGGGATAATCTTAATCTTTTATAAAGGTATAATCTTTAAGCTAATCTGGCCACTTTTTATAAAGTCTTATAAAAAAGCTACTTCTTTATTATAAAGGATATAAATAAATAGTTTAACTTCTTTTAAAGTTAGGTCTTTTATAACTTTATTAAAAATGTCTTATAACCTCTCCTTTATTAACCTTATCCCTTATTTAATTAAAAAGAACTTTAACAGGTAATACTTATTAAACTCACTACTATATTATATATGCTTTTCTACTTCAGCTATTTATTTACACTTCCAGTTTAAATCTCCTTTAAGAATAAAGCTGTTAGATAAAGTAATATTAACTGGTTTAACCTTCTTATCAGCTTACTTATACATAATAAAGCTTTTAATTAAAACAGGTAATTCCTTTATATCTAACTAATAAAGTTCTTTCTTCTTATAACACTTACATATCCCTAAGACCTCCTATAACTGGCGAACTTTTTCCTTTAAAGTTATCTTCTTCTAATTAAAGGTAAAATTATCTAATAATTAAAGGGAAAGAGCTTTATATTATAAGTCGTTAACTAATAATAAGGTGGAGTGTTTAAAAATGTTATTAAAGATGGCCTTATTACTTTTATCATTTAAGAATCTAATAGGTTTTTCACCTTTCTCTAAACCCACCTATTTAAAGACATACTTTTATATTATAAGGTGTGTTAGTCCCTTTAATATATAAGTATACTTATTAAACGTATTATTTTTCAGTTTAATTAGAACTATTAACCACTAATACTATAATATAAGCGTCATTAAATAAGACCTTAATAACTATAATACACTTAAGTTCCTTAAAATCTCCAGAATGTACCTAGTTTAACTAAATATTATTAAAAAAGGGGACTTTAAGAAGTAAATCGTAATTTATAACCTTATACTTAAAGATAAAGAAGTAAACTAGACACGGCTTTTTATAAAGGAATAGTAATATCTTTATCTCTTTAATAAAAGGAATAAGATCTGTGTTATTAAGCCCTTATAACTATATAGTTATGTTAAAAATAGGGATGTTAAGTACCCTTATAAATATGTACGTAATTACATTACACTTTAACCTAAAGTTTAAAAAAGTTAACACCTTCTTTAACCTAAGAGATTTAATATTAAAGTAAAGATTAGGGAGTAAATACAGCTTTATAAACTTCCCCTTAATATTTACTACTTTAATTAAAGTAATCTGTTATATAAAAGTCCTTATAACATCTCTATTAAGGTCTTAAAAAGTGTTAGTAATAACCTTCCCTTTTTTAAAATCTCTTTACAGCTTATTATAATATAAGTGTAACTTACCATTACTATTAACACCTATTACAGCTGTAATTATATTCTTTTTAAACTTCTTTTAATTAAAGAGCTTTAAATAGCTCACTTTAGCTAGGAGTTTACCTAGGATATTATTATCCGGTTTTATAGATTTTAAATATATAAGAATTAGCTAGTTTCTATTATCTTTAAAATAAGATATAAGTGTAACTTTTAAAGGTAGTGAAAGTTCTAACAGTCCTAAAAACGATTCTTTTATCTTACTATTTAATAATTAATTAAGCTACTTATTAATAACCTTATCTAGGGGTTACCTATAGGCTAAACCTTATAAGGGAATAATTTATATTAATACCTTTTATTCCTTAATTCTTAAGGAAGTTATTAACATTTCTTTAACTTTTTCACTTATCTCTTATATATCTAAAGCCAGTTTCTTATAATTAAAGGTAAGTGTGACCTTAGGATTTAATCTGATTTTTAATAATTATATACTTTATAATATAGAAGGAGTAGTGTTAATCGTTCCTTCCCCTTAACTTTTACCATCCTTAACTTCCTTAACTCTCTTTCTTTTAATAAAGGCAGTTAAGGTACACTATACACTTAAGTCCACATTTAATCCTAAATCACTATTAAGTTTAACATTAAAGCTAGGAAACTTTAAGGCTTAAATGTAAATTTAAGTACTTTACTGGTACTTTACCGCTATCTTAACCTTATATAGCTTAAGGTAATTAATAACCAGTCTCTTATTAGGATTAAAAAGGTAGTTAACACCCATCTAGGTAATATTAGGCCTTAGTTCTCCTTTAATTAAAGGACTGGGGATATCCCTATAATTAGGGTCCAGCCTGTTTATTATTCTAACTAAGTTCCATTAGATTTAAAATCCTAGCTTTATATCTTTAAATTACCTGTACCATTCTTTAAACCTAATATAATAAGGCTTTTAAAATTATAATATTAATACTGTAATAATGTAAAGTTTAAAAATTAATCTCTCCTTTATCTTTATAACCTCCTCTCTTAAAAGTTTATTATCCTAATTAAATCTCCCTTACTTACCAGTAACTAAGCCTAGGTATAAATCACTATAGGTGTAATAAACCAGTCTTAACTGTAATAAGTAATTTATAATATAATAAGTAGTTATAACGTGATTAGGTTATAAACATTAATAACATATAGGAGTTATAAACCCTTAACCGTAAGTTAAGGATAGGTAAGTATCTTTTTACTTTCTTAATTGTTAAGTAAAGGTTATAATTAATTCCTCACTTTTAGTAAACTATACCACCTTCTATTAATATTAAGTATAAATTAGTCTAACTTAAAGGATACCAGGCTGTTAAGGGATATTAATGTTAAAATGTAACAGGTTTAGCTTTAATTACTTAAAGCTCCTAGTTAAGGTATTTACTTTCCTTTCTATTATTAGGGTTATAAGGTAAGGTTTTCTAATTCTAATTAAAGGGGGAGGACTTTCAGTTTCGACCTCTAAGGTAAGAAGGAAGTCCTTTACACTATCCTTAACAGGGATAAAAGGGGTTTTTAAAGAAGTAATCACCTTAACCGCTCCTTTTAAGGGATTAAAAAGCTGTGGGTAAGTAAACTTCCCATTTATTAAATAGTTATTAAATGTAAAGTTAATAAACCACTCTTTAAACTTATTATAAGTGATAATCTTAACATCCTTATTAAATATATCCTTACGTTAATAAATAACACTTTTAATAAAGGGATTAAATGTATTATAAAAGTATTAAGTGGCATTTTACTTAACCTTCCTATACTTATTTATATTTAATTAAACTAGGAGTTAACTATGTTCTTAAATAGTTATAATAAGGCTTAAGGCCTTTTAATTAATAAGGTGGTTATAAAAATAGTAAAGGGCTTTAACTGGCCTTTCCTTTTAATAAGGGTCTTAATACTTTTAATACTTCTTTATCTAAGTTTTTAATCTATCTTATAAGTATAATTCTATATTTTCCTTCTTATTACAGATCTCCGCCTTTACGTCTTTCTTACATTATCTTATCCACTTAAGGAAACGTGCCTTATCTATAAGGCTGGTGTAATCTTTATAATACTTATTAAATGTTTCCAGGTAATTAGTAACATATTCTTCATTAAAGAGCTTATTAAGCCTTATATCCTAAGGAGTTAAGAACTGCTATTATAGTAATATAATATTTTAATTAATAAGAGACTGCTTTAAAGAGACTGTATTATTAGACAGAGTTATTAAAGTTATTAAAATTAACGTTTCCTTAATAAGGGTTTTTAACATCTTAATAAAAAGTGCTAATAAAGCTTATTAATACGTTTAACGACTGTAAAGGCTTCCTTTTTATAACTTAATTATAATATTAGTTTAATTAAAGGAAAACTGGTATTTTAAATCTAATAATACTATCCCTTTATTATAAAGGTGCCTTATTACCAGTTTAATTACTTAAGTAACATACCATTTTTTAATTTACCTATTAAGGAGGACTCCTATTTTAAGGCAGACCGTTAAGATCACTATTATAACGTTCTTAACTGATTTTAAGATCGTAAAGCTAACAGTGTTCTCACTTTTAAATTAAGTAGCTAATATTAAGTTAGATTTAAGTTATAGTTAAACATTAGCTACCAGGTTCCCTAATCTCCAATCCCATTTTTTTAAATCCGTTTAATTAAAGGAATAACGCTATTACAGGACTTTAATAGTAAAGAATAAGATATATTTTAATATTAGTAACACGTAGCCACTTTTAATATTTAACTGTGGTCTTATAATTTTACTAAGTTCTTAGCTTAATAAAATCTTCCTAAATGTTAAGAATACACTTTACCCACTTTTAAAGGATTATAATAGTTTAATTAAAAGGAGCAGTAATAAAGCACACCCTTATAATAAACAGGTGCTGGGGATCTAAACATTTTATTATTATTATTGTTAATAGTAGCTATATAGGGCTAAACCTGTAACACTGTAATTTTAATAAAATATTAAGTATTACTTAATATTAATATTTACTTTAATTAATAATATTTTTATTATATTTAGGGAGCTTTTAGACTAGTTTAGCCTAGCTGCTAAGTAACTCCCTAACAGAGCCCCTATTTAAACTAATATAATAATATAACAGGGAAGAAACCATAAGGAGAACTATAACCACAGAACAGTGCTGTCGGCCTGAAAGGCTAACTCCTAAGTTACTAGTCCTCTAATTAAAGTGATATAAATATAACTGACGTAGAAAAATAAATACGTACTTAATATGGAATAAAACCTAATATGTAACAGTACTTAGCATAAAACGGAGCCTAACATGGAATAATAAAGGAAACGTGACCGTAGATCAGGTTATCTTCCTTCAATCGAAGGGCTAAAATGTCACTGGGCTTTTAATGGGAGGTCTTTATGGTGAAAATCGTCGGAATAATAATTATTAAAAGAAGCGTGGTTTAAAGAACCGCGCGGCGCGGCCCCTTTTTGACGGTGGCACGCGCCAGAGAACGCATCGCTATGTATATAAGCGGCTACAGTAATATTATATACAGAGCCCAAAAAGAACGACAGGGTCGGCCTAAACAAACGCCCCGAGTCACCACTTCTTAAGCTCTGAGTCCTGCGGTAGTCTTACTCTTCAGTTTAGCAGTTTAGATATTAGATCTTATCTTATTTTTAGTTCTTATCGTTAGTTTTAATCGGTCTGGATTCTTCCAGTAAAACTCCGCAATTAGGTCTAGGTATTTAAGGTTTTTAACAGGCTCTTATAAGTTACTTTTAGGGCTGTAATTTAACCACTTAATAAGATATTCAAACGTGTTCTTTCCTTTTCGTGAATTTATAACTTCCTTAACGTCGTATTTGTCCTTATTAGTGTCGATCTTAATCTTTTTTTCCAGAGGAACTCCTTTCAGGGCAGGTTTTAAAAGTAAGATATGGAAAACTTTAATCTACACCTTTATACTAATAGGTAAGTCTAGTTTGTAATTAAAGGTGGCGACCTTTTTCTTAATTTGGAATAGTCTGTACCTTTTAAAGTCGAGCTTCTTACTAGGCCGTTTCGAATGTAGGTTTTATGAAAAAAGATAAACGTAATCCCCCTTTTAAAAAGTTGGTCCCTTAACTTATTTACTATCGTAATAAAGTCTTTTCTTAAGCACTGGTTACTTAGTTTAGTATTTATTAATAAACTTCCTCATTTATTTGCGTGTAAACTCAAGTTTAGCTTATAAGTAGTTATGTAATTCTTACATCCGGTTTATACAGATTACGGCTTAGGGGGTACTGGTAAGTAGGCTTTGATAGAGCTTAGGCTCTTTACCGTAGTTAGTGAAGAATAGTAATATACTTATTAACTTAATTAGTGTTATATTGTAAGCTATCTGTACTGTTAGTAACAGTTTAAACTAATTATCTTATTTAAAGTTAATGTAAGCTTAGAGATACGTTATAAGTATCTGATTAACTCTCTCCGTTTAGCTATCTGTCTGTAAGTAAAAAGCTGTTAAAAGCTTACTTTTTACACCTATTCTTTATATTAGCCCTTATTAGAACTTTAACACGATTAGCTTATCTTAATCTATGATAATGTTATCTAGCTAAAGGTGTTACGAAACTACCTCTTTCTCGAAGATATAAGCAAGTTGCTCTGTAGTTATATCTTTCAAGGTTAGTAGAAAGTAGGCTTATTTTGTTAATCTGTTAATTATTATAAGGATTTAGTTATAAGTAACTCTTATAGTAGAATCCTTAGACTTTAGAATCCTAATAATAAAGTTAAGTAAGATGGAGCTTTATAGCGTTTATAATACGGGGAGTAGTTTAAGAAGCTTATAAAGCTTATAATATCGGTTTTACTTACGATAGTAGATATTACAGTTATTAACTATTTCTTCAACTAGTTTCTTTATTCCTAAGAAGGTGTACGTTTATTAAGCTTACGTAAAAGTCTTAACCTAGCTTATATATCTTCTGAGTTAAGATTTGTAGACCTGTTAGACGTACTCTTTTCGTTTATTTAAGTTATAAATGTATAGTTTCTCTTAATATTAAAGCCTTACTCCTGGTTTAAATACATTATTTACACCTTCTAATAGCTGTTTTAGCTAATAACTAATTTCGTTATAGTTTAGATACTTTAAGCACTTTTTATTATAATTTTACACGTACTTTAAGAAGTCTCTTAAGGGGTATTTATACTTATAAGTACTTTCTGTTAACCTCCTCACTTAGAAGTCCTGTTATTATTAATAAACGTTATACTCTATTTATAAGTTTATATAGATATTAATAGTTTATTCTAATGTTTAGTTATTTAACATTTACAGCATATACTTTAGTGTGCTGTTCTTAGCTTTATTAAATATAGTAATGGGAATTAAGACTAGATTAGTATCTTTATGGTCTTATCTCTAACTAAGAGTATTAGCTTACCCGTTATCTTTTCCTTTAATATAGTAAATCTGGAAGTAAAATAAGGTTATTAACTTTGTTTATTGTGCCTGTTATAGATTAAGTTCCTTTATTAGGAAGTACTGGAGGTTGTTATGGTCTGAAAAGACCTAGACTGGTTCTTCCGTACTGCTTAGATATAGTACTTATTTAGTAAAGCACTGAATAATCGCTATTAGTTCCTTATTGTGGATTAGATATTATAAAACTGGACTGTGGATTCCTTTTAATAAGAAGGTAACTGGGTGGTGTTTTTTATCGTTCTGGACTTAGCTGAGTTCTCTACCGATTGCGAATTCTGAGGAGTCTGTTTCGACTTGGAAAGGCTTTAAGAAATCGGGGAGAGCTAAGACTGGTGCTGTGATAAAGGTGTACTTAAGGTCCTTAAACGCCTTTTACTGTCTATTAGTCCACTTAAATAGTTTACCCTCTCCTGTAAGCTTATGTAATAGTTTTATAATCTTTATAAAGTATTTAATAAAGTATTAATAAAAGTTTGTAAAGCTGATAAAGGTTTATAACTCTTTTTAGTTCTTTAGAGTAAGTTAGTCCTTAACTGCCTTTATCTTCTCCAGTTATATTTCGAGCTTTTTAAAGGTTACTTTAAACCTTAAATAGTTTAGTTCTTAAACGTGGAAGTAGCTCTTCTTTAGGTTTACTGTTAGCTTTACTTTTTCGAGAGTTATTAGAATTTATTATATATGCTTTTAGTGTTCTTTTAAAGTTTTAGAATATATTAAAACGTTATTTAAATATATAAAGATAAACTTATTAAGGAAAGGGTGCAAAACATTGTTAATAAGGCCTTAGAAGGTTACGGGGGTATTTATTAATCTTATTGGTATAATATAGTACTGGTAATGCCTGTTGTGAGTTTAAAAGGCTGTTTTATGCTTATCCTTTTCCTTCACTCTAACGTAGTTAAATCCTATAAGGAAGTTAAGACTGGAGAACTAATTCGTTTTAGTAATCTGTTCTTATATTTCCGTAATAAGTAATAATAAGTAACGGTTCTTAATTATATCTTCGTTTAATGTTTAGTAATCGATAACTATACGTAGTTTACTGTCTCCCTTCTTTAAGACGAACAGCACTAAGTACCTTACTGGGGACTGGGACTTTACGATAAACTTATTCTTTAAGTTTTTATTAATATACTCTCTTAAAGTTTCAGCCTACTGGGAGTTCAGGTAGTAAGGCTAGAAATTACAGAGCTTCGCTTCCAGCTTTAACTTAATCTTATAGTCTTACAGTCTGTAGTTTAGTAATTACGGTATCTTTTTTTAAAATTGGGTAAACTTCTTATATTCTGCAGGTACTTTAAATAAGTTAACTTTTTTACTTACTTATAGATTAGCTTCTTACTTCTTTTTACCTTTTAAATCGTTATTTAAGTAATACAGTAGACCTTTTAGTCTTTTAACTGTCTTAGTGAACTTAACTTAAACTGTACTTAGTTTTAAGGGTTTAGTGTGTTTTTAAGTGCTTTATGCATTTCTAGAGCAGTTTAAGGCTTTCTTAGCTTCCTTTAAATAGTGATTACAGTTAAAGGATTTATTAAAGGTAAGGTAGTTACTCCTTTAGTTAATTACAGGGTTATACTTTTTTAGTTAGGGTAAACTTAGGATTATATTGTACCTTACTACTGGTGTAATGTTAAAGTTTATTTATTATTTATCCCTATCTACTTTAATTAGGAGTAGTAAGTAATAGGTAACTTTACTATTATTATACTAGTACAGGCCTCCTTCTCCATTTTAAATAGGAATAGCCTTTTTATACTTTTAGTTAGGGAGTTTCCTTTAGTTAATTAATAAAGGGTGTATTAAGTTAAAAGCACTTTTATTATTAATTACTGCTTTTACTTTAAATAGCCTCCCTTTTCTGTCTGTTATGTTAATATTAACGGAATAGTGCTTATGCTCCTTTAATATCTGAGTTATAGTAATTATCTGTCCTTAAGGTCTTATTTGGCTTAACTTTTAAATGCCTCTCCTTCTTTTTAGGGTTTTTACTAATTAGCAAATTATTAGTTTCCGGCCCTTTTAAAGGGCTTGTAACCTTTTCTTAATTCCTTCTGGAAAAACAGGTAGCTTTAATAAACCTAATAATTAACCTTTCTTAAGTTTTTACGTTTTAATGTCTAATCGGCTTTAAATGGTATAATGTTCCTAAAGTCTTTAATAAGTTAATAGTACGTTTTACGGGACTGGATTGTAATAATGTCTTTTTACTTTTAGATCTGTTAGTAGTCCTTTTACTTTTACTATTCTCTAGCTTTTCTGTTAAGATATAGTAAACACGTTACGACTAAGCAGTTATTAAGTACTCCTCCTTACTAACATGTAGCAGGAGTTTAATTAGTTATAGTAACCTTCTATTTATTACTAGATTCTCTTATTAGGGAATAGGAGACTTAGTAGTAAGCTAATTTTAACTTTACTCTTATAATAGCGTAGTTTTATCTTTATATACTGGGAAAGTGGTTATAAAGGGCTTTAGGTCTATAATGTCGATTAAGGGCACAGTTATTGTATATATAGTTAATCCACAGTATGTCCTTATAGTTAAGGTGGTTGATGTTAACTGTGGGTGCTGCAGTTATAAAGTATAAGGTGGGGGAAGTGGTGCCTTGTTCTTTTTCTTCTTTTACTTACTTTTATATATGTTGTTTCTCTTAAACCTTTTTTTAAAACTCAGGTAGTAATAAACCAGCTTATTCTTTTATAAAGTAGCCTTTTTTAATAAGTTAGTATTTAAGTTAATTAGTAAAGTGAACTTTATTACAGAGTTATAACTTAACTTTTACTGCTTTGTTTTTAGACGTTATAATAAGGCTTTTAACCTGTAAGTTTTTTATTTCATTTTTTAACTTTTAATGTTTTTCCTTCAGTTCCTAGACCCTCTGTTAATGTGCTTACTTTGTGCCTTCTTAGGGGACCCTTAAGGTACTGGTTTAAGGTATACTGGCTTTAATATAAGGTAGCTATTTAAATTATCCTTCTTCTAGGGAGGTAAGGGTGTTAATCTACTTAATGTGCTTAAAGTGTTTAAGAGTTTTAGGGGGTATTGTTAAGAAGAACTTCCGTTTCTCTAATTTGATTCTCTTAGCTTATTCTCTTTCACCTTTTAAGGTTTATTTTACCGTTTAGGTAGCCTAGAGGGCTAGTTCTTCGACTCCTTCCACCATTTTAATGATTTTTAAGTTAGGGTCTTTCCTGGATTTCCTTAGTTCCTGGGTTTACAGGGTAAGGTTTTTAAGGCCTGTAACAGTTAACTGGAACATTTCTTCCTAAAGTCAGTCTTTTACGACCTGTACCTCCAGTGGTTCTAAGTTTCCACCTTAGAGTCGGTCTTTTACAACCTGCACCTCTGTAGCTAACTCTTCTGGGATACCCTTAAAGACTAGGTATATTACGTCCTGAGGTTTTTCCTTTTCTTTTTCCTTACCTCTTAAGTTACACTTATCTATCCAGGTATAATCTTCTTTATTACCTACTATCCTAATATAGATATCTCTTAAGTTAAACTTAATATGCTTTCCTCCTTTTAAGACGGGTTTTTAACTAATTTGCTTTAATAACAGGTACTGCTGTGCTATATAACCTTTTTTATTACAGTTAAAGTATTAGACCTGTAATAAGTCCTTAAGCTGCTTCTACTGCTGTTATCGTTAAGGCTTGTCACGGTTAGGTCGATTCTAGCGGTTTACTATATTAATATCTATTAACCCAGGATAGTAACCTATCGTTATCGATTAGTTCCCTTTCTTTAGTTTACTTAATTAGGGGGTTTACTCTTTTTAAAAGTTCTTTTAATAATAGTAATTATAATACCGGTTATCAGCCTTAATAGCTATCTCGACTAACTCCTAAAGACGGTCCAGTCAGTCTTCTTAGTAAAGGTCTTTAATAATATGCTTTTTTAAACCGCTCTAGAATAGCATTACTAAGGCCTTTTAGCCGAGCTTAATCTTTACTGCTTTTAATTTAAAGCGTGTAGAGAACTTAAAGACTAAAGACGTCTGTTTTAAGGCTATAAGGCGTTATTTAACCTACCTAAGGGTATTCAGTTCTTTAAACTTAATTTAAAGTTAATTAACGAAAACATTAAAGTTATTAAAGAGGGCTTACGTCTCGGGAGCCTTTTTACGTGCTTTATTTAAAGAGAGATTATTAATTATTTTCACATAGGGTTTATATTAGCAAGCAGCTACTCTATCCAGTAAGGCTCTAGCGAACCTGACCTTTCCTTCTTCTTTAAAGAACTGTTTGTTGTAATAGGTGATATAACTTTAAAGCTGGGCTATTTAGGACTTTAACTGCGTAAAGTCTCCCTTAAAGTATAAGGGTAGAGGGAGTTTTACTTATTTCTTTTATAAGCCTTTAAGGTCGTTATTCTCTAATTTAATAGCGTTAAGTCGTGTTTAGAGTTTCTTAATAAGACTAATATGGCTTTTAATATCTTTAGGGAAGGCTTTATTAAGTTTTTTAACTAGTCCTTACTAATTAAGGTTTAAGTCTTTAAGGTGTGTAATTAACTTATTAATAATAGGGAGTTAAGGTTAAGTTTACACCTTTTTAATCTCCTTACCTTTTCTGGAAGTTGATATGTTAGTAAGAGAGAGGTAATATCTGGGAATTTAACAAATAGCGTTTAGAACTTAATACTAATATTATATTATAACCTACACTTAATATAGGCCTTAAGAGGATTAGTGTGGGTTAAGACAGAACGTATAGCAGGACGTTAATAAGTAAGGGGTGTTCCGAAGACGGTTTATTAAGCTAACACTCTTAAACGGGAGGTTTAATGTCACTGTAAGTTGTGGTTATTATAATATATAAAGGTGAGTCTGAACAGTAAGATATAAATAAATAATTGAATATTAATGTGAGGAACTAGAGTCCCTTACGGTGGTTGTGGATATAATTATAACTATCTATACTAACTGACTGGGAGGTACTTTATACTTTGCTTATAACGTTGTAAGTGCTCGTTGTGCGAGCACTTTACACTGCGTGAGCGTTCTGCTCGTGAGGTTTCTTCTGCTCGCGATGTAAGCACTCGGCATACCGCAAGCAGCACCTCATTGGTCGTAGGGGCTTCGGGTCTTTGCACCCCTGGCCCAGTGCACCTGGACAGTATGCACTGTCCCCCTGCACTGTTCCTTCTGCGGGGGATTCGTCGGGCCGCCCCGGCCCAAGTGACGGCCTGCAGGGTCGTCACACTTAGACACAATCTAATGGAACCACTCCCGTCTCCAAAGCATACATTGTCTTATGCGAAACGACATTTTCTGTGGCAAGGAGTTGTTCAAGAATATGCAGCAATGGGCTTGACCTACTATTCAGGCAAACTCTCAGCCTTGTCAGGCATCGCCAAGCATCTCGCACCGCTTATAGGTTCCACAAATACATATCTAGCCAGGATTTGGATAAATAAAACCATTATACACCAGCTTACATAGTATACAGATGAACCCTCTCCCTCCCTGTGCATAATAACTGAGAACTCTAGAGCGCCAACTTGGTCATAGGCCATAACCGACCAGAGAGTATAGTATCACATTCTGGGTAGCTTTGAAAACTTCCATCAAACACTTAAATACCTGGGCCAACTTGAGAGATCATGCACCTTCCTCGACGCCCAGACCACTCTCGTAACCTTTGACCCGACCGGAAGAGTGGCTGGCGGCTTTATCTTACTGCAAGCACATCTTAATCGAATCACAGTCCGCACTTGTTTCCTCGAGAATAAATTGTGCATGTACACATATGTCAACGAAAAAAAGCTCCCCTTCCTCCCAGATAACATCTCGTTCGATAGAGCAGTTAACAAGAATCTTAACAACAATAACCTATATCTGCTGTCATTGCTCATTAAGACCCAAACCGAAGGCATGGGCGGCGACAGGAAGTTTATATATCTGATAGTCTCTTCAGTTCCGGGAAGTCCTGGCTCATACGAGCAGCGTGGATGTCCGGCGTTTCGCTTTGTGCCTGAAAGAAACCCATTGGTCACCGCGGGGGAATCCGCGGCGACGTGGGTCCCAATCAGGGATACACTGCCTGGGCAAGAGGATTATATACTTTCCGAAGGAGAGTTTGATACGGAAAAGGAGTTTCGGATTCGGTTGCTGTGAATATTGACTGATGTGGAAGGGGTATTTCTGGTTAGGTTACTGTAAACATTGGCCGAGAAGGAAAATAGGTTTCGAATTCGGTTGTTTTTAACATCGGCTAGGAAGACTGTTAGCTTGATCCTTTTGACGGAGGGTGACTCTTTCTGGTGATCATTCGCTTTGATACGGGAATGAAGGCGCCGCTCTTAGCTCTCTGGTATGAAGAGGCGTGAGAAAAACTATAAAGCAACCCTCTCTACCCCTCCAGCATCAACCACCGAGTACAAGTCATTAGCCATCATACCAAGTTTCATTGATATTAATCACTCTTTCTTGACCGTCACCACCACCATGAAGTTCTGGACCATCGCCCTCCTCACCCCCCTCGCCTCGACAGAGATGGTGCGACGGAAGGTCAGGCTGCAAGACCCTGTGTTCGATTCCACAAGTTCGGAACTACCAATTTCATCACTGCTCCTTTCCTCTCCATCCTTCACTTGCTGTGGAACAGGGTGAGTACCTGGGTACCTACTGACGTCTGTTCGTAGCGCAATCAACTGTGCGGGAGGATCTTGGCAGCCTAGCTGCCCGGATGGGACCTCGATTAATGGCGTTTCGGCTTCGTAGCGCAATGGTGTCGCCAAGTCTTACACGGTTTAGCATCATTAAAATGACAGGTTGGCTCACGGGTGGTTGGGCGGGGGGTGGGGGTTGAAGAATCATCAGACTGCCCGGTGCAGGCGGGGGCTCCTATCGAAGGTGGAGGGATACAAAATCCAATTCTCAAACCATTCCAAACAACAAGCGGATGCGGTGGTTTTACGTAATTGTATACCCTCTCTGAGTTGGACCTGGTGCCAGACCCTGAAAAGGCTCTGGTTTCGATCCGCTTGTTTACTCTTTTGCCAAAACATCCGCGTCTTTTTTTTTTTTTTGCCTACAGGTCACAGCGATCATGTGTCCAATTCCCTTGTATTCAACCACGCTTAGCAAGGAAAGAAATCTCGTTATTTTTCTTTGTTCATACAGATACGGTACACTAATTCT
>Ga0247770_1000930_pt1 | contig 26171 bp, 22 predicted proteins | sample UWRJL136409B6_FD_179943 | JGI IMG/M metagenome (GOLD analysis project Ga0247770, IMG submission 179943) | Plant litter microbial communities from Arlington Agricultural Research Station in Wisconsin, United States - UWRJ-L136-409B-6 | ecosystem: Environmental > Terrestrial > Plant litter >... | reverse complement strand
ACTTTGCACGCCGAGAGGGCACTGGTCGAGGCTATTCCGACTTCACCAGCTTTGTGGTCCAAGGGGCTCTATGGCTCGCTTCAATCAGAAACTCAAAATAAGTTGGAAGGTATTTGCTGGCAGTTGTTTACTAAAGCAGACCGAAACCAACGCTAAGTGTTGAGAAGCCCCAATCTGCGGACATTCTCACTTTGCTGACATCACAATATATTCCACGCGTGTGAGGTCAAAGACTAAGTCCAAGCCTGTGGGCAAGGGCTGCCAACACATAGACGTAGGTGGAGAAATACAAGGTTGCAGCGATCCTCCGGGCTATTCCTCCATCGCCTCATCTTCTTCCTCTTCTGTTTCTCCCTCGTCGTCCTCGTCCTCATCCTCATCCGTCTCCTCATCTCGCTCTCCCCTCTCCCGTCTTCCCAGTCGACCTTCCATCTTGAACGTCTCGCTCGCAACCCAGTGCCGCACGCCCTTGAACGCATCAGCGTCAGGCCAATCGTGTCTGTAGGCCCACGCTATCTGACACTGGACCCGATACTCGCCATCGGTAGCATGTTCATTCCCAACGAGCTTCCGCCAGGTATCTGGCGGGCAAATCAAATGCTGATAAGCAGTCTCTATGCCTTTGCCAACGTAGGCTATCCAGATGGGCGCCTCCAAGGCTTCGCTTGATGGCCGAGGCAGCCCGCGATCCTCATCTGTTAAGAAGTTCTCATACCAGGAATCGCATGCCTCGATTTTGAACTTGTCCAAGCCAGGAAACCCGCGCCCGAGACGGTGAAGCGGTCCCCGGAAGCCGTTAGCGACCTGCGCCATCTCTTTGAGGTCGGAAGGGAGTGGTCCAAGGCGTTGCTCGGCCTGTGCAAGCAGTTCCGGCGTGATGGGCGGGAAAAGAATATCAGATGCCCACCGGGGAGGGTTTTTGATACGGCTGTAAGCCTTCGCATGGTACTGCAAGGCCGCCTCCGAAAAGCGCCTGAGCAGCTCCGACCATCCAAGGTCCATCAAGGGTTTGAGAGGATCGAACCGGCCGTTTTCTTGCCGGCTGATGAATGCTGCCGTGATTTTGTCGGCTGCTGATTTCGCGTCATCCCGTTCAATAAGGGGGAGATACCGCCCTTGGCGCAAGCACATGTCGTACAGCGCCGGGAGACGGCGCCAGTTCCGAATCTCGCTGTTGCAAAACATTTCCCAGGCCCTGTCACGCAGCCCCAGACCCAGGAGGAAAGGCAAGTAGATGTCATCTGGTACTATTCTGGCAACTTCGGACTGGTCCGGAGGCGAATACAGCCCCTCCGACTCGCCGGGTTTCCTGCACGGCAACTGCGTGCGGAGACGCTCAATCGCGTCGAATGCCTCCTCAATGGCGGCGCGGTCGGGGACCTGTCCTTGGGGCACACGGCAGAGGAGCCGCGCACAGGCGGCGCACTCCCAGTGGTCTTGCGAGGTTCGCCATGCGTGCGGATCGTGTTTGTCGGGCTTGAGGAAGCCGTAGGAGGGGATCCAGTACTTCTCGGGCCATTTCTCGTAGAATTCGGGCCTGGAGATGTCGTATTCAGGCACTTCATCGTCCGTGAATGGCCCGGCGCCGGCGACCCAGGCGGGGACGTTGAACGGTTTGGCTGCTGGCGCGTGCGCCCAGATTGTGGCGAGACAACGGTTGACGCCGTTGTCGCCCGCAAGGTTGGCGACCTTGAAATCGGGGCCGACGACGCCGAAATATACCTCAAGCAGCCTCCGCGCTTCGCCAAAGTGGCCGCTGAAGGCAGCACGCCAGTAGAGGTCGAAGATGTCCCACCAGACGTCGCTGCGGTCGTTGCCGCGAGCCCCTTGGACGATGTACTGGCAAAGTGAATCGGGGTGCATGGCGATGTCGCGGTGTTGGGAGTTTGAGGGAGGATTCCGACTGCCTGTCGCAAGTTTACTGGTTGGTTCTGAACTTCCGGAGGGCAAAGGGCTTTTATAAGACGGAAGGCAGGCCCTGGCGACGGCTCCCGTCCTCGTTTGGCCTAGCCCTCTGGACCCCGCATGTTGTTAGCGCGACCCGTGCGTGGCCAGAGGGTGATTTCCCGATTAGGAGATCGAACCAGCAAGTCAGCTCCCGTCGTGGGAGGTGAAGAGCTGTGGGCTAGACAGAGGCCCGGGATAAGCCGAAGTCGGTCATCCTTCTCGACAGGATGAGAAGTACTACCCCCGCGGTAAGCTCGCATCTGGCTGATGTCTATCCATACCCCTGGCCTTGGGACGGTATGTTGCCACGGCCTGGTGTTGCGCGGGTCCGACTTGGCAGTCCCAAAACGTGGTGTGCAACGGCTCTCCGTTGCCTGTGGGTTGGTCGTTGGGGCCTACGGGCTGTCGAACATCTTTCCAGGCTGTTCCCCAACACTTCTCCGGCACTGCAATCTTCACTTATTTCTCCATCATGTTCTTCTTACACCTCGCTTCACCCAGACACGCGCGACAGGCGCTCGCGACATGGGTCTGCTCTAGCGCTGAGGGAGCCACTTCCAATGCCACTACGCTGACAGCTCCACACCCCGCCAATAAAGACCCAAGACTTCCCCACATCACCCTCGCCCGCCCGCCACTTGCCGTCGTGACCAGCGAGTCGAGTCGCGCCCCGCTGCGAACCGATAGCGTCCCGGAGGGAGCGTCAATCCCTGTTCCGCAAATTCGCCGAGTTCGTGCCGCGCCTTAACTCCGGGACAGGCGACGCGGAGGCCGGCGTGGGCCAAGTACAGGGCGTCTACGGATCCGTAATGAATTGTATCAAAGGACGCAAGGTAGACTTGACAAAGCACAACCGCGTGATCCTATGTAGTCTCTCCAGCGCTCCGGGCATGTTAGTCTTGTGGTTGATGTATTACAAACTTTTACAATGGTAGGTCTTACCGTTAGGCTAACCTAGTACGGTCCGAGCCAGTTCGTTCGTAAGGCTCCGTAGATGATTTTCGAGATTGACCCGCCCTTGGTTTACCAGATACCAATGCCGAAGTCGGACACTTATAACAAAGCCAGTCCCCAATAGCCATCAAGTCCCAGAAGCCCGTTGAGACCGATGCAAATGTATCCCAAGGAAATTGGCATAAGGTTAAATGAGGATTAAAGACATAATTCGCCCAGGTAGCAGGTCTTTCTCGAGGGTTTGGGGCCAGTGCTGCCTCTTGCGCCCCCTGAACTAAGCAGTACATGTAGTGTAGTCAGGCGGCTTCGTGCCCCTGGTATCTGAGGGTGGCAGGTGGGAGCCGCCGCAGCGTCGGGTCTCCCGCCACGCGGACATGTTGCGTCAGGATGACCACGGTCGTGAACTTTGTTCCACAATGCGTGGGCCCTGCCATGCTGACTTAACTTATCCCAGAGCAAAGCTGGCATATCTTGGCCGAGCTGTCCACCAAAACTCTCTCAGGCACTGAACTGCAACCCAAAGCTCCACAACGCCGCCCCGAAACGCGATGCCATTCTCCCATTGAATGATCAGAAAGTAAAATGACACTCCTGGATTTGGGTCCGCATCAGGGCCGTTCTGCCCCTTCGTAGTCCTTTGCTCGAAGAGCGCGTGAAGAAACAGCAAGTCGAGCTCTTGGCTCGGCTCGCCCACTTTAGGGAATCTCCGATATGGTGCGTCCGGTCGCCACTTCTCAGCGAAGGACCCAACCGGGAACTGGCGTCTGTCGAATCCTGACAGTTCAAAAGTAGGCAGGGACGTGAAAATGGTTGCGAAGGCGCCGCTCCATGGAACGACGTGATAGGGAAGGCATAGCAATATGCCTTTGACGTGCAGTACGGTGCTGGCAAGTTGTCCGCCAGAGCTCGAAGTTCTTGCTCCTTGGATTGGTTGCACCGGCGTGCATGTCAAAAGGTCGTCGCACATCCTCTCGAGGAACACGAGCGAGTTGTTCGTGACTGCAGGCCTGAGCACAACCTCAGACGTCCGACCGCGCCACTTGTGAACTGTGATAGCAGTTACCTGCGACCTCGTGTTGCTGATTTGGTCCCCCTGAGCTGTGCTGGCCTGAAAAGCGGGAGTGAAGTATTCGACTGGGGTGTCTTCCATATCGCCGGAAGCTCGATCGCTGTCGTCCGGAGCACCCGCGTGACTGGTTGGCCTCCGCCTTGGAACCACTTCATACAGGGACCACCATTCATACAGCTTAAAGCTACCCGGCGGTTTGCCGGCCCACGTCCAGCTGGGAAATCCCACCGCCTCGCGTCGACCGGACCAGTCTCCCACGCGCCCAAAAAGCTCCGACTTGATCGCGCCGTGCTCTTCGTTTTTGCGATGCCAGAGTAGGGCCCTTTGAAGATCCCTGCGCGGCAACCCCTGGAAGAAGCCCGTCTTATAAAAATCATGGGTTTGGAGGTACGACAGCACACCAGAGACAGCGTTGATGGCGTCCTCCTCCCTCGTCAGTTCGCGAAAGCCGTAGGTAGACACCACTTCCTCGTACGCGGTTTCCACAGAATGATGCAACTCGTGCGGCGCAAGCGGGTCACGTATCTCACGGGGTACGGTGAATAGAGAGCCGGCATTGGGACAGGACTCGGAGCAGTCTGCGACGGCGCAGCAAAAATAAACCTCGGCGGCATCGAATAGTATGCATCTGCGAGAGAGCAGGCCTTCCTGATAGGTCCAACCCCTTCTGGCCCAGCGGGATTCTCCTACCCGGCCATCTAGGGGTGGGAAGCACTCCACCATCCGGTTCCCCCGAGAAAACTCGATGGATAGCTGTGGCACACCCGAGACAGAACCTACCCTGGGCAGCCCACTGTCGGCTGACCTCCCTTGCATTGCAACGATGGTGGCGAAAGCGCCGGAGTAGATCTCGCACATGATGGCAATCTGCTCTGCTTTCTCCTCCTGGTTCGTCTGGTCGATACAGATCGAGTCTACCCAGAGATACTTTTTCCCCAGGCATCTTACGACTTCGAGGCTGTCTTCAATAGTCTGCGGCAGCCTTCCGAGCCGAACTCTGCGGTCGCAGGGCGGCTGGGCGACGTCGCCCCATACGTAGCTCAAGGCAATGTACTCGGTCGGCCGCTGTTGGGTACCAGGGTACGGCACGATGAGGCGGGAGTCCACGTTGATCAGCCGTATTTTGATCAAAGAAGGGGAGAAGATGACCTGGCATTCGCTGTGCTCCGCGCTGCATCGGGCAAGCCAGCTGGATATGAGTGCGTAATCGGGGCGAAGTCCCACGGCTCGAAGGCCATACCCACGGCCGTCATTGGGGCTGCTCTCCAGTCTTCCGAATTGGATCTGAACAGGCCCAGCATCCGAGCTGCCCAAAGAGCTACTATCGTCGTCGGCGGATTGCCAATCATCCCCCCTTGTCATCCACATCGAAACCGACATCTCGTAAGGCTCCACCCCCCCTAGGCTTCTCCGGTGCTTCATGGTAAACCAGGACAATGCCGGATCGACTGCTGGTATGACCTTGGCAGGGTAGATGAGGACTCCGTCCTCCTCACTCCTACCCTGTGTGTTGTTACCGTAGTAGTGGTTGGCGTCCGAGTCAGGGATGAACTTGTTGCACAGATCTCGACAGGCCGTGCACGTATCTGCAACCACTTCGTGCTCGCCCTCGTCGAAGATCAATCGCTGTGTGGCCGTGTCAGAATAGGTGCGGCGGTCGGAGGCGGAAGCGTCTTTGTTCTTCCACCGACGTAGAAGCCTCGGAATATCCAGCTGTCTGCATCGTTGGCAGACACTTTCAGTTTCGATTTCCCGAAACCGTCCCGGCAGCAGTCGCTGGAGAACGCGTTCTCGAAACGGCAGCTGGGGCGATGCGTCAAGGCGAGGTGTTTGAAGGGGACTTTCATGGTCCCGAGATTCGCTGCCCATGGTTCCCTGCCGTACCATCTAACTAATTAACCCATGTCAGTTTGGATCATCAAGAGCGCCTGGATTGTGGTTTTTTGTAGCAAGGTACTTCACCTTTTGTGATATGTTGCGTCACTAGGTACACTCAGGGCCAAATAAGAAAAAAATGATGGTTTAAGCGCTGAAGTTCGAGCTTCAGAAACATGTTTTGAGGGGTTAGCACTGCTGTTGATCGGTGCGGAGTAAGACGGCAGAAATATAACCCGCAGCGAGGTAAGACGGCAAGAATTACAACCTGGCAAGGGTTAGAGGTGAATTTCGGACTTTTCTGAGGTGGGCTGCTGCGCCTAGGTCAATATAAAGGGGGGGGGGGTAACACTGGCCTGCCTTACTCTAACTTCCCAACTGTTGCGTTGTCACGGGTGCCATAATAGCCGTAAATAGCCGACTACGCACCAGTGTTTTGGCGTACGTAACCCTCCTTTCAGCCAATCAATACACCCACAGATCTGAACGAGACACCCGATAATGTATTGCCCAACTTTGGCCCAAGTCCCGAACGGGAGGCTTCTGCGGTATAACAACCTTCATCATCGCCCATATAAACTTCTATAACCCTCCTCCCTTGCGAAGACCTACTACTACAATGCTTCATACCAGAGTGCTCGGTCGAGGTCCCGAATTATATAGATGCCGACGTCGCGCGTCATCCCGTCTCAGCGATCTCTCTGATGCTACGATCAATATCATGGGTTCATCTTCGATCAGCCCCCAACGCCATTGAGGAGCACTTCGTCCAATCTGGTTATGCGGAGACGCCGAACGAGAACCCAGACCCGACACCTAGCCGACCCCTTTTCTAGAGGCGGCGTATATTTTTGCCTTGGTATAGTGTGGTTTCGCACAAGAACACCGAGCCGCGTGACATGTCCATACGCTAAAAGCTTATTGATGATGAGTAGGGATGAGTACATTCCGAGGGGTAAGAGAGGGTAAGGTAGAGAGGACCAAAGCGCGACTGGTGCCCCCCTAGCACCTGGCCAACACCTTCTAACCGGAGTGGCGCTTTCCCCAAGGTACCTTTCAACGAGCCAAAGGCTGATCCCGAACGATAAATGGCATAGCATTGTTGATACGGCCGAAGGCATTGGTCTGGACGAGAAGGTACACAGGGACTCGGATAGGAAGTCGGACGAGGAACTTAACGGCCGCCATCTGGTCGCATTGGAAGCGAGTTCTACCCTCTGTTGGGGTCAATGGGGCCAAGGAAACATCCGTAAGTGACCTAGAGCGAGAGGACCAAGGAGGGGGGCGCAATATTTACCGCATGCTGACTTGCAGCCAGACAGTCATCCCCTCGTTTGAGCTGCTCTCAGGGACGAGGCATCTGCCGGGTCAGGACCGATTTTTCAGGAGGGTGCAAGTTCCTTCCATGCTCCAGAGGCTGGCGCTCGGGGGTCATCCGCCTGTCCCCGCAGCGAACAGCAATCCCGCCGCTCTGGACAAGCTAAATGGATATGTCGTCTTGGTTAGTAAGGACGCGAGCTCTGACAATATGTTGTGGCTCCATCAGCTCTTGGAGAACCCTCCGCTCTACGGCGATAACTCGAGTGTGAATCTGTCGTTGCCCATCGCCTATCCCTTGCCCAACATCTGTCCTCCGCTAGAGAACTTTGGTTCGTACATCCCCGATTCCGGTTCCACTGTTGCTGGAACCACTGCTTTAGGCCCCCACACGCCGATCACAAGCATAAGTACTGGTTCTCAGCCAGCGCAGGCCTTTTGCAAGTCGGTATACACATGCGCCGCCCTCTGGCATAACGGCGACTGCACGCGGTCTATCGCGCTGCGCCTCATGCTCTAGTTATCCCACCAAACGGTAGAGTTTTTGATTGTATTTTTGGTAGCCTCCCGCGCAGCGCCTACCGCAATTGCATCCGTGTAACCCAAGGTGGGCGATCTCTTCCTATCAGCAACAAGCTGCGCCGTACGGAAAGGAATGCGGCTGGGCCGTTGACTGCGCACTACTTTGCGGCCCGCATTGTTATGCCGCCCCCAAGGCTGACTCCGAGGCGTGCAATCAACGCTAGCGGACTATCTAGTAGAAAGGTAGATTATAGAGGTTGTAGCAGATTTTGTTTTGTTCCTCCAGTCACAGCCTATCCTGCTGTAATACAAGGCAGTGTGCGCTATCCAACGTGCTCTAGTGTTTGGGGCCTCTCTGGGGTGGGGGCGATGCAATTGATGCAACACACATTCCGTACCTGGCCATCATCATTTGCTGGACAGTGAACAACTATTAGTTTCCTTGATATGGTATGGAACTTTCACGGGCAACCGCGCCAATGAGACCGCTTCACTGAACCGGCTGTGGACTGCACGCCGTTGAAAAAAGTATTTGAACCTCATCGTTCTCCCTCCCAGGACTCATATTTCTTAAGCAAAACAATCCTCATAACATCCATCACTCAATTTATCAGTCTTCTACCGACCATAGTTCGATATTCTCCCGATACAACATGTATTTCACCAAGCTTGCCACCCTTCTTGTCACGGCCGTGTCACTTGCCGCAGCCAGCCCTGTGGTTGAGCCCAGACAAGGCCAATGCCCCTGCCCCACGACCATGTGTTGTTCTCAATGGGGATACTGTGGGACTGGGCCTGAATATTGTAAGTTAACTAGTTAATACAGTCTGTTTGCCCAGTATAAATATTCACCTCGATGTCTCGCGCTACTAGGTGGTCCCACCACCCTGAAAGGTGGTGGTGTCATTACTTCACGCAACGCCGCCGCTACACCTCCGCCGGTTCGGAAGTAGAGGGATATCGGGACACTAGAGAGTGCCTCGGTGGAACATACTTGCTCGTGGCAATAGGGACCGTTGCGTTGCCAACTTACTATGGCGTATGGAAACATTTGAGTCATGTCTTTCCGATATTTCTTTCTGTGTCGAGAACGTTTTGGAATTTAGAAAAGGGGGTACTTTACTAGTTGAAGTAGCTACGATTAAAAAGCTCAGGAAGAAAAAACGCATATTTCCTGATTTGGTTTCAGAGTGTGCAAGATGCTCTAGTAGGGTAACAACCGCTGTAAGCCGAGGTCTGTAGTCCCTTCTCCAGAGGCTACATATGTGAGGATTCAGAGTGGACCCTAGATGCATCAGTTACTAATTCGACAACTACAGACGATAAAGGTTCTAGACCCGTAAATATCGGGACTTCTTGGTTCCTGGGACATGGAGATGTTGCTATGACCTATGAGGTCGTAGAGGGATAGGTGATGAATCTTATGGTCTCAACCTGTGACTTTCACGAGGGCAACCTCATCATGAGGGGCAAGCGGCACTTGTCAAAGAAGCCGGAGTTCAAATTCCTTCTGAGAGAACCGGCTGAATCGGGACCTTAAACTACCAAGCCAGCGGAACCCAGGCCGCTGAATGGCTGCGGCTAACCATAGGCGTACATTGGCAACGACTGCGAATCTTTAGGCAGAGAGATAGGAAATCAAGCCGAAAATACATCGCCAGGCTGCTTTGGTCAAAGGCGAGGAAGCACATACTTGCCTATTCTGCTCGGGTCTATGGACTCCGCCAGCTGTCCAGAACAAGGCTTGCTTGCAAACGCTGCTTCAAAGATCCGCGGATTTAAAGTTGGAAGCTGCACTTGAAAGAAGATACGTCAACCCATAACACGCAGTGGGCTCCCTCTTTTGCTCTGCGAAATGATATGTAGGGGTGGTAGCACAACAGAAAATAGACACTCGTCAAACAATGGAGACTCGCCTCACTCGACAGGAGTGGTCGAGAGGCATCGCATACCTGTGATCTGATATCAGATGATCACTACGGCCTCAAAAAGTGATGTCCTAGCCTTCTAAACAGCATGACAACATGTGCGGGGAGAGGTTTCTCGTGGAGGGCCGGAACAGTGTTTCCCACCAAAGATAGCTGCAAAGTCCCTTATATGTCACCGGGGAACGGCGTTACAAAACCACCAGTTCAAGGTTCTCCGACAGACAGCTGGCAGCAGGCCAGCACTTCGTTACAACCAGAATAAAGAATACGTTACAATAGGCAGGCTGTACCGGAGTAACTCCTATTCTGATTTCTTGGCTAACCGGGAAAACGCAGATCTCAAAGAACTAACCGGCTTACTGCAAAGCGCAAATTCATCGCGTCACGCCCACCATCAAACTTACACTAGAGGAAAACTAGCAGCCATAAGGACCTCGCTCCTAACAGATAAGGTAACCAAGCAACTCGTTGGGCAGTCCGCCTTCGTAGTAGTCAAGGAATTGCGTGTTCAGTGCGTCAGGCACCATCTGCCTGCCCCTTTGTGGTGACCGTCCGAGCTGTCGTGATCAATTTAAGCCGAGTTAGTGAGGGATTTAGTCACCAGGTATACCTTCGCAAGCCCAATTCTCACGCAGCGTTCAGTGCTGTCCGGCCAAGGCAGTTACAGCAAAACCGTATGTTAACATCTCCCGTACCGCCGATCACGCAGGTAAACGAAGGCGGTAGGTGGGCATGAAACACGAGCAAGACGAAGGCTTAGCAAAGCCGGTAGGTTTTAGAGAATGGAAGGGACAACAGGACATCGGCACACTGCTGCCATTTATGCCCGCCAAGTCCGGCCGGTGTCGAGGGCACCCAAAGAGCCTTACTATCCGTATCATCACAGGCGGTGCGACGGAAGGAACGGCGATATTTGAGACAGCATACGTCAGTTACGCGAGTGCTGCGGAATGCTAAGCACTTTATAGATCGGCAGGGAGTGGCTTAGTGGGCGAAATACAGGCAGCGTCGTGACGGCAGTTTGTTTCTTGACAGCAACCAATACGATTATCCCACCTGACGGCGGGGTTGCACAATTCTCAGTTATTACGACATAAAGCGGAGAACTGGAAGCGAATGGCATCGGATATTATATAATTACCAAGGTGAAAGAGTGTATGATATTAGCAGCGGTTTGCACTACTAAGAAAGCACCAATTCAGGGGTACAGTAAATATCAGAACTCTACGGGGATGACTGTAACCCAGGCAACACCCGCACCAAAAATGGGGTACTATTCGAGGTAGCGCTTAAAGTCCATGGCTTTGCCAGCACGAACTTCTGCCCTGCTAAATAAAAAGAGGGCATCCATAATTGGTATTTACCACATATTTAATACCTCGCCGTAAACAGCAGCTACTCCAGCCATCAGCCTGGTGCCGTCTTGGTAAATGGCGGCCCCCATTAGCTTCCAGGGTTATCATCTCCCTTGAACATTTATCCATAGGGCCGGGTACCCGTATTCACAGACTCTGGGCTTGAGCCTCTGCGGTGAGGACTGACTAACCCTAAGATAAGAGTGGAAGAAGCACATGTGCAAGTTACGATCACCCATTCGGCGCACTCCGAACCTCATCTCAAACTGCTGCAGCCGTCACGTCCAACTCTGCATCGTCCTTGAAGCCTAGACCTGACTTCCCAGTCAGGAATAAGCATCATGGAGACTGCAACCGTGACAGCACACAAATTAGATGCCTTTCTACACGTGGACGTAAGGCTGGAATCCCCGTGCTGACTCGCGGTTGCCACCGACAGTGAAGATGATGACTGCGAAGATAGAGGCGCGTCATGGCGCCTTCGTCATCTGAAAGATCGCTAACACGGTCTACAATGTCTTCGCTCACACTCTTCGCATCTTGCCCGGCCCGTTTATTCTGCTCGGCTCTTCTGGGATTTGATCTGGAACTCGCCGACGATACAAATGACTGGGCAACCCGTCAGCGTGTCTTTACAGCATAGGAGCGCATATCGCTGAAATGTGTATTTTACTCCTGTCCAGCATGATAAGTGCCTAGCTCTCATGTTCCCAGGTAAATCAAGAAGAGAACGTAAGCAATGTTAAACAATGTTCCTCCGATGCCGTGCAAGCCTTACAGCCACATAGAGTATTACCTGTTTACGGTTATACCACTGGCAGGCAATAAGGCCAAAAACATCAGCTTGACTTGCACTGGAAGCGACAGGTGCCATGGTAATTGATGGCCAAATTAAATGCATGGTCGCGTCGCTTGGATAATATAGGAGACGCAATGGCGGTAAGATGTGTCCCACGGAGGGGGGAGGCTGAGTCGTGTCAGGGGCTGTGTAGCAATTAAACCGCAAGAGAACGTCTCCGCTATGGTTCAGCTTGTCGCTGCATCCCGGGGCATATAAAAGCAGACTTGGCAGGGACTGGCTGCTGTGGAAGCACAGGTCTGACATGGCACGAAGATACATGGAGCCTCAGTCTCAATGGCGGCCTTCTACCGTCTGATACGCAGTGTCGCCGCTGCCATCTTCGCGCTGGCGTTGGTGCCGCTTGCAACAGGCACACCAAAGACTGAGCCAGCCAGTCCTCGGCCCGAAGTTGGCGCATTGTCAAACGGTGCCAACCCAACCGATCACCATTGCTCAGCAAGCATTGTTCAGAGCCCTCGAGGCAATATCATCATCACGGCCGCCCACTGCGTTGCCGGAAAGTCCAAGGTCTTCTTCACCCCTGGTTACCATAACGGCCAAACTCCGCATGGTACCTGGCAGTCGTCCTCGATTCACGTCAGCTCCGGATGGAGTAGCAGCCACGACATTAGCAACGCAGGTTCGCCTTTTGACTTCGCATTCATCGTGCTTCGGCCCCGTAGCGACGGCAAGAATGTCGCCGAGGTTACCGGTGCGTCTCTCACACTCAAGACCGACATCGCCCTACCCGTCAAGGTGCAAGTGATCGGATATCCTTCTCCAGGCAACGCCAAATACCAGGACGAACCCTACCTCTGCGACAGCACCGCATCCGCCGACGGCGACTTCATGACCCTGCAGTGCACCGGGATTCCAAACGGCTTCAGCGGCGGGCCATGGATCGTCAACAGCCGGCAGGTTATCGGTGTCATCGGTGGTAAGGGGCAATCTCTCCCAGACGCGGACCCGCACAACTACAGCGTACGATTCGGTGAGAGGGTGCAAGCCCTCTACAGCACCGCTGTCGCTGCGGCGGCTGGACCCGTGGAGCCCGCCGCTGGGTACCCGCTCGGAGACGGCGGAACCTGGAAACATGCCGACCTCATCACGTGCGGGCTCTTCGACCGTCTCAGTGTCGGGTATGATATGCTCGTGAAATGGAGCGACGGCGAGGTAACGCTGTATCTCGGATCGAGCGACAAAAACCCCCGAGACAACGCACCCTTTCGTGGCGAGCGCCAGCTGGCCAAACCTGGGAGCATTTGGAGGAACGCCAAGGCCATCGGCACCGTGGGGCAGGGTATCGTCGTGGTGTGGGTCGACGGCGAGGTGTCGTACTACGACGACGTCGGGAACGGCGGTTTCTCTCGTGAAACACAGCTGAAGGCACCGAATGGTCTCTGGCGCGACCATGCATCGCTCGTCAGCGGGGTCGGGAACGATCTGGTGGTTGTGTGGAGCGACGGGGAGGTCAGCAAGTACGCCGCCATCGCCAGCCGGGCGCTTGGTGCCGAGACGCAGCTGGCGGCGCCAGGCGGCGTGTGGCGGTATGCCGTGTCCATCTCGAGCGGGCAATGGACTAGCCAGCTGGGTGACCTGCTGGTGCGATGGGTCGACGGCGAGCTCTCCATCTACTCGGACGTTGTGAACGGCGGGTTGACACGAGAACTGCAGATCTACCCGCCAAATGAGCTGTGGGCACACGCCACAGTTGTTGCTGGGCACAAGCATGATGTCATTGTGAGATGGAGTGATGGCGAAGTCAGCTTCTACCCACGCGTCACAAACTCACTCGGGCAGGAGCTCCAGGTTGTTGCGCCTGGATGACATTTGCGGAGACTGCGAAGCTGCCCGTATAATTATATCCAGCATCCGTCAATTCAAGCTACCTGCATCTGTCCCTTTTTCAGTTCTGCAATCATCGCTAAGCCTCGCTACTGGACCCCAATAAAGCCATTTCTTCAACCAAGATATTCTAAGGAAACTGCTCCAAGATCTTCATAGTACATATAAAGCTTATCCCCAACAATCTCGTCATATAAGACCAGGTACTCGTAACCTTCGTGCCTCAAATATAAGCTTATCATATCCTCTTCACCCGTGTTTGCTGGCTCCGGCGCCGGGGGCCAGGTACGCTGTCGGCGCAGGACCGTGTAGACGCCCGGCCTAGGGACGGCCACAGGCCCAGCTTTCCTGCGAAAAGTGCTCGGAGCAGGTTATCGAAGGCGCAGTCATCAAACGTGTCCAGGTGTCAAGGCTCGAGCATTTCGATATTGGCGCCGTCGTCCTTCCCGATCGGGCCCCTGCGGCCGCTCTCTAAGGGGCTCGACAAGTCAGTCATAATGGTGTCCATCGCGGCGTGGCGATCAGCACCCGCTCGAGGTAGCTTTGGTGCGTGGACTAGGCGCCACGCGCAGGGGCAGGTGCGACGGGCCAGGGGTGGTGTCTTGAATCGTCGCTTGGCTTCCCGTTCGGCCTCGGCGAAACGTAACCTCTTGGTTTTCTTCGGGGGGTACGGCGAGTCGGGGACTTGAGCGCGAGTCCCCGTTTAGCGGCGCCAGCTTGCCGGACGGCCTCGAGACGGCCTCGAGCTGGGCCTTGGTGTGAGTGACCAGATTGCCGCTGGCAATATAAAGCCGGGCTCGGCGCTTTGAGAAGCGCGGGCACCCATCACTAAGCCTGGACGCCGCCAGGGATGCTATCGTGTTGTACAGTAGTGGTCTGAGGAAGTATAGAGATCTAACGGATGATTGTCGAGATCTTCCAGGTTAGCGTCGCCCTCCAGCTCCGAGAATAATGTAGTGAAAGCCTGAGGTAGCAGAAATAAGATCTGAGCTTGGGGCGAGAACTGGATCGCTCACGCTAAACGGTAAAATTTCTGCCGGCAGAAAAGTTACATAGCGCATGGTAACGAGGACAGAATATGGGCTTATAGCTGAGAACTAGGTCGCTGACACTGGCGGTAAATTTCTACCGGTAGAAAAGATACATAGCTTACGGTAGCGGGGACGAAATATGGGCTCGTGGCCGAGAACTAGGTCTTATATTCTGCTGGTAATAACGGTGCAGGATATGAAAGAATAAGCGTTAAACGCTGTAAAATTTTCTACCGGCAGAATAAGTGGGAGAAATCCATACTTAAGTATCGGCAAGGTCAGGAATTTTATCCTATAAAAATAGAAACTTTACTAAAAACTTAATCGTTCACATCACTAAATTCTCTAACATTCCTAGCAGAAACCAAAATTTAAAAGACAGCCTATATATCCCTAATAGTATTATAGAGAATAACTTATTAACTAGATAAGAGTATAGACAGGTGACGTTACTGTTATTATCAGCGACTCCATCAGTACCGCATCCTTCTATGGCATAGTGAGTTATTAGTTCTTAGCCTGGTTTATTTTAAGTTTTTAGTAAGTATGGGTTACTTAGCTTTAACAATGGCTAGGCCGAGTCATACGCACACCCAGTACGCGTGTAAGTCGTAATTAGAATTATTACCTGGGAGCTACCCTTACAGATTACACGTCGTCTGCTTTCATCAAGAGGAAACTTTAGCCGGGGTGACTGAAAAGGGGCCTCTAAGGCTGTGCTGCAGAGGCAGATAGGCTCACCCTAGCTCAGGGAAGAATCAGGGGAAGCTCAGGACAAATCAGCCACAGCTCACCCCAACTCAGGATGACGGACGAAAAAGGAAATTTTGTGTGCCCAGATTCGTCGCAGGAAACCAGCCTGTTTTATACAACGAATCTAGGGACATAAAATTTCCTTTTTCGTCCATTATCCTGAGCTAAGTAAGCTATGGCTGGATTTATCCTGAGCTTCCCCTGATTTTTCCCTAAGCTAGGGTGAACCTATACACCGCCGCCGCACAGCCTCCTCGGAGGCCGCTTTTCAGTCCCCCAGCTAAAAGTTTCCAAATTGATGGAAAGCAGATAACGTGTAATCTGTAAGGATAACTTTCAGGCTCTCAGGTAACAATTCCAATTACAACATACATATGTACTGGATATTTTCAGATAAAACAGCAACTACCACTGCATTAAAGTAATGAACGTTCTGTACTTTTAATGCAGCGGTAGTGTACAACAAATCTCCTCCCCTTAGCACAGGTATAACAGCTGCAGACACCTGAAACAGCTGTACCACAAGGTAAACAGAATTTGTGTTATAATAATTGGCGGAAAGGCAGGGGCCAGGTTTTGGGACCACCAGTCTGTGCTTTACTAGCCCAGTGCTAGGGCAGCGCAGTGAAACTGTTATAGGGCCCAGAATTAGGCCCGTTTCCAGAGTACCAAGCTATATCAGACCACTTGCCAAGCGTCACATCTTCTAGGCTAGTCTCAGGCCCGAATTTTGGCCCAAAATATACCAGTACATGCCCTGGGATGGTATATAATACCCTAGCTCAAATTTTAGGATAGTATATAATATCCCAGCTCAGAATCTGGGATAGTATATAATATACTAGCACTAATAAGATATCCCATAATATACTAATATATGATAGGATGGCTCAGAATATACTAGTTCTACGTACCAAAGACGGCCCGCTAGTGTTAGTACATTCGAATATTCACGTTCAACTAAGTAACAAAGAGCTTCTTACATACTTAAAGCCGATCACGTAGGGAGCTACCCAGTTACCTACTACAAAAGAAGGAAGGTCATAAACGATAACAAGATTGTTTCCGAGCAGGATTTCTGTAAGCAGCTACTTACCAAGGATATATCTCCTTTCACCAAGTTTGTCACAGTTTAGCTAGTGTCACGGCGATGGAGGATCTGTTAAGTCAGGGTTGCAATGTGGTCTACCACGTTATTGGAATTTTAAGCTAAAGAAGAAAAGAAGAAAAGGAAAAAGGCTCTGCGCGTGCCGTGCGCAGAAGAGATGCGGTCGAGTGGCCTGTGCGCGATGTGGTCACAGGGCTTAGGGCTTGTAGATCCCCAAGGCTTCAGGGCAGTGGATCGTGACAGCTAGTTTGGCTTCGGTTTGGCTTAGTTTCTTTTAGCTCAAGTAGTTTAGGTTGGCTGTAAGGCGAGCGGCCGGATGGCGCAAGAGCCAGAACAGAGATTTCCAGTGGAATGACCAAGAGCCAGAACTCTCTGGACATAACACAATACAGTCAATTGAGCCTATTGCCAACACGTGGTGCAACCTAACAGTAACTCCTCGACTTTTTTCTGTCTCGCAGGCTTCAAGGTACAGAGCGCGTTGTCGGGGAGAGTAGAGGTCGCATATTGTAAGTGAGGGTTCGAAGTGGTTTTGCAACGGCATCAGGCCAGCGAGGGAGGGGGAGGAGACGAAGGAAATGAAGCAGGAGGGGCAGATGGTGCAGCGGGGCCAGCCGTATCAGTGCGAGTTGGGGAGGGGGATGCGGCCGGGGCAGGTTAGGGGGTTTGAGGCCATGGTGTTGTCAGTTTGTTGTGGAAGAAGAGGTTCGTCAGGAACTTGGTGGTGGCCGGGTTGGTTGGTAGTGTCGATATTTGGGTGCTGGAGTTGGGCGTTTGCCTGGGCGATGAGCTCATCCGTCTTGGCTTGGAAGTCTGTGAGGGGGTTGGTAGAGATATTGAGGGTGGAGAAGTCGGTTGCATTGTTGTGTTGGGACATAATGAACTTGTGCTTTTGGTTGGACTTTGTGGTTGGTAGAAGTGGGAGAAGCGGTGAGAATAAGGTGGTACCAAGTGTCATGCACCAATGCCGAGGGCTGAGCGCCAAGCGACTGACCGCAGGCCTATGGCCATGAGGAGAGGGAATTAGGCTATTTAAAGCAACAGACATTTAGCTCCGCTACCTATCGTGCTTGCCATGGGTCCCGATCACCCGGCGATACACGAACCATGCTACATAGCGCAATGGACTTGGTTACTTAACAGGAAGAGTTGGATATAAGTCGAGGGGTATACTTTGCGCCCACCCCTGTTTGCGCCCACCCAATTGCATATATAACCCTGAAATCTAACCCTTGACATTTCCACCACCATGCGATAAAAACTTATACCACCTTACATATAGGTTAATAAGCTATTATTTAAGTTTAGTTGGTTTTTATTTATTTTAAAATAAAATAAATGAAAAATATAGTAACAGTTAAAGTGTCAGCATATAATTTACATATTAATTTAAATATTTATTTATTGTATTATTTTTGCTTTTAAAAATGAAATAAAAATATAAGTATATATAAAAAAATCTATATAACTTAACTTTTAACGTAAAAGATAATACAATAAAGACTTAAGAAGTTATAACACTTTTGCATTTTTACTGTTAGTGCAGCTATAACCCTAGAGGGTTGTAGCTGCAATGACAGTCTAAAATTAAAATTATAATTACATAATGAATTTAAGAGTTAGAATTTTCATAATTTCATTTTACATTTCTTAAATTTTTAATATTACAAGAGTATTTTTGCTGTATTTTAGATACTATATTACGTAAGATCTAGTAGGGTTATATTAGTATGCATTTTGAATTATTTTATATTATACTTTATATGTTGCCTCGAAAAATAAATTGAAAATAGTTTTGTTTGTTAATATTTACAAAAGATTTATCCACCAAGTTTCAAATTTTTTAATAAGGTACTAGTAAAGTTACGGTGTGCTGAAAACGAGGGTTATATATGTGGTTAGGTGGGCGAAAACAGGGGTGGGCGCAAAGTATGCCCCTCGACTTATACCATCATCGAAGCCAGCGGCCTCCTTGCCTCAACTGGGACCAACCGCGGCTGGTACCAGCAGTTCACCTCCTGCCGAGACTCATCATGGGCGCCGCAGTTCTTCGTGCTCAAGTCCGAGGCCATGGGGTCGCACTACACCAGGGATGCGTATCTCTCAAAGGATGAGGAGGGGAGGTTCTGGGCAACGACGGATATTCTCACGGGAAATTATCTGTTTGAGTGGGCTGGTGGTGGTAACCCGTATTGGGGATTGGTGCATGCCGAGACGGGAGGGTATTTGACGGCGGTGGGGGACGGGTTGGTGCATTTGGGGCCGAAGAGTTTGGGGTGGGATCAGGCTTTGTGGAGGGAGAGTTGATGGCGATGGACTGGGTTGAAGGCGGACATGTGAATGGTGACATCCGAGTGTCGGTCCCCTCTCCAAGATCCGCCGCGCGATGGCATGTATACACGATGGGAGCCCGTATCTCTCATCGATCCAGTGCTAGATTGGGAAGTCTCCATTCTCGCTCTGCGCATCGACCCGAAAGAACCCGTACCAGAACCAGACGCAGACGCAGACCTCATGCTTCTGGCTTCCTGTTGTCGTGCTGTCTCAGATGAGACCTTCTCGATGAACTCGCGGGGGAGGTGCTTCAGCCCAGTCGTCTTCAGTACATCCTCGAGGATGTAGTCGCTGTACTCAACATAACGCTCAGAAAACAAAGACCACATGCTGGCGATGAATGCATTGTTGTTGTGTGGCTTGGGGCAGTACATATTGCTGCCGATGAATGCCTTCACAGCCATATCAACACCATTGGAGTCCATGGTGATATCGGAACAGGCATCGAAGTCCAACATCCACAGTGATGTGACTCTCTTGGTGAAGTTGAGGGTTTTGTGCTGCACTCGGTCGTATGTGCTGGTGTAAGGGGCCATGGTCGACAACTCTGAGGCCTTGCTGACGGAAACCACCTTCTCCTTCAGCGGGGAGCTTCCAATCACGAACTCGATGTCCTCGCCATCAATCTTGGTATGCCAATGCAGCACAGCCAATGCGCGAGCCATGCTCGTGCATAGCTCCGATGCATCCAGGCCGAGGTCCATGATCTCATCTGCATGGAGTCGGAAGTTGCGGAGACTGAAACCGGGATAGTTCCCAGATCCATACTTCAAGCGCCCAAGATACGGGCGGATCAAGCAGTCCTTGTTGGCTTCATACTTCTTCGCTGACTGCTGATACATGGGCGGACAAAACTTGTCGATGAGAGCATTTCTGATGGGGAGGGGAAGGGGAAATACTCTCTCCATGCAGAGAACATGGCGAGCGACTCGAGGGAACAAGGGCAGATCGGTAGTTTTGGCTTGTTTGTTTTCTAGACTGTCTAGTATTTACTAACGGCGCTATCCTTCGATGAGGAGGTATAGAGGACATGGGGAGAAGAGAGACCGAGTATCTTACCAAGCTTGCCCATCATAGACAACTCACAACAAATACATATTCTCTTTACCTACCTACCTATCCAAGGCATTGCTGCACTACCCGAAACTCCCCTTCGCCCTCTTTGCTAGGAAAATAGCGGAGCTATTAGTAACTTGGTCGGTCGTCAAACCCCAGTCCCAGCTCATGTAAATACTAAAATCTCAACCCCAGTGCTCTCATCCTCCGGCCACTTTTCCCCATCCATAAGCCCATGGACATACGCAGGGCATACAAACCCATACATACCATCACCGTCATTGCGCCGAACAATCATGGGAAATCTCATGCCCGAAATGAGCGCGATCTGGTCACCAGCCTGCGCCAGCTCCGAGCCCGTGCCCATATATCCGTTTTCCGTCGTGAAGAAAGTCCTGCCCGTGGTCATCTTGAAGATCCAGCGGTGGAGATCCCGTGCTGTGCAGTAGTTCGCCGCTATCATGCTCCGCCAAGCCGGTGTAGCGATGATGGATTCTGGGTCGACGCCCTCATGGAAATAAAGCATCTGTATAGCCGGACGCTCGAGCGCAATCTTGACCGCCTCGTCGATGAGATCGAGAACTTCCTGTTCGACGTCAATTATACCCGGATACGACGACATCATTATGCTGACCCATGTGCCGACCTGTGCGAGGACATCGTCGGCGATGGTGTAATGCGGAAGGAGCCCAATCACGCCGTTCTGCACAAGGGTCCGTCCAAAAGCCTCCCATGCCGCGCCCGGGGGATAGGCGCCGTTTCCGAGCTGGGTGACTAGGACCACCCACTCCTGCCAGGTCTGGACGGATTGCTTCATCTGGCGCAAGACGTCATCCGGTCGCGGAAAGCCATGCACTGGCTCCCCAGGGGAAAGATCCTGTGCGTCAGGGAGGTTTGAGCTCGGCCGATGGTTTATCGTGTCTATGATGACCCCCGCGGCGTGTAGCTCGCTGTCCCCGACAAAGTAGAAGCGAGGTTTCGATGCCTTCGACGCTGCCACGCGTTCAGGCCATCCGTGTCTCCAGTGGTTCCCGCATGTACTCCAGTCCGGCGACCAGGACTCAAGATCGGGGATTGTGGGCTTGTGACCGAGGGAGTAGAGTAGATCGAGGGACTGCTCGCGGGGCATGGCCAACCGGGCAAAGTCAGAGTAGACCCGCGATAGGGGCCGATCGTAGTCCACCAGTGGGAGATCTCGGTAACCCAGCGCGGTGAAACATCCGTACAGCCCGTATATCTTGTCTCTTGGGTTCCAAGATTGCAGCGGGTGGACCAAGGCGAGCAGCTTGGATATGCGCCGATCTTTTTGTCGTTCCATCACCAGGTGTGGACTTAAGGTGGGCTGCACAATGCCTCGCAGATGCTGGTATACGTGTATTCTGTTGAGGAGCTGCAGGTCGTTGGCTATATCGGGGGTGGTGTTCTTTTCGATTTGTGCCAGCCACGTCATTGCATATTGGAGCCTAGGCCAGGAAATCTCATACTCGCCGCAGAGTATCCGAGCATCGGTCCCCAAGCTCAGTTCTTGAGCGGTCCATATCCGAGTGAACCAAGATCGCGCGAAAATATCACGCAGCATGTTACACGAAGGAGTTCCTGCGCGACCGTACATTTGTGTGTTTTGGTCTTGAATCAACATACGAGGTGTTAGTGAACGTCATTGTAACTTAAATGGAGGACAAGACAGCCAAGGTAAGTACTTACCTCGAAAAGCTTCTCTCCGTGTCCTGATCTTTTGCTCGATTTCACTGACAAATGCTGGCTCCCATGCTGACTGCAGATTGTTCATGCTGCTCAGCCTGCTCAAAATCCCGCGATCTGTGTCGAGAATGGCGAGGATATCTTCCAAGTATGCCAGACTTCGATCGCTCGCTTCGGTCCCTTCGCCCAACCAAACGAGCACCTTGCGACACTTGGTGTATATCTCGGCCATGAGAGGCACCTGCGTGTTTTTCTCCTGCACTGACTGCTGGTCGATGCAAATGGAGTCAATCCACAAGCACCTGTCGGACTTCTTCCGCAGCCGAAGGAGAGCCCTCTCGCAGTTCTTCGTGATTCTCAGGGTGCGCCCGTGCCACTTGATGGGGCGATCTGAGGCCTGGCCGTCCCATGTGTACGATAGGGCTTCGTATGATTGGGCCGAGTCCAGTGGGACTAAGGCTGGAGCGGGAAAAGGTGGCCGAGGAGGCGCGGAGGTTGGAGTGGGATCTTAAACAGGCTTCTACGGCGTCGAACACCTCTGCGGTGTCTACAAACGGTAGTTGATAGGTTTGGTTGCTCCAGTCGGGGGATCGAAGAGCTGGATCTGTTTCTCATTGAACCCGCAAGAACTATTTCGATATGGTAAGCAACATGTCGCTCGTTTCTCATGTTAAAATTGGCTTTATTAAGGCCCGCCAAAAGCAAACCAAATCACTGGGGCGATCCTCTTATCGGGTGTTTCATCGCACTTTGGGGGGTATTAAACTCTGCCTGTCTCAGCCGCCGCCCCACTGACAAAGACGACCTGTACCGCCGCGTATCTGGCATAATGTCAGCACAGTTCTTCTTCCCGTCTTCCTAAGGAACACAATAAGGAGGGAACACGCACGCTGCCGTGGCCATGATGATCTCAATGCTCTTTGCATTTGTCAAGCACGCCAGAGTCGCCGAGCATACAAAAGAAAACATGACGATGAGGCCGATCCGTAACTTCTCGTCGGGGACGAAATACAGGCCGAGGATGGACAGAATGGGCAGCAGCGACGACACGACCACGGCGCAAATCCGCACAAAGTTCTGGAGCTTGCCGTCCGAGTACCGCGTCATGCTTCCGTTGTCACCCGCAAGCTCGGAGCCCTTTACCAGAATTGTGAGCTTGATCCTGCTAGCGGCATGTTTCACTTACGTTGAAGCCAAACAGCCAGTAGAACCTCCTTTCCAGCACCCTAAGCATGGGCTCCTTCTCAGCCGTCGAAATAGCGATTAGGTCGTCCTGATGTTTGGGAGCCACGAACTCGGCATCGCTAGTGGCCATATTGGTGGGATTTGCGCTGAGGAAAGCGGCTAGGTTTCGCATCGGTCTTCTATCTGGTCTCTTTTGACCGAGCAACTAGGCCTGATACTGCAGTGCCCTGTCTTTTGGGAAGTTTCATTATCAGGGTGCCCGAGGTACACACTACCGAAATGGGGATGGAAGAGAGAATGAAACCGACGAGCCCACTGTAAATATCTAGCCGGTCCCTAATCTTCAGCACAACCTCCAAGTGCTCCGAGTTCTGCGCCCTTTCTAGCGCATGCCACGACCGCGGCATCGACCACACATCATTCCCGCGCGTAAAGTCATTGGCTTGGGCGTCGAGCTCGGCCAGCTGTGTCTCGAGGCTGATCAGCTCGCTCTGTAGGTACAGCAGGTTGCGCGCGTTGAGAACGCCGAAACGGCGGTGTTGGGCTAGGTCGCGGTCGTAGTTCATGCATGTCGCAACAGCGTCGTATCCAAACAGTGTGGCGGCGGCCATGTCGGTTGGGAGATGATATTTCGAAGCTATCGTGCACAATCCTTTGGCTGCCTGTTGGTTTTGAGAACTTGAGGGGCCCGCGAAGGGTACGAGGGGTGGTTCCCCTAGCCCTGCTAAGTACACGCATCCTGTGGCTGGCCTGTTCCCGACCGGCAAGGGCATGACATCAGCCATCAAGTTGAAAAATAGTCGGCGGGTTTCTGATTGGTGCCTGCGGAGGCCAATCATGTCAAAATCAGTCTGAGATTTTTCAGCTGAAGTCCGATGCCGTGCGGATTGGTCCCCAGCCCTGGTCTAGACCAAGCCACCACAACGACGAAACCCCGCGTTGAGATGATCGTCACGGAGAGAACGAGCGATTAACCAACATCTCAAACCACAGCAAGAAATAAAAGCACAATCTCCCACGCTCAGCGCCATGACCTTGTCTCTAATCTCCGTCTCCTTAGACAGAAAGCGGGCCATCTCTGTTTTCGGCGATAGAGGATGAATCAGCAATTGACATACCAAAACATGCTTAAAACTCAAAATACAGGGCAAGTGATCTGACAAGGGAGACTAGATGGTGAGCTATGAGGTCCGTTCTAGGTTACATACCTTATTCCGGCGCCCTTGTTATGACGTATTTCAAGTTTGATTCCTTGGAAGGTGTAACCATCTAGATCTCTCCCGCCGAGAGGCGCTTGAACGAAAGCGAAATGCGTCCGTATTTGCTTGCGCCCCTTTGCTCCATGTTCTCCATGAGCTCCAAGGTCTCGCCCTCCCAATCTCTTTTCGCCTTGGCTGCTGATACTCCAGCTTCGAGCGCGTTGGTGTACGCCAGGCTGCTATTCCCTATTGAATCTTGCCAGCGCATCAAGCAGGTATCGAAAGCTGATAACCACGGGCGTTCCGCGCGTTGGGGTTGATACCGGGGAGTCCAAGGAGGAAGTCGGCAGCACAAGAATTGCCCATTTGGACTACTAGGTGAAGCGGGGATGACCGCCTAGGGCCGAAAGCCTGGCCTAGGCGCTTAGCAGGGTACCTAAAGTACTTGGTCAGGACACGCAAGGTGTCCACTGCGGTGCTGAAATCCGGTCCGGGACAGTATACGAGGGCAAGCTGCAGGGCATTCATACCCATGGCCTCAACGCCCGGCATTTTTGTCGATAGAACGTTTTAGAACAATGCTTGTCGATCGCCGGAGTAACTTGAGCCAACAAGTCGGTCCACGAGGGGTTGACAGGGAAGGCGAGCAACTCGTCGAATATGGAACGGTCGTGGATGATGCATGCCCCAATGAAACAATCCGCCAGGCGCAATGGACGACAGATGTTGTCGATTCTCCAGCAGTTCATCGTTTACTCGGTTCTTGCAGAGATACGAACCACTATGTATCCAAATTACTAGAACTCTAGTGTTTTCTCATGTCCCATAATTATATATACATGGGTCTCTCTCTATTTCAAGTTGAATAGGTAGGTAGGTGTGAAAACGCGACCTTCTTGGGGCCGTGTTCGTTACTCCCGGTAAGAAAAAACTTACCAAAACGGACCAAATTTGTGTTCTTATCCTCGATATCTGAACTCCTGGGCCGGTTCACTACCACCATTATAAAGACTTGAGGTTAAACATCGTCAGCGGCCTCGGCGACAGTTCCTGCGCTCAATAAACTCCGTATCCCCAGATGAACCCGTTTATCCTGTGCAAGCGCCAATTTTCTCTCGTTATCCGACACCCAGACATTCAACCGACAGTCGTAAGAATGCGTACTATTCCAGGGAATGTACTGGTATATTCTAAGACATCCCATCATGTGCTGGTATACTCTGAGACATCCCATCGGTGCTGTCCAAGTTTCTGGCTGGGGTTCCATGTACCATCCCATCGGTACTGGTCTATTATGTACCATCCCCAAATTGTGAGCTGGGGTACCATGTACCATCCCAAATTCCGAGCTAGAGTTTTGTGTACTATCCCAGAGCATGTACTGGTGTATTCTAGGCCAAAATTCGGAGCCGTGGCCCAGGATTCGGGCCATTAGGGCACTGTCGCCTCTTAGCAGTTTCCAACCGCACAAATTTGGGCCATAACTTGCCCGCTTTCCAGAATAGGGGCCGTGTCGCCTGCACATCGCGGGGGAATCTTGCTCCTGCAAGATTCAGTTAATGCAGTCAATACAGTAAATGGACTTCTTAGACCACTACACCTATACTTACTACTGACTGCTATCTCCCTTGACCCTACCCTACCTTACATCAACCAGATAAAAGTACAGACAGGTGACATTACTGTCGTTGTTAACGATTCTATCCGAACTACATCCTTCTGTGGTATAGTATAGTAATGCTATGGGTTTGAAATTGGTATGATTAGATTTTTCTGGTTTGTTTTGAGGCTTTTGGTACACATAGGTTGCTCAGCTTTGACAATAGGGCTTTTAGGCCGAGTCGCACGCATATCTAATACACGTGTACGTTGTAATTGGAATTGTTGCCTGGGATCTATTGTAACCCTGTCAATGAAGACGGTTGCGCTCTACTTATAGCCGTGTTGTAGCAACTGTGATGACGACTACAGTGTCAACTATATTGACTATCACACCACTGGGGAGGTGGCGTGTTCTAGGGTTTTCTAGAACTTTCCTCGACTCCGGGTGTTACAGCTATCCTTACAGATTATGCGTTATTTGCTTTCCATCGAAATAGAACTTTTGCCGGGGGGGGGGGGGGGGGAGGAGGGAGGGGTCTCTGGGGTGGG
>Ga0247770_1000928_pt1 | contig 26203 bp, 29 predicted proteins | sample UWRJL136409B6_FD_179943 | JGI IMG/M metagenome (GOLD analysis project Ga0247770, IMG submission 179943) | Plant litter microbial communities from Arlington Agricultural Research Station in Wisconsin, United States - UWRJ-L136-409B-6 | ecosystem: Environmental > Terrestrial > Plant litter >... | reverse complement strand
CCACCTCGCGCAGGACGCTGAGCGTGTTGGCCGGCATCGCCTCCTTGGGGAACGACTCCCACAACAGCAGGTTCTTGAGGGTGTACGCGATGGGGACCGGCAGGGCGGGCGCCAGCTCCCGGATGCTTTCCGCCAGGTCGTCGATGACTTTATACAGGGCCACGTTGATCATCTGCTCGGGTGGCGCGTGCTTCAGGTTGTGGACCTTGTTGGCGCCGTACGGCTTTGCAATCAGACAGGGGGGCGAGCAGGGGTCGGGAGTGTCCATGCTGCTTTTTCTGCGTTTTCTATTACAAAGATGTCCTTCTCAGGTCCGTATGGCGCGACCCTAAAAATAACCCGTAAACCCTACGTCCGGGACACGACCCCCGAGGACCTGTACCGCCTGCACGCCAACGTCCTGCGGTTCCGGACTGACTACAAGAACCAGACTGACACCACGCCCAACGTCGACGTCCCTCTGGCACGCATAGAGGACCTGATCGTGCGCCTGCGCCTGCTGCCGCGGGAGGAGTACTCGGTGCTCCGCTTCTTTGTCCCGCCCGCCCTCCCCGATGCGGCGGCGGCGCTGCCCGGCCTGGTCCTGGTGTACACCGCGGTCGTGACGCGGGCGATCCAGCTGGCACGGCTCAACACCCTCTACACCAACCCCACACCGGTAACGGCCGACTGGGACGGTGTGGTCGGCGCTTAAAGAGGTCTACCAGTCCAAACACCAGATGTACTACAAGGTCACCAACCAGGACGAGTGTCACCTGGGCTTCCAGTACCACGACGGCCTCAATGTTGACACGCTTCCCTTCGAGCCTGAGGGGTCCTGTGTGCCTGGCGGGCTGTACTTCACCGACTCGGAACACCTGTCAAAATACTACCGGTTCGGCCGCTGGATCAGGCTCGTCACCCTTCCGCGGGATGAGCCAGGTTTCCAGGTCGTGCGCGACCCGTCGGGCACCAAGTGGCGCGCCAACATGCTGACCCTTGGGCGCAGACTGGACATGGCTGACCCTGCCACGTACGCTATCTGCGGGTCGAGCATGCTCGACGTAGACGTGGCCTTCGCACGAGGGTACCTGGAGGTCGTCAAATGGTGGAAAGACGACTGCATCGTGAGCCTTGCGAGCGGGAGCTTCTATCATGCGGAAGCCGTGATTGTAGTCACTGCGGCCCGTTTTGACCTGGAAGCACGGGACGTGTGCCGGTACATCAGCGCCGCACTGGACGCGATAAGCGTGTACGGCCATGTGCACATCCTGGAGTGGTGGTGTCAGGAGCCGGGGCTAGACATGCGGTATAGTTACAGCGAGAAAGCCATGGACTACGCCAGCCTCCTTGGTCACGTGCATGTCCTGCAATGGTGGAAAGAGTCAGGCCTAGATCTGCGCTACACGAGTTCGGCGATGGACTGGGCCAGCAGGGCAGGTCATGTTGACGTGCTAGAATGGTGGAGGCAGTCTGGCCTCGAGGTGCGCTACACGCGTGTGGCGATAGACGAGGCGTTGAACGACGACGTCCTGAGGTGGTGGATAGCGTATGGACGTTCCCTGTAATCCTCAAAATCCCAGCGAAGCCATGAGCTCCGGGTGGGCCTGCCGGGCCGCGAGCTCCATCGACCGTGCCGCCGCGTTGGGTTGGTGGTCCTTCCACAGAAGCCTCGCCTGCCTGGCGTCCCGCGCCCTCGAGTTCCGCAGGCGGTCGGCTGCCTGGGCGTGCAACGAGGCCAAGTTGTCCTGCACGGCCGACTGCAGCTGGTTCTTGTTCAGCGTGTGTCGTTTCTCGATCCGCAGGGTCTTGGCCAGAGGCAGCAGCTCGTCGCGTCGCAGGTCGTTTGAGCTGTTGCTGGACATCACGCGTTCCAGTTTCTTCTGTAGCATCCGGAGCTGCCACCTGTTCCTGTCTGTCATGCCGTCTGGTCCGGAAAATAAATGCAAGCCCCCTAGCATGGTCCGTCAGGTGTACCTGCTCCGTGACAAAGACCATACGGACCGCACGCAAGCCCGGATCGACTGCCTGCGCCGCAAAGTCGACCGGGGAGAGCTCAACGTCCCGCCCGGGTCGATCTTTTTCGAGGAGTGGTACACGTCCGACTGGGGCGTGCCGCTGGAGAACCTGCACCTGTACGTGCTGCAGATGGTGCTGATGGACGTGGCGGACTCCGCGGGCGTGGCCCTGTGGAAGAACGGGGCGACCGAGACCTGGCGGGCGGCGGCCTACAAGGCGATGGACCTGCTGCCCCGCGGGGGCCGCCCGCTGAGGGAGGTCCTGAGACGCGACGGCTCCCGTGCTTTCCTGCGGGCCTGGTGGCACGCCCCGCACACCCAGGCGGTCGTGAAAGCTCTGGCCGTGCCCGCCGACGAGGTGGCGCGGATGACGGACCTGCTGGAGCGGCTGTCCCTGGCCAAACCCACCTCGAAGTCCCTCTCCAGGCTGGCGGACACGGCCATGCACTGCTGTGCTCGCCTGAGAGACTACGCCTTCTTGGACCGTCTCAAGGCGGTCGACCGCCGCGTCGGGAACGAGGTGCCCTTCGTTGCGGTCCTGGGCGAGGGCCACATCGGCCACCTGACCAGGCTGCTGCAGGACGAACTTCAGGGCAGCTTCCGGGTGAGGTCGGGCAAGCCGGCCCGGTGCAGGTCTTGAGGAGGGTTTTTCGAAACCTACCCAGGCGGAAGCTGCCCTGCAGCTGGCACGGCAGCAAACCCAACACGGAGACGCTGACACGGCCGCAAAATGAGCAACGGAGACCAGGTGGAGCTGCTCCTCCGGGCATACGTGAAGCTCAGCCAGTCCTACAAAGCCTCCAAAGCGGCGTACGACCAGATTCAGTCGCGGAATTGGCAGCTGCAGGCCGACGTACACCTTCTCACACACCGCAACGAGCAGCTGTACGCTCAGGTATGTCAGCTGTCGGCAAACACACTGCCCCAGCCGGGTCAGGAGGCAGCACAGCCACCGCCCGCACGAGCAGAACCGAAGCGAGCGGTGGAACGGGAGAAACTGGACCAACCGGACCGAGCGGAGCCGTCGAGCAAGAAGCCGAAAGGAGCATCATCTTCGACCTCGTGAGCGAGCACGGCGAGGCCTGGGAGATCATCCGAAAGCTGGACACGCAGCTGTCGGAGGCACAGAACGCCTATATCGCCGTGGAAGCGGACAACCTGCGCCTCCGAAGCGCATACGGGCACCTGGAGCAGGCGCGAACCCATGCCGAGGCGTTACGTCAGGAGAACGCGAAGCTACACGAGGAGAACTCGGCCCTCAGGGCCCGGTTGGACGACACGGTGCAGACGCTGGAAGCCCTCAAACTCAAATACCACAGCAAAGCGAACAAGGAACACGAGGTCCTGTTGCAACAGGCGTTCTACCAGCAGCGGATGCTTGCAAAGAAAAAGTAGGCAGGCAGGAAAGAGGATCGATGAAGTGGTCGTGGCTGAAGGTGCTTGCGTTAGGGTGGCTAGGCACGTGTTCGGGCATCCTGATCGGCTACCAGTGCGGCGTCCCTGACCGTAACGCATGTTTCGCGACCAACGATCCGACGACCCAGTATTTAAGCGCTTACTTTCCAGATACAAACTTCACCACGGCTCCTCTCCTGACCGACGCGGACATGATCAACGCCGTCTCCAACCGCTCGCTCGACCTGATAGTTGGGTCGCCGACCGCGCTCAATTGCCTGGCCCTTGGCCCCGGCCTGGCCGGCCTGATTGCGACCCGGATCTCCAAAGCGCCCTCAGGGCAGGCGCTGCCGGGAGTGGCGGGGACCATCGTGGCCCGTAACGACTCCGGGATCGCCACTCTGGCGGACATCCGGGGGCACACGGTCGGGACGGGCCCCTTGTCCCAGCTGGGCGCGATGCAGGCGCAGTGGGGCGTGCTCGAGGCGGCTGGCCTGCCCCTGTTCACAACCGCCAGCCAGGTGGCCGTGTTCGGCTCGGCGGGGGACGTGGTCTCCGCCGTCGGCAACGGCACGGTGGACGTCGGCTTCGTGCGTGTCTACTCACCTCCGGTCGACGTCGCCTCCCTGGGTCTGCGGGTGGTCGCTCCCCTCAACAACACCAACTTCTCCACACCATTCTTCCCCTCGACGCTTTTGGCCGCTGTCAAGGGACACTCACCGACGGGCCCCGCCCTGGCCTTCGTGAGCGCCCTGGCGTACGCCCTGATCAACATGTCTTCGACAGACCCCGCCGCCCTGGCCGGGGGATACTACGGCTGGACCACGCCGCAGCCGCTGGTACCGATCGCCCTGCTGCAACGCCAGATCGGGATCATCGCGCCCACCGCCGGCGGCCTGTCGTACATGTGCCGGGGGCTCAACAGCCTGCGCGACTCGATCCTGTGTCCCAGCGGCACCGTGTCCGACGGAGGGGCCTGCCGGCTGCCGTGCCCCGACGGCGCCGTCTGCGTGTGCAACCCGTGCAGGCAGGTGCGGCCCCCTCACATCGGCGCGCTGTCTCGGTCCGCCTTCGGCGCGGTCCTGGGACTCGCCGTCTGCCTTGCGCTCGTGGTCGCCGGCGGGATCCTGGCCTACGTCCGGCTGGCGCGGAAACGGGGGATCTACGAGGTCGAGGCCGACCTTGTCGAGGTCGCGCGCTCGCTGCTCGGACCGACCGTCCAGATACAGGAGCGGGTCGGGCGAGGCGGCTATGGGACGGTCTATCGAGGCTTCTGGAACGGGGCCGAGGTGGCCATCAAGGTCAGCAACCAGGCGACCAAGCGGGCCGACCGCTCCGTGGCGGAGGCCGTCCTGACGACCACGCTGAACCACCCCAACGTCGTCGCGACCCTCACACACGCCACGAGGGTGCTCAACTCGGCGGACTCGGGCCGCAAGGGCTCTTCGGACTCGCAGGCCCGCAGGAGCTCGATCGGACAGCGGGACGCCGGCGAGCCCATGATCGAGACGTGGATGGTCATGCCGTTCTGCGACAAGGGAGACCTCCACAGCCAGGTGCGGCGTCTGAACTGGACCGAGAAGCTGCTGACGGCTCGCGACATCGCCGTCGGCATGCAGTACCTGCACGGCCGCAACATCGTGCACGGGGACCTCACCTCGAACAACGTGCTGTTCGTCTCGTCCCGGGCCGACTCACGCCGCATGACCGCCTGCGTCGCCGACTTTGGGATCAGCCGCGTGATGGCGACGCCCAGCGTGAACACGCAGACCTACGGCACCATCACCCACGTCGCACCCGAGGTCGTGCTGGAGGGCCGCGTCGGAACGGAATCCGACGTCTACTCGTTCGGGATCCTGATGTGGGAGCTCTACAGCGGCGAGCGGCCGTACGGGGACACCGAACAGATGCACATCATCTACAAGGTCACCTCGCTGGGCCACCGGCCGCTCTTCCTGGCCCCGGTCGGCCAGGACGTGAGCCTCTGCGGCTTACAAGCGTATGCCGCCCTCGCGCAGAGCTGCTGGGAGGCGCAACCTGACATCCGGCCGGGGTGGGAGTACATCATCGGTGTCCTGGACGGCCTGATCAAGGACGACGGGGAGGAGTCCCTTACGAGCTCTGCTCGTGCGGGCCGGGTGCGTCACGGGTCGTCGAACCGGACCAGACCCGCCTGAGCATTATTTCTTTCCAGAACAGTCAAATGGGACTCGCCAACCTGACGTCAACGATCGGCAAAGTGACGCCTGCCGTCGGTAACGTAACTCCTGCCGTCGGCAATGTGACTCCTGCGGTCGCCAACGTGACTCCTGCCGTCGGTAATGTGACTTTTGCGGTCGCCAACGTGACTCCTGCCGTTAGCAACGTGGTGGCTTCGGTCGCCAACGTGATTCCTGCCGCCGCCAACGTGGTGACTTCGGTCGGTCGGATCAGTGTGATGACGCCCCCAGTCTATCACGCTGAGAACCGTCCCTTGTGTTTGATCTGCTTGCCTCCACGGCGACACTACATATAGCGGAACCCTACCGCTCGACCAGCAGCAGTTCGGTGCTGACGTTTACAGCGGCGTTCTGTGGAGTCGCGGCGCGACACACGAGGGACAGCGTGCTGCAGGGGGTCAGGCAGAAGAACTCCATGTCGAACACGAAGGCGGCGGGTGAGTCGGTCAGGTGCCACGTGCGGATCACCTCGCCCCCCGACACCTTCACCGCTGGGTTGCGATCGGCGTACACGCAGCTGTCGGCGTTAATGCGACTGCTGTTAGTCGGCTGGCTGAAGGTCGCGTTGCTGATCAGGCTGAGCGTGCAGGGCGCGGTCGAGTTTGCGGAGATGAAGATCGACTTGAACAGCACGATCTTGCGGTTGCGGGTGTTGTTGAGGACCAGCTGGCTGAACAGGGTGATCACGTTGGTGTTCTGCGAGGTGGCCGTCACGTTCCATTGGGCGCACGACACGCCACAGGCCGGCCGGTCCAAGAGCGTCTTGATGTAGCTGGTGGCCCTGGTGTTGAACCCGGTCGTGCTGATGCTGGTCGACGTGGGCGATCCCAGGTTGCGCGCGTACACAGCCGGCCACAGCCCCGCCGTCAGGTTGAACGAGTCGGACGTGTTGCGGCGCGAAAAGGCGTGCAACAGGAACATGACGGAGCTGACGGGGTCCATCACGTACACTTCGATGGTGCCGAACCCGAGAGGCGTGATGTGGATCGCGAAGGTGTTGCCCTCGGACCAGGAGATTGGCGACATACGGGACAGCTGCGGCCCGTTCCAGTCGGGACCATACACCCACGTGGTGTTCGGGGTGGCACCTTCGACCGTCAAGGAGACTGCCCCGGTCACCCCCGTCAGGTGGCCGTCAAACGCGGGAGGCGCGGTGGACGGGTAGGCATCGACGGTCAGGATGTACACACCGGAGTCCGCCGGGTAGACGAAATGCGCTCCAGCCGCCAGGGCCGTGCTCGCGGCGAACTTGGCCTGGATGGCGCCGATCGTGTCGCCGGCAGTCACCGCGACGTTGTAGTCGACGCCGTTCAGGGTGACCGTGACGTTACCCGAGGCGACCGCCGGTGAGGCGAACGCCAGCCAGTAGTATTGCATCGACCCGCCGAAGTTGATCCCCAGGCCGAACTGCGTACCGTTGTATCCGATGAGCACACCGCTCTCGTTGTCGCCCAGACCGATCACGGTCAGCGTGTCGTCCTGCGGGTCGGCCTCGAACTTGCCGGTGAAACGGAAGTCGATGTTGGCGCTGTTGAAGTAGATCGGGTACTTCCCCTGGATCCCGGCCAGGCTGCCGGGGATCGTGCCAGTGGACAGCGTGAGCAGGCCGGTGGAAGTATCGTTGACCAGCGCGGCGTCACCGCCTTGCAGGACGCGCACCTCGTGCAGGTTGAGGCCGTAAGGAAAGGTCAGCTCCTGCGTGGTGCACATTCCACCCTCCTTGGTCGTCATCTCATGTCTCTACCTTTTTTAATCCGCCGACAAAGGAGTGGCCCTAAATCCTATGTGGTTCAACTCTAAACTTCAACACTTAGAGAAGACTTCACAAGGCGTTCGGGGAAACATGGTGTTTGTTGTGGTTTCCTTTGCCTTCGGACTGTCATCGGATGTGAAGCTGCACTATCTGGGGGGTGAGCTGGTCAAAGCCGAAAAGGTGTACGCGCTTGTTGAGAAGGAGTCGTTGTTGAGGTCACAAGAAGAACATGGGGCGAAGCTGCTCGTCGATCTGTTGGACGTGGAGGAAGGTGTTTATGAAGCAGGATACACTTGTTTTTGGCCTCGGCGTCAGGTGGAGGGGGTGACGACCTTGCGCACAAACAACGCATAGACGGGTGATGATCTGGACCAGGTATGCTACCCCTAAGCAGAACGTGCTTGTTGTCACATTCTTCTTAGATGTTGTCGGGTTGTACGGTACTACTCTGCCATGTAAACGACTACGACGGCTCATACCAGGCGCAGCTGACGTTGATGTCCGTCGTGCCGGAGGCCCCGAGGGCGGCGCTGATCGTCGAGTTGGGCTGGACGCACAGCGCCAGCACGTCGCCCGGGTGCAGGTTGCGCAGGCGGTCGCTGAACTGCACGTTGATCGTGTTGCCCGAGACACCGGAGAAGGACAAGACCTGCGTGCCGCCAGTGCAGGCCACCGCGGAGGCCGTGAACCAGGCGTACGAGTTGGGCAGGGTGGAGCCTTGCACCCAGTTCAGGCCGGACCCGCCGGGGTCAGCAAAGGTCGGGTTGAGCAGCATGACGAACTGGACCACGACGCCCGCGAGCGAGGACGAGGCGTAGAGCTCGGCCAGGTTGATGTCCGACCGGTTGTCGAGCGTCTTGTACGTGCTGTTGCACCGGATGGCCAGGATGTTGCGGTACACGTTGGTGGCGAACGTCTGGCCAGGCGCCTGGAGGAACACGGAGAACGCCTGAGTGTAGCGGGGGAAGGCCAGTTGTCCGCTCGTGAGGACGCACATCGTGTGAACCGACATGGTGACGCTGGAGGTGTTCGTCACGTTCCAGATACCCGCATGCGCTGGCAGCGTGGTCCGGCGGAAGAGAGGCACGGTCATCGTATTGTTGCCGCCGATCACGTGGACCGGGCAGAACTTACAAGTCAGCGGGTGCTGGATCATGAACACAGCCGGCCCGAACCCCATCGTCTGCGTCGTGATCTTGAACGTGTTACCGGTCTGCAGGTTGATGGCAGGCAGTGCACCCGTTCCGTCGGCCTTGTCTACGTTCCACGTGCTCTGCGGGATCATGAGCTCGCTCGCGCTGGCGCCTGCGCCGACCTGCGAGAAGGTTCCGGCGACGGTCGCCCCCGACACCGCGTAGGTTCCGTTCTGTGCGCCGGTGGTGACGGCGATGAAGTTGACGCTGGCCCCGTCCGGGAACACCCGCCAGCCGTTGCCGTTGTTCAGGAAGAGCTGAGAGTTGGCGGCGTTGCACAGGTAGTAGACCAGGGCGTGGATGCTGAGCGTGCCCCCGCTGGCCGGGATGGTGGTCACGTTGCCGTTCAGGGTGACCGTGAAGCTTGCGTTGCTGGCGCCCGAGGTGATCGTCAGCCGCCGGATCTCGTACAGGCCGCCGTAGCGCAGCATGCAGTTGAAGGTAGTGTCGACGTTGTAGCCGAAGAAGAGGCCCTCGGTCTTGTGGCCCAGGCCGAGCACGGACTTGGAGCCCGCGACTGGCGCACCAAAGATGGCGCTGCCCTTGAAGTGGACCGCCTGCCCCGGCGTGTCCGGCGTGCGCACGATGCTCTCGACGTACCACCGGCTGTTGACCGTGGTGCCGGTGCTTCCCTGCACCATACCGTTGCCCGTGTTGGCCAGGGTGGCGGACAGCGTGGTCAGGTTGAGCGACTGAGCCAGCGCGTAGTCGATCGTGTAGTTGACCTGAATGATGGGGACGGGAATCGACGAGTAGTTCTCACCCGACGCGTCCAAAGGCTCCTCGATCGACACGCCCAGGTTGTTGAACGGCGTCGCCCGGATGATCGAGAGTGCGTTGCCGGTCGCGTTCACCTGCTGTCCGTACAGGACCGAGCGGGTGGCGAGCGTGGTGGCGGTGTTGGTCAGCTGGGAAGGGGGCCCGACGCCGGAGTCGACGACGGCCAGCGAGACGCCCGACATTCAGGTACCTCAACATAAAAAACGGGTGTTGAACTTGTTACAGGGCCTGTAGTGCTAGCAACGACTCGGTTTCACCTGGCACGTCTCCTAGATTCCAGGGGGGCTCTTCCCCGGCTGCTGCACGCGCAGTGATCTGCCTACACGGGACCTTGTGGTCCTGCCAGTCCCGCACCTGACACACTCGGTCGCAATACCACACCACCTGACACTTGCTACACTTCCGCAACCCGTGGACGTTCTGGCACGCCTTGCACTCGTGGGGGTAGCGCTTGCTGTACATCGCCAGACGAAAAAGACCCATCACCCGCAAAGTGCCCTCTGAGGACCTGAAACAATCTGACCAGCCGAGCGCACGCGCAAATCTCTTGATGTTCTTATGAAACTCCCGGGGCTGCCAGCCAGCGTGCCGTAGAGCCCACTCCATGTACTTGGTTCGGACCAGCATCAACGTTGCGCCAGCGTCGTCAGACAGGGTGCGAAAGTCACAGACGACGCTGTTGTTGCGCCAGCCGTCCAGTGTCCGCCCCCAGTCCAGCTCCGTCCCTCTCCAGCCGACTTCTCTGCGGACCAGCCTGCAAGCCTCCACCACTCCAGCATGAGGACGTCCGAGCGGCCTGAACGCATTGCTCCCTGACACGTTCACGAACAACGTGATACGCTCGGGCAAAGCCTCCGACTGGATGTAGACGTTGGCGAGGTACGACGCCAAGGCTATCACTGTGTCATCCGTACTTGTAGTCAGGCCGTGCGTGTACGCGTGCACAACGGCTTCGAGATCCATGGGGGGCTTTACCAGGTGCTTCTCAGCGGGTCACCTCTCCGGAGAGGGCCGACACCTTCGGAGCAGCCCCCGAGTAGCTGACGTGGCACCGTGCACCGTGGCAACTAGAGGGACCCCAGGACCTCCAGGATCGCCTGCCAACCAGGGCGCGCCTTGGGCATCCCGTTCCAACAGGTCGTCGCCAGCGTCGCGTAGCCCTCCGGCGTGCCGGCCGGAAAGACGGGGCGCATGTTGTTGGAGACGACGTCCTGCATCACCCGCGCCAGGTGCATCGACGTGTAGGCCGCCTGCCCCGTGTACAGCTCGTGCAGCAGGATGCCGAACGCGTACACGTCGGCCGCGGCCGTCAGGAGGCCCTGGGACAGCAGCTCCGGCGCCACGTGCGTCACCGTCCCTCGGGTGTCCGTCACCCGGTGGCTGCAGATCCAGCCCGCCGTCGACCGGCTGTTGCCGAAGTCGGCCACCTTGGCGACGATGTGGGTGCCGGTGGTGGACAGCAGGACGTTGTTGGCGTTCAGGTCGCCGTGGATCACGTTCTGCTCGGCCAGGTACAGCATGCCGGAGGCGACGTTGTAGGCGATCGAGATCTTGTCGCGGTAGGACATCCTGTGAGACCGCAGGTAGCCGCGGAGCGCGCCCAGCCGGCAGTGCTCTTGGACGATCCACAGCTGCCCCTGGTGCGTCTTGGCGACGAAGGTCGAGACGATGTGGGGGTGCCGCAGCGTCAGCGACAGGGACGCCTCGGACCGCGACTCGGTCGTCACCTTGATAGCCACCTGAGAGTGCTTCCAGCTGGCCAGGAACACCGTGCCGTAGCCGCCCTCGCCCAGCTTGGCCTCTATGCGCACCGTCGGACCCAGCAGCTGGCGCGCGCACCGCTCGGTCGCCTGGTACTGCCCGGACGACTTGATTTCCTCTTGCACGTGCGCGGGCCGGCCCAAACAGGTGCCCATACAGCGTCGGCCAGCTTATTTTTCAGACTAACCAGTAGGGTTCGCCTTCGGCGTCGACAGAGCTCAGATATATCTCGGGTCGACTCCTCATCAAAGGCACCTCTTGTGCCACGTACAGCGAAACCTCAACGTGCTTATCAGGCCGCGAGTCATCCCACGAACTGAAGCCGTATTTCAGAAGCGGAGGCTGTGCGTGGAAGTACACCTGCACGTAAACGACGTCTCCGGCTACGTCCTCGAACGACAGCTGGACCATCTCTCTGGAGTCCGGGTGGTCCGAGACGTCCCGACACTTCTTCGAGAGCGCCAGCATCTCGCTGAAGGCGTGGTCTACCATCTGAGACGGGGTGATATATGTGTCGATGCGCTTCTGCTCGCTCTCCGTGAGAGGGCGGCGGCTGTGTGGAACCTTTTGCACCCGTCCTTTTGCCAGCTCTCGGGCGTTGTACACCTGTTTGTTCAGCTCGATCGCGTGTTTGCGCGGAGTTCCTTGCGAATTTCATTCGCGCGGGAAGCGCTGCAAGGAGACGGGGTCTTCGTCGGCCGTCAGCTGGCCCCGCCACCACTGCTGGATGGTGGTTGCTGCTCGGTGCGTATTGTTGCTAGTTGGCTTTACACGTTTGGTCTTGCTGTTCTTACTGTTCTCAGCTGCGCGCTTCATGGGGTTTCACAAGCTTTTGTTTTCGGATGCGAGCGGGACCCTGTTCTCGAACAAGTACGACTCGTAACGCGAGGCCAGGTCCGCTCTGCCGACGGTTTCCAGCCACATCAGGAGCTGCAACAACAGGTCGGCCAGGTTGGAGGCGGGAAACAACGCCCGCGCGATCTGGGCGACCTCCTCCACGTCGGCGAGCCAGTCGGTGTCCTTGATGGGCTCCCCCTCGCCCCGCACAGCCTCGTGCACCTTGTCGACGACCTCCACGCTCATCGCGGCTGTCGCGGCTGGGCGTGTTCTGGGGCCTTGTACAGTAGATATGCACCGACCCCGGTCGCGCCAATCCAACACCACATCGACCCGCCAGCAAGCTACGCTTGCGCAGCCTCCAGGTACCGTGCGCCCGGTAGTTGTAGTAGCTGAACGCAAAGGCAGCCGTCGTCAACGCCGCGGTCGCGTGGTCGCCGTTGAGGACCATGGGGGCGACCAGGAAGGCCGTCCAGACCAGCGTCGCCAGCAGGCCCGGTCGCAGCCAGTCCCACCTCAGGTGGCCGTTGGCGCCCATTGTCGTGCGCAGCTGCCCGGACCAGGTCAGCAGGAACAGCCCGGTGAACGCGGTGTACGCCGCCAGGAGACGGCCGCGCTGAGTCGCGTCGTGGGTCTTGGCGATGGACGCAAACGGCTCGGCCAGGATGACCAACAGCCCGATCAACGACCAGAAACGGTTGGCTCCCGGGTCCTCCAGGTAGGTCCACAGGAAGAACTCGACCAGCTGCATGCTGCCAAAGGTCATCAGGAACGCCAGGTCCGCAGGCGGCGCCCCCTTGCTCTTCGCCAGCGCACACCCCAGGACCATGACCAGCCAGGCGTTGAGGGATGCAGTCGCGCTCCAGCACATAAGGCGACTTAAAGAAACGCAATAAAAAGAATCGGGACCTCAATCTCGCCGATGTCCGTCTCCCTGTTGCCCTCTCAGGTCGACCACGTCCGCAAGCTGCTGGGCGTCCTACGGGACAACTCGTTTGCCCTCGACTTCAGCGCCCTGGGCTCGGGCAAGACCTTCACCAGCTCGTACATCGCGAGGCAGCTGGGCCTGGCTCACATCGTCGTCGTCAGCCCCGTCTCCGTGCAGTCCAAATGGCAGGACATGAAGACGCGGTACGGCGTGCCGGTGCGTGAGAACCTGAGCTTCTGCAGTCTCCGCTCGGTGCGCGACAAGCAGTCCCGCACGCTGGACGACGTCCGGAGGGAACTCAAGCACGGCCTGCTGGTGCGGCGGGACTACCTGGAGAACAACCAGCGCAAGACGGAGTTCGAGGCGACCGACAAGTTCCGGGCCTACCTGGAGGCCGGCGTCATGCTGGTGGTCGACGAGATGCAGCACGTGAAGAACGTGACGTCCCAGTTCGCGGCATGCCAGGCCCTGGTGCGCGCCATCATCGAGTCGGGAGAGTCGGGCGGCCGCTCCCGAGTGCTCATGCTGTCCGGCAGCCCGATCGACAAGGAGGAGCAGGCGACGACGCTGATGCGGTCTCTGCACATCATGAAGCAGGCGGAACTGTGCCACTTCAACATCGGCACGTACCGGATGGAGCCGCGGGGGATCACGGACGTCGTCGACTTCTGCGACCGCGTGGACCCGGCCGTCACCCAGCGCTCCCTGGTGTACGCCCCCTACTGGCAGCTGGGAGAGGTTCACATGCGCCGCCTCTGCTACACCCTGTTCCAGAAGGTGATCAAGCCGCGGTTCGCCTCCGCCATGCCGCCCCCCCGCCTGTCGGGGTCGCTGGCCAAGTTCAACGCCTTCTACCGCATGGACGACCCCCAGGACCGGCGCGACCTGACCGCGGCGGTGGCCTCCCTGGAGCGGGCCGTCGGCTATAGGCACGACACCGACCAGGTGGCCTTCCAGGGCGGCACCGAGTCCATGCGGGCACTGACGGCCGCGCTCGTCCGCGTCGAGACCGCCAAGATCAACACGCTGGTCCGGGCCGCCCGCGAGGCGCTGTGGGGCACCCACACCAAGGTGGTCGTCTGCGTCAACTTCACCAACACGATCCGGCGGCTGAAGGAGGAGCTGGCCGAGTACGCCCCCCTCGTCCTGGACGGCGCCGTGCCGAAGGACGCCCGCAAGAAGGTGATCGACCGGTTCCAGGAGCCGAACGACACCCACCGCCTGCTCCTGGGCAACTGCTCCGTCTGCTCGACCGGCATCGACCTGGACGACAAGCACGGCGCCTTCCCGCGGCTCGCCCTGGTCAGCCCCAACTACAGCACGATCACCCTGTACCAGCTGGGCCACCGCTTCCAGCGGCTCGACACGCGCGGCGCGGCGACGGTCCACATGGTCTTCTCGCAGCACCAACACGAGCTGCCGGTGCTGAACGCCCTGGCGCGCAAGGGGGCGGTGCTGCGGGACACGAGCAGTGCTTGTGGAGCCGCCGAGGACTGCGCCGGCCAGGTCCTGTTCCCGGGCGAGTTCCCCAGCTGGGACGAGCCGGCGTGGAGAGAGCGGGTGCAGAGAGGCCTGAAGCGCCGCAAGGGACTCCTGCCGCAGCCAGTGCTGGAGAGTGGTTGACTCAAAGACCGAGCCAGCCCAGCCAGCTGTCCTGTTTTTCGAGCGCGCGCAGGCTGTCCTTTCTGCCGTCCTGCGTGAGCGCCACCGCGTTCTTGAGAAGGGTGTTCACGTTGCGCCCCGGAACGAACACCTCCTGCTTCAGCAGCGGGACGACCTGGCGTTTCAGGAACGCGGCGTCGTCGCGACCGCGCGCCTGTATCTGCGCCTTGATGTAGGCCGAAGCAGCCTGCCACCCAGGCCGAAGCTGGACGTCCACCAGGGCGAGCTCCCTTAGGATCCCGTCGTAGACCAGGTACTCCGACAACACCGACTGAGGCTCCTTCGGGTCGTCCGCTCTGGGGTACAGGAGCTTCCGCTGGAAGTCCCAGTGCAGCAGGGACGCGGTCACGTACACGGCGTGCCGCTCTGCGGCGTTCATGTCTGCCAGCTTCTTGGTCATCAGCTTGGCAGCAGCCTTGTCCGCTGCACTCTGCGCTTGTGTCTCCTGCGCGGAGTCCTTTGTCGCGGACCGGCTTACTGCCTGCTGAAGCAGCTTTTTAGCAAGCCTCGTTTGGAACGCGCGACGGAGGGCCCAGGTGTTGTTGTTGCTGCTGGTCATGAGGTACTACAACATTTTATGAGGATCTCACAGGATCTCTGCAATCAGCGCCACGTGATCCGAGCCCTGCGTGGCACTGGGCAGGACGGTCTTGTCGCCGATTGCCGCCGCCGCTCTGACCGATCGGACTTTTTCACTCCCGCGAGCAAAGACAAAGTCGATGACCTTTGCGCGCCCGTTTGTGTTTGCTGTTGGCCCTGTCGGCAAGGTGGCGAACCCGGCCTGTTGCGCGATCCGCACGGTGGCGCTGTTGGGCGAAGCGTTGAAGTCACCGCACACCACACAGGACGAAGGCAACGTGTTGACGAGGGCGCGCATCTGGTCGCAGTTGCGTTTGAAGTCCAAGTGGACGTTCGCCACCGTCACCCCATCGATCGTTGCTGTTTGCGCAGTCCTGCCGCTGTCGTCAGCAAAGTTCAGCGTCTCCCACGCCACATCTGGCCCCTTGACAAACATCGCGCAGCCAAACCGGCCGTCGCGGTTGAGGGCTAAGCTGGACACGTAGGCGGTGTCCAGACCCTGTTGTAGTTCGCCAAAGAGCGCCTTATCGACCTCTTGTAAGCACACGATGTCGGCGCACGCATCTCGTAGGAAGGCCAGTATGAGAGGGGTGCGATGCTCGCGCTTCAACACGGGTGCTTCCGGGTCTGGGAAGTGGTGCCTCGTGCAGTCCGCCAGGACGTTGTACGTGATCAGTTTCATGGCTTGAACGCAGAGAATTGTTCAGGCGTTTGAACGCTTTTGGTGAGCGTGTAAAAAGGTTCAGGGCGGGCTGTAACTGACGGTAACTCCCAGCTGTAAGCACCGCGCCCGGATGTCCTGTAGCGGCACCCGCGTCTCCTTGCCAAACAGATGGAGCTCTCCTGTGTAACCTGGAAAGTGCGGCGTATATGCCAGCACTTGCCCGAGCCCGTGGTGCCAGTTACAGTACTTCTTGACTTCTATAATCACTTTGCGAGTGTCATCGACGATGTCTACTCGACCGAAAGGACAAAGGACTTCCATACGGGCGCCAAGATAGCCCGCAATTGCGCGTTGCACACCTCGTTCGTTAGCTTCAACGTATCTGTGCAACTCCTCAACTTCTGCTTGCTGCTCTTCTTGGAGCTCTGGAGCTTGAACAGCCACCTGATATTCAAGCGGAGCGACAGGCAACAGGATGCACCGTGCTCCAGCATCGACACCACAGTATCCACGTTGCTCGGGTTTCAAGGTCTTATGTTGCAACCAGTTCCGGTTGCATATGAACACTCTCAAACACACAGGGCACTGTCTGGACCGAGGCATGCAACTGGTATGACATATTCGTTTCTCCTCGGTAACGCGTCCCGATCCCGAGGCGTTTTCAACGCACCCCGATGACACCCTAGCGAACGAACGGACCGGTCGGTCCACCCTTCGTTCGATAATTTTGACATTCTGCTCCGGGGTGGGCTCGCAATCCCGAGGCGTTTTCAACGCACCCCGATGACACCCTAGCGAACGAACGGACCGGTCGGTCCACCCTTCGTTCGATATTTTCGACGTTCTGCTCCGAGGTGGGCTCGCAATCCCGAGGCGTTTTCAACGCACCCCGATGACACCCTAGCGAACGAACGGACCGGTCGGTCCACCCTTCGTTCGATAATTGACGTTCTGCTCCGGGGTGGGCTCGCAATCCCGAGGCGTTTTCAACGCACCCCGATGACACCCTAGCGAACGAACGGACCGGTCGGTCCACCCTTCGTTCGATAATTTTGACGTTCTGCTCCGGGACTCAACAACCTAAACCTCCTGGCGCAGGATGTTTGCTTTTTTGTGTGACCTGTACTCGGGATTGTCGATCGCAAGCAGGTTCATCATCGCCGCTCGGTTGTCTTCCAGCACGACCGACGGGGGTCCTCGATTGCCGAACTCAAGCCACTGTTTGTAGTCCTTGACGCGCACGTCCAGACTCTCGCTGTTCGTGGTCGTCATCACGTTCTCCAGGGCTCGCCGAGCTTGATGTCCCGCGATATGGACCAGCCGAACGAAATCAGCGGGGGCCGATAGCACCTCTGCCCCGGCCGGCATCGCCGCCAGGATGGTGCACTTGCTTGCGTTTAGCAGCGTCACGCTTCCCGTCCGGATGTGCTTCGGGTTGCACCACACGACGCGGACGTATTGAGAAGGGATCATCTGGTACCCACCGCTGGCTGACAGGATCTTGGGAATCAGCTCTTCCCTGTTCTCCACGACGTAGGCGACTTCCTCGGCTGACCCGACGGGAAAGATGAAGTTGTTGATCGTAAGTATGTTGTTGATAGTGTTGTTGATAGTGGTGTTGTACTGAGCACTGACTGCGCGTTCGTCACTGGGATGGGGCACAAAGAGCGCCTGACCAGCTGGACCGACCCCGCAGTAACCTCGTTGGGTCGGTTGCAAGTTCTTGTGCCGGACCCAGTTTCGATTGCAAGCGAACACGTGGAGGCATACCGGGCAACGCTTGGTGCGTGGCATAGTGTATGGGTCACAAGTTTTGCAGGGCTTTAAGTGCACCGCCTTTCTGGAGCCGGAATAGGAGAAAACGTTACATGTTCCTTTTCAAACGCTTTGCTTCACTCTGTAACTGCATACCCAACCGGTCAAGCTCAGCCGCAACCCTCAAAGACACTGAAGCTGCAGACTGTGAGGCCGCCGCTGTGATTGCCGCCTTGACCTTCTGTATCGTCTCTTCCGCGGCTGCCGCTCGCCGCTGCGCCGTGTGTAGCTGTTCGACCAGGCTGTCACGTTCTTTGACTACCCTGTCCAAGGTAACACGCACGTGCGCCTCACTATAGTGCCACAGGTGGGCGGCCGCCGTAGCCGTCACAGCTTGCTGTACCCACGGCCGTTTGCGGGTACGCTCCTGCGAAAAGTCCATCTCGTTGTGCCGATAGCCGTTCACGTGGGAGCCATAGGCGGTGTTCTTCATGTCGTTGGCCTGCGTGACAGACAACCGGTCGGCCCTGGTACATGACCCTAGACATGCTTACAGTACATGCTTACCATACCTGCTGACTCAAGGGCGTGTAAGCGTCTCTCATGCCCGGGTGCTTGTCCGGGTGCACGGCGATGGCCAGCGCTCTCCAAGCCTTCTTGGGTGGCAGGCTCCAGTCGACGCCGGCCCATTGCATGAGCGCCCTGTCGTCCTCCAACAGCTCGGCCGGCACCGCTGTCACCGGCAGCAGGCTCATCGGTTTGGCGGCCGTTCTCAGAGCCTCCTCCTGCGCCTCTGCTGCTTGTAACAAGAGGCTGACGTGTGCCATGGCGTGAGGCTGAGGCTCGATGTCCAACGGGGCGAACACTGGCACTGGTGCAAGCGGAGGAGCCGCCGTCGCAGACGTCTCGCAGGCCGCGAGCAGATCACGCCACAGTGCACTGTCCTGTGCTGCAGGGCCTTCCCGTCGTCGCCGCTTGGCCCAACGTGGTAGCTCTGGGCTGCTGCTGCCGCTCTGTTCAGCTGCCGAGCAACCGGCTGTGTCCATGCTGCCGTCAAAAGTGGAGTCGCTGTCTGTGTAGCTGCAGCTGGTCAGATCGATCGTCGAGCACATCGTGACGTTGTAACCAAGGTGTGAGCTCGTTGCAGCCGGACCCGACGAGCTTCGACTGCTTGCGAGTCCAGGAGGGCTGGCCCGACTGCAGCTCCCGCGAAGCTACACGTGGCCACCCGTCCCATAAACCCCGGCCTCCTGGCAGCTCTCGCGAAGCTACACGTGGCCCCTTTCCACCCGGCAGCAGAACACTCCGCACAATCATGGACGACGATGTCGTGCCGGTTGTGCAGATCCAGCTCACCGGGAAGCCACCGGTGTCGGTGGCCCGGTACCTGTTATTGAACAGCAGTTCTAGGTTTCGCGTGGCGTGTGAGATGGACAAAGACATCGTTCTGTGGCCGCTTGACGTGACCACCTTCGAGCCGCACCACGTAGAGAAACTGCTGGCCTGCTTCAACCCGGCTGTGGGCATGAGCGGCCTCGACCAGCTTTGCCAGGTGTGTGTGTGTGTGTGTGTCGATCGACTAGACTGGAGGGCGAGGACTCCAGCATTCTCGTAACAAGCCTCCCTGTAACAAGCCTCCCTGTGACCGACAGGCTGACTTTGACGGGGTCTGGGAGGCCGCCGACTTTCTCGACGTGTCTGCCGTGCGTGCCCTGCTGCCGGCGTCCCTGAGCAAGCGAGACGGCTCCGAGTGGAGCGGCTGTCAGCTGCGGCGTGGCCTGCAGCTTGCCGATGTCGCCCTACTGCGGGCCGGTCTGCAGCAGCTGCCACTGTCGCTCGGGCCGCTATTGCCGCACGTGCTTACCGCCTGCCGTGAACATCCCGCCGCCGTCTGCGAAGCGTGGAGTGACATGGGGTTTGCCCAAGATCCCCCCCTGAACACAGTGAGTGCAGCAAAAAAGTCCCCGCTGACTGAAAGTTTGACCTGAAACTGACCACCTGCCCCTCTGTTGTCAGGGGGACTTTCTCACCGTGTTCAACGAGGCCGTCGAGAACGAGTGGGACGACGTGTGTGCCGCTTTGAGCCTCTTGCTCCCTTACTCGCCTGGCTGGGCGTCCACCGCTATGCAGTGCGGGCTCAGGATCCGGGATGACACGTTGATCAAGCGGGGGTTAGATCGCCTTGACCACCACTTGGCCTACGTCTACGAGGACGTGGCGGCGTTCCTGAAGCCTATGTGCGACGTCGCTCCACACATGGTGAAAATGGTACCGTTTGAGCGCCTCTCAGAGGTAAGGACTCCGTTACCTTTGACCAGAACAGCGAACGCAACGGGGATTGCTGTTGTACAACGATATGTCTGTTGTGCAGAAGTGTCTGAAACACATCTGGGAAGTCAGCAGAGCCCAAAAGCTGGACGTGTTGCGTGACGAAGTGCTTTTGCGTCTGCGGCGGAATCCTTGCCCGCGCTGGGCCCCCTTCGTCGTTGCGGTCGGCGTCGAAGCCCGGGACGGCGCCGTTGTGCAGAGCGGAATACGCTGCCTGAACCACGTTGACGGCAAAGGCTTGGCTGGGCGGACTCTGGACGCCTTGCTCTCAAGCGACCACTTCCAGTATTACGCAGACAGCATCCTGAAAGAGATCCACCACGACCCGTCGGCTCTTGCGGAAGAGCTCAGGGCCCACACGCTCTCGGAGGGGTGCTCCAACCGGCTCGCGCGAGAGCTGGCTGCGAACGCCGCGGTCCTCAAGCAGGAACTTGTCCAACAGTCCGCCACCAGGAGAGACGCGGAGGCGACCGTGGCAGCGCTCCAGGAGCACCAGCGCTTCAAAGCGGAGTGCACGGTCGCGTTTCGTGACTTCATGCGGCTGAGGCGCAAGCGCAAACGCACAGACGCCCCCCTGGACCAACTACGGCTTCTCCTGGGCGAGGACGAAGTGGAGTCGGCCAGTTGTGAAGTGCAGTCAGACTCGTCGTACCCGCATGCTGTGTTGGACGAGCCCTAGAAGCGGAAGCGTTATGATGACACCGGTGTAAGACCAGGGAGGCAGCTGAGTCTCAGCTTAGGACCATGTGGGCCAACACCTGCTGACATGCTGATGTAAAGCTAGACCCTTTTAAACTCACGCATGCAAAGAAGGCGGTCGAGGACAGACCTTGTAGCTTGACCCCGCTACACACAGCGTCGCATGGCTCATAAAGTCGCGATAACAATCCCGACACAGCGTGCGATCGCAATCGCCTGAACCGAACGCCAGATATGTAAAACGGAACGGTTTCAAGTAGAGGGCAGGCGGATCAACGTAGCCCAGGCTGAGCGTGCCCGTGATGAGCGGGGTGAGCGCGTCCTCGATGGCTCCGACCAACGCGTCGCAGGCGAGATGCTGCGGCAGCTCCTTGCGAAACCTCTCCCCCAGCCCCGCGTGGATCGCCGTGTGCTCGCGGCCCCCGTAGTTGTTCCAAGAGCTCCTCCAATCGTAACAACCGAAGTTCAGCATCATATGCACCTGCCCACGCCTCCCGATCCATAAGGGACGAGCGTATAGGCAGTTCAGGCTGCGGGTCTCCTGGAAGGCACGGACGGCCGCCGCTGGCAGCGCCTGGGTGAGCAACTCCACGATCCCAGGGGCGTGAGTCAAAAGCGCCTCCGCTGCAGCAAGGTCGAGGCTGACCATGAAGCCCTCAAAGCTGCCATACTCTACGACAACCCTGACTGCGGCGCAGATGCTAGACACCGTCTTTTGTAGAGACCACGCGGTCCTGCCCAGGGAGGCATAGAGGCGTTTGCTGACTGCCGAGCAGCGGAGGCGGTCCTCGACGGTCAACAAGCAGCCGATGTGCGCGAGGCAGGCGTCAGGCAGGTCCTCGAGTGCCATCCGCCCGCTTTCTGAGAGCGCGGCAAGTTCCCGGGACCACACCAAGCAGAACCCTATACCAACCCTTCACAAGAAATACAAGCACGTGCCGACGGTCAGGAGCACCAGGCCGGTCCACAGGGCGCCAGTGACCAGCTTCCAGGGCAGGTAGTTGCTCCCAGGCGAGGCGTAAAGGAACATGCGGTCCAGAGCGGCGTTCGAGGGGTTGCCGTGGGAGTAGCAGACGGGTAGGACGCCGCCTTCGACGACGGGACAGGGTATGTCGATGATCGAGCTGTAGTCGGCGCCGTCTGTCTGGAAGCTGATGTTTGCCAGGCAGTGGTACGGCTTGATCTGTCGGATGTGGGTCACCCTGGCGAGGGCACGCTCGTTGCAGGAGTCGATGTTCCAGGAGACGAAGACGACGAGAAACACAGCGACGGCGACCAGTCCGAGCCCGACCTGGGACCTATTCATTTTGGCCTCAAGCAGGCCACTTGAGGTCTTTAAGCCCTCGATGTCAGCTGAATACGTGACTTGTCCGTCGTGTAAACGCTTGTGAGTGCGAAAATAAAGTGCCCCACAGCCGGATAAGACAGACAAACACCCTTGGCGACCCAGGAAACCCAGGGTGAGCGCCAGTCTTACAGAGGAGGAGATGGACGATGTCAAGGGCAAGGCAAAGCTCGAAGCTGCAAGTGATTGTGTTTTGACGGAGGAAGAGGTGCAGATGATATATGATGTTGCGCAGGCATCTGACGAGTTCACTAAGGCCCTGCAGGAGGTTGAGCCGAGCAAGTAGCCGTGGAATGTTGCAACCAGCTTCCATGCTTGTGTGGTGTGACTCCCTTGGTTTACGCCTTAGTTCATGGGAAACCCCCGGGGTGTATGGCGAGCTAGCAGGCGAGGTGAAAGGGGGTTGGTGTGGTATTCAACGGGCAAAGCACGCAAGGCATTTGCAATCGCAAGAACAAACCTATTAGCAAGGACCTCTCGCTCCAGCTCGTCGCGGGTCATGTCTTGTGGCCTTTTTGCAGGCTGCATCGTGCTTGTTGTCTTTACTACAAGAAATTAGATACCCCGGAGGACACCTTAGTTCATGTAAAACTCGCCTTAGTTCATGGGAAACTCGCGACAGGACACGCCCTGGCGGCCAGACCAGACCTTTCCAGAAGGCCCGCCAGACCTCAGCGATGGCCGAGCTTTTTGACGAGCTGCTCGATGTATATCCTAACCTGGGTGATGAACTCAAGAGGCTGAAGCACCAGGCCACCTACTGCCCCATCTTGGAGCTGCCAGAAGAGTTGCAGACAGAGATCTATCTGAGGCTGGATGTCGATTCTATGGCGCGGCTCTCTTCCACTCACACGAAGCTACGCAAGCTGTTCATCGGTGAAGCGAAGGATGAGCGAGTGCTGCAGCGCTACACCGAGCTGCTACCAGTCCGCTTGGCTGATCTGTACCAGTCTGCCACAACACACACACGCCGCTTCATCAAGAAGCACAAGTTCATCAGGACGGCGCTTCCACTGACCAAGGTGCCACTGGCTAGCATGCTTGGAGAGGTGCAGGTGGAGCTGCTGGAAGCTACCCTGGATCACCTGATGTGTCGTGCACGTGCCGATCATAAGGTTGCCATCAGGGCTTTGCGCAAGCTGATCTCGTTTTGGAGTGTTTGGCCCTTTAGACCGCCCAGAGAGAGAGTGTCAGAAGGTGATGTTGACTACAACGTGCAGCACTTTGTGCCTGACCACATCAACATCAAGTTCAAGGAGGACCTTGATGACGATCCCTCTCCAAACGTGCGTGCTCTGATTGCAGTCAGTCATAGGCTGCACAGCATGACCCACCAGGTGTGACTGTAAGCACTTTGACTGACCCGGTCCGAACCTGGCTTAATTCATGGAAAACTCCCCGGAGGACACCTTAGTTCATGGAAACTCCCCCGGAGCTGCAGTCGTGCCGACAGGACACCTTAATTCATGGAAAACTCCCCGGAGGACACCTTAGTTCATGGAAAACCGTCGGAGGTGCAGGTCAGACTGATCGGAACCTATGCGGGCGCCTGCAGCACCACCAGACCATTCGTAAGTCGCAGAGGACCTGGGGCGGACTGGTCGGGAACTCTGAGGCTCTGGGGCGGACCGGTCGGAAATGCAGAGGACCTGGAGGCTGCGCAAGCTTTGCTTGCTTGCGGCGGACATCCATGTGTGTACTCTCGGATACACAGGAGTACACAGGAGTACACAGGGGCTCGAATGGTGCGGAACGCGAGCGGGTTTGCAGGGTGAAACAGGGTGTCCGAGTGTGTATTTTCGACAGTGTAAAGTGGGTGCATGTGGGTTGTTTTGATTTTCAATAAAGATAAGATAAGTGTAAAAAGCATACACAGGCATACACAGCCCCCTGTTCACACTGGTTTTCCGCACGAGCCTAGTACTTTCAAGCCTGCACCACCTCTGGGACCCTGTGTACTCTGGAGTACACAGGAGTACACAGGAGTACACACTCTGTTCTACGTATCAGCCTCGGTGTCCCAGAGCAGCGAGCACCCGACGACCCATTTGGTGCTTTTGGTCGTCCCCTGCCACTTCTTGGCCCCCCGAACGATTTTGACGTTGCGCGGAGCGAAGACGTCGGCCAGGGCGTCCTCGGTGGTCGACAGAGGCGGGAGGCGGGTCCCTCGCGCGAACATCTTGGCCGCGTCGCGGAAGTCCTTGAGTTGGCAGTAGGCGTCGGGGTCGTAGACCACCTGATCGCTCTGCAGGAACGCCTCCAGGGCGTTGGTGGCCGCCTTGAGCTCCGCCTGGCTCTCCCTGAAATACTCAGGCACCAGGTCCCAGATGTCCTTGCGCGTGGTCTTGAGGTCCAGCTGCTCCTTGTAGGCGCGAGCGACCTTCTGGATGATAAAGGGGATCTCCGTGGCGATCTTGGCGGCCAGGTGCGGGTCCTTGTCTCCGGCAGCCAGCGGCTTTTTGAAGCGCACGACCAGCAGGCGGCGCGCGATGGAGCCCGATTCATCTTCGTACGACGGCGGGTTGTTGCCAGCGAGCACCAGAGGCAGCGTCCAGGTCCCGGTCACCGGCTTGCCGTGCTTGATGGCGACGGACATCTGCTCACCCGAAATGATGGTCTGGAACTCCTTCTGGTCCAGGCGGAAGTTCTTGCCGATCTCCGAGCCGCAGCAGACGAGGTAGGGAGCCGCGCCGCGAAGCGCTTCCGCGAGGCCGAACTGGCTTTCGATGTTGTTGGACATGAGGAAGATGGACGCTTCGTCGAATAGGAGCCCGTAGAGGTTGTTGACGATCGTAGACTTGCCTGAACCGGCGACCCCCTGGAAGAAGATAGCAGCCTCCCATTTGTCGTGGCGCTTGAGGGGGAACAGGGAGCGGCCGATCATGACGTAGATCCAGTCCCTGACGGCGCCGGTGATCTCCTGGCAGTCGAAGATGCGGTCGAAGTGTGGCGTGGGTATGTCCCGCCAGTCGGGGGTGTCGTAGCGCCTCCACTCCGCGTCGATGAAGTTGACGGTGGTCGTGGTCGGCTGGTTCTCGTACGGGACGAAGGTGTCAGCCAGCGCGGAGTAGACGCCGTTAGTGAAGCTGAAGCAGCCGTGGTCGACCTTGACCTCCGGGAACTCAGGCAGGTGCTTGTTCTCGGTGAAGTAGGCGTCCAGGCTGTTGATCATCTGCCCGTTAGCGGTGAGCAGTTGCCACATTTCGGGGTCGAGGTAGCGGTTGGCGCACTTATAGAGGTAGTCCCTGATGGTCTGGACCGGCTCGTAGTACCCCGTCCGGTACCCGTTGCTGTATTTGGGGAAGCACACCATCCCCTGGCGCTTGTGAGCGTCGGCAAAGCGGAGCTTGAGACCGACTTTGACAATGGCCGCCAGTCGGTCGTTGTACGCGTCTTGGCCTTCAAAGTCCTTGAAGCCGCGCTGCACCCGAGCCAGGCGCCACATCAGCTCCCTGATTCGCATGATGAGCTGCAGTTTGCCTAAGACCAGGTCGCAGGCTGATCTGTCGTAGCGGGGATTGGCGGCGATGGCGGAGAACGTGGCAACCGCCAGCTGCAGCAGGGTGTCCTCGATTGACAGGTTGATGTCGTCCAACGGGAAGGCCGGCACGTCTGGCGCCAAAGGAGTGGCGTTTAGCAAGCCGCTGAGGAAGTCGTTGTCGTTGCAGTTGGCGATGATCGTATCAAGCCAGCTGTGGAGGTCTTCTTGGGTCATGCTCCGCATGTGGGTCTCCAGCACTTGCTTTCTGGCGCGCTTGGCAGCCGCATGCTCCTTCTGCTGTTCGCGAGTCAGGCAGCGCTTGGGAGCAAACGGCCCTGTGGCCTTGTCAAAGTCCTGAAGGTCCATGTCGATGTCCATGGTGCTGACCAAGATTTTGTTGTCTCAAGTTTGGCGCCGGATGAAAGTTAGGCGGGCGTCTTAGTTGAAGAAAAAGGCGCGCAGATCGCACGGGCCCTGGGGCGGACAGGTCAGGATCGTAGAGGGTCTGGGGCGGACTGGCCGGGGCGGACCGAACACAACTGTAACGCTTCAGCGCGTCGCAACGAGCATGTCGTCCAAACCACCGCATGCTTTGCGGTTGCACGATCTGGTCATCCGCCAACGGCGCAAGCTGACACAACGCTGGAGAAACCCATTGAAACGAGCCGTGACAAATATCTCACTTGCATTACGAGAGAAGGGCTCGATCGGCCGCAAGAACTCCATCGATCCTTTAGGAGAACTCGCCCGAATTCTTAGGCGCGGTGCGCGGCGCCGGATCAGCCGAGATCAGGAAGATCAACGCGGTGTGACGCGGTTGCGCACGC
>Ga0247770_1000927_pt1 | contig 26226 bp, 25 predicted proteins | sample UWRJL136409B6_FD_179943 | JGI IMG/M metagenome (GOLD analysis project Ga0247770, IMG submission 179943) | Plant litter microbial communities from Arlington Agricultural Research Station in Wisconsin, United States - UWRJ-L136-409B-6 | ecosystem: Environmental > Terrestrial > Plant litter >... | reverse complement strand
AGCTCTTTTGTGTCTTTTCGTCACTAACAAGCCATAAAAATTAGCATCGGCCCCGACCACCTCCTCACTTTCCCACCCGAACCCACCGGAAGCACATGCACCCCCCTAACCGGCACCTTAAGCCTCGACTCAACCTCGTACGTCGTGACCAGCAGCGACCAAACCACCCGCACCATCTCCTCCTCCACCACCGCCACCAGCGTCACCTGGACCGCCTGCGGCGCCACCAACACCGGAACCAGCACCGCAGCCACCTCGACCGCCTCCTGCGCGCTCATCCCCACCAGCGCCAACCAACCTCGAGCTCGCTCCGCCTTACCCACCGGCATATTCTTTGGAATGTTTTCCGGTTCCAGTTCCCGTCCCAGTTCCCGTCACAACAACGAACCCCTCGAATCCCGCCAAATCACCTCCCCTCCCGACCTCTCCGCCCTCAACTTCGACTGCGAGGGTCCCTCGGACAAGAAGTATATCATCTACATCAAGTCCTCCCAATGGAACAACGAAACGGCCGTGGCCGAGGTCGAAGACCTCCTCGAGCGACGCAAGACCCAAAACTCACGGGGTTACGAGAAAGTCGAGGGTCCCTCGCACGTATGGGCCTACATCGCACACAACATGCACGTCGACGTGGCCAAGGTCTTTGGCACTTTGCTCGCCGTGGAGGGGATCCCCGGCGAGGACTTCGAAATCAAGATGAACAAGCGTCGGGCTGTGCCTGAGCCTGAGCCTGAGCCTGAGCCTGACCACACAAGATATGAGTGGGAAGATGGAGGAGGCAAAGTCGTCAACGCCAGCGTACAACAAAAACAACAACAACCAGAACCAGCCTACGTCCCCAGTCTTCCGCTGGGTCGCAGGGCGGTGCAGACGGTCCCTCTCGGCCAGGCGTGGCATCTATCGCAGATGTCGGTACCCGAGAACGTTCAATGGCTGGGCAACGGAGCCTATGTCAGGCCGGCGTGGGTGGCCGGCCCCAACCAGCAGATGGTGGCGGGGGAGGAGTACGTTGGGTACTGGGACGATTCGTACGGCCAGGGACAGTGGGTCTACATCTGGGAGGACGATGTCTACACAGGGCATAGAGTAGGTCCTGCATCCTTTTGCCTTTCCCTTCTCCCATTGTTTTTGCCAGCTCTGACAGGCTGCATCTTTCTAGGAGTTCCAGAGAAATCAGCCTGATGGATGGGTTGGGACTGCAAACGCGATCCCGCCGTCCTGGACCGGCGTTATAGACAACGGCCACGGCACCAAGGTAGTGGCGTCAGCGGTGGGCGGCTGGCTTGGCGTTGCGAAGAACGCGAAGTGGGTGCTTGTCAGGGACGTTGCTCACGGTAAAACCCCCCCCCCTTCCCCCTCTGTTTTTGATAGGTCCTAACATTACAGCCTCCGAATGCGTCGCGTTGTTGGCCCATGTCCAGACCGACGTCAGAAGTAGGGATGCTGTCGACAAGGCGGTGCTCAACATGTCGTTCACTTTCGACGACTGGCGGTGGAACCAAGTACCGAACCGGGAGCAGTTTCTCGATCGTCTTGCGGCTATGTTTAACGAGCTGAGTAACCAGCAGGGGATGGTACTGGTGGCGGCGGCGGACGCGGGAGCTGCGGGGCGGATTGGGCACGAAGCCGAGGTTGACCAGTTGTTGGAGTACCCGGCGCACCACGCCGTCACAGAGCGTCCCGAGCGCCAGGTGCCGGCCATGATTATTGTCGGCGCATCTTCCCGCGATGGGCGTCGGGAACCCCAGCAGCCGTGGAACCCTGCTATCACCGTCTTTGCCCCGGGCAAATGGGTCAGCGCGGCCATTCCGCCTACGCCCTTGTCCTATTCCGTCGGCAGCGGGTCATCCTATTCCGCCGCCTTTGTGTCAGGCCTCGCCGCCTACCTGCGCGCGCTGCCCGCCACCTGGGCCGGCGGGCCCAACCAGAACGCGCTTGCCAGACCGCAGGACGTCAAGAATCTGATCATTCGCCTCAGCCGTTATCTCAACCCGCCCCCATTTGACCCAGTCCTGTCGTCGCACTACGCGGCCCTCGGCATCCCAATCCCGGAGCTCGTCCCCATCGCGTGGAGCGGCGAGAATGGTGGCACCAACTGCATGATGAACCCCGGCCGCGTCAACCCTCCGCAGCAGGCCCCACCTCCAGTCGCACTCCCTGTGCCTCCTCCTCCTCCTGTCGGAAAGCGAAAGGTGCGCCGAGGCGACAGGAGCCTCAAGAGCAGGAGCCTCGAGAGCCTCAAACGCCAAATCCAGATGGAAGAGGGCCTCGCCTGCCCACTTCTGCCGGCGTCGCCCGGCGACCTGCCCAAGACGCGCACCTATGACCTCCTCCCAGCCAACGCTCCCGACCCGACTTGGTTGAGCACCGCCATAACTCCGACGTCTACTGCAACATCGACGTCATCGTCGTCGTCGTCGTCGTCGTCGTCGTCCTCATCCTCCTCCTCGAGCTTGAACTGCATCTTCACCACCACAACCACCAACTCGGCCGGCTCCGTCTCCACCTTCTGCACCACGCCGCCCTCCTCTCTCTTCCCGACCATACCCCTTACCACCCCAGGTCCGACATCCTTCACCACACCCTCCGGCAGCAGCTGCGCCGTCACCACCACCACCGGCACTTGCAACCTCGGCGTGCCCCCCGGCGTCACCGCCTGCGTGCAGGGCGTCTCGTGCGTCTCGTGGGTGGCGACCTCGACCTCGACATCCACCACCACCCCCCCGCCCCCCACCTGGACCCCACCCAGCCCAACCGGCGGCTTCTGGCTCTCCGAGATTCTCTGGACCGACGATCCCACCAAGCCCCCCGAGGAGTCCAGAGTGCGCTACCGCTCCGTCCTCGCCCTCCCCGACGACCACACATCGTGCGACCTACACAAGGGCGGCCGCAGCAATATCTTCAGCTACGTCGTCGGTAGCGACCCTGCAAATCTTGCTTGGGGACTTGACAACGCGCCCCCCAACATCGACGAGCCGTTGTCCCCCGTGCGCCACGGCATCTTCACCCTCTCCAAGGCACTCAGAAGAGACGGGCCGGCTGCCTACCCACTTTGCAACGCCGGGACCGACAAGTTTGGGATCGGATTCGACACGGTCAGGCGCGACGGGACGACGTGGAACGATTGGCTAGCGTTCGAGACCTATCTCAGCGACGGCACCGGCGGGGAGCCCCTCAGGGGGTATTGCAAGTTCGACCCCGGCGACTACTGCGGACCATGGGGACCTGGATACCGCTATCGGAGGCTGTGGCATTGCATGGTCGAGAACGACTCTGCCTGGTGCAATAGCTGGGAGGGGTGAGCATGTATCGAGACACCTTCGCTTCGTTTCCTTTCTTCCCTCCCCTTTCGGATCTTCCTTTTTGTGTTGTTGAGTTTTGGCTTCGAGGACCAATCTGGTATCTTTTGCATATGTGATGTAATCGCGGGCTGAAAAGTGCTAGAGCTGACTGCAACAACCTCCTTTCAGAACAATTCTATTTTGTTTGCCAGAAGAGACGAGGGCCTTCCATGGGGTGTCAACGAATGAGTGCATGGTAAAACAAACAACGGCGTAGTCAGAACTAACTGACTGTCCTCAAAAAACCTCGCTCAGATCTCTTGATTTCCCAACCCGCCAGCTTACGTCCGCCGGTCCACTATCGGCGTCTGACCGCTCCTTCCACTTCCACCTGAAAATACTTTGCTTGCCGTTCTCAAGCACGTCCTTTATCCAACCGCCAACAAGCGGAAACATTTTGAACGCGTGTCCCGAGTCCCCAGTCGCAACAATCAAGCCCTCTGTTCCAGGAACAAAGTCGATGATGTATTCCGAATCAACCGTGTCTGCGCACCAACAGATCTTATAGCCGACAAGCGGCCGGTCTGCTAAGCTCGGAAGATGCACCCTCAAGAGTTTCCTCACAGCTTCCTCCTCGCCCGCTGGAAGGAAACCATTTTGCTCCGTTGGCAAAGAAACGCCGTCGACATAATTCGTGAAGCCCGCGCCGCTTGGCGATACCTTCAACAGCCCTGTCCGATCCGGCTCCATGAAGAACCCCAAATCCCTCGAGTACGTCACTGGAATTCCCTTCAGCTTCTCCGCCTCCTCCTCGGTCAGTTGCACATGCGCAATTGTCCACGACCTCGCCACTAGCTGCTTCCCAAGCACCGGTAGCAGCTTCGCGACGGATGCACCCAACGTGACAACCGTCACCTCAGCTACATACCTCTTCCCAGCCTCCGTCACGGCGCCAACACACCTCCCTCCCTCATACTCAAGCGAAGCAACCGCCTCTCCCAATCTCACATCCACACCCATCCCCTTCACCTCCTCATACATCCCCCTCAACGCATCCGCCGCCCTCGCGTACCTAGCCAAAGCATTAAAATACCCTTCCTACCTTTCTATCTCTCTATCTAATCTAGGCGCAACACGCCTCACATCCTCACGGGAGGAGATCTGAGTAATCTTTCCCACAAAAGCGGGATGCGTCTCAATCGACGACAGGGCCTTGGCAAATGAGACCCTACTCTTGTCCGGCGCAGCGGCCGAGTTCCCAAGGAGGTATCCTACCTGCCGGAAATGAGGCGCGAAGAGGGGGTCGGAAGACCAGGCCTCGATGGTCGCGAGGGCGAGGTCGGTGTAGAAGGGGTCTTCGTACTCGGCGCGGACGATCTTGTTGAGGTCGTTGGCTGCTGAGAGGGGGGAGGGGATTGTGAGGCCTTTTTCGAGGAGGGTGATGGAGATGTAGCCTGCTTTGGCGAGGTGGTGGGCTGTAGAGAGACCGAAGGTGCCGGCGCCGAGGATGAGGATTGGGGTGTTTTGGGTGGGCATTCTGCTTTGAGCAACAATTTACAAATTGTTAATATTGATGGTATTTCTATGATACCTGTGTGAGATGGGGATATTCACTGGCGCCCTTTTGAGATGATGGGATGTCTGGAGAGTAGGCGGCGGAAACATGATTAACGAGCCAACGTGAGATGCGGGGTGATATGCACGAGGGACGCCCTGACGTATGATGGGGCATGTTGGATTGAAAATCGTCATAACAATCAATCAAAACGACTTATTCGACGCCTCTCAAGATATTTACAAACATTATGATGATTGTTGACAACCTTTTAAAAGGGGCAACTTTGAACGACACAGGCCAGAGAGGGATGCACATTGCCCCTAAGTCATACGCCATCAGAACTGTTCACGCAACTGCTAACCCTGAAATTTCGAGCCATTCAGATACCCCTGGTATTCAGATTCACATTGGTCTCGGGGAGTGTGACTCTCTGGGGGAATTCTGCTCCGCGGTGGAGCCTCTGCCCCTGGTGCATGGATGGAGCCGGATACGGAGCAGAACTTTCATCAATCACCAAGCCTGATTAGCTCAGCTGGTTAGAGCGTCGTACTAATACAGATCTTCTGTATCAAGTCATGCGAAGGTCAACAGTTCAATCCTGTTATTGGGCAATTCTTCCTTTTTTGCTTTTCCTGATAGGTAGCGTGAATGAGTGAGTTTCTTTTGCCATCTGACAGCTTAGATCTACTATCAATTTTTACCCATTGGATTCTGATGCGGCATCTATATTTCGTCCTGCTGACGCGGCCGATCATTCGAACCACATTCGCTGACACTTTTCTGGATCCCACGCTTCCCCTTCCATGATGTCAGAATCTAGCACTCATGGCCAATTGTGGTGATTGTTGTTTATTGTTGTTTTTCTGTGGAAGAGAATCTCTGGCCTACAGGGTCCCCTATTGCCAAGCCGGCTACTTCCGCGAATGGCTCCAATTGCTTATATAAGCTGACACATGACTCCATGAACATAACTCTCCCCTACCATCTCCCATTTGCAGCCCTTCTCCCTGACAACAAAAGGCACATCCGACCCCTTAATAAGAGATACAAAGTCTCCAACACGGGTCGCTGCCGGTGCAAGCCCGATGTATCCCTCGGAAGTCCTCACGAGGCGCCGGTTCATGACAAACGCAAAGTTCGGGTTCGCCGTAAAGTCTCCTATTCTGCCCATAAGTCCAGAGATATCCCTCTTGACCAAAAGCGCCCTGAATAGAAGCACCGAGATATTGTGTGGAGTCAAGAGCATGATCCACGGCCAGGCGGGAAGGCCAAGACTCTGCAGCACTTTGGCACCATCTTTCGAGATCATGTCGAATCTACGGAACTCCTTCGCTTGTGCCTCTTGGTTTTCCGGGCTGACGTGGCCACCGAGGAGGGTCTTCCAATAGGCATTGAGCATCGGCTCAACGCTACGTCTGTAGCTTCCCCTTGACCGAGCTTTGGTGACTTTCTCCCACTCGAGACACAGCTGCAGGAACTCCACCATGCCTTCCATGCGTGCCTTGTATGTTTGGTACTGGGTGAATGTCCACGTTGACGGCGGGCTCTTCTCCATCACTCTGCTTGTTTTCTCGATGCGATCGAAAGCGAATCCTTCAGCGCCGAGCAACGGGCTCTCCTGGTCAACTAAGACTTTGACAGAGGTGTGTTGACTTCGGGATGCGTCGAATGACAGCTGATCCATGACGAGACACCGAGGCCGTCGGTCAGCTTCCCAGTCAGGGATCCAAGATGGCCATCCGACTCTCTCCTTGGGGTTTCCGACAGGACCGCTTAACAGCTTGAGATTGCCAGATTTTGTTAATGATCGCAACGGCTACTTGCCGAGAAAGCTGCTCGAATTTGCAGCCTGTGTGGTCAGGATGGGCCAGATCAAGCTCCTCCAGCTCGGCCAGCTTGACAAGGCCCAAGAAGGCATAGACCCTGTCCATAGGATCAGTAGCCTTGCAGCTGCTGTTGCGGAGAAGGATATCCTGGAGACTTGTTTTCTGCTCTGCAATTTCCCGTCGAAGCCTTTCAATGACAACAATGTGGCTTGGAAGCGGCAACCCTCCCAACGGGCGAATCGGGATTGAGGGTACGCAGCGCAACGCCACCACGAGCTCGTTCCAGGGGATGGAGTAGTGGCCGCACACAACCGTGACTTGGCTCGGCAGCGTAGCCTCTTGGACAACCCAGGCGCGAGAAAACCATTCTCTCTTGACGAGTGCCTGTAGTTCCTTCCAACACAGACACATGGACCACTTGACTTGGGCGTCGTCGAGTTCAATCAGTGTTCTGAAGCTGGGCTTTCTGTAAACCTCAATGCTGGAACCATCGTCTCGAACATCAACAGCCTGACTGTTGCTGTCCTGTTGCATCCTCGCCGTCTGGTGATAGGCTACCTTGCAAAGCCAGAACGCCATCATAAAAGCCCGTTCGGTATAGTCTGTGGATCCTCACAGCCAAACAATGCCCCTAGAGCACTTCTGATAGGCGTCGCCCATGAACCGGACCTGACTTTCTCTCTCCAGAATATCGCCTTGGTTGATGCAGATGGCGTCAGCCCAGACGATCCTCGTTTGACCTCTAGTCTCATGCATCAACAAAGGCGGGTCTTGAATCTCAACACCATCCCCACTCTTGTTCTTCTCAACAGAAACACCCTGCATCCCCAGCCGTGAGCCGGTGTCTCTACTAGGTTGGTATCGCAGATATTTCAGAGCGGCGTGGAGGTTCTCGAGAACGGGCATGCGGAACCCCTCTAGCGTGATGGTTTCTGTCGAAGTTGGTAATCCCCATGTGTACGACAAGGCCTCGTACTGCGGGGGTGGGATGGAGTCGAGAGAGGCAACTAGGATGGAGCACTGTATCGGATCTTCGGGCCTTCCGGGATGGAGTCCAAGGAGACGTATTTCTCTCGGCCTGAGTGGGCGGCGGGGGTCTTTAGGGGCGCTCATCAACTTGACGTAAACGTGAATTGCGAGTTGAGAGATTTGGGCGACGTAGGGGCTTTGGAGCTTGGGATATTTAGTGGATTGTCAGTTGAATTCGAAGCGTCGAAAACTAGGAAGCCTAGGAGATGGTAAACTTGGGAGACGGGAAACCTGGGAGAAAGAAATTATGAAATCAAGGGGAGGGGACAAACAGGATGCCAAGCATTGGGCCTGTGGCCTCGAAACTTGATTGCTTGCGCATTTCCACAGCCTGAGACATTTGGAAGCGTCGAAATATGCATGATAGGGCAGTATTGGCTGCTTATATGCATTCACCCCAATGTATTGATAACCACCTCCTCTGTTGGAGGCCACAGGGTACTCGTCTTGCGAGCCCACAGTCACAGTATTTCTGTATCCCGTTTAGCTTCAAATCGTCGTGGCCACAACTGACGAGTCAATCGACTCATCCTCTGAATATTCTTGACCCTTAGATTCAAGACCAAGGGGATCACCTTCATCGAGACCTCCGGCGAGTGCACTGTCAAGTTGGTAGTTCGAATTTGCGCTCCTGATGATGTGGTGATAATCAGGCCAAGATGCACACCCCACATGGTGTTCTGGGGGATCGGGGAATGGAATTCTGTGCACCTTGCACAGGCTTCGACCCCGCACGTTTTGTACGCCGGGACCTCACCGACCTCGCCCTCACACCGGACCCATTCAACCCAAAGTGATCCCGCCGCACCGAAGTTCTATTTGATGGTGGCTGCATTTTCGCTTTCTTTGCCAAGAAGCTTTCAGTCGCAACGCCCAAGGGTTCGCTCAACACCAAAGTTCCAAAACGGCCGAGGAGGACGAGAAACTGCAGTTTTTCAGATCCGACACCACGCCCACTCTGTCTCCCGCTTGGAAAAGGCCATGACTCAAATTCATAGTCTCAAGGCAATGCCCGATTGTTTTCTCGGCGGCATCAATGACTCTCAATTCATATCCCCTCACTCTTCGAGGAGTGCTGGGGGAATTTCGAGAAAGGCGTGGTAAATACATCAAGGATCTTTTGTAAATAGGTACATGTACCCAAGTTCGGATGGAAACCTGAGTGAGGGCATCGCCACCATCCTAGGTATTCACCAGGGGCAACAACTGATCAATATCTAGGTAGAGAGTGTAAGGTTTACACAGGCCATTCCATCGGCACCTGCGCCCAGCCCTGATCCAATATCCAAATTTAACCAAACTCACCCATCCTTCACACTTGACCCCGAACTGACATGTATCTTATCTTAAGCAACTCCGGATGAAAAATGGGTAGATGATGGCCCATCATATTTACTCGCAGCGCTTATCTATTGGTAGAGACTGGTCCTATTGTCCTCGAGTGGGATCGTTCACTTCTCTGCCTCGTTTTGCAAGAGGCTTGCATCTTTCTTCCTTTCGTCTCGAAAACTCTCGTGTCTTTTCTCCCTCCTACAATCAACAACTTTTGGTACGACCTTCGCTTTCTCTCCCGCTTGCGATTGAGGTGGCAGGCCTCAGTCTATCGGCGACTTGACTTCTTATCTCACACCTCCGACGAGTCGCTCGCGACCAAATGCAAGCACAATTCTCATCGGGAATCAAACAACCGGCGATGAATCCAAGCCACTTGCGTGGCCTGGTCCAGTCTTATCCCAACTCCAAGTTGCTCATCGTGCGAAGCAACCATAGTTTCAATCGGCGATCGAAAACAAGCGACCAATTCAACACACTTGCGCGCCCTAGTCTTCTCCTGTTTGCCAGTTGCTTGCCGCCCGAAACAACAACAATTCTCGTCGCCGATCGAAAAACAGCCCTCGATTCAACACACCGCCTTCCGTGGTCAAGTTTCAGTTCCGCCCCGACAGCAACACAGCTCGCCGGCCTAAATCCCCACCTCAACAAATGGCGCAAGCGGGGATCGTCGTCCAACCGGCCAGATTTGCAATCATAGGCCACTCCATCAAGCCATGCGTCGTTGCCAGGGTCAAGATCGAAGGTCTCCACATTGACAGCAAGCCTTTGATTCTGGCCACCGTCACGCTGTACCAGGCCGACGGATCTGGATGGGTCAATTCGACCAGGGAGGAGGGAGATAGATTGTGCTCTCCCCTTTCATACTATATTAACCATCATGGTTTTGACTCGCGTTGCCGTAGGTGTTAAGATAGGGGGAAAGGATGTGAACAAATATTGTTAACAAATGCCAACGTCAGTCTCCAATGCATTAGGGCCGGAGAAGAGACTAAAGAAGAAGTGGGATAACCAAACAGTTACCAAGAAAGGGGACGCGTTGTCTATACTTTGTTCTCAATAACCTGTTCTCCGCAGGACGGGAAGGGGTGTTCTGGGCGTCAATATGAATGTTGATGGCCTCTGGATGTTCGAGGTGCGAAGCAAAGATTTTGAAGTTGTAATGAAAGACACAATCATCCCAGATCTCACTAAGTCAAGGGCCCAAGAGAATGACATCAATTGAAAATAGGTGCAGTCAGTACAACGCTAACTAGTCTAACAGTTATATCCGATCAAGTAGTCGTCAACTCCTTGAGGAGGAGAAAGTCGTTTCGTATGGGCTCGCGACAAGAGCACAATGGTGAGAAGCCCAAGGCCTTGAGTAGGTGAGCTAAGCAATCGCATCTCAGTACCCAGGGCTCTGCAGCTATGTGGCTAGCTATGATGTGTCGATATTTGTGCCCGTCTCCTAATCGGAGGGACTGTAAAAAAAAGAAACGACCACGGGACGGGATTCCTCTGTGGTACAAAAAGTGATGACGTCGAGGCTGTCTTTGCGCGGAATGGATAGAGAAACCGGTGGCTTGCGGGGCTGAGAAGCAATGTAGGAGTGTTCCGACGGTTTCGCGATCTTGCATATAAGGGTTTCATTCTCACTGGCAAAAACAGGAAGCAATGCAGGAAAATGGAAGATAATGAGAAATTTAGACATTCGCCATGCTCCTCAAACCCTAGTTGTGGCGTGGAGCTTGTCTTAATGCCCATGGAGATTTGAAAAAGCTGGGAGAATGCCTTAGTAATTGCGCTGTGCTCATATCATTTCTTGCAGTCCACCTGGATGTCAACGTCGCAGCTTGCCCCTTTTCAGTGTTTACTCCCATAGTGCGATTAGTTAGCGCATTGACAAGTGGTCTGTGCCCTGAGGTAGCCCGCCCGTGCGTTGATGACTCGAATCGCCGAATTGACCTCTGTCATAACCCCACCATCACGCCGCGCCTCGAACCCCGAACTCAACAAAGCTTCAGCTTCCCAGATAAACAACCGAAAACCGCAATACTTGCGAAATACTTGCGACAGCACGCTACATTCTGCAGCCTCCATCCTCGAATAGCACCGTCGATTTGCCACAATGAAGATCGACCAGTACATGAATCTCTGCCTCGAGCAGGCCGCGCAGTCGCCGCTGCATCATCGCCACGGCAGCATCGTTGTCAAGGGCGGCAAGGTTGTCGGGCAGGGCTTCAACGACTACCGCTCCGGCTACGATGGCGGCGCGCTCAAGACCGGCCGCCTCCCTGCCGGCTCGTTCCCGCTCGAGAACGCCGTCGCGTCCAAGCGAAAGCCCGAGTCGAAGCTGCCCGACCCACCGAGCGGCGCAAGCACCTTCGTACCCTTCGAGCGCGGCTCGGGCGGCGGCCACCACGCGAATACCTGCTTCAGCATGCACTCGGAGATGATGGCCATCAACTCAGCCCTCGCATCGTCAAGCACCCTAGCCGCCAGCACCGCGTCCTACATCAAACCGTACTTCAAACTATCGGGTCGTCACGCCAAACCCAGCCTACTACGAGAGAACGACGCTGTCAAATCCTACGTCGAGCGCGTCTGCCTCGAAGCCATGGGACCAGAGTTCAAACAACGTGCCGGCGCGCCTCAGGGCCAAGAGTGGCGTTTTGAAGCCGGTGCATCTCGATGCGACGCGCCAGCGGAATACGAATCCCACTCAGAATCAGAATCAGAACGAGGACAAGAATCAGGGTCCGAAGAAGAACAAGAATAAGCACGATGCGCGAGACAACAACCAGGCAAGATCTGCCAATCGGAGTACACCCCCACCAAGGGACAGTCGCTCGCGGTCTCGCAGCAGAACAGACAGAAGCACAGCAGCACTTACCATAATGTTGGAAAGGTATGTCGCGGCGCCGCTGGTGGAGTCTCTGCACTAACATGGCCGCAGAAGCAGAACGTTGTCCCTGCACGGAATCACATCCTCCTGCCAAAGGGCCGCGCCAGGCAGAACTCGCGAGCGATCCGCGAGAGAATGAAGCACCCAAAGCTCGTCGGCGCCGATGTTTACGTCGCCCGCCTGGCCAATAGTACCTCGTCCCCAGTGAAGCAGCCGGAGAGTTCTGCAGCGCTTTCGCGTTTTGTCTCTGATGACGTCCCCCTCTCTGAGGCGTCTGCATCGACAGGCTCGCTGCACGACGAGTTGACATGCAAGCCTTCGATGCCCATCCCTTTGCCATTGGCGCGGTTTTTGCCCACTCGAACGGCTATCGACTCTCGCCCATGCTACCGGTGCGTCTGCTACATGCATAGTGTCGGAATCAAGCGCGTGTTTTGGACCAACGGTGAGGGTAGATGGGAGGTAGCCAAGGTCCGCGATCTGGTAGACATGCTGGAGGGGTCTGCATCCGGCAGCGGGAGTGACGCGGTTTCGGGGCTTGGAGTTTTCGTCACCAAGCATGAGGTCCTCATGTTGCGGAGACTGTTGGGGAGTTGACTGGTTTCTAGGCTTGACCCTGTTTCCCGCGGGACATGCCGTGACACGACGTGATATCATGTCTCATCTTCACCGCTGCCTCCTGTCTTCGTCGGAGAGTTTAGCCACGTCAAACGATCAGCGCGCAAATATAGCACCGTGCCAACCAGAAGAAAGCGTGGACAAGATGGATAAGACCCTTGGCAGTGATCGAAGGGCCCACCCTGTTCTGGGCATCGTCTGGGCATGCATTAGCGCCCAGGTTTGGATTTTCCCCGTAACGCCACTTGCGCCTGTCAAACTTGACGACAAAGTGGGCACGCGACAGCTCCTCTGTCTGTGTGCTGCTTCGGCTGGATAGCATCGGGAGGTGCCATTGCCAAGTGTCGCGTGCCGTGCGAAGTGCCCGCCCCGAGGCCCTCTCGCATTTCCTCATCGGGAACAGCCAAGTGCTTGGGAAGGAGAGTCCCGGGTTCATGACGCGAACAGCACTCAAGGATTCCCAGTCTTCCCAGATTGGCACGAATGTAAAAGCTCTGCGGTAGCATCCTGGGAGGCGACAGCCGCCCTGATGAGTTCATGATTGAGCGACCGATTGACGAGGCAAAAACTGCTCAAAGTGCCGAATCTACCTCCGCTCTCGCAGTAAGCTAGACCCCGAGTGTCCAACTGAGGTCAGACTTGCAGACGTCCTCGGTCCCCAACCGCAATGGCACAGCTCGGCTCACCTACGCCCAGAATACCAAGCATACCAAGCCCCTCTAGGCCTCGCAACGGCCCCTCCCCCTGGGTCCAGAGGGCATGCCCACACACGCGGCTCTGCCTATGGCATTGCTAGAATCCAACACATGTCTTGCCGCCCCTTCTTGATTCGTAGTTCCTGCGTCGTTTCGTGGTTGTAGGCCAAGATATACTAGCAACAAAAGTTGCTTAGCCAAGATGTGCACTCAGCGACATGATGGATTGACACCAAAGCCATCATTTTGGACAGAGAAATTATATTTAACATGAGATTTCCGTTGCGCTTTTGGGTTGAGAAAGCTTGCCATCGTAGCAGTTGAAGGACGCACTCTTGTCTCTTCCCCGTATCATCACATCCCGGACACAGGACTGATCGCTTGTGCTTGAGCCCAGTCGTCAGCAAACTCAATCGTCAAGATGGTGTTCCTTCACCAGTACGACTACCTCTTTGCCATTGGCACCATCTTTGCCTTTGGCGATGCTTGGGGTATCGGTACGTCGCCCAGACTCCCCTCTGCAGATCTGAGAATATACTGACGTAAATAGGCGCCAACGATGTCGCCAATTCCTGGGCAACGTCTGTGTCGGCACGGTCCGTGACCTACGTGCAGGCCATGTGCATGGCCACTGTCATGGAACTTGCCGGTACCATTGGTGTCGGCGCCCGCGTGGCTGACACTATTCGCACCAAGATCGTCAAGGTCGACGAGTTCGCTGAAAGCCCCGGCGTGCTCATGCTTGGCATGGTCTGCACTGTCATCGCATCTTCTACCTGGCTTATCTTCGCTACTAAAATTGGTTTCCCCGTTTCAACAACCCATACTGTCCTCGGCGGCGTGCTCGGCATGGGCATCGCGTCTGTTGGCGTCAATGGCATCTCGTGGATTGGCACTGGCACCGGCACCGAGCTGATCAACAGCGGTGTGGTGTCTGTCTTCCTTGCGTGGATCATTGCGCCGTGTCTGGCAGGTATGTTTGCGGCGATTCTGTTCACAACAACGAAGTACCTGGTCATGTTGCGCAAGGATCCCGTCAAGTGGGCGTTCTTCTTGATTCCTTTCTACTTTGGCATGACGGCGTCGCTTCTTACTACTCTGCTTCTCACCAAGGGGGGCACCATCAAGTCCAACCTCAGCGAGGAGGGCACCGCGGGTGTCATTGTTGGTGTTGGTGTAGCCGTTGCCGTCGGCATTGCCGTCTTCTGGCTACCATGGCTCTGGCGTGTTGTCGTCAAGGGAGACTGGCAACTCAACTACTTCCACGTCTTCCAGGGGCCTCTGCTGCTCCGCCGCGGCGAGGTCCCGCCTGCCCCTGCATCCCACGTTGGCATCATCGACTACTACGCCGGACATCTCACCAAGGAGGAACTCGACATCAAGCGCGCGGCAGAGGGATCTACCACCGCCACCGCCGACCCGGAAATCACCGCCGTGGTTGAGAAGAAGGCTGACGGTACCGAGGAGCCCGCCAAGCCCGCGCCGGTCGTCGTCCGCGAAAACCCTCCGCGCAAGTCTCTCATTGGCCCCAAGCCTGCCGGAAGCAACTTCTCTGGAAAGGTCATCTTCTGGTGGATCAAGTTCCTCCTCTTCCGCGGCGTCGACCTCGACATCGTCGCGCTGCAGAAGGGCAAGAACGACTTCCTTGCGGGCGATCTCGAGCTTGCCCATGCGGGTGCGGCGCACTACGACAACAATGTCGAGCACATGTACTCGTATCTGCAGGTCATGACTGCGGCTACCGCGTCATTTACCCACGGAGCTAACGATGCTGCTAAGTATGTGCCTTTTTCCCCTCTAGTCACATCTTGAGTTGACTTGAGATGCTAACACCACACAGCGCTGTCGGACCATACGCTACCATCTACCAAATCTGGAGCTCCGGCGCCGTCCCCGGCGCCGGGTCCGACATCCCCCTTTGGATTCTCGGCTTCCTTGGTGGCGCTATCGTCGTCGGCCTGTGGACCTACGGGTACAAGATTATGACCAACCTGGGCAACAGAATCACTCTCATCTCTCCCTCCCGCGGCTTCTCGATGGAGTTGGGGTCCGCAATCACGATCATCATGGCCACGCGCTTTGGTACGTCCCTTACCCCCCCTACCTTATCCTCACAGTATCAAGGGTTTGCTAACTCAGTGTGATTTAGGCCTCCCAATCTCAACAACACAGTGTATCACAGGCGGCACCGTCGGCGTTGGTCTGTGCAACGGTGACTGGCGGACTATCAACTGGCGCATGGTGGCGTGGATCTACTTTGGCTGGTTTGTCACAGTGCCGGTTGCGGGGCTTTTGTCAGGGCTGTTGATGGCGATAATACTTAATGCGCCGAGGTGGGGGCAGATTTGAGTCTCGGGTTTATTAGTTCTGTCTGGATTGGGGGTGTGAGCGTTGCGTAGGCTTGGGTTTGGCGTGATTGGGTTTGATGGGGTTTGATAGATGGCGTTTTGGGTTGGAAAATTGGTGGCGGTACTCTGGATTCTGGATAGAAGCTGAGTTGCTGGTGGGTGGCTGGTAGTGTGATCGGCTTGCTTTTGCAGCCTGGTATGTGGACGGGTCTTTGTGCCCCTTGCGGATTGATGGGGTTGGCGAGAGACAATTGGCTTACTGCTATTGAGAAGCTCTCACCAAGGTTCTACGAGGTTACGGGAATTGGGGGGTGGCTAGATATATGGATCACACTTCTCACTGCAATTTTAGTCCCCAAAGAGGGGTTGTTCGGACAAAGTTGCCTCAGGCTCAGCTCAGCCCCAACACCTCATCACAGTTGCGAGGACTCCCTCCCAACGAAAATAAAGGCACTCCAAAAGAATTGCCAACTTCAGGCTAGACTTCAGCAACAACAGGAAAGTAAAATATTTCCGAATAAATTCGAGTCGCTCTTTCAGTTCATGCAAATCCCCAGAGCACTTCAAATTGAGGACCTCACGCCGTACTGTAGCCTGCATCACTCTGTACTGTACCCCACTGCAAACCCCATTCAGAACCCTAACCCCCAATGCACGGACGCAACCACGTAATTGATCCGAGTCATTCGCTCATGGCAAAAAGCCACCACATTGATAGATGCAAGGTCGCAGAGCGAAAATAACGCCGGAAACGCGATTTCCGCAATAAAACTCAATTGAATACGTACAGTTACTCTGACTTAGCCCCTGCGACCACGTGATTGGTAACAATTACCCCTTACTCTCGGAATCTCCGCGGTGCCGGTGCCCTGCGGGTGCTCTTTCGAGTGCCCACCACTCCACTAATACTCTTCGTGACTTCCACTGGTGTTGAAGCCGTTACCATGGCCGTTGACGAGGGCGTACTGGGGATAGCCATGGGATTGCTAGACACTAGCCCTGCGCCGGGAGTAAGGGAGACCGTCGTCTGGCTCCTATCAAGGTTAACGCCCTCCCAGCTTGAGTGGCGGCTGGCGCAGAGATTTTCCGGTGTGGGTCAATTACGTGGATGCGACCGTGCATTGGGGGTTAGGGTTATGTATGGGATTTACAGTGGGGTATAGTACAAAGTGATGCAGGTTACAGTACGGCGTGAGGTCCTCATTATATTTAGATGGACATTAGGCTTTTGGTTGTGAATCGTGTTTATCCCATTTTTGGAGCAATGTATTAAATGTATGCCGATCACTTATTTGTATGTGCCTTTTATTTTGTCGGGGGGGAGGAGGCCTCTGAACCTGGAGCACGTGCGACACCACACCCTTATGGCGCGACTGAAGTCAAGAGCTACCATTATAAGCCCAGGTTATAAAACAGAGAATTTTTGCCTTGCAGTTTGAACCAGCGATTTGCAACGAGGCTGGCAGGTCATTTTAGTCATTCTCCAGGCAATCATTTGCAGTAAGTGACTGCCGATGAGTGATGAACCGAACCTCAGCGTGGCAGCTCCCCACTACGTACATCGTCTGCACCTTGCCAGCACGCCTCGTTTAACCTGTGCAAAACATTTCTTATCTATTTTTCAGGCCCCTTCTTAGAAGCTTACCCTATGGACAAGGTGTATTTCAATGGTGAAAATCCCCAGATGTGCGGGTAGGTCAAACAGTGGTGTTTTTAATTGTTTCAAGGTGCACTCGGCTCTTGGTTTGAATATCTACAAGCTACGGGGTTTTGTGTTCAGGTACAGCTTCCTTAGACATGGGTACGACAGAAAATTTTTTCAGGAGGAAGTTGGGGAAGGGTGGACGAAATCTTGATAACGGATCTTACCTGAGTTCACCCCAACTTTTTTATCACTGCAATTTTTACTCTAAAAGAGGGAAGGCTGTCCGCCAGCTGCAGCGAACTATAACTAGCCAATTAAAACTTGGAATCCCCCTCTTGTTCATTTTACTTATAAGTTTGCCTCTGATGAAGCGGGATGGACTACCTACTTCATTTGCACATCGTGCTCAGCTCCTAGTACTAGTACAAAATCCAACGAGATGGCTCCCCATATCCTGGTCTGGATTAGGTCTAATTTTACAGGGCATCCCCTCAACTACACTAAGACCACCTTGATGGAAGACAAGGAATCAAGAGGCAAGGATATCCACTGTAGGGCCATTGCTTTATCAATAGTAAGGGCAGAGGGTGATAGAGGGGGTAATTTCAGGGCCTCAAGCTCGGCAAGTCTGAAAATATCAGGCACTCGTCATTTGCTGACGTCCAACCCCCCAGGCCCTTAATTGTCTCGCCATTTTGAGAGGAGGGCATCATACCTACCTAGGCGCATTTCACAGATTTTGAACTTGCCCCAGTCTGTCTAGCAGCGCATATTTAGCGCCAAAACAGCTCACATGTTTGCACCGAAGGCACAACCTCCGTTAAAATTTCACTGCAATTTTAGCTGCGAACGAAAGGATGAGGCATCTGCCCGAACCCCAACCCTGACAGTTGAATGCAATGCGGGGACTTCAAGAAGACCAATTTCTGTCCACTCTGTTGCTTACGGAAGTTGACCTCGAGGAGCAAAGTCTTCCATTCAGAATATGTCTGTTTCTTCTCAGCTCGGTTTTACTCACACGGCGCAGTTTTGATCGGAACCCTCAGGCTATCACGCCATGTAGCCCCTCTCCAAACTACTAGGTCAAGAGCATGTGCAGCATGGCCTACCAAAACGCTCCATCTTGATCCCCCCCCCTTTTAACCTCTTCTCTCAAATGGCAGCGCCCCCATCTCCTCCACCCACTGCATCCACCATCCGCCTCCTCTGCAACGCCGTAGCTTGCAATACCTGGCAGGCTCTCCATCAAATCATCGGGCGTGTGGCTCAGTTGGTAGAGCGTTCGCTTAGCATGCCTTCACCGCATGCGAAAGGTCCTGGGTTCGATTCCCAGCTCGTCCATTGAATATCCTTATCATCTCCTCAGAAGATGATAAGCATGACTTTTTGCTGATCGACAGGTTGCTTGGCCTTTGTTAACAAAGGCTGGACTGCATGGAGTGGAATTCTCTAGAATACCCACCCCTCACCCCCTTTTTGAATCGCAGCACAACCACTCCCTACCAAATGCATCCACTCACCTCCACTTCGCAACAATGTAGCCCACAATACCTGCCAAACTCTCCATCAAATCACAGGGGGTGTAGCTCAGTGGTAGAGCGTTCGCTTTGCATACTCTCATCAGTGTATGCGAAAGGCCCAGGGTTCGATCCCCTGCTCCTCCAAGATCATCTGATCCTTCATTTTTTGATAGTTTGCGGGATTGCTTTTTGCTTTTTGTCATGACTGTGCAGAGGTAAGGAAAACTTCTAGCTGTGTCTCCAGCTTTTGCCAATCCGCGTCTCCGGTGCCGATATCGTACATGAGCCCACGGGCAGAAGCCGCGTCTGCGCCTGTTGCCTCCTGGACGAGCTTGAGGCATATTTCCAACCTGTTCATCTCATTCAGCGCAGCGATCCAGATTGCCTCCCAGATGTGCGAGTTCCTTGTGAATTCCCAATCTTCGCTGTGCTGCATCGCCTCTCCCATAGACTGGTTGTAATGCATCCGGTAGCGGTGCAGTTCGTCAGGCGAGTTCTCCAAACATATTTTAGGCCAGCCGTGCATCAGCGGATCCCAATCGCGGGTGATCCAGCCTGGGTAGCGGGCGTATCCAACACATCGAGGCATTGTCTGGACGAGATCCCAGTCGATGATGCCAGTCAGGTTACCCTCCTCGTCGACCAAGATGTTCTGGGAGTCGAAATCCGGGACGGAGAGGACGAAGCCCTGAGACGACGACTTGAGGGACGGTAGATATCGCAATGCCGCTTTGGTGACTTTCGTTTTCGCAAGCTTCCATGGGCTGTTGGTGTTATCGCTTGCGACGACATGGTCGTGCAGGTACGCTGCTACTGTGTCGTACGGACCGGATGCGATGACGCGGTAGCTGCCGTCTTCGTTCTCCTTCCAGTCGTAACATGGGCCGATTGCTAGATCGCTGCTGTTGTTGTCTTTGTGAAGGGACCCGATTTGGAGGAAGGTGAATTGCGCGAGCTGGGGTAGGCATTCCGAAAGGGCGGTCAAGGTTCTTAGCCGCCGCTCCTCGAGAGGTGTTGGGAGGGTGGTGTCGAACCAGGCTGTTGCGAGAGTCTGACCGGGAAGGAAGCTCATGCAGATGTACGGGGCGTTGATGGTGTTGTTGCTAGTTGTGTCGAATGCGTAAACCTGTGGTACTGGAATTGTGGTCTTGGAAGCAATGAGACGCAGCGTGGTGACTTGAGATTCCATTGCCTGCGCAGCTGTCGCAGTCAACCCGAATCCCCAGCCTGTTGCTGGAATGCGGATGATGAGTTTGAAGCCATCGTCGAGTTGGATGATGTGCACGAGGTTGTATGAGCCGCTGATGCGGTGGATGAGACGGCCTGATGAAGAGGTGATGCCCAGAATGTCGGCCCTGATAGTCCTGGCGAGGTTGACGAGTGAAATTTCGGGGATGGATAAAAGCGGTCCGAAAGTTTCGGCGTCCAACTTATCGCTGCTCTGTGACGACATGGTGGATGGTAAGGTGCCTAGGTAAGATTCGATTGGGAGAGGGTCGAGCTGAAGCTTGCTTGGGCCGATGTTTGCAATTGAGAGGTGTTGCCGTGTTTTGTTCTAAGCGCCCGGCGCCTGACCCCTCAATCCTCTATTACTCAGCAGGTTCACGTTGGCGGTTACGGCTCCAGATAATCTGACTACTTGAACTTTTGTCATTGCTGTACCAGCGCTGGAAAACGGGGAGGAGATGAGCACCTGAACTGAAAATGCGACGGAATCTGTTTTTTGAACCGACGGAGAAAGCTGGAACTTCTGTTGATTAATTGCTTCCAAAACCGTCGTCCGGCTGAATTCCCCCAAAGGAGATCTCCCCTATCTTCCTCTTTTTCGAACGGACCAAAGCTCTTTGATCCTTCTTCACCACCGTCGAGCCCTCGGCGGAGTTGCTGCCTGAGAGATCGTACATTGGCTGAGCTGTGGTGTTCAGGATAATTGCCAGATTTCCATCCTGAGAGCTAGGTGCGTGGACACTGACTTTTGTAAACCCTACCATCGAGTTGGGGAGTGATAGTAAACGCTGCACTTCCTCTGTTCCAGCGACATGCCGAACCAAGTTGACTCCGTATCCGAAGAGACCAGCTCGGGAGGCAGCCGAGATTTGCTGGAAAGCCATTTCTCCACTCGCCGTTTGTGGGCAAGTTTCGATGGAACCCTCGGGCGTGTCTTTTGTGACCGGCCGGGTCAGTGGTGCCAGGAGCGAACATAGAAAGGAGCTTTGGATTCCACAGCATTAGGGTAGAGGCGGAATCTTACCTGAAATGAAGTTCCACAGTTTGAGACTTTCCGATAGTATCGTGACGATGCTCAGCGCCTGTAGTGGCTTGGCAATGTCTTTAGTCTAGAAATGGGACTCACCAAACTTTCTGTCCGATAACAGTTCCATCGCAGCCTCCACTCCCCTCAGGTGATCGCTCATTGTGCGGCATAGCAATTCATCCTCGCGGCATTTTGCCCACTTGTAATTACCTCACTGCATCCTCAATGGTTTTCTTCCCTCCCGGCACTTATCTCGTCTCCACCACGATTCCCTTGCCCTTCGGCGCACAGGTCATTGGTGATGTCCTTAACAGGCCGCTGATCATAGCCTCGTCGGGCTTTATCGGCCTCGGCGTGCTCTCGACGGACAAGTATACCAGCGGCGGCACAGGGACTGACGGATTGGACCAAGAATATGTAGGTTCCTCCCTTTTCGAGCGGTTTTCTCTCCCGAGGCACATGCTGATGATTGCCATAGTTTGTAAATACGGCCAACTTTTACCGGCAGATCCGCAATGTCATTATTGACGTGCGCAACGCGCCCCCCACCGAGATCGCGGCGTGTCTGCACTGCCAAGTTGCACAGGCCACGAGCCTGCAAAACGTTGAGCTCAGGGCTGGGCCTGGCAGTAAAGGCGTGGCGACAGTCGTGGCCGACAGCAGCGGGACGGTGCACCTTTCCGGTGCCGGCCAGTCCCTCATCGACCAGTGGATGCAGGGCCGGGTCTGTAAGTGCTTTTCTGCCCCTCAAATTTCCCAAACCGGAGGAGATGAGCTGGTGCTGATGGATAGTTGCAGACTCTGGCTCGGCCGAGGCCAGCGCCCGCTCCTTCTCGACCGGCGGCAAGATCGGGCGATACCGCAGACAAGGAGGCCTCGTCGACCAGAACGGCCACTACTTCGAGCGCCCCAAGCCGCAGTACGAGGGGCGGGCTGTGGGCGACTTTCTCCACGTCAAGGACTTTGGTGCGACGGGTGACGGGCAGACTGACGACAGTGACGCCTTGCAGAGGGCGATCTATGCCAGCCAGGGCAAGATCCTCTTCGTCGACGCCGGCTCGTATATCCTGACCAAGACGGTGGTCGTGCCGGCCGGCGTGAAGATTGTCGGTGAGACTTGCTCGCAGCTCGTGGCTTCGGGACCTGCCTTTCCCGACGCGACCGCTCCTATGGTCATGTTGAAAGTGGGCGCCACGCCTGGCCAGGTCGGTAACGTGAAGATGCAGGACCTGACGTTCACAGCCAAGGGGCCCACGGCCGGCGCCGTGCTCGTCGAGTGGAACATGGCTGCTGACGCCAAGGGGTCGGCTGCCCTCTGGGACTGCCACGTCAGTATCGGCGGCGCTACTGGCACAGGCCTGACACCAGCCGAGTGCCCGGCCCTCACCTCGGGTATTGACCCAGGCTGTAACGCCGCCAGCCTGATGATGCACATCAGGCCGGGCGCGTCAAGCTTCCTCATTACACGGGGGCCACCTCGGTGGTCAACTTCCCGCTCATGACGGTCAGCCAGGACGCCTGGACAAGCACCATCACCTTGCCGCCCCTGACGCTGTCCAACCTGGGCTTCGAGCTGGTGACGCTGGCCGTGCCGGGCGCCAGGGGGGCTGAGGCGCCGCCAGACTGCCTTTGGCGGAATCTAGCCAGTCCCCGCCACGACCACTGGCTGGCCGGTCGTCGTCTACCAAGGCCCGGATGGCAAGCAGTCAACAGCCAGCATATGAGACATCATGGTCTCCCAAGGCCACACCTTTCAATACCCTTCCAGTGCAGGCTCCAAGGCCCTCCAACTCCTGTTTCCAAGCTTAATAGCGCGCCAAGTCCTGCGCTTCACCCTCGTCAAGGTCCCCCGGACGGCCGCCCCTTGCCGTTCAGAAAGGTCAATGTCAGTCCGACAGCCTCGTTTCTATACATCCGAGTTTAACCTGAGAACTCACACATGCACACCCCCTAATCCATCAGCTTCTATCCCAGCACAACCGGCTCTCGCTCCTCGGAATCAAATGCGGTGGTCTCCAAATAGTTGTAAACCAACCCAATCCGCCGGTACATGCCGTTCTCCGCCGGGACCAAAACCATGGACAGTTTCCGATACTCACGACCTTCCTCATATCCCAGCAGGAAGTAAAAGACCTCCTTCCCACCATACTCAACAACAAACTGCCACTCCATCAGCTCCGGAGAGCGCATATCCCAACTAAACCTCCACGACCCTCTCTCGCGGACAGGTACATCGTGTCCCCTTCTCACCAACCCATTCAACGCGAGCCTATTGTCTGGCATAACCGACCAACAATTCTCATCCACCGGTTGGAACCCCATAAAATGCACAGCAAAAGATCGCGACGCCCACGACCATGCCGGTGCACACGGTAAGATATCCTCATCCTCCTCCCCCCTCCCCAGCACATTAGTGCGGATCCAAGCAATCTGCCGGACAAAGCTCTTATGCCAGGTTCCAAACGTGCATTCGTCCTCGAACAGGGGTTTCAATTCGTTAATAACACCCGTCACAGCTGCCAACCGATCGCCACGAAACGACAACTTCCGGTCCTTATAGGCAGACACAACCGTCTCCCAAAGCGAGTGAGCCGCCCCGGGAGTGAAGGGCTGTGCTACCTCGAATGCCTCGCGTGGCAGGACGGCATAGTCACGATAGCTGGTGAGAGTACTTCCGGGGAACTGCTTCGAAGCATCGGTTTGGCACCGCCAGACTTGTTCCCTTTCGCCGTAGGTTAGCATGCGGCGGGAGAGGAGGCCCTCTTGCAGAGTCCATCCGCGTGTGTTGAGGGGCGACATGTTGTCGTGTCCGTTGTCGCTGCAGAATATGAGCCGCGCGGTTCCCATCTTGTCAGGCCCCCCACAGTAAAACGGAAGTGGGTAGGATTGCGGAGGGGTTCTCGTGTGGAGAAATCCTTCAGACACGCCACGGGCTGAGGCGGCGGCGATGGTGACGATGGCGTTTTTGTATACCTGGCCCATGGCGTTGACCTCGCGGACCTTGTCGGTGTTGTCGCCTTCTTGGACGATGCAGAGCGCGTCGAGCCAGAGGAATCGAATGCCGAGTCGTCGCGTGACTTTGATTGCGTCCTGGAGGGTCTGGGGGAGATGGGAGAAGGGAATGCCCCTGGCCATTTCGCTCATGTTTTTCGTTGTCAAGAGGACTGGCTGTGGGCCGCCCCAGCAGTAGCTGAGTGCGACGTATTCGGAGCGCTCTGTGGGTCTTGAGATGTGCAGCCTGACGTCGTCGTCGTCGTCCGGTGTTCCGCTCCCAACGTCGACGACGCGGGTTGGAAGAGGAGGAGTCTCCTGGCGGGAGCAAGTCGGATGGTTTGCAGTACAGGTATCCAACCATTGCCTGGCAGTGTTGAGAGCAAACTCACTTCCAACCTCGGTGACCACGGGTCTCTTGGGAATCCAAGGGGCAGCGCTATCGTCTACAAAGATGAGTCAGCCAAACGGCCTTTCTTTCTTTCAAGCGGTAATAGTTAGATTGCAAGCCTTACCATGCGCAGCAAACACATTGAACGAGGTCCCCCAGTTCTGATCTACTCCATCCCTATACGCCCGAGCATCGATCTGATCGAACTGATACGGGTACGACACCTGCACAGCCCAGCTGCAGTTCTCCTCGACCGTAGTCTGGCAGCGCTTGCCCCCAAAAGTTGCCCAGAACACTAGTCTGTCATTTTCCCGAGCCGTGCCCGTCGTCAAGACGTTGACAAGCCGCTGGCAGATTGGGCAGCCAGTGGCGGCTGTCTGCTTTACCTCGGCGCCACTGACGTGTGCATATCCTGATTTTGAGGCGAGTGCTTGGAGAGCAGCTGCGGTCGAAAAGAACCCAGAGCATTTGTTGCAGGGCTTGCCGGGCTGTGGCTCTTGTATTGTTGCCATTTTGGTTCTTGGGGGATTAGACTTGGTGTGAGGGAAATCTGGCGTTGGGCTGCAGAGTGAAGCGGGGGCGATCAAGACAGCCAATGAAGCTCTAGTATCTCACCAAAGGTGATTGGGTGCCCAGGAAGTTGATGAAGCATTAAGACTCATCTCTGTCGCTATTTCGTGATGTCGGCCCATTGACACCTGCGGACGTATCTCGGCTGGCAGCTTGCAAGGTTAACGGTCGGGAGATCAAGAGCACCTTGAACATGTCGGTGTCGTGGTATCGAAAGAAGGGGAAATTCTCTGTGAGTTCGATGGAGAACATCGTTGAGACGAGGTTTCCGACGGCGCAGATAGAGGAGGATGGCAATCCGGATTCAGGACAGAAAGATGCAGTTGCTCGGAAGAAGTTGTGTTTTTCGGGGCGGGGTGATTTTGTGGCCGGAATTAGTAGCACAGAACCCATATGTCTCCGGACCGGAACCCCAATGACAAGAAATGCCTTGCTTGGGACCTCAGAAATGACAATCGACGGATTTCGAGCACAGTGTGATTTGACCTGATGTCTGAACTTGCTTGGCACCCCGCGTTTCCAGCACCAGCAACTGGGAAAGGTCGGTGTTGGCCGATGATGAGAACGGCGAATCGGAAATTAAAAGACAGCCACTGCAGTCATGACCGGTCGAACTCTTTCATGTCGAGCCATGGCACGGCAGTACGCATCTGACAGACACTAGCACCAAAAAGTTCCGCGGCGGCCGCGGCCCGGGAAGGAAGCAACGATCCCGTGGGAACTAGGCAGCACCAGATTCACTGTTGCCGAACTTTCCCAGCTGCCATCTCGTCTTCTCGCAGAAAAAGCCAATTTCGGTCCACAAAAGCGAATGAATTCGGAAAGCCAAACACAAGGACCTCCCGACACCAGCATTCCTTCTGCACGAGAATAACTCTGCTCCCTCACTTGTGCTACTTCCTCCTCTCAACCAATTCGGCTTCGGCGTCTAGATTTCGCCAAAATGTCGAAACCACTTGCCCGAGGATTTGTTCGCGCACGGCTTGATCGTCTTATCGGCCAATACTCTGGTCTCCCGGCCGAGAAATGCGAATACACCAGCACGGCGGTGCGCATCCCCGTCACCGACACGGACGGCTCAACCTTCGAGCTCGCCGGTGATCTCTACCAGCCCAAGTTCGCCAACTCCTCCGAAAAACCATGTGGCACAATCCTTGTCTTCGGCCCGTACGGCCGCGGCATTGAGACAAACATCACCCTCGTCACCATCTTCGCCACGCGCGGCTACAACGTGCTCTTCGCCAGCTGCCGAGGAACCTTCGGATCGGGCGGCACGTGGCT
>Ga0247770_1000926_pt1 | contig 26241 bp, 30 predicted proteins | sample UWRJL136409B6_FD_179943 | JGI IMG/M metagenome (GOLD analysis project Ga0247770, IMG submission 179943) | Plant litter microbial communities from Arlington Agricultural Research Station in Wisconsin, United States - UWRJ-L136-409B-6 | ecosystem: Environmental > Terrestrial > Plant litter >... | reverse complement strand
TAGCCCTTGTATGAGCCCGTGTGTGTGGCATTTGCTGACGCTGTTGTGTTTGTGTGTGTTTTATAGTTGGTGAGTAGCCCTGGTATGAGCCCCTGTGTGTGGCCTTTGCTGACACTGTTGTGTTTGTGTGTGTTATAGAGGGTGAGTAGTCTTGGTATAAGCCCCCGTTTGTGGTCTTTGCTAACCCTGTTGTGTGTGTGTTATAGTGGGTGAGTAGCCCTGGTATGAGCCCCTGTGTGTGGCATTTGCTGACCCTGTTGTGTTTGTGTGTGTTATAGGATGTAAGTAGCCCTGGTATGAGCCCCTGTGTGTGGCCTTTGCTGACGCTGTTGTGTTTGTGTATGTTATAGGAAGTAAGTAGCCCTGGTATGAGCCCCTGTTTGTGGCCTTTGCTAACCCTGTTGTGTGTGTGTTATAGTGGGTGAGTAGCCCTGGTATGAGCCCCTGTGTGTGGCCTTTGCTGACCCTGTTGTGTTTGTGTGTGTGCTATAGAGGGTGAGTAGCCCTAGTATGAGCCCCTGTGTGTAGCCTTTGCTGACGCTGTTGTGTTTGTGTTTGTCTGATAGGATGTAAGTAGCCCTAGTATAAGCCCCTGGGTGACTTTGCTGATCTAGATCTTAGGCCTTCCGTGATACTGTGGAGTCATGCTCCCCCCTTATGTTGGAGAGCCCACCTCAAGCCTCAGCCTCAGCTTCCTCTACTAAAAGTCCTTTGCGGTTTCCACTACTCCGTGCCTGGCTACAACGATGCGATACTCATCAATTCTGCCAGAATCAAGGGACGGTCAAAGCAAATTTCCCGACAAGGGTTCTCGACATAAGCATCCCAGACAGTTTGAGACTCGTTTCCAGTCAGGATATTTTCGATCTTGAAGGTTCTTCTCGACGATATATCGCTTTATCCCATTGTTGGGGCAATGTTGCACCTCGCGAGATACCGCGGTATTGCACAACGATACAAAATATAAATTCCCGCGAAACGGGACATGATTTCCGTGTTGGAAGCTTACCATTGACTTTCAGGGACGCCATCGAGGTGTCTCAGGGTCTTGGTATACATTACCTCTGGATTGACTCTCTTTGTATCATCCAGGGCTGTCCGGAGGACTGGGCGAGAGAGTCTAAGCGTATGGAAGATGTTTACGCTGGTGCATACTGCACAATTGCTGCAACATCGGCCGCCAATTCAGAGGCAGGGTTTCTCAGACATGACATCGATAACCAACACCGGTACGTTTGACAACTAGGGCTAATGCTCAAACGCTTATTCACGTACTAGGACGACCAGTTTCGCTCAAGAAGTTGATGCTGCCCCACTCAATCGGCGAGCGTGGGTGGTGCAAGAAAGATTCCTATCCCGTCGAATCCTTCATTTCAGCTCTTATCGGATATACTTTGAATGTGGCTCTGGGATATACAGCGAAGATTATACGCAGATGAAGAGGTACGACCTCCAAGGCTTCTTTTCATTGCCTCCATTTTAATATGAATATTCCTTCTTTCTAGCATTGCTGGCATCGAGAAATACATCGACCTCGATCCATACTTCCCGCGCCGCCTTAGCTATTACTATGACCATGAAGTTGTCAAATTCCTACAGTCTCTTTTACAGACATACTCCACTCGCGAACTCTCAATTCCAACCGACAGAGCTGTTGCATTGTCCGGGCTTTTGACTCGGATTGGATCAGCTTTGGGCTGTGAACAAAGCTACGGCGTTATCGGGAAGTTCCTTCACCGAACTCTCTTCTGGCAGTGGGCGAGCCCGAGGAAGAAGATCAAGTTCGGTGAAGATAATAAGATACCGTCATGGTCATGGATGGGATGTGAGGGAGGTGTCCGGTTCGATCCAATTAAATTTGGAGCCTTCGCGAGGTTTCGCAAGCTGCACTTGGCAAGTGACGGCGGGGCTTTAGTCACTAATGTGTGGGAGATTCAGGACTGCGGTTTGCAAAAGGACTTGGGGGCAGATCCTACAGCAACACGCTACCAGATATTAGATTTATCTGGGGAGCTCAGGGGATGGGTGACATATGATGATGAAAACTACAGCACCCTTCCCTTAAAGTGGGCTGTCGTTTTGGGAAGGCACGACCGGGCGCATGAGCTGTACCTGCTGGTTGTAAGACGGAGAGCTGGAGGCGAGTATGAAAGGCTCGGGATTGGGATGATCCAGGAAGGTTACATATCACGGAAGGATGTGGATGCAATGGTTATCTAAGTATAGGTACTGATGGAAATCTACAACAGGACGGGTTCTATTTTCGGTGGCAACATCCGCTATATGCAACGACATCAAAGCCGATGTGGTTGTGATAGATAGCAGTGGTCTATTCTAAGGCGCAGCTAGGGCGGCTTCGACCTTCTCCATCTCATCAAAGCCTATCTCACCACCCCGGTGTGAGAGTGTGTGCGCGGGAATCTTAGCGCCGGTAACCAAAACGTCGATGACGTGCTACGTCTAGTTTTCCCGCTGCGACCGACGGAAGGCCACAAATGTCCGGGCACCCCTGCGGCGCCGTAGTTGCGGCTTCCTCAGCGCAGGCCTCTAAGTCACCAAGGGAGCCCTGGATATCGAGGCTCTGCTACCTCGACAGGAAGGCGGCATTGTTGGTGTCTTGCTCTAAGTGGTTGACCTGGCCGCGAGTCGGTGGGACCATCCGTGGGAACAATATATTGCGTTTCATGCCCGAGCTGGTTCAGGATCGGCTGCTTACCATCGGAGAGATAGGTTGGTTGTGTAGCGGATGTTGCAGGTGGTGATGTGGAGACGGGGAGGGGGGCGGGGATGATGGCGTGGGTTGTTGCTACAGCGGGAGTTGCGAGAAAAGGTCCTAGCCTGGAGTCTATTGGGGTGGCTATGATGTGCGGGCAGCGGCGTGGTTGTGGGCGCCCCACGCGCGAAGCTCCTCGCAATATTGCCAGAGATGAGCATCCCCAAGTGGTTTGTGGAAAGGACACGTTCCTTTCCCTCTGAATGTTCTACCAAGTTGATGATGTCCGGGCACACGTCACGGATGTACTTGGTCGATGTTGGTGTGTCGCAGGGGGGTCCGCTATCACCGGTTTTGTTTGCCCCAGGTCTCAGGTGGCTGGAAAAATACTTACTGTGACCTGTTGGAAAAAGGGCTTAACATCGAGAGCATCACCAGCTTTTTGCAGTGCACGGCTCTGGTCAGCAGAGCCAAGTCGGCGCGTGAGAACTTCCTACTACTCTTTAGGAGGGGCCTTCTAACTTTTACGCACGGATCGGGAAGCATCACTATGGATCGCCTCTTCCAACTCCGAACTGCGCCCATCCTTGGCCTCATTGCGGAACACTGCGGTATTGGGAACCATCCATTCACATCATAAGCTTTGCATCAAGGCCGCAAAGGTTCGAGCCGTCGGAGAAGCAGAACTCGGTCACATCACGGGTGATATGGTCGAGGAGCCTAGCAGGAAGCTCAAGCTGTTGAATCAACGAATTACTAACAAGACGAAGACCGCCAGTGAAGCTTTTATGTTGAGGGAATGGGATGTCTGCAAAACAGGACGGTTGCAACCGCGATCAGCAACAAATCTCACCCTTGTTCTGGCTGCGTTCAGGCTCTTGGTCAGGTTGACTCCCCACTCTGCGCGTGCCGCGCCAGTGACGAAACAGCCATCCACCTTTTTCTACAGTGACTTCTTTTCCGTGCTGAGGGGCAGGCACTGCGTGATCAGGCAAAAGGCTTCGGTGTTCGCTTGCTGGTTATGAAGGACGCTAAGGTCGCTCTGCTGTGGGCAATTCCTTACTTTAGGGCGCCTCGAGCATTTCAATTCGGCCAAAGAGGGCTATCTGAATAGATATGGTAGCTAGAAACACAGACTTTCCCTGAATAATGTAGGACAGATTTGCCCGGAGAAACGATGAAGCCATGTGAGGCAGCCTTGCACCCCGTAAGTCTGAACGCCACGGGAATTGACCCCTGTTGAGACTGGCATCTTAATAGTTACAGGACTTACAGGACTTTTCACTGCTGAACATAACAGCAATCCTGAACTGGATCAACAACTGGATCAACAATAGGATGCGACATCGGGATACCTGTTTGCAGAGAGGAGGCTATCATTCGGTAAGTTGTTTACTTTCCCGTTTCCCAACATTCACACATTCCTACTGGTAGTATTGAATGACTTCTTACTTTAGAAATTTAGCGGTTATCTGCTCCGTTGGCCTTCAAAACATCGGCGGCCGTTGATCGTTCCATCAATCCACGCCCTCACCCCATCATCCTTCTCCACCAACTCCTTTGTTGCTCTAACAAGCACACATATTTCCGTTTCATCTCAGCCCAGAAAGTATTAAAGCTCAACTCAAGGAGACCCTCGAGGCACTTGTTGCTCAACTCCTCCCACGGGAGGATCCAACATCTGCGGGCGACTTTGATGTAGTAGCGCTTCTTCGGGGCACGGAATGCGCAACTTCACCGTGAGACAACCCATGTGCTTTTCTAAAGCACTTGCATTCTGACAATATTCCAGGAGATGTTGGGGAACTCGGAAAAGAACTTGGTGAACGGGAATCCTTTATGAAAGGGGAATGGGGATGGTGAGGTCGCTGCAGAAGGGGGGGGGCGGGGATTGCTCCAAGCTCACCTAAATAAGTCGACGATGGAAAACGATCCCTCCTTTTCTCAAGTTGCCTAAAGGCGGTGCTTAGAGGTTACAAACAAACTGGTGATGGGACGCCGAATTTTCTGCAGCCTAGTCCGGCTCTTAAAATAAGCATTGATACGTTATAACAAATGGTATATATTATTGCTGGCAGATCCAAAACCAATCTCTTAAATTTCGAACCCGCCAGACTGACCGTGAAATCAAACCCCGGTTTCACCACTACCACCTCCAACAACCCGCATAAGAGTGATACAGCAAGCAACCCAAGATACGAAACTCTCCACAAATACTGCTCCGCTGGTTTGGGGAAGGGATAACCCCACCCACCGACATGGATCACGAAATACAAGTCAGGACGAACGCTAAACAAGAAAAGACAATGTCGATAGTGAGTAGTATACCTATGGGTGAATCCACCAGTAGAAGCTGTCGAAATCTTCCCCCTGTGAGATTGGTCTGTCTGCTCCTGCCATGGCAGCAGGAAACACCTGCCCAGTTCTCACGATTCCAACCTCAGGCTATCCATCGCCCTCAAAGTTCCATTTATCACCCGACGACAGAGGAGCATTCAGCGAGAGGGTGACACTTGCAGAGTACACTGACTGCACCAGTACAGCAATACAGTCTTCAGACTGACACTGATCGAGCTCGATAGCCCCCGCTAGAGCCAAGGTATGGTAACTACCAAGATACATCGTTGCGGACACCGAGTCCATGAAGTGAACGGCCCTGCACCCTGCGCTAGGGTATAGATAACATCCACCAACCGCCATCCCTTACGCTCCTAGCAACCTCCACAAGTCATAGGAGGCTAAACCGATGTTGACAAACGCCGAGGCGGTAACCGCTTTCGACAACATATCTTAAAAATTGTTGACAAGAAAGAAAAATACATATCGCTGCCCTGTTGATCCCGGCAGACAGACCATACATTTCTCCGTCTGATACAGCGGCTTCTCCCGCCGCCATGTCATGTCCTGTCCTGTCCCAAAAACGCGCAGGAAAAGGCCGTCCCATCCCAAAGCATTCCGTATCCCTCAGGTAAACTATACCATTCTTATTTTCATCGTGTATACACACAAATGAAAGGTTAAAAAAAGGGGTTAAACTCCACAAGTAACTCCAAGAGCGGTACGCCCACGACGTTGCTTGGTCCAAGAAATTATTGTATGTTAGTGTAGATAGCAGGGGAGGTTGGGATCTCCCAGCTCCGGGCTATTGCATGTTTGGATCCTCCTTGACCCATTCATTTTGAGTCTCTTAGAATCTCCCCTAGTCGGCGGGCCTATAGCCATTCATCCTAGGGGGCTCGTATTGGATGCCAGCCATCGACTCAGGTGGCACACAGCCGGGGATGGGCTGCAGTGATCGCAGCGGCGGTGGTTCTGGAGGACGTGGTCGATCATATTGATCGCCGTGATGATCTCCCATCAGTCCGGGCGGTGTAGGGTGTGCTAGCCCGTGGCCCCGTTGCCCCATTGCTCTCAGTTGCGCATTTTCTGCCCTGAGCTGTGCGTTCTCGGCCTGCAACATAGAGATGTAGGAAGGCATAGCCTTGATAGCATCCGATTAGCTCGTGTACTCGGAGATAACTTCGGTCACGTTAGCAAGAGGTCCAAGAAATCACGGTGAGGCACCCTAGTACCTTTGGTCAAAATCTCCCATTTAATTAGATGCCTTCGATCCACGGCATTAAGTCTCGTAGCTGCACAAACAATTCCTTCATCTCTGTGCGACGCTTGCGCTCGGCTAGCTTATGGCTGACCCGCAGCTCAGGTGTTCGACTGTACGGGCCGACTGCCCGTGTGCGAGCCCGACTCCTCGTCTCGCAAATCGTGTAGCTGGCTGTGCTGAAGAGAATGATGGTGCACCGTCGAAAACTCACCTGTCGGGCCCAAGAGTCTAGGTGCGTAGTCACTATACCCGTCGTCCAGCCGCCGTTGGCTCGGCGGCAACCTCGACTCCATCCTAAACTGACTGCTGGCCAGGGAGTCAGCAACACTACTTCTCCTCGAGTCGATTAGACTTTGGCTCGCAACTGAGGGAAGTCTCTGTATCTCTTCTTCAGGGAATGCCAATGCCTGTCACTTTGTTGGTTCGGCAGCCCGCGCAATCTGAGAAGTCGCAGGCCAGTGATTGCCGGTGCTACTCGCATGGTCTTAACCTGCCCCTCGGGATTTCGCTTGGCGCTTGGCTGGTATCTCTGATCGCTTGCACCCTCTCCGCGCCAGCCTCAACCGTCCGCCGAATCCTTGACACCTACAATTCCCTACCGCGCCCCTTGGCCGGAAGGGTCCCGAGATACGCCAGACCAGTCCGACTTCTGTAATCTGCCTCGAGCAGCGTTACCGCGGGGTGAGTGCGTAAATGCAGTATGCCAGTCAGCCTCGCCGGGGTAAGTGTAAGAAACACTGCACTCTGGATTGGGTGGAAATAATGGGTTCCAACAGGTTGATTGTATTGCGGGTAGAAGGTTGCTTGTTGCTCGTGGTTCTGGCTTCAGCCGGGACCTCCTTCTTTATATAACATATAGTATAAAAAACCTTAATGGTTAAAAAAAGTCCTTTATAAACTGGTAATACTCTACGTTGGTAAATAGATAGGGGAAAAGGCTAGGGTTCTCGGCTATGCTTTGGTAACGAATAGCGGCAGTCTTTTCACATTTCATAGTAATCTCAGCACCACCCCCTCTTACCAGCAAGGTTTACTACTGTCAAATTACGTAATCGCGCCTTGGCGCCACGGAACCGCAGCGCGGCCGAGCACCACAGCTTCGCTTGGCTGAGAGGACGGCTCCCGGAATACAACAAGACTTGATGGCGGTAATTACTGTGTTCTTGGTTGACTGCGTTGAATTCTACAACTACTACTTAAAGCGCCAAGACCTCATGACAGAATGCTCCAGGCACCAGAGACACAAGTTCCATGCTGCGAGGAACCAACTGCGCGAATGCAAATGCGCGCGTCAAAAGCCGGCTAGTAAGAACTTATTGTACTTCACAAACTCTCAAAGTCCGAGCTGTGGTCCGACCAGGACCATAGCAATTCCGCAACGTCGCTGCGCCGCCGCCACGGGTGGGTGGACTGATAATTGAGCCGAACCGGGGACTTCGGTGGTCTTGCTTATTCCTCAAGTTTACAAATGACATTTCTTGGGAGGATGCAGAGCCTTGTCGCGAACACTGCGAAGACGTATAATCGCATGGATACCCACCTCGTCCTTCCTTGTCTTCAGTTATTCTCGCCAATTTCTTCACGATGAGTAATCCCAAAGATGGTTCTTCAACACACGGCAGGATACCAAACGATAACTGCAATGGCGATGCAGAGACCAAGGAGGAACAACACCAAAGCGAAAGCGAACGCGACGCGTTGGTGAAGCAGAACCACAGCACTACCGCAAAATTCATGGCTGTTGGAATCCTGCGATGGCTCGGCACTGCTGTCCTCGCCGTCCTTTTCTACGTGATAATTCTTCTGCACCAAGACCGCACGCTCACGTCAGGGCAGAAAAGCACATTTGATGCGTTGGTTGTGGCCGTCAGTTTGGCGCTTGGTCTGAATAGTGCCGCGTCACTGAGACATATTGCGATATATGCGAACCGTTGGTTTAAAGGGGGACAAGATGTTAAGCTCAAAGAGGTACTTTACCGATTTTATACGAGTGCACTACGGCAAGGGGGTTAGCTGACATAAGATAGATCGAGGTCCACAGCTTCGTCGCCCTCCTCCAACTCCTCGTGCGGACGCCGTTACTTGTCGTGAAAGTTGTCTGCATCATCTGGCTACTTCTCAATTTGGTACGCCGGCCCCCGTACAGCCCGAGAGCGACATCCTGACCTGTCAGTCAATCCAAGTGGGCATCGCCGCTATCGGCCTAACCTTCAAAGCGGAACCGGGAATCGAAGACATATATCTCGACTCCATCCTCGGCCAAATCGCCATCCCGGACATGACCAGGTTCGCACGCGTTGGCAACTTCAGCGATGGTCCGCGCCCACAGTCCTTAGCAGCGCATATCCTGGGCGAAATCGGGACCAGCTACGAATACTCGACTCTCCCATCAGAACCGTTGGTCAACACCCCGATCGCTCGAAACCCATATGCCTACTGGGACGCAGGCGATCACTGGGAATACGTCTTTACGAAATCCGCCCCAATACCCGGCGCCAGCTCGCACGACTTTAATTTCTTAGCAGTCTACTCGGACCAGGCCGTCCAATCGTCGGCAATCTGCGCAATGCCAGCCCGCAAGTTTGATATTACCTCGGGTGTGCTCACGATACGGAACACCGAGACAAACAAGACGGTCATATTCCCGGCTGTCCCGGTCGGCGACGAGTCCATGACATATCTGACTGAGCCAATCCTGCGCGGCACAGATACGGGGAGTAACGCTACGTCCGGGTCCGGGACGAACAGTTCTGCCGGCTCGTGCGGTCCAGGCTGTAGCACAGTATACGTTGTCGAGCCACGAAGTAGATTGCCGGAGGACCAGCCTTCATCAGAATCCACCACTCCCCCGACAAGTTCCTTTCTCTACTATTACGAGTGCAACATCACCATCGAACCCTCCACCTCTTCCAACGTGGGGATATTCAACCTCAACCCAGCCGTATCCGCTGTAGCAGCCCAATCCATAGCCCTATCCGGCCTCCGCGCACCACTCCCTCTAAACGCCACATCAGGCTTCAGCACGGCACAGTATACGGCCTACATTTTTGGTCTAGAATACGGCCAGCCGCAACGACAGAACACGACCGCCATGGCGCGGATGCTCTCGAGATACGCGATCGGGACAATCGCTGCTGCCGCGCGGACGAACCCATCGCTGATGGTGAGCGGGAATGAGCCGAAACAGGGGGTCCGCTTAGTGCTAGATAAGCCGTTTGCTTTCGGTGGGGTTCTGGTCGCCGCGGTGGCAGTTCAGTTGGTTTTGCTTTTCGCGGCGGTGGGCTTGGTTAAATGGCTTGGTGGAACTTGAATGGCTGGTTTGGTATAACACGGGGGGTAAGGGAGTGAAGGATATGTGGATGAGAGAAAAATGGCCTGGTAGCCAGTACGACAAGTTGGGCTGCCTCTTTATAGCCAGGAGAAGAGCGGTCGTGTGGTAGGTAGTAGGATAATTTGGATTGCCTCTTTATAGTCAGGAGAAGAACAGTCGTGTGGTAGGCAGGTATGATTACTCTAATGCAGAATCTCGAAACGGAGACTGAAAACGTTAGCCACTAAGCTCATTTCTATTTAAGATTACCTAAGAAGAGTCTAGAAACCGCCAGAGCTGTGGGTTTGTAATAGCTTGCCACAGCCGTGCAAACTAATGCGCAATGGGTTGCCACCATTCACACCTATAATAACGGCTCTCTGGCTTCGCCAGAGAACCAATGGCAACCCCACCAATTATACCATTTCCAAGAGTGCCAGCAATTCTAACAGAAGATGTTGCCGAGTTTGAAGCGCTGATATGTGAGGTGGAGGAAAGGTACAGTCAGAAGCCCAGAAGGATGCCGGGGCGGGAAGATGTTAGAGAATATGTGATCAGCTAGGAATCAGCTGAGCAGTGGTGGGCTATGACAGTAAGGGCCGTTGCCCATAATGAGCTGACGGAATAACTTTCGTTGATCAGCAATTACTTAACTAGGATGCCCGTATGCAGGTCAGTCATGTTGTAGCGATTTGCGGGTGCGAGCATGTTTCACTCGTTAACTACACAAGAATAGACAACAACATAATTCGTTTTTCAGAATGATTTCCTCAGAAGTTGCCATAGTCGTACATGGTCCCGAGCTCCTGCTGCCTTTGACCCGAGCTGCGGATATTTGGGGGTGGATGTTCGCTGCAAAAGCCTCGCTCCTAGCTACATAGCTCTATTTACCATTACGAAAATACGGAAAGGCACTGGTAGGAGCTTTTCGTTTCAACAGAGGAGTTTGATTCAACACATATTTGACTAGAAAAGAGACTCGCATTTGGAGAAGTCTCGAAAAAGGGAGCTGAAACTGGCTTATTGACCGGCTGACCCGAGCGGGCCCCTCTTGCGGGAAGGGTTAGTTGGCTATTTTACTGCTGCCTTGAAAACGGGACGGAGGGACGGAGTACCTTACCGATAAGGCCACGCATCGGTGCAAAGTTCGCTGATATGAAGAAGGATCCTACCCCAAGACAGTTGATCTCGGACTCAGCTGATGAAAAGGGTTATCATTTCAACTGCAAACACTACCTCAAGCTTTGTACGTGTTTTCCAGGCTCCTTAGCTGTTGGATCTGGAACCCCAACCGAATCGTAATGTATGAGATCCGCATTGGGTCACCGACTATCACAAGATCTACCTACCTTCGCCTCTTTCTTGATTCTCCCCCGGCTGGCGCCAAGCCGCGACGCAACAACCCCCCTTGGCTGACGACTCACCAAGTGCGTGTCTATGCCTGCCGCTTGGTACCTGCATTGATAGAACCAGGGTTCTAGGGCTGGTTCACGGGGGAGCGCGGGAATAATCTGCATCCGAGCGGCAATGGTCTCTCGTCAGCTTATCAGCACCGTCGATACTAACCCAGACAAGGACTTCTGCAGCGCTAAGTTCCTAAACACCAACACCAAGGCGGTCGGACTGACTTAGCCAATTGGGAGATGGTATTAATATTGCCTAGGTAGTAGGGAAGTGAAGCGGCGACACATCTTTCATTGTACGTTGTAATCAACTGGCTTCGGACTGTGATTAGGCGTCTCATCTATTATGGTAATGGGATAGAAATAAAATTATGAAATCTCATTGCTCTTAAACCAGGTGTATTTGCAACCCGGTGGTATTCCCGCGCTCCCGCAATAGTCTCATCCCAGGTTTCGGTCTCTGATTCGGGCTTCGATTCGGGCTCTGATTCGGCCTCCGATTCGGGCTTCGATTCGGCCTCCGGTTCGGGCCCCGAGCCTTCAGAACAGGCGCATCGTCGGCTTGATCCTTCGATAATGTCCCATCCTGATATGCATTGTGACATGCTTAATCAGCAAGTCCCCTCTGCAGCAATTGTTGTGGGGCGGGTAGCGTTTCAGCTCTGGGAATATGCCGGAAATAAAGCCTGCGGTTTGATCCGTGTACCAACACGTCCGAGCGTAGTCTATTAGCCTTCAAATTAGGCAGTTGAATACACATAAAAGAAACTACACTAAGCAGGAAGTACCCTGCGTTGGCTTTCGGAGATTAGTGGCTGTGCTGTATCGTACTCCGAGTTCTGGCTCTCACTTGATCTTCCGTCGTATCTTCGAAGGTGGGAACTCTTGCGTCTCCACACCCTGACTGCTGAACGGCGAGGCGGTCAGCTGAAATTGACCGGCCACAAGATGTGGAATCAACAATACGTGTTACATCAGAGGATTTGATCCCTGCGCGGTGCTTCGAGTTCGCAGATACCGTCGGACTTGAAGCGTCGGATAGTCTCACACTCGCACTCCATGGTTACCAGTTGGTAGAGCAATTGGGGCCCAAGGCTGGGGTCCATAGTGCCGTGGGGTTGTTTGGCTCGCGACGTCGTTTTCGGACTCTGTCCTCGATGTTGATGGGTTCCTCGGATTCACCAGATCAAGTGCTTCAAACTCGGATCTCATGATAGATACTTTCATGGTGACGAACAAGTATAAAGAGACGCTCTTGTCTCCCAACTGCTGCCTCCAACTCATCTCATCAACATCGCTCATAACAGCAACTTCCTGCCCTCTATCCACCAATACTACACTATTCTTAGCTTCATACGCCTCAGCTTACCCTCATCCACCATGAAGACCTCTCCGATCCTCGCTACCCTCACCAGCCTGCTCCTCTTCGCCCACAACGGTGCGGCCGTGACCTGCTACAGCAGTGGTGACACGTTCACGAACAAGGGGCAGGCTAGGGGCTGGTTGGAGTTTGCCTGCAGAGGAAATGGTGGCATGTTCACGGGAAACATCGATGGAGGTGCAACCAAGTTCATGTGCCCGGTCCAAGATGGAGGCAAGCAGGTTCGTTTCACCGTTACCAACCTAGACGGTAATCGGCGTGATATGGACGACAATTTCTGCGTCACTGCGATGACCTCAATCATCGATTCCTGCAGCAAAGGCGGCGAGGATTCGAGAGAGGGATGGTTTATGAAGTAAGTTACATGTTGGAAGACGTACAAGGGAGGCCGTCGTTCAGCCGCTAATACCCAGTCTGCAGCGTCGACCCTGGCAACTGCTAGGTGCTACCTTCGGTCTCGGGCTGAGACACCTTGGGTCTGTTGATGATGTCTGGAAATTTATCGCTCGATGTTTTTTGTTGTTTTCTGAAGGGAGTTTCATTGGTTTGAGAGAAAAGGAGGGGAAAAGAAAAAAAAAATTAAAATGTCGCTAGGAGAAAAACGTTCTGTTCGATTTTCATTCGGCTCTACTTTCCGAATGTACTTGTTTTTAGCTTTGCAGCTAGATAGTTATCAGAATCTAGCACTTTGAGACCAATTGTGGTGATATTTGTCAATTGATTGCGCTGTTGTTGTTGTTGTTGTTGTTGTTGTTGTTGTTGTTGTTGTTGTTGTTGTTGTTGTTGTTGTTGTTGTTGTTGTCAACTACTGTGGAATCTCTAGCTTCCAGGGGCCTCTGTTGCCAAGCCGGCTGCTTCTGCTGATGGCCCCCCCACAGCTCCATATAAAGCTGACAATAGTCTATGACACTTCAATCTTTCGTACTAAGCAGCATTTTAATTGCCTAGTGCTGCCTCATTCTTCGACCATATCATCCTCTGATACGCGGAACTAAATAGCGTCCTCTAAGCCGTCGCCAAGTTCATGTATCCCTCAATTCCAAACCACACGGCTTCAGCATTCCAGAATTTCTCCCCCTGGTACACACGAATATAATGAGCTCAACGCAAACAGGAGATTCTGAGGTGTTATGCTTGCCCATCCCAGAACGGGAGCTTTTGGGTCAGTGAATGTGGCCATTCCCACAGGCGTTTGTTTCGGTCCGGTGCGTTGTCACGATTGGGATAGGAGAGAAAACGAAGGTGTCCTGTACTTGGATTGTAACTTAACTCGGGTTGCTAAAGGAACAAAGTAGTAGTTAAAGGAACAAAGTAGTAATTGGAAACAAATACAAATATTTACCCATTCATGGATCCGAAATTTATTGCCCGGTAGTTCTGTCTGAAATATCGCACACTGGATTCGATCCCAAAAAAACAGGATTGCAAAGATCTGACCGTATTGCTTATTCTGTTCTATTTCTCTATAATTTCGCCAGAGAACTCATTCTTATAGATACAGAATGTTAACAATGTTTACGCGTTCTGTGGTAATTGTTACCAATCCACTTGTTCTGGCAAGGTATCTGATCACCATTGCACGAGCTCAAGATGTAAACAACGCGCCAGTGCAGAGCAATCGTCTTCTATTGGAGCTAATCTGGAGTTCTGCGCGAGCTGAGATCTTAACGTAGTAATCCAGCCATCAAGCCCCTACGTGAACACTATCGCACGGCAGCGCCACGTCCCGCTATACCTTGGCCACATTGATAATTGCAGCTTGCTCGCAGGTTTGTTGGTTTATTGGGGAGTGTAGAACGTCTGCGACATGCAAGATATTGTAGGTATGCAACCTAGGAAACTGGCTGCGCCTAACGCTGCCACGACCAAGTTTCTCAACTATCTCGGCAGTTGGCCTGTAAGGGAGAGAGACATTATGAAAATGATTCCAAGCGTAAATTCAGACGAGCAATGGAGAGAGAGTAGATCTCTCAAGCTTTTACAACCTTCGCCTGCGTCCCTAACAGCACCAAGTCCCTCACCAACTGCGTGATCCTCCCACGAGTACCCCGTGTCTCGGTCCAGTACTTTTCTTAAGTCTCAAAAAAGAGCCTTTGACGTCGAGACTTCAGTCTTTCTCATTTCAGAGTCACTGCAGAGAATTAAAGTATGATATGTCATAATATTTAGTGCATCCTGCCGACAACCAGTTTCCTCTCAATTTGCTACTCTACTTGAACTAAGTGGAGCTGGACTGTGCAGTCGTCTGAGCCCGAGGCTAACAGCCCACCGTCTGGCGAAAATGCTATCGAGTTTACGTCATTGCTATGTTCATTAATGGTCTGTAATACGCTGCCGGTGGTCGGATCCCAGAGCCGAATCGTATTGTCACCTGAACCCGAGGCTAGTAGTCTACCATCAGGTGAGAACGCTACCGAATAGATGGTTTCAGTATGGCCTTTAAAGGTATGTAGTGGATTACCGGTTGTCGGATCCCAGAGCCGGATCGTATTATCGTATGAACCCGAGGCTAGTAGTCTACCATCAGGTGAGAACGCTACCGAATAGATGGTTTCAGTATGGACTTTAAAGGTATGTAGTGGATTACCGGTTGTCGGATCCCAGAGCCGGATCGTATTATCGTATGAACCCGAGGCTAGTAGTCTACCATCAGGTGAGAACACTACCGAACAGATGATTTTAGTATGGCCTGTAAGAGTATGTAGTGGATTACCGGTTGTCGGATCCCAGAGCCGGATCGTATTATCGTATGAACCCGAGGCTAGTAATCTACCATCAGGTGAGAACACTACCGAACGGACGGTTTCAGTATGGCCTTTAAGGGTATGTAGTGGATAACCGGTTGTCGGATCCCAGAGCCGGACCGTTTGATCCTCAGAGCATGATGCGAGCAGGCGACCATCAGGTGAGAACACTACCGAACGGACGGTTTTAGTATGGCCTTTAAAGGTCTGTAGTGGATAACCGGTTGTCGGATCCCAGAGCCGGACCGTTTGATCCTCAGAGCATGATGCGAGCAGGTGACCATGTGGTGCAAAGCATACGGACCAAACCCTTTTTGTATGGCTTGAGAGTGTCATTGGTTTCCACGAGTAATTTTTCAAGTCCGATCTCCAAGTAATGGCCTTGCTTAGGCTGTCCGCCGGCGTTGAGTCGGCGAGCTCTTTAAGGATCTGCTGATATTCCGGAGGCCTCTCCTTGGCATCTGGTGCTGAGAAGGCTAGGCTAACGTCGGACGTGGCCGAGCCCATACCAGTCTTATCGGCGGTCCGGGCGGCTTGTATAGCCCGCGAGCTATCGTCTTTATCTCCGTTAGAGACCGACGGTAGCACGAACAGGGATATCTCCTCCATATGGTCCGCGAGGTGGGGCAGAAGCCGGCTAAGATACAACTCGTTGGGGCATATGGGACATGCAAGCACTTGGGTTTCGTCGAGTGGTCCTTCGCTCATGTCAAGCAGAATGGAGAGTTGTTGCTCGGTCCAGGATCTGGGATGGTTTGTCCGCAAATGAGTCCCCATAAGTCCCCTGGAGCCAAAGGTTGTGCCATTGCATTGGCGGCACGTCCATTGCCGCCGGTGCATTTGCATCTCGTGGTATGCCCATTGGCGACGGGTGGCATACATTTTGTCCGGGCTGGAGCAGCTGCTGTGAGTACACACATAGGGCCGAAGGTCTCTAAACACGTGTCGCCTAGGAAGTGTCACCTGGGTTAGTATCCGGACTTGAAGCACTTTGTGCATTCCCAACTAGGGCGAACTCACTTCCATGAGGCTCTGTCTTTGATCAACACCGTCTCGAGATTCATGTGACAGAAAGGACACTCGAACTGAGAGTTTCCTAGTCCTGGATCGGGAGGGTCAGGAACTCGTGTGGATCTCAACCCGGTACCGACAACGGTCTCCGCGTAAATTGTTGGCGGAGGGCCTGCCTGCGTTCTAGCTCCGTCAATCCTAGAAACTGCCGCTGTCGAGTGGCTAACCAACGTTGTCGGGGTGGAGATGAGGGACCTGGCATCGTGCTTCTTGAGTGACTGGGCTTTTGTCATGGCGTCTTCTCCAGCTCTCGAGGGGCTTCTCTGCGCCGAATCATGAGCTGGAAGACGTTTCGCTGACGGCTTCTTCTCCACAGGTGAGCCTTCCGAGTCGATGGCTGACCGGACAGGATAGGCTGCCCAGTAATTCAGCTGTTCCCTTCGCCTTGTGTTTGCCCTGGCCAGCCTGCAGATAAGGTCATATGACTTCTCTTCCGATTCCATTCTCCGCCGTGACTCAAGGTCGCTTTCGCTCCTGGCTTCCTCTACCTGAGGCGTCTCCTGTGAATTCGGTGCGGCGAGCGACGTTTCGGACGGCTGTTGGCTAAAGTCTGTGCATTGCGCGGGCTCGGTCTCTTCCAAGCTAGGCTCGGCCACTGACCGCCAGCAGCGGAATTTCTCTTGAACATGATTATAGTCGTGCGGCGCAAAGCAAGATTTCTCTGCACCCTTGGTAGCAGATTTGATATATCTCCCCACTATGGCTGGCCGACGCAGCAGGAGGGCGAGGTGATACAACAAATCAACTTGGGTATAGACCTGGGACATCAGCGCGGATATCTTTGGTGTCTTCCGCTTCGGGCGTGATGCTGCATCGGGAGGCTTCTCATCGTCGGTATCATCGGATTGGTCCGAGTTGTCACTGTCAGAAACAAGACTGCCATTTGAATCCACGTCTTGCTCTCCGGGTCCGCCACTCGCCCCTCCTACCATGGAAAGTGCTGAAGCTCCTTGATCAGCTCCGTGCCAAAAGTTGGACAGGGGGCAGGGGGGGGGCAAAGTCAGGTTCCATACCCCGGTCCAGCTGGTCCTTCAATTGTTGGAACATTTCCGTGACATTCGTTCTCAACGTCTCGTCGTGTCGCAGCGTGTCGTCTAGGGATCCCCGAACTTGAGCTGGAAGCGCGGCCATGTTCTGGATCCCCCAGAGTTGAAGCCGGCTGTACTCATCGCCGGCCTTCTCGAGGCTGACCTGATTCAGCTTCACCACCCGGCAGCTCTCTTCTCCAAGGACCAAGTATAAATCGTGATATCGATCCAGGCATCCAAGGAACAGCTGCGAAACTGGCTCGACCTGCTTTCCATCAGACACTTCCCCGGCCGGGGTGGGATCAGGCCCGTCTTCTCCAGTACCATCCATGCTGATCGGACGCAATAAACGCACCAGGATGGTGCCTGATAGGGTTGAATTCTGGACACGTTACGATAATCGTACTCGGAACCCTCAGTAGCGGGGAGGGGGTGAGGAATGGGAGACAAACTGGCACCCGGAGGAGGGATGCGGGGAATTGCGAAAGGAAGTCCAGTCCTGCGTGATGGTTGGGCCGCAACTGCCTGCCCGACAGATAACAGCTCCAGTCAGCCGCACCGATTGCAGGCAAGATTTCACCACTCAGCTTGAGCGGTCGTGCGGGGTAAGTTGATGCCGTTGACCTTCCTCTGGCATCACGACGCTAGCGGCGGGAGCGATGAATCTGATATGTTGCCATCTCCTTTGTAGGCGCCAATCCGTTCTCTATTCCTGCGATCCACCTTTCGGCCATCATGGAAGTCCCCGCGTTTGTCTTCGGCGTGCTCCCTGTCGCGCTGTACGCGCTGGATAACTATCATCGGTGTCTAGGGCCTATCAAGGACTACTGGAAGTACAAATCCACTCTGAGGCTCATCCGTTCGCACATCTTTCTACAGCAGGCGCAGCTTGATGCTACCATGGATCGCCTGGGGTTGACGGAGCCAACTGAAGCACAGCTCCGGGCCCGTCTTCGGGAGGGCTATCCTGAGAAGTGCGAGGACTTTATGTACATTCTGGAACGGATGGGGAAGGTGCTTGAAGGGATGATGCGCGATCTAGATGTCGACATGACTCAATATCTGGAGGGTGGAAAGGTGCGTGAAAGTGTCTCATGCACTAATCACTCACTCGAAACCTTGCTAACCCTACTTTAACCAGCCAAAATGGTCGGATGCTCTCTCAAACAGGGCGGATTGGGAGTGGCGCAGAGTCAAGCGGAGCTTCAGCGGGAAAAAGAGAGAGGCGCTGATCGAGGAGCTCCAGTTCTGGAACTCTGGCCTGCGAGTCATCGTCGAGGCGAAGCCCGAAATTCCACTCCCCGAAGAACGAGATCCCTCGATGGGAAAGGGGGTCAAAGCCCGACCTACACCACAGCAGTGCGACAATATCAGAAAGGACATTAGCCTGGTGTATGAGGCATTCAACGAGGTTGGCTGGGCTTGTGACTGCCCCGAGCACCGCGCCATGGTCCGTCTCGCCTGGCACGAAGGAGCGACGGCCACTTCCGCAAGAGTCGGACTCAGCTTTCCTCAGCTGCACAGCCCGAAATCATGGCAGCTCATCTCAGTCAACATTGAGAAAGATCAACAAGTAAACACTGAATTAGTCGTCCAGGCTCCCTCGTCTCCTCGGTTGTCCCCTCGGATATCTCCTCAGCGATCTCCCCGCTTGTCCCCCCAGTCTCCGCCATCAAAGTTAAAGTCGAAGATCCAACTTGCGCGATTTTGGCCTCGACACGAGAAGCGCCTGGACGGTACAGAGAACGGGCCAGCGGCCGTTGACGAGTACGTGCAAGTGGCTGCGCTGCCCGCTGCCCCATTGGCCGCGCCATCCACCATTCCCGTTCCTTTGCCTCCACCAGAGATCTCTTGCATATGTCGATTCATAAACGATACGCGAGACACCAAGCATGGTGTGATACGGCTCCAAAGAGAAATGGGTGGAGATCCGGTGGTTGTCAAACTCTTGAAGGGCGGCGCCGCCGATACCGAGTCCGAGGCAGCCGTTCTCGGATCCCTGCTAAAAGGCTCTAAGGGGCAGCAGTCGAGCATTGCGGAGCTATCGCGAAAGCATAGGCTCGAGATCGCCGCTGCCGCCGCCTGGGCAGCGCTCTACCTGTGTGACACCCCTTGGCTCGGTGCCGACTGGGGCGGCAAGGATGATATGCAGATTTTCCTGAGAACCGAGGGCCCTATCCACCGTAGCGCCGCCGTGCGTGCCGTCTACCCGAGCATCTCGCACGTTTTTAAGTCGGCGTCGGCGTCTTCGTCCCAAGATTCCGCCATACGCAACGTGCCGCCCGCCGCAGCTGCCGCGAGTTTCCAGAGCGGTCAGATCCGCAACAGAGTCCTGTTCACGCTCGGCATCTTGCTTCTCGAGCTCGGCCTTGGCAAGACGTTCGAGCACATCCGCCAGAAAGCTGGCAGACAAGCAAGGGATGATGGCGGGCCATCGCCGCCCGAGGTCCCCGCCGCGCCTTTGGGGGATTACGAGATTGCCACCGGACTCATCGACAAGGTTCATCTCAGAGAAGGAGCCATGTACGGTGACGCCTTGCAGAGGTGTCTGCGATGCGAGTTCCCTGGTCGGGACAGCACCAAGAATTTTCAACATCAATCATTCCGGAAGGACTTTTTCAGTGGCGTTGTGGAACCATTGCAAACCACCTTTGAGAGTTGCATTGGCTAGCAGAAGGGGCCGCTTGTGGGAGCTATTATCCTAGCATACTCCAGTGGTAGATTAAAGAAGCTAACTAGAGCATATTCAAGACTATCTAGTCAACTTGTCATTGCTCTCTCCGAGTTTGCGGCACGGAAGGGCAGCTGCACGGTAGGCAGGGATGACCACTGTAGCACTCTTAGGGTATATTGTTAGGGCATGGTTTATTGAGGAGGATATTTCAGACCACAGGGCCCTTACCCATGTTATATTTGTGGTATTTCTCGTCGAAGAAGTTCACCCAGCAAAGGCTAAAATGCTGATCAATACCTACCCTCACCCTCGCCCGTAAACATTGATCAACTAGACTTACTCCGCCCAGCGAGTGACCGTTTTGGCAAGCATAGCCTTTCCACCGCCCAGGATTTCAACCGACCATTTAGCGTGCTTGTAAACGCAGCATACTCGCTATGGTATGGTAATATTCTGCGCTGCTGAAGCCTAGACGCATTGCAAGAGGTAATCATTACTTCAACGCCGTATGAGAGCATGGATTCAGAAAATGAAGCTCCCGGTGGGTTCTAGAACCGCTAGCCGAGTTTGCGCCAAGGCCGTTGCGGATTTTGAGAACCGAACCGTTGGTTTCGCTGCGCAAGCTCAGTTTACGTGCATTTCGATTGATTCCAACGCATTTGGTGCTTTCCTCTCGTGCGGGGTCCCAGACTAACCAGGGTCCCCTTGACACCAGGCGGCACGGCGTTGCCCTCTGCCCGCTAAGCATGCTAAATCTGACCCGGCTAAAAATACAACCGCATCTGTCAGCAAACTGGACCGAGATACACGGGACAGTTGCTTCGGGTTCTGCCTCGGGAAGGCTACGCTCGCACTGACAATTGCATTAGTGGGGACCCAAGCGAAGGTTGGTAGCCAACCAAACACAGCCATAGATGGTAATTTCGGTTCCGGGATCTGTCCGAGCCAAAGTAGAGTCGTACGAGATACCTGGTAATCTAGAATTTTTACTCGCTACCATGGTACTTAGAGTCTGGTACAGACGGAAGGGAATTCCTTGCGAGATTGCTAGGAGTGCGGGAAGTAAATAGACGCTCCCGTCACCGCGACTCCTGAGTTGTCTGCTAGGACCAGAAAACGAAACCACTTCCTTAGTGTTATTCTATCATGCGCTGCCGTCTTCTCGCCTGGATTGCTGCTTGCGCGGTGATTCCTGGTGTGTGCTCGACTACATATGATTATATCGTGGTTGGTAGCGGTCCGGGGGGAGGCCCTCTTGCGGCGAACTTGGCAAGAGCTGGTTATTCGACGCTTCTAATCGAGGCCGGCAGCGACGAGGGCAGCAACCCGACATATTCAAATATTGCAAACCGTTTCAAAGCTGTCAATGATGAGGCCACGCGTTGGGATTTCTGGGTCAAGCATTATGACGATCCTAAACTGGACGCCGCGTACCACCATATCACCTGGGACGTGGGAAACGGCACTTTCTATGTGGGGAACAGCCCGCCTGTCGGGGCTAAGGTATGTCGGCTCTCACTATCTTGTCTGCCCGTCCACTTGTCAGAGACCCTGAATGCCATGCCAACTGCCGAGATACGCTTCGTTCGCGACTACATCAATCAAAAGCACTGACTGAGATCTGTCATTAGTATCTGGGTATTCAGTATCCTCGAGCCGCTGTACTGGGTGGCTGCGCCATGCACAACGCTGCGATCGCCCTGTTACCACAGGATGACGATTGGAATGTGGTTGTCAACCTGACTGGAGATGCGAGCTGGGAAGCTAGTAAGATGCGCAAATATTTCAGGCAAATCGAGAAGAACGGCTATCTTCCCCCGGGCAACGCGGCCCACGGCTACGACGGTATTGACTGACTCAAAGGTCCCTGATTTACCACCTCACAAGACTAATTTATTCTTACAGGCTGGCTCGCAACTTCGGTTAGGGATGTATCATGGGCAGCAGCGGGTGACACGCCTGCCGTGAGGATGCTCAAGAGCTATGCTGAGTTAATTGGTAAAAATTCAAGCAATCCTGCCACCCTAATGGACAACGACATTCTGGGCGACTATCAGAACAAGGACCAGATCTCAGATCTTTACAATATGGCAATTCATGCCGACTCGGTATGTCCGACTCGTCGAAACTATTCTCGTTTTCTATCATCCGAGGGCATCAACTGACAGTTACCAACAGAATGGCCAACGATCGAGCCCGAACAACTACATCCGCGCCACCTTGGCCGACCCCGCCAAGTATCCACTGACGGTGAAACTCCATTCCTTAGTAACCAAGGTTCTGTTTTCCCACTCAACTAAGAATCCGCGCGCCATTGGTGTGGAGATGATGGAGGGTGCATCCTTATACAAAGCCGATCCCAGGCACGTGCCTGGCACTAAAGGTCCGGTGTCACAAGTTTTTGCTAAAAAGGAGGTTATAATCTCGGGAGGGACCTTCAACTCACCGCAGATTCTCAAGCTCAGTGGTATTGGGCCAAAGGCGGAGCTCCAAAGACTTGGTATCAAGGTCGTCAAGGATCTTCCCGGCGTGGGTGAGAATCTTGGTGATAACTATGAAGCTTCACTCCTAGGCCTCAGTGCGGAGCCCATTATCGCCGGATCAGCTACGGGCATCTTCCGTACGGCGAATGCGGCAACTAAGAACCGAAATATCTTCGCCTGGTGCGGCGCATTTTCGTTCGAGGGGTTCTGGCCGGGCTTCCCAACAAATTACGGCCCAAATCAATGGGAGTGTGCTATAGTCCATATTAGTCCTAAGTCGCAAGCTGGTATGTCCAATTCCGCCCCCAATTTTTACTTGGTCCCTTAGAGTTGTCTTGGAAGGACATGCGATTGATTGAAATATATAACATCACAGGGTCGATCACGCTCCGCACAGCAGACCCTCAGGATACCCCAGAGATCAATCTCCGATTCTTCAAGAAGCACGGAAGCGCTGATCTGAGCGAACTCGTTGCGGCGACGAAGTTGTTGCGCCAGACATGGCTAGCGGCCGGAAACGGGGCGGCACCATTCCAGGAGCTGCACCCGTGCCCTGGAGAGGTGGGCAAAACCAGCTGCACTGATGGTGCCCAGGCCGAGTTGATCAAGCTACAAGCCTGGTCGCACCATGCCACATCGACATGTGCAATTGGTGCGGATAACGACCCGATGGCGGTGCTAGATTCAAAGTTTAAGGTCCGTGAGGTTTTGGGTCTCCGGGTTGTAGATGCGAGCGCGTTCCCACGGGTCCCGGGGGCATTCCCAGTGATACCCACCCTTATGCTCAGCCAGAAGGCAACGGAAGATATCCTTGCTGATGCAAAGAAAGACTGAGTTATGAGCCAGTAGCGAAAGACTTGACAGAATACTTCATAAACTTCAATGTCCTCAATGGTCAAATATGATACTTCTTTACTCCAACACGCTATAAGCCAGGCACTAACTAAGCAACAGACTAGCTGTACGAGACAAATCGGGCATTTGAAATTGTCACTAAGATGGCAAGAGGTTACCCGTATCGCTTCCATTGCACAATGTGCCTGTCGTGTGTATGATAGCAAGGGGTGGGCGAATGTAAGAGATTGTCTGTTTCAATAGGGCCTTGCTACATGTGCACCACTTCCACGACGGGAACTCTAGATGCCGGGACTCCTGTCCGGCCCAGACGAGTCCTAGCGCGAACGCCCGCTGCTGGAAGGTTTCTATGTCGGCGACATCCTCACGTGCGTTTCGTTAAGGGCAAAGGATATCCTGTACATGGCTGATCTAATACTGTGTCTCTTCAAAGACATTGAGTACACCCGTAAAGGCGTCAAGAGTGTCACTCTTCATCTTCAGTTGCTTGCTCCTAGAGCAGCAACAGCGCACTTAACTCCTCTAAATACCCATCCAGCGGTTTCCCAGTGGCGGAATCCGTCGGGAGGCTATGATGATTCTAGAAGCAGTTATGTTAGGCACGGCCGGACGTCACACGTAGCTCAGGGCAATCCGTGACATTTCAGCCGTGGTGGGCTTGATCTCGAGCGTTTCGCAGTCGATGACCTTCATTCCGCGAACCGCAATCTTCGGGGTCGTCAGGTCGTCACCACAAAGCGTCCCATGCTCCTCCGACAGGCAGGTTTCAATCCACGACTTGGCCTTTTTTTTTTACCGAAAATTCCTGCAGCCGCGATGGTGCCAAGGGCTGACCGGCGAGGACGTGAGAACGGCGAGCCGGATAGTGGCGATACAGCTTTCCAGCGCCTTTCGAACGTCGTAGTTTGTCGGTGGCGGCGCTTTTTGGTAAGCGAAAAGGCATGCGTCAGGAAGGTGGCCCTTGGCGACCTGATGCTGAGCGAAGGCATGCGCGTAAATGCGCCATGAGAGACTGAAGGGGAAAGCCCGCAGCTCAAGATGCTCATCGGGGTTAGCATCACCCCCCACTGTGTCGGTCAGATGGAGGAACAGAAAGCAGAACTTGCAGCTCGTGCGAGACGATATTTTCACGACGGATGCCGAGCGACGGCGCGAGCAGTATCCCGGCAGTGCCATGGGAAGGCCTGAGTGGTGCCTGGAGAGGGAGCTGGATGCCTTGCGACAGGATGGCGCTGCATACCTACTTTTGCAGAAACCGGAGTGGTCGGGCCCCATTCCCTTTGGACGTTGAAGATGATGACCCCATCGTAACAAAAGACGTTGTAGTGTGGGGATCCCCCGAGATGCGGCTCTCAGTTCTCGAAGTCCGGCAATACCCGCGTCGGAGGCAAGCCACAAGCGCGGAGGACTCGGAGCCCGACTTTCGGACCCGCTTCGTCTGTACGAGGTCGCTTTAGGTGCATGAAGCTGGCTGGTGCAGCCAAACAGACGCGTCCTTTTTTTGCGGCCCAAGACAAGCCTGAACCTAAACAAAACAATTCCATCTTGTTCTCACCGTGAGGCGATTTTTTCAATAGCAACACAACCGCAGCCATGGCCGACGAACACCAACCCGTTGAGACTTACCGTGGAAACTGTCACTGCGGTGCTTTCGTCTATGAGGTCGAGCTGCCTAAGATCAAGAGCGTCAACGCATGCAACTGCAGCATCTGCACCAAAAAGGGCTACCTGTGGGTAAAGCCCTCAGAGATCAAAGTTGTGAAGGGTGACGAAGCTTCCCTGACCTCGTACACCTTTGGTTCGGACAATTTTGTCCACAAGGTGCGCTGTTCTCTCCAACTGTCGACATGGTGACTGACATGCCTAGTTCTGCCCAACTTGCGCCACCCCTCTGCTCTGTAGGGGGCTCGGTATGCTTGTCTTGAATGTAGGTAGGGATACAGCTATTTCAATTGTAGCATGTCTGACAGCCCCCAGGCTCGTTCGATCCAAGGCTTCAACCCGTGGGAGGTGGAAGTCGGCAGGTTCGTTGGTACACTCTGTCTGCCCCTAGGACCATGTTAATTTGGATTACAGCTTCAACGGAGCGGCACTGGGGTCCCCATACGAACCTCCCATGTACAATGGTCCCGAACCGTCATCTAGCGTCGAGAATGTGAAAACGTACCACGGTAGCTGCCACTGTGGCGCTGTTACCCTCGCGCTGAAGAGCGCTCCTCTTGACAAAGACTATCCCGACGCAGTCATGGAATGCGCCTGTAGCATCTGCGTGCGGGTAAGTTGAGCCCCATCGCTCCACGAGCAGAAGCTGACCGGCCGTCAGAACGGCTACACATGGATATACCCCCAGGCCAAGACTGTCGTCATCCAGGGGGCCGAGAACCTCGGCAGGTACCGCATGGGCCTTCGTGCGTTTGAGAAGACGTTTTGCAAGGTGTGCGGCGTCAACGTCGGCAACGAAGCCGCAGATCTCAGCGAAGAGGAACTTGCCGCCTTGCCCGAGAAGCTCAGGGGCCTCCACAAGATGGCGCAGACTGTCAGCCCTACAAATCTGAAGGTTTTGAATGACGTGGATTTTGGCGGGCTCAAGGATGCGAGGAAGATCACCGAGGGCGCGCTTGCTGAGCCCAAGTATGTCAATCCGTGAGTCATGAGAGCAACACTAGCCGATGGTGTCTTCCGAAGTGGCGGGTTGGTGCAGCATTCTTCCAAGTCTGCTTTGTGCAGCTCCTCAACACCCACCGCAACCCGGCTTTCTAGGAGACGGCTAAGGAGTGAATTGGTAAACAACTAGCAGAGATTAAGTTATCATAATACAAATAGAATCTCCATATCCAATATGGTCCCTAGAAATATGGTCACCGCGTGGCGTCCTTTACTACCACCCGGGTCAAAAAAAGTTTTTGGGATATCTCGGGACGAGGCATATCAACGGTTTTGTCGTACCTGGGACTCGTGGGGGAGTCGGGAGTGGTTTG
>Ga0247770_1000925_pt1 | contig 26314 bp, 35 predicted proteins | sample UWRJL136409B6_FD_179943 | JGI IMG/M metagenome (GOLD analysis project Ga0247770, IMG submission 179943) | Plant litter microbial communities from Arlington Agricultural Research Station in Wisconsin, United States - UWRJ-L136-409B-6 | ecosystem: Environmental > Terrestrial > Plant litter >... | reverse complement strand
CTCATGGCCAATTGTGGTGATTGTTGTGTATTGTTGTTCTGTGGAAGAGAATCTCTGGCCTGCAGGGTCCCCTATTGCCAAGCCGGCTACATCCGCGAATGGCTCCAATTGCTTATATAAGCTGACAGATGGCGCAGCATCCTGTGGGTGCCCGGTTAATCTGCGCGCCGCCAACAAGCATCAACGAGACCCCAATCTCATCTAGACGCGCGGGAGGGACGGTGGGAATAATGCTCCAGGTGCTGGCCGGCCTTGTCGTCTCAATAAAATACCCGGACTCTTATTGAGCATCCATCATATGCCTGGCCATCCACAGGCGCACTTGCCCTGCCTTTTGCAGATTGACCAACAGGGCTGAAACTGGTGCCGCCTTCTTGCGCCCAGGCCCAGACCCTGGCCTGTCTGACCATAACTCGTCGCCATTCCTCGCTTTCTTTTTCTCTGATGCACGCCGCAGCTCTGGAGCGGCTTCCACCCGTCGTCCTTCACAGGGCGGTCTGGTTGCAATGTCTTCCCCGACCGGCTGCTGGAATCGCTGGATTCGGCGTCGCAGCTCGGGAACCATTCTGCAATCCCACGCTCCAGAAACTGGGCGAGCATTGACAAGCGACTCCGGGGCCGTGTCGGAGAAAGGAGCGCTCGAGCTCTCGACCGTCGAGGTCGACGGCGACCCCAGTGACTCGGCTTTGAGCGGCTGGGAGCCATTCTTCCTTCGGCGGTCGGTCTTGCTTGGGCTGTTCACTTTCTTTTTTCTTCAGATTGTCGCGCTCATCACCCTATACGCCTATTCCTCAATGAATCAAGGGATCGTTCAGGTTGCAGAAACCTACCATCAGCTCTGAAAATATGGGCCGAACGCGAGTATGCGCACTCCTCCACCTCCATGCCGTGCGCCGTCACGACAAGGCACAAGCTAATCCGCGCATTGCTAGTAATCGCTGTGGCTATTATCCTGTGGATCTAGGTAGAATACCGGACGAAGCAACGCGCCGCATGGGGCTGGCTCGGGTCGTCCAGCAGCGGCAAGCCAGGCCCAGGATCTCTCGACATCGACTATTTCTCCGTTACCATCGTCACGTCGCTTTTCTCGTCCATAAAAAGGCGCCACTGGGCTGTAGCAGCGGCAACCTTAGGTGCGCTGCTCCTTCAACTCGCGGCTGTTGTGTCCACGAGCCTCCTGGAGCGAGAGTTCCTCACAGTGTCGTATCCGATTGGCAACCTTGTCACCACGGCATTGTTTTCGAGAAACGTTGAGCTTGAAAACAACACCCCTTCGTGAGTACACCCACTAGCCCATTCTACCAGATCCTCATTGAGTGTTAGATCAACCGAAACTCGGCTGACACACACATATTCCCGTTGACTTGGTTATGACGGAGTACATGTCACTTTACGGACACAAGCTGAACGCAACCGAATCACGGTATCCTGGAACCTCGGGGTCGATCGCTTATCCGCCTCTCAAACTTCCTGTTCCTGTATTTGGCGTAGATGATGGATTTCAAGGTATGTAAGGGGAAGCTGAATCGACCGCGTTTTTGAGGGACCCTCGTAAACAAAGGCTGACGCTCTCCTTTCTAGGCGACATAACGACTCCAGAGTCCTTCGTGACTGCCAAGTTGGAATACCTCACTCCCGGGCTGAGCTGCAAGCCAATATTTGGGCAATTTAACTACACCATTCCCCTGACACAAGGAGTCTGGGACCGGCAGTCTGGAACATTTGACAGCGGCGTTACGGCGTTAGTGTCTAATAATGTCACTTTTGATAATGTGGAAGTTGGAAAGTTCGAAACAAACATTGCCACATTGAAGTACGTTGAGAAGAAGTTTACGATTCGCGACGGCAATCGAACAATTAGGATCATTGATTTGGGGGCGAGCTCTGTCCCTGGCGAAAATGGGTGTCGACTTGCTCTTTCGGCATATCGGACCGGTTGTGGCATTGGGAGAAACCAGACAATACTGTTTGGTGATTCACTAATTTCAGGGGATGGCACGGAAGAGAGCTGCGACGACGGCATTCTATTCCTAACATACCAGCAGTGCAGCCCAGATGATGAATCGTCCGCAATTTTCTCCATGTCGCTGCTGGAATGCGTCTCTGACAATCGTTACGGGAAATGTGGAACGTTTTGACTGAGGAACGAAGGGCTCGCGAGCAGCGGAAGTGCAGTTGCAAAGTGACTTGATTTGGTAGAAAAGGGGGAGTGCGAAGCACTCCCCAGTTATATACAAATGGAAGCTCCCTGTGTGTGGGGAGAGCACATGATCCAAGGCCCCTGCGCTCCAGCCAAGCCTGGCTCGGCAGGGCGCCTGAGCGCCTAGCCAGGCGGCTGCAGTTTGACAGGAAAGCAACACTGACTTTCGAAAATACTGGCGGCAGCAAGAACGTTTTGAGTATCGTCAGTCTTGAGGAGCAGCCTCCTAGTCCTGGAGAACAGCCGTATGGAAACAACCTGTTCGTCGCCACCATTTACCTTTTGTTCAACAATTTTCGGGATCTCCAGTGGGTGACTACGCACGACGCTTTCAAAGGTAATACCTCCCACCCTCAAGTGGTTTCCAGGGCACTCGAGGAATTCTACCCGGCCACGGCGGTTCAGGTATTTCGCTGGACATCGTTCATACCATCGATCTAAACAATATCTGGAACTATCATAACCAATTTCTCGCGCTTGACTGTCCATATCTTTTCGTGCACCACAATGATCGCACTGCTAATTACGACATGCGCGGTTTGCGTCTGGTTGGCTACAGCTCCCAGGAGCAGAGGCAACAAGCTCCCCAGAGATCCTAGCACGCTTGCTGGAACGGCCATCCTCCTGCACTCTCAGGCTGTTTGCGGGGGGCTTATAACCCAGGAGATTTTCAACCTCGCCAACAACGTCTCTGGGAACGAGAAAGGATGGCGACCCTGGGGAACTACCCGAATATCGAACTTTCTCACTCTGGGGGCGTTGGCATGTGCAGTTGTGGTTCTTCAAGTCACTTTCGTCAAGTCTTCGACTGGAGAGAGTGGACTGGCTGCTGTGCGGGTGGATAGCTGGGCGCACTACAGCTGGACTCTGCTGCCTAGTATTATAGTTACTGGACTGGGCCTGATGTTTACAGGCATCGAATTCAGCCTTCGCGTGCTACAGCCATTCGCCAATCTCGCCCGCGGAGGATCCACGTCGACCAATGCACTCTTTGATGACTACCTCTTTGGATTGCTTCCGAAAACACTATGGAGATTCGTACGTACACGAAATGTCACGCTTGTGTCAAATTACGTAATCATTCCTTAACCAGCCGCTCTGCGAGCGGTTGGGCCGTAATTTAGGGGCTCGCGGTCGCGCGGACCGCTTCTTGAATGGTGTCACACGAATCCAATCCCTGAATAGCCTCCATACCAGCCAACAGCCTCCATACCAGCGATCGGACCGATCGCTGGTATTCTGTTGAATTACTGCGTGGCTCATTACAAGAAACGATGATGTTGATGCAAGCCGACACATTTGCTCCAGCTGGGGACCCGGCTTAGTATGTCTACTGTTTTTTTGTGCCTGTGGATGTGGCTCGTTTGCTAACGCTTGGCAAGTAACTGGACGGAACCCGGGAGCACAAAGGAAAATGACCTTGCCTGGAACCCTGATGCTGGCGACTGGCAATATTTTGAACTGTTACCCAACGTCGAGTTTACAACTGATGAGTTTACCGTACCTCGCTTCAGGTTGGGCAACGTGGAAATCAAAACAACTACCAGGTGGCTTTCAGTGCGGACGACAGTCCTCAGAGCTAAGTTGAATTGTACATTCCTGGATACCCAGTGCGCGACAAGGGAGCGGCAGTGGTCTCCGCCGCCGAACAACCGGACGTACAATATATCATACAACGAGCGAAGGCCACCGGTGATACCCGAAAACCTCTACCTCAGAGAGGGGTGTCCCTCCACCGCACCGATAGCGAATATGTCTCGCTACGCGAGTGAATATCATCTCAACACGTGCTGGGATCCGGAGAAACCGGGAGATATAGATTCCAATCGGGACCATATCGATCGGGTCATCTTTGAAGACACACAGAGTGCCAAGATAGTCTCCAGCAAGCTTACCTCGATGGATGGCGTTTGGATAGAAGATCTTGAGAGCTTCATGACATACTGCAGGCTTTTTGATTGTCCCGTCTTGTCGTACGGCGAGGAGAGCTTGGGCGATTGTTCAGCATCAAAGACCTCTCTTGCGCTCTGCGACCCCTACCTAGAAATACAAGACGCAGATGTTATTCTCTCGCTACCAGACTTGGCTATCCGCAATGTCACCACCACCGGCTCTCCAAGAGAAATATTGCACGTCTATGGCATGAGCCGCTGGCTAGGGATGTGGAGCACAAAGAATCAAGACGAACTATACCGAATCCGTGCCGCTGTACGATCCAAATGCAAATGAGCCCATTGAATCAGCCTCCACGGCGATGGCGACGATATTCAAGATAATAACCTCGCCACATACGCCCGGCCATGTCACCTTGGACGACCTTCGCGGGCAAGACGGCACATCACGGGCGAAGGTTATGGGGAAGATCGAGGAACACTGGATGCGTCACATCGCCCGCTACGCCAGGACGAACTTGACAACCACTCGGGGGTTTGAGCCCACACGACCGTTGAATGCAACAATGATGGACTACCGGACACAGTGGTTAGACCAGAACGAAGTGTCGGCGAGAATCCTGCAGGGGCTTCTCGGGGCTGCGTTTGCGTTTCTGGCCATCGGGCTTGTCTTTGGGGACAGAAACTTGGACAAGTTGTTGCCCTTCCCTCCCATCAGCGTCGGCGCCATTCTCTCCCTGTTGGATGGGTCTAAGATCCTTGGTCAAGGGGGACGTGCAGCGGAAGGGGAAATTTCGGAAGGAAAACAGACGAAGGAAGAAAAGCCCCGGGAAGTAGCAGCCGGAGGGCGGCCTGAAAAGACGGGCAAAGAACCAGGTGAAGAAATCACTGCCACACTGATGACGAAGGGGATAATACCCTCGGGAGCGGAGCGCCTCAGTGACAAGGAACTGAGGGCGATCTTTGAAGCGCCTGGAAGGGTCTTCTCGCTCAAGAAATGGGAGACAGCGCCGACAAAAAACGCAGTAGCAAACGGAAAGAAGTCGAGCCCGCCAAAGAGGAACTACACATACAGGATTGACTTTGAGGATCGACCGGATGGTTGTTAACCGCCTTTTTCCAGGGGTTTGACGGTCTGCCGTAGGATAGATAGGTATCTCAGTTGCTTGATGACTCGTCCGGGTGACAGTGGGTTGACGACTGCAGAGATGATGAATTATTGCAAAGGCTGGAACTTGGAGGGGCCATGACGCGGTGTGTATTATCGTGATTAGACATTTAGTTGCCAGGGCTATTTTACCAACGCTCAAATAACATTCTGTGACTCTGCCCTCATATTGCCAGGCACACAGCCTGCATATCAAACTCAACAGAAACTGAGGAGACGGAGGCGGGTAGGCGCATCGGGTACGGGACCGGCCTGATGACCAATTTTTCTCGTAGCCCCTCGCGTCCCGGGCATATTTAGGATCTGCGTTTGCGGTCACTTAGGTTACGACAAACCGAATGCCAGGTCGAGGACGTGTTGCCAGCCGTAGTCCAATGCAAGCGACGCTTGGGAGACCACTCTGTTTGCTTCGTCGTCTTGCTTCGTCTTGTCGGTGAGGGTCGCACGGGCAGGGGTCGAGCGAATGCTCGTCTCCGAGTCCTCCAGACAGTGCTGCCTCCAGGTTCTTGGTTGGCGAGCTCCTTATCTGCAAGCACTGAGGCCTGCAATTGCTCACACCGCGAATCGGGCTGTGCACAGCACCGCATCCGGGCCAATTAGAAAGTGGCGGCCGAGACCCATTTTGCGTGTTTGCTTGCAGTGGCCCATTGAGAAGACCAGACCGTCGCTTGGGCTGTTGGGCCGCTGCAAACGCAGGGAAAATCCAGTTGACCGAGATGTGCGGCCTTAGTCGCTGGCAGCCAAGGGGATGGAGGGCGTGCCTGGTCGTTCGTTGATAAAGTCTCGAGCTGCCGCTCCCGACCTGGTCGGTCAAAGTAACCGCAACTCTCACTCCTTCCCTGTCGCAGTCTCTTAGTCGCCCCCTAATTCTGCCCCACTCATTCTACCTTTCAGGCCGCAGTCATGGTTCTCTTGCAGAACGGCTCGTTGAGCCAGCTCTGCTCGACAGACCAGTTGGAGCTCCTCGACTCTATCGACCACCTCCGTCTCCAAGGCATCAACAACTATGTGTCCCTCCCGCAGATCATCGTTTGCGGCGACCAATCGTCGGGCAAGAGCTCCGTCCTCGAGGCCATCTCCGGTGTCTCCTTCCCGGTGAAGAGCAACCTCTGCACTCGGTTCCCAACCGAGCTCGTGCTTCGCAGAGCCCAACACGTCGGCGCCAATGTGTCAATCGTGCCCCATGAATCTCGCGGCGAGTCGGAGCGCGAGGCGCTTCGAGGATTCCAGGAGAGCCTGGAGGGATTCGACGGCCTCCCGAAGGTTATCGACAGCGCCAAGCTCGCCATGGGAATCACAACCCATGGCAAGGCATTCTCCAAGGACATCCTGCGCATCGAAATCACCGGTCCTGATCGCCCTCACCTGACCATCGTCGACCTCCCAGGGCTCATTCACTCCGAGACCAAACACCAAACCGCCTCGGACGTTGAGCTCATCCAGGATGTCGTTCAGGGCTACATGAAAGAGCCCAGATGCATCATCCTCGCTGTCGTCTCGGCCAAAAACGACTTTGCCAACCAGATCGTGCTGAAGCTGGCACGCGCGGCAGACAGCAGCGGAAACAGAACCTTGGGTGTGATCACCAAGCCCGACGCCCTCATCCCCGGCTCTCCGAGCGAGGCTCAGTACGTTTCTCTTGCTCGAAACCAAGAGGTTGAGTTCCGCCTCGGATGGCACGTGCTCAAGAACATGGACTCGGACAAGGGCGTCTCGACCCTCGCTCAACGCGATGCCGAGGAGGCCGAGTTCTTCAGCCAAGGAGGATGGACCGAGCTGCCCCAGGCCTCTCTCGGTGTTGAGAAGTTGCGCGGCCGTCTGAGCAGGGTTCTCCTTCGACAAATCGCCGCTGAGCTTCCTGGACTCATTAGCGAGATTGACGCCAAGTTCACTGCCTGCCAGGACCAGTTGGTCAAACTCGGGAAGCCCCGTGCAAGCTTGGAGGAGCAGAGACTCTACATGTTCGATCTCAGCCAGTCGTTCCAGACTTTGGTGAAAGCAGCCGTCGATGGGACGTACAACGACACTTTCTTTACCGACGCCAAGACGCCAACAGGATATCAACAGCGCGCCAGAGCGGTTGTTCACAATCTCAACGGAGGTTTCTCTTCTGAGTTGCTGCGTCGCGGGCACTACCGGACCATCGTAGCTGAGGGGGAGACAGTAGGGGTTTCTCACGTGGGCTTGAGAAGCATGCCGGAGGCGGACTTCCTCGATCACATCGAAGACCTGATGCGTCGGACGAGGGGGCGAGAGCTTCCTGGCACCTTTAATCCCATGATTGTGGCCGATCTCTTTCTCGAACAGTATAGTCCGTGGGAAGGCATTGCGGAAAAGCATGTCAAAAAGGTGTGGTATGCTCTCAACAATTTTCTCCAGCTCGTTGGCAAGCACATTGCAGACCCATCCACTTCGAGGTCGATTGAGAGAGAGATCTTCGACCCGGCTATGAAGGAGCTCCTCGGGCAACTAAGCAACAAAACGGCCGAGTTCCTGGGGCCACACAAGGCCGGCCACCCGATCACATACAATCACTACTTCACGGAGACATTGCAGAGCGTTCGCCGAGAGCGGTTGACAAAGGATGCGAATGAAGCCGTGAAGAAGTTCTTTAAGGTTTCGGACCTCAGCAATGTCTACCAGAATGGGTACATTGACCTTCGGCCACTGGTATCGTCTTTGGTCGACTCAAGCGAACCGGATATGGACCGATTTGCCGCCCAGGAAGCGCTCGACTGTTTGAACGCCTACTACAAGGTATATTAACCCGTTTGCGTCCTCCCTATTGTTGAAAAGGCATACATCTGTGCTAGTCGATACTCGGCTTCTCTAGCTCGAGTCTTCTTCGGCTCTAGTCCTCTCGCACATTTTGTAGCACTAACATGGCTTACTAGGTCGCGTTGAAGCGATTCATCGACGACATCGCGGTTCAGGTCATCGAAGAGAAGCTTGTGTCTCAACTGCACAGCATCCTGTCACCCGTTTCCATATTCAAAATGCCAGATGACCAAGTTTCTCGGATTGCAGGGGAGTCAGAAGATAGCAGGTCTCACCGAGAGCAGCTGAAAAGGCAGCTGGACGTGTTGAGGAAGGGTCTCGAGACCTGCAAGCGCTTTGTGGGCCTGAAGTTTGGTGGGGGTGCGTTTGGTATCTCGCTTGAGTCAAGTCTCACTTCAATATGCTGACACCAGTGCTTAGATGCGGTGTTCGTTCCTAGCAGTCTGATGGAGCGCGAGCCCTTGGGGCTTGGGTATGACATCAACCCTGACCTGGAGCCCAGAGATCGTACTACCGTGTTGACATTTCCCTGGCACGATCCAGTAGCCACGTCACCTTCCCGTTCAGCGACGAAGCCACGCTTCGTGGCTTTTGATCCGGCTGGGCTACAATCGGAGCCGGAGCCGGAGCCGGCGCTGGAGCCGGAGCCAGAGCCGCCGCTGGAGCCAGTGCCCGAACCAGAACCGGAGTCAACACTTAATGATAATCTCTGGGGGGCACCCGCCACCAGCAAGAAAGACAAGAAAAAGAAGAAATTGGGTACTATCTATTGAGATAGATTTGAGGCCGATCTTGAGAACTCCACTTAGTTAGACTTTTGACATGATCTGAAGGAAGGCGTGTAATATTGTAAAGCACTAGCAACTTAGCAGATGTTACAACCTGAATCAAAAGCTCGGCTCCCAACTATCCATGAGTAATAAACTACATGCCGCAGGGTATGTCAGGCCCAAAGGAAGGAAATCCATTTTTCCCCTCACCAATCATCATCATCTTCCGCTACGGGCCCCTTCGGATGCTTGAGCGTACATGCCATCGCATCCGATAACCCACCAACCGCTCCCTGTATCCGCCCTGCTTCATCAGGTCTGAAGTAGCGATTACGACCCCCTCGTGTTCCGTTCTCACTCTCCTCTCTCCTTCCCGTCCCCATAGCCGCACCCCCTTCCGTGACATCCGCCCTAGCCCCAGGCCCCTCCTGCACATACGCTCTCGGCACCCATCCTACCTCCCCCGCCGAATTCTCCGCGAGAAGCCAGCCACCTGTAAACAATCACGTCAGCAAATCCCGTCAACATCACAGTAGGTACCCAAAGCTACCAGCGCTGGGGCCTCCCCATTAACAGGGAGAACGTACCTGCCCCCCCAGGCCCTTCCGGCTCAACAAGCTGGACCTCCTCTCCGACCTCGACGCTCAGCTCGTTATCTTCGGCGGCGACGAACTTGTACAGCACGCGGCGCTTTTCTCTTTCGCGGTTTGCCTGGCGCCAGGTCTGGCGCCATGTTTGTGCTGATGATGATGACGGCACTGGGACTGGCGCTGTTGATGGCAATGATGCTGGTGGTTGAGTACAAATTTGAGGACTGGGTTGAGTTTGGGATTGGGGTTGGGCTTGAGTTCTCGTCACGGTAGGCAGCCGGCTGATTTCAGAGTAGGGCTGGGTGCTGGTCGTGGTTGATGTTCTTCCGATGTTGATTTCGACTTTAGCTTGGATGGTGGTGGTGGTTGTTGTTGTGCTTGTGGTTGGAGGCCCCGCTTGGAGCTGGGGCTTGGGGGCGGGGTTGCTGTCGCCGTTGGGTTCGACGAGGAGCCATTCTGAATCTTCTTCGGGTGTGTTTTCGTCGGATTGTAGACCTGAGGTTGAGGTGAGAGGGGCGTCTGGGTCGGAAAGGGCGCGGTCCGCCCTCGCCGGGAAGAGGTGGGATTGAATCCACGACATGTTGCGGTGTCGTGGGTTGGCGGGGAGCGGATTGAGGGGGCGGGATCAAGATTTTGAAGGGGCTCAACGATGCGGGGTGCTGACGCGGACATCTAACTGGGCGCCTGGATTTTGGTTGAGGTGGGATTGGGTGGCCTGGCTGCATCCGAGGACATGATTTGGCGGGGAAGGAACGATTACGTAGGTAGGTAGATTCTTAGAAGCTTGCATTCGTGAACTTGAAGGATCCTTGTGCACCTTGAACTTCACGATCAAATAAAAGTCATTCTATCAACCCTCTAACCAGCCTGGTAAACGGCCAACGCAGCAACATGCGGATTTACGGCCGTGACATTGTAAGGCGTGACAAATAGGTCCAGATCGGTCAGGGCAATAAACATGGTGCCATTCACCGCCGGATCGCCCAGCCAAGTCGACACATTTGGCTGGATGGTATACGCCGTCCGTTCCTCCAGGCTCACATTTAGCAGCGGTGTGTAGGTCACGTTGAGCTGCGATAGCCAGGCGGCAAACTTGGGCCCCTTGACGTTTGTCGTGGTCACGTAGCTGTTGTTCGGCCCGACGAGTTGCCCGGGGGCGTCCCACTGCAAGAACACCTGGCGGCCCGGGTACGATAGAGGGATGGAGTGGTTCTGGGAGATGGCGGCGCGACAGTCGAGTGCGGGGTCCGTGGCGTTGACGCAGAGCTCCGAGTCTGGAATGTCCTTGGTGGAGAGCGAGTTCGCCGGGCCAGCCGTGGTTTCGTTCCACGCATCGGAGCCGTTGATGCGCGCGGGGTTGGGCTGGTTCAGAATATGCAGGGTTGGGAAGTTCTGCCAGACGAGGCGGGTCTGGTCGTGCGGACAGGAGCTGATGTACGGTGCAAGGAGGGTCCAGGCCCACGACTGCGGGATGCCGGGCGTGTGCCATTCCGGCATGGGGAACTGCCCGCCGAACTGGCGGAAGATGGGCTGCTGGCGCGCCTCGACCGTGATGCTTTGGAGGAGCATCTGTGCGGCCGGGCCCGAGTTGAGATGCGGGAGGAAGCCGTACACGCCGGCCTCGGCCCAGCGCGTGAGCTTCTGGTTAAAGTCGATGAACCCGCGCACGTTAGACACGGGGTAGTTGTATGTGCACTGTTTCGGTGCGCTGGGGCCGAGCATGTTGGCAATGACAGAGGCGTGGCCCACCTCCTGGTCGGCCATGTGTTGCAGCAGATGGCGGTCCTCGGCGTCGATGCCGTACGCGTCGAACTCTTCTTCCGAGAAGGTGGCTAGGCCCCAATGGAACAGATCCAGCTCGATCCACTCGTGGAAGAGGGCGAGGGCGAGCGACTGGTAGTCGAAGTCGCTGGCGACCTTGTACACGGGCTCGGACCCGTTGGTGCCAATGCCGCCGCTGGGCGTGTACGGCATCGGCTGGTCGCCGTGAAGCTTGCCGTCGGCCGGATACGCCACGATCTGCGGCGGCGGTGGTTGGGGCACGATCGAGGCTGCCAGGACCGTAGTGGACAGCGCGCCGGTGGTGGTCGCCGGAGGCCCATCGTATGGGCCGTGTGATGTGACGTTGTGGTGCGAGATGGCATATGGGGAGGGAATGGGGGGACTGGTGGGCTCCGAGAAAACGGTTGTCTGGGCTTCCGATACCACTGGCACCGCGTCGACCGTGTTTAGCACCGCGAGCAGGCCTGCCGCCCAGACAGCCATTTCGGGCACCATGATCGTGATTGCCAGTAGTGCGTTGTGGTGAACTTGACTTAAGTAATTGATAGTAATTACGGTACACAATGTACACGAATTGAACGGTCCTACAGTTGACGAGTACCCTCGACTTATACCTGCGTTCCCCGCCCCTGCGACCCCGCTTTCCAGCTCTTGATGATTCTGAAAGTCATGATGCCACCATCCGGAAACGGCTACCATATTGAGCTTTGTCTGCGGTCAAGATATGGCAGTACCGTCTTCCGATTACTCGTAGGCAAGAATTGTGGATCGCGAGTCGTTTGCTCCGCTGCGTGAACGGCAACTGTCTTTGTCGTGGTTCCACCAATTGTCTTGACACCTTCTGCCGATGGCGGCGAAAGTCATGATATCATCGACTTCTCACAAAATCACAGTCACTTATATTTTTCGCGTAACTTTTGATGTCACCCAATCAGTAAAAAGAAACGCAGGTAGCAAAAACCTCAATTATTCATATCATGCATCGGACACATTACTAGCTAACTACGTGCCTCGTTGTTCTACCGGACATCAGGGATCAAGTGAAGTTGCTTCGGGTCACACCGGCCGCAGCAGTTCTCGTACTTCCTATCACATACCTCTCTTGTTACCGGACGGCCACACGAAGACCACTCCTTAACATACTCGGGCTTTCGTCCGAGGCTGGAATAAGTCAAATTCTAGGCCTCGAACCGATACATTTCCAAACCTTGAGAACAAAACTATTGGTTGCTTTCCCTGCCCGATTTCGACAACAGGTCTATGTTTTACCCTAAAGTTGCCCTCAGCAATTTCCATGTTCGTGCGTGGCCCTGAGCCGCTCCTGAGCTAGGGTGAGCTATGGGTGAGTCTGGCCTGCACAGCCGTGTGGCCCGATTTTGGACCCTCGACTAAAGTTGCCATCCGGAGATTCCAGTACGTTCCTTAGTTTATACTAACTATACCGCATAAGGTGTAGCCACGTTAGTGGTGAGGTTAGTCGTAAAATAGGATTCTGTTGCCATGTATTAGTGAGGTGAAGTATGGAAAGGGCAGGGGAAGGTGTTAGAAAGAAAGGGGTTTAGGGGCCCCGGGCATTTAGTCAGCGGAGCTGACTGGATGCCTGGCACTACCAGAGCGCCAGTAAGCCTTAACCACCGCAGTAACGAAAGGCTGAATTTTACTAATAGGTTTATAAAAAAGGGTCTGGCTGGAAGTTAGAAGAGAATGATAAGTAATATAATCATGCAGTTACAACCCTTTAATTCCACAGATCCTAAAATGCAGTGTTTTCTAAGTCCGCCCAATCCACTTTAGAGAGAGAAGGGAGGCGCATCTCTATCCCAATACCTACATTACATAGCTCTAAGAGCAGTAGTGGCTAGGAATAAGGCCGTAGTGATACTGAATGGGGAAGATATGGAGGACTGCATAATCGTTGGGGTTGACCCCGGGAGAGTCTCGTCGGCTGGCAATGATGATCACCGACATCAAGAAAGAGCCTGAGGCAAAGCCAGGGCGAAAACGACGCTACTCACAAGTCGAAAAGGAGGCAGTAGAGCCCTAGATAGACGAATTCATGGTGTTGATAATTGTATTTGACCCCTGAGATTGGAACATGTGCACGGCTCAGAATGCAAAAAGACGGCCATGTAGGGCCTCAGCACCAAGAAAATTTATCACGACTTCTATTTCCAGAAACCGGCCGCGCGATTGACGTTGGCGTTGTCGCCCCGCTGCGCGGGAGGCGCCGGCTTGGCGTCATTGAAATTCTCAGGATCACCTTAGGGATTCGTGGGTTTTCAAATGACGGATAACCCTGAGTACCCATCAGGTTGGGTTAGGGTTTTGTATGAAAGGGGTGTGTTCGTGGAAAAGATCGAGTGTGCGGGAATAAATTCTCTTATATATTGCTTGTCGTGTAATGGCATCCTAAAGACTCTGCCTTGCTGCCCAGGCGGCGGTCGCTATCCTCACCCACATGACTTGAACCGTCGAATCAGCATCCGTCTGTTTGAGTGTGATTTTCCCAGGCTGCATTTGGTGAAGTGCCGGGCTGGTTTTATGATCCAGCGCACCGGCTTGCGGGTAAATGGTCGAGGCCAATGCGCGGTCCATGGTGATCCATGGGTAGCCGCTTTTAGTCTCTGTATTTTTCCGCCTCATTTGGGTCTTGCACGACACTTGAGTGTTTCCCGCGGAGCATTCCTCACCGTCGGGTCAAACGAGTCTTGCCTTCTGTGGAGCTGGGTCCCCGGAATCTATCCATCACCAAGCACCGTGTGGTATCTTGTTCGATCCAAAATAATCGCACCGTTCTAGAAGCACTTTTATTGAAGGTTGAAGTAGCTCATGAGACTCTTCCTCATCTCAACTTCTTGCAGCTGTGAGGAGACTCCCAGAGCGGCAGTTTTTAAGGCTTCTCCTTGTCAAGAAAGAACCATACATCTCGTCTATAGTAAAACTCAAGACGCCCGACAGAATGCAGGCTCTGTTACAAACATCGTATACCCGTAAGCTCTAGTTTATTCAAAATGCCTGCAGTCACGAAAATCCGCCTCTGAATAATACAGTATTCACCGTGGATTGGTGGAATTAGAACATCGAGCTACCAGACTAGCAGCCACCAATCCACGGAACGTGAGCGAATGCCAAGATATTGCATCCACCTCGGCAATAGTTCCATCCCCGAGCCTTACCAGGTAAATGGCATTCGCTTCTGTCAAGCTGAGAATTTCTATATCACCACCCAGCCCCCTTTCTCAGCCGTCATCCCGCAACTCCACCTCATTCTCCAACTCCATCCCAATCCTTATTCTCACCTGTCTCGCCACAATGCCAAAGCCCGCCCACGTCCTTCTCGCCCTGGCGAGCAGCTGTGCCGCCTACACCGACATTCGCCACAAGCGCTTCATGATCAAAAACATCGACCCCATCGTCTTCCCCGGCCAATACAAATCCCACCTGCACTCTTTCTACGGCAGCGACGTCGTAACAAAGGACCTCCCAACCACCAAGCAACTGCAACAGGGCTGTCCCTCAGGCGAGAACCCCAACGACCTGTCCGTGTACTGGGCGCCAACCCTTTTCTACGTCAACAGAACCAACCATATCGAAGTCAACCCCAGCATGTTCAGCACCTACTACGAAAACATCGACAAAGCCGAGATCCCCTACCCCGAGGACTTCTTCGTCATCGCGGGAAACGCTAGTGCGGAGAGTCAGGCCGACGTGGATGAGCGGACGACGGGTATTACGTGGTGGTGTGAGAATGGACCGGAGGATCGGCAGAACCGACCAAGGGCGGCGATGCCGAGGGTTACGTGCAGCGGGAATATTCAAGCGATTTTGCGGTTCCCTAATTGTGTGGATCCAAAAGATATTAAAAAGTATGGATACGTGGCGGCCAATGGGGGACGGTGTGCGGCGGGGATGAAGAGGATTCCGCAGTTGCGGTTTAGTATCCGGTATAATGTGAGGAAGTTGATTCCAGGGGGCTGGAATGGCGTGCCGCCGTTGAAGTTGGCTTGTGGGGAGGTGAGTTTGGATTTTGATAGCTTGGTATTGTGATACTGACTGTGCTTGTTTTAGATTGGTGATGGGTACTGCCTGCACGGCGACTTCATCAATGGTTGGTTCGATGATGTCAGTAGAATCTGCTCAAGGCGACAAGCAGGAATCAGTGGATGCGTATCGATGGCGCAAAGGGACAAGGCAAGGCCGGAGCTTCCTGCCAACCCAAGGATGCCGAGCCGGGCAAAGGGACCAGCGATTACCATGAGAGCTTGAAGATGATGGGCATGCAATGACTTTCCCGGCCGGTGTTTGGAGCAATGACAGGGTTCTGCGTATACCTTCTTTTTGAGCGAGCAAATTTATTAGCTTTGGGAACTTACTTTATTTAGATTGACCCTGCTGGCCAGCCGAGAAACTTTGGAGCTAAATTGTAGAGGGTTGGGTTGTGTGAAGAATGGCGTTTGACGTTGTGATAATGTTGTGGCGGACAAGATAAGGAAGCCGCCGTGAGCGCGGCTGGCAGGTGGTGGCAGTTGGTATGAAGTTGATGCCATTCTGCTGCGCACGGACCACCTCATTGGCTTGGCATGCGAGATGCCTTCGCGCTTGCAGCTGAAAGGCTTCGATGTCCCATATACCTCGAAAAGAAAAGCATCAATTCATGCTCCTGTGCGCATCCTTCCATCCAGCGCGCGATAAGGTGACTGCGCCCTCCTTCATTTCCTTGCCGTTAGGCTTCAACATCCACAATGCGGCGGCTCCTACCGTCGTGGTGGGGTTCCAGGGACGCCGACCGGGATGACATTTCCGAGCGATCATTTCCTGTGGGTCTCAAATCGCTCTACCACACATCTAACAGCGCTCTTGAGTGAGGAACCCAATCTGTTGTCAAGCTCTTCCAACCCGGCTAACCTGTTTCTTTCAGTGTCGTTTTCGTCCACAGCCCAGCAGATGATTGTTATAGGACGTGGACTGCGACCGGCTCATCGACGCCATGGCCGCAGGCACTCCTCCCAAGCGAAATTCCCAACGCCCGCATTCTCACTTTTGGATATGATCCTCATACAGAGCCTTCAAGTTCGAAGCCGGCGTCGGTCCCGGATGCAATCTCCAACTTCGCATCGAGCCTCATTCATGACCTTGCTCGCTACCGAGAAAACGATGCTTCGGTAAGACACATCGTGATAATACAGTAGGATGAGCCTATTAGTAACGCTCTGCAGAACAGACCCATTGTGTTTGTTTGTCACAGCATGGGCGGTTTTGTTTGCCAAATGGTACGTCATCACATCCAAACGAATCTGAATGCCCAGACCTCTCACCGCTGCCATAGGCTCTCCTATCGAGCCAGTCTGGGCAGTGTCAACAACGAAATATATTCCATTCGACATGCGGTATCATGTATTTTGGGACACCCCATCAAATGTCGAGTATTGCCCGATGCACTGAGTACTTATACCGAGCGACTGGTATAGCAGACGAGGTTCGCACCAGAAATTTTGATGTCTGGCAACATTGTGCAGGCCGCCTCGTACAGACGCAAGATGAGTTTTACAACGCCTTAGCGAAACGGGACGCAGCACTTGGCCCTGTCAGGCTTTGCTCCTTTTATGAGGAGCTTTTTCCATCGGAGTCTGAAGCGAACTTGGTAAGTGTCATGTCCGAGCTCTGCTATTGCGTGTTGACAAGTGTTGTCAAGGTGGTACCGAAAGAGTCCGCCATACGCTCCTCTCACACGGCCATTGGAATCCGGAGCAGCCACCTCGATATGACCAAGTTTGCCGCAAACAGTGACGCAGGATTCGCAGCCTTCTGTGGTGAGCTGCAAAGGTGGCTTGCCGAGATTGGGATATCCGCTGTGAAGTCAGGCCCTGATTCCCTAGAGAGGAACAAGCGGAAGTCATCTGCGTCACCCAGGGTTTTTCGCGCACAGGGTATACCATTGTCCTGGCAGACTGATCAAGTTCAGTCATTTCTCACACAACATGAGTCACTGGAGTCCCCAGGAGAACCTTTAGGGCTCAGGATTCATTCGATGGCTGACGACATTTATCGCCGCTCGAGGGTTGCGACGGTGACCTTTCAGACTGTGCCCTCGGAGCTGCGGGGCATTAGCAACTGGAGCACATCGTTGCCTCCGCCAGGCGCGCTTGATCCGCCATCTAGCCTTACGCCGCGGCTTTGCATCAATCTAGACGACAAGTTTGATGGTATCACTACTTTGTTCTCCCCGCCTCCTGAGAATCACAAGGTCGAGTACGATTGGAATGACCCCCTACTGCCACAGCATGGTTGACTGATAAGTGTAGCATAATCGCAATATCAGGTCTCGGTGGGCACGCCTTCGGGTCTTTCAAGGAAAGGGGTGGAAAGCACATGTGGCTGCGGGACTCCCTTCCTTACGACCTGGTTTTTGACGAGGACAGCAAGCCGACGGTCCGGATAATGACCTATGGTTACGATTCCACCATTCCTGGCAGCGGCAGCATCCAAGATATCGAGGACCTTGCCACATCCATTCACTCTAGTCTTCTAGGGTTGGTCACCCACAACACATCAGTTAAGCCGATTATATTCATCGCCCATAGCCTGGGGGGTCTGATCATCAAGCAGGCAAGTGTCCGCCTACCTCAAGATATGGGTTGTCACCCTTGTCCCAGCCATTCACTAACCTTGAACCCTAAAGGCCCTTATATCACTTTCCAAGTCCGAGGGGGAAGATGACCGACGCCTCCTTCGAGCGGTTTACGGCGTTGTGTTCTTTGGGGTACCCCATGACGGGATGGACAATGCTTCTCTGATCCCCATGGTAGAGAACGGCCATAACCGATACCTAGTCGAGTCGATCGGGAGTGTCAATTCCTACATTCTCAGTACACAACGACGGGAGTTTCATAAGGCTCTGAGACCAAAAGGGGACTCTGAAGTCCTGTGCTTTTACGAAACTCAAAAGTCGCCCACGGCACAACAGGTAAGTCGTTCTGAACGCAAGAAAGTAAGCTTGGATGAGAAACTAACGCATGAAAACTTCATAAATAGGACAAAGACGGAAAATGGACGATGAGCGGGGCTTCTACGTTCCTGGTCACTAAAACATCCGCGACCTCCTGCTGCCGACACTGGGAAACTGGTCCAGAACACATTTGCGCAATCGGCAGGAACCATTCAGATATGGTCAAATTCGGTGCACATGACCCTGAATACGAGAAAGTCCATCCGAGGCTCAGAGGACTTGTCCAACGGGCCACTGCTAGGGGATTGTGTGACGACCAAGTGCTGGTCCAGCCGGACCTTAGTACGGCCCCTAATGCGCAGATGAACCTTTCCGAGATCGAGGGCAAGCTAGAGAGACTTCAGCGCACAATCTCGGAGAGATTCTCCGATATTGAGCAGGCTGTAGAGAGGATGAGCGAGACGCAATCTGAAATGGCCTCCAAACTATCAAAGGATCAGGAAAACATTGCTGGTCCGCCCAACGACAAAAAGGTGACAAAGGCAATTGGGCGCGCCAAATTTACCCTCGGGGGCACTTCCTCCGGAAATACGGAGGAGAGCTACTACGTACCTCGAGTTACAGGAAAGGCGCAAATGAAGTCGGAGAAAGACAACAAGGATGCTTTTGCTGGAAATATGGAGGAGAACTATCACGTACCTCGAAGTACAGGTACGGCGCAAAAGAAGTCGGAGAAAGACAACGAGGCTGCTTTTGTCCCGAGTACCATCTACTCATGCGATTCGATCACCGGGATCGATGACGCTCTGTTCGATGACGGAAGCGGCACTTCAACGTGCTTGTTTTGCGGCAAAACGTGGACACAGGAAGAAGCTGACTTCTCGTTCCTTCCAGGCCAGCATTTGGCCCGGGAACATCGGTTCGGCGATTGCAATTTGAATGTCTCCTATCTGGATTGGAATGACCTGGAAGCACACTTGATCTCGTTTCATGGTTGGATGAAGCCTGCAGACACTTCAGAGTCCGAGACTACAAAAGCCCGTTTTAGGACGAAGAGCAGACTTTTGCACGGCAAGTTGCTTCGCTTGGATGACAGTTGGTCACAGCCAGTCCGGAGACCCGACCACGACGAGGTTACATCCTCGCATTTTCTGGGCCTTCATGCCCTGAACGTCATCCTGGGGGAGGCTAGATTGGGTATCCCCAGGATCCCCTCAAACCTTTCTAACCTGGAAGTCGCACATCAATTATGCCTTTCGCTGGCCATGCTCGACAAATTATTAATCACCGACAAGCCTCCCCAGATCGATATGACTGATGGCGACTTGAGCCGCATCGCGTACCGTGCTGCTTGCGCCGAAGAAGAGCTCACTGTATCGGGATTCGAAGATTTGCGATACGAAAAGTATTATTCGTTCGACCAGTCCGAGGTTGAGGAGGTGCTTTGGCTCTATGGGATGGGTCCCTGGCTCCGGAATCCAACCCACAGCTGGGTCTTTTCCATCTCGGAGTCCGAGAAGCAGGCTCTGCTGACGTGTGACGACTGCTTGACCAAAAGAACCTACCAATCCTACAGAGAAGGAATCATTCATCTCTTTTCCAATCACTCTAAGGGATTGGACTTCCATAAGTCGATTCCCGAACTGCTGGCAGTTGGCTCCACAATCTTGGTTAAGCGACGAGTTGGACTAGGGTCTGGGGATGTTGGCGCGACAGGGCATCTAGATCAGGGGACTATTGTTGACTTGGTTGCTGCGCTAGGCAAGTCGACATCCGGCGACGAGATCACAAAGTGGTTGTGGGGCATGTTCTTGGATTCGCCCGCCTTTCGAAGGCTGCTGCGTAGTGGCAGGGCTTTCCAGGGGGGTGGGCTAACCAGATCATCGAGACCGTGGGCAATTTCTATCTTGAAGTGTTGGGATGACACTCTGCCCTTATTGAGGCAGATCCAGAGCCAGTCGCCGGATGGCAGCACTCTCGCGGCAGACTTTGGCTCCAAACTGTCTGACTGGCATGTAGAACGGGGGTGAGGATGCTTGGTCTCGTGGAAAGTTTTTGGAGCCTATAGCCAGCTGGAATACAAGAAAAAGGTGGCCGTCGCTGATCTCAAGCGAATAATAACCGAAACGTATTTGATAAGCGAGCGAGCCACTTTTTGACGCGACACTCCAGCAGATACAACATTAAATTTCTCCACAAGCAACAATGGCAGCGCCTTCTTACGAAGCCAGAATAAATCTAGCCCTCAAAGCTCTTCAAAAAGATCCAAATCTTAAGGTCCGAGCTATAGTAGAGGTCTACCAAGTCAACAAGGATACCCTTCGATACCGACGCGCTAGCCGACCTTCACGACGCGATACTCCAGCTAATTCGCGAAGGCTTACGGATCTAAAGGAGAGTTCAGTTATTCGGTATATAACGGAGCTTGCACACGTGCATTTCCTCTTCTGCTTCGTTTTGTAGAAGATATGGCCAACCGATTGTTACACGAACATGACGCGCCCTTTATCGGTAAGCTCTAGGCTCACAATGTAGCACAGGCTGCGTCAGGGGTAACGAGAATAAGAGGCTGCACTGCAAGATGGTGGATCGGAGAAGGGGCATCGATGGAAGGGTCCTCGGGTTGAACATCCTACTCAAGAGCTCGCATTCGGGATATGGCACCCAGGGAGGTTTCAAGGCTGGTCCAGGATTCAACCAACTGGAGGAGGAGCATGTTGGCTTGGAGGATGACGTTAACAGCGATGCCGATTTGGCCGCCCTTCGTGGTGCACTTGAGAGCGATGGAGAGTCCTATGACTGACATGGCCAGTCCTGGGAGCATGAGGTCGAGGACGAGGTCAAGCCAGCGCTGGATGCTCATGAGAATGTAGTTTGGACGCAGCGAGAGGTCGGGCTTCTTGGCATTGTCGCGAACAAACAGCTGCTGCCAGCCAAAGGCACCGATGGTAGGAACACCCTCGAGCGTTTCGAGGAAGCTTGAGATGACAAGCGCCCGGGCGTCAAGGTCGAGAAAGCCCAACTGCCGCGATGTCGCCAAGTAGACCTTTTGGGTCAGGTAAACGACGAGGAACGTCAAAGGCAGCGTGATGGTCATCAGCGGCTCCACAACGGCCAACAGGACACACTGTGATAACAGGGAAAATACGCCTTGGAAGATCGAGAAGAGGGCAAAGGGAGCCTCCGATCGATCATGATCATGTCGGCGCTGAGCCGGTTAAGTATCGCGTCCGTATCCGTCTCAGCCAGATACGACTGGGGGCATACATGACTGTGCGGAGGAGCCGGGCGTGTAGTGTGTTTCCCGAGTGCGGCGCGATGACGAATAATACAACCGCGACGGCCGTTGCGATGGGTATGAAGGCGCCGAGGATGAGACCAGAATATATCCCTGTGTCGAACCAAATGTGCTCACCTCCATCCTCGCCAATCCGTCGAAGCCCGTTCGGTATCACACCCATAAATACCGCGTGGAGTGTCAGAGAGCCGACAAGAAGGAGGAGGCGGGAAGGCCCAATGGAGTCGAAGTAGTAGCGGTAGAGTGCGACACGGCCAAGGGACTCGCCCGCTTCAGAAATGCCACCGGCGTATCGTCTTTTTCAAGAATTCACGCCTGTCCTCCCGGTCTGGACAGACGAGATACTTCTTTATGCGATTAAAGGCCGCAATAACGGTGGCGATATGTGGTAGGACACCAAGGAGGGTAGTGGCTGGGGCAGAAACAATTCCGATAATAGAGACCGAAGTAAAAATCAGACTCACATCGATAGATTTGATGCCGCGAAGCTGAGAATAAGGTCAAACCCATGGCTGCAAAGGTTATTGTTCGGACATTTCTCACAGACACGAACGCTGCATGCTTGCTTACCACTGATCATAAAAGCGGCCATGAGCTGAAAGAAGGCGACAATGTTTTTCATTTCATTGCCCCTTGTAGTGAGAATCTTAGCTTCCATCTTCTCCACGGGGCCCATCATCTTGATGTTTTTGATGGAGTTCAGAATGGCCTTGGTCGTAGAGATACGCGTCTGCGTCGCCATGATGACTGCCATTTGTCGATCCGCGATGTTCCCAGTTACTAATTTCGCCACCTGCGTGACACCTAGTGCCCGTGGGTGTCAGTGAAAAGACAGCATCGGAATCTTTATCGGGTCCAATTCGCACGCAATATCCATTCAATTTTCGCGATAAGATGAGCGAGCAAAAACTCTGTTGCGCGTTCGCCGGCAGATGTCATTCTCTCGAGGACGAGCAGCGTCCTTCGAACTTGAACACCACCTCACTTGGCGATGTCAAGTCTTGGGGGGGTTCCGCACGAGTAACGCTCTCAATTGGCCGACCAAGCCCGGAAATTTCCCGCAATTCTAGTGATACGGCCCGCCGATTGGAAACCATTAAGAGGCAAACAATCTTGATAGCAATTGTGTTCGTCGTGACGGGGGTATCGTGGCTGAGCGAGCCCCTGTCGGGTGGTGAAACTCGGTGTGGAGTCGAGATGTTGTCTACCCACCCGATCATGAAACAAGAATCGTATGTTGAATCCATCAGAGCGGCTCCACATAGTTCCCCGTCCCCACGACCAAGACTAAAAGCACGCGCATTCTCCCACATTGCTGTCTCATCGTCTCACCGAAGAGCCGCCAGTCGCATCTCAGGACGTGTTCGCGTTTGGCCATGCGACCCAGTTGAAGATGGGGCTGTTTCGGATCGGCGGTTTTGTCTGGCGCAACGGATGGGGAAGTGCTCATATTTAGCATCATTTCTTTCGTCCCAGTCCAGCGACAGAATTTTGGTAGAAAGAGACCTTCATTTTCCCAATTGCCCGGAGCGGCACAGCTTTTCGTGCGCGCAGGTTAGGACTGCCGGACAGATCCCGTCAGATGTATTATGCGCCATACTCTTCTTCGCCATGCCTGTCTTACGATATATCCACGATGACGGCCTCGTCCGCAAGCTTGCTGAATCCAGCCACGCCATCGTCCGGAGAAGTGTGGATCACACCGTCTTGGAGACGCTGGCAGTCGGTACGTCATCAAACCCTTCCTCCCAAGCACTGGGTTGCTGTCCTAACAAAACTAAGTTGCTGTGATCATCATCAGCATGGGCTTTCTCGTATACTGGGGTACTGTCATGAAATGGTCCTGTACATGGCGGAAGAAGTGAGGGCTGCCAATTGGCAAAGCATTGCGAGGCGCACGGAGGATATCATACATTCCGATTTTACGACATCTTTGAACATCATGACGGGATATTATGGCGCATTGGGGGATATCCGTGATAGCATGGAACAGCGTGTCAACTTCATTGTACAAATTACCACAAACTAGGGCGACCATAACTTCAGTTTCGAGCCTTGTCTGCGTGATACCGAATCTGGGCTCTGTTTATATAGATATTCTGTACCTGGGCATTAGTCAGTTCCAATGGGGCGAATCGTGGATTATCGTCGTCGAGCCCTGCAAGAACCTGGAAGCACCTGCAGCGCAAACAACACGCGAACGGTTGATCAGACTATTGCTTGATTTTGGACGTGTCGTGCGTTCTTCCTCCAAATAATCCGGAGAGTGCCGCGCATTTCAGTATCAACTGCAGCTGCACCGCCCAGTGACAAAACCGGAGATGTGATGGAGAGATTATCCTCCCTCCCACGTTGCACGGACAGCCCTGGCACGGAGAGTCGGGTTGCTCAAGGATCCCACTACAACCGGTGGCAGCTGCACGTAGCTGTCATGACAGCTGCCAGCCGGCCCCCAGTCGGACTCGGGGATATTCTTGCCGGTTCAGCAGCGCCAAACCACCGGCCCCGCGGGCCCCGGCCTGAAAAAAAGGTGGGACCACCAGGGGAACTCACCGTGTCGACGTGACCGCTCGCGATAACATCACGCCGTCTGGTCTACAGCATACCGATCAGAAAAAAAGCACATATAACGCCTTCGGAGCCTCTCCCCTCGCCATCATGATCCTCCTCGAGCAGCGCGTCAATCCAAACTCCCCGGACAATCACACCCTTCCCTGCCTTTCTTACATTTCTTAGTTCTTGCAGTCTCAACCCCCAACCCTCACCAACACCACCGCAACAATGAACCCCCGCCTCGCCCGCGAGTTCTTCGCCGGCCAGATCCACACCACAATCGAATACCCCACGCACAAATTCACCTCCCAAACCATCATCGTCACCGGTTCCAACACCGGCATGGGCCTCGAAGCCGCGCGCCACTTCGTCCGCCTCGACGCCGCCAAGGTCATCCTTGCAGTGCGGTCCCTCGAAAAGGGGCGCCAGGCCGCTCAGGATATTGTCGCCTCTACCGGCCGGGAAGGCGTGGTGGAGGTGTGGGAGCTCGACCTGGCGCGATACTCCTCCGTCGAAGCGTTTGCGAGGCGTGCGTTGGGGCTGGAGAGGCTGGACATCGTGGTTGCGAATGCGGGGATTTTCTTATTTGAGTGGAGTGTTGCGGAGGGGAGTGAGACGACGGTGACGGTGAATGTGGTTAGTCATATGCTGTTGGTGATGTTGGTGCTGCCGAAGATGAGGGAGACGGCGGCGGCGACGGGGAGGGCGGGGGTGGTTACGTTTTGTGGGTCGTTTACGCACTGGATGACGAAGTTTCCGGAGAGGAAGGAGGGGGATATCTTGGGGGTGTTGAATAATCAGGGGAAGGCGAGGATGGGGGATAGGTATGGATGGATGTGTCTGGGGGTTTGATTCGGAGATCTATGCTGACTGTGAGAGACAGGTATTATGTGTCCAAGCTAATACAGCTACTTGTCGCGCGGGAATTTGCCAGCAAGCTGGCCAAGTCGACAAAGCCGGGGAGGATCGCGGCGTCGGTTACCAACCCGGGCTTCTGCAGGACCGAGATCATGCGGCATGGCAGCCCGCTATTCGAAATCTACATGAGGGTCATGAGGAAAGCTCTTGCACGCACTGCTGAGGAAGGGGGTCGAACTCTGGTACTCCCTGCTGGGGCGGACGAGTCGAGCAACGGTCAGTATTTTGATAGTGGGAAGATTGGAAAGTAAGTTGCGGTGCTTCTGGTGTGTTCTCTGCCGAAGCGATGCTAACCCCGAGGCGTAGACCGTCGGACTTTGTGCTGAGTGACGAAGGGATGCAGACACAGAAAAAGCTGTGGAGAGAGCTGATGGCCAAGCTAGAGGCTATCCATCCCGGGATCATGCAGAATCTTTGATGACAATGGGGAATCCCTTTTCTTGGGTGTTTACAAAGAAATACGGGACGAAAACGTGAGATAAAATCAACCATCAGGGCCTCGGATGAGATAAAGAAACGGAGCCGAGATGCTTATGAGTTGGAACCCGGCACTGCATTCATTTGATGCGAACCACAACACCTCAGCTCAAAAGACAGCACAGAATCAAACAAGCATGCATTGAAGAAGTAGTGCTATGTAGGCAACGCAGCAGTCGCAGCAAAGTAACAACAAGCCAACGGTCCCCTAACCTCTTTCCAAGATGTTCACACAGCCAGCCCAAGTCCACATCCCTCTCTGTCAGAAGCGAAACGCAAAGTATGATCTGAACTGAACTGAAGTCGCACGAAGGAGGGAAGAAAAACACAACCAACGACGCTCGCTCGCTCACGGAGAGTACTATTACCGCCACTTGTCAGATTTGTCCTATTCCCGGAAGTCAAGGGAGGGAGGAGTAGGGGGCTTACAAGATCTGAACGTTTACTTCTTGTGGGTGGAGCAGCCGGCGCAGGAGCAGCTGGCGCCGCAGGAGCAAGTGTCACCGCACATTTTGAATAGGGGTTGGTGGTCGGGTTTTGATTTTGTGTTGGTTTGGCGTGAAGCTTGTTGTCTGAGAGGAATCAAGAGAGTCTTTGGCAGGAGAAGGTTCCGGTCAGAAAGGAGGGGTCCGGGGGAGTTATTTATGAGCTGTCGTCGCAATGGTCTTCCCGGCGCTAGTCGCTCGGTAGAACCCTTTCCCCCTCCCTTCCAGCGGATTCTTTGCAAGAGGAAGGGAGGGGTGATGGCGGTGCTGGGAGTGGTGGTGGTGTGGATATCGGTGGGCGGAACCAATCGTCTGGTTGGCAACGTCTTGCACTACGTCCGTTTCCTGTGGCACAGATGCTAGCGACCAAAGTAGCTGAGCGCATTGCGCGCATTTCGCGGGTGTGTGTGGTGGATTCGCCCATCTCACCCAATGGGGCAGGCGATGCAGCGCGGTC
>Ga0247770_1000923_pt1 | contig 26336 bp, 23 predicted proteins | sample UWRJL136409B6_FD_179943 | JGI IMG/M metagenome (GOLD analysis project Ga0247770, IMG submission 179943) | Plant litter microbial communities from Arlington Agricultural Research Station in Wisconsin, United States - UWRJ-L136-409B-6 | ecosystem: Environmental > Terrestrial > Plant litter >... | reverse complement strand
GCCCTGACCCCCATCCTCACAACCGCCCCCTTCCCCTCCTCCACCCCTCCCAAATCAACCTCATAATCAACCCTCACATCTCCAATCCTAACCACATACCTCTCCAACAATACCTCCTTCCAGGGCCCACAAGTCAACAAAATCGGCCCCCAATCCCATCCCCAATGGCACTGCGCCTTCCTCACCGGGCCACGACTGACTTCGGTCTGGTGCACGATGAAGTCGTGCTCCGGGTGAGCCTTGACCAACTCCAGGCCGCGGTCTCGGGCGGGGTGGAAGGTTATTTCCAGTTTATTATTGCCGGTGTTGACGAGGAGGTGCCCCACCGGGACGCGGTACGACATAAACATATTATCAGCCTGGAGGATAACCTCCTCATTGAGAGTAACAGTAGCGAAGGTGTCCAGCCCTTCAAATGCGAGGTCGACCGCAGCATTCTCTTCGCTATTATCTGAGGAGGGAGAAGGCGTGGGAAATTCCGTCCGGTAAATCCATGTCTCCTCGGCTACCCACGCGCAGTGCAGCTCGTTGCGGTCGACGAAGGGGTCGGCGATCTTTTTGTGCCGGAGGAGTTCGCTGTGTGCGGAGCTAGGGACCTGAGCGGGGAGCCAGTGCGAGGAGGTGGAGGAGGGGAAGGCGGATTTGAACTCCCATCCTGAGGAGAGGGTTTGGATCGAGTGTTTGGCCATTTTGGCTGTTGGATGTTGGGTGTTGATGAGGAGGTTGTGGATCGGAGGCCCGAAATGCGGGGGACTAGGAGGCGTGCGTGGAGTTGACGATGAAGGGCCAATAGCGCGCTGGTCTAGGAAGGGGTTACCGGGTGATCTTTGTTCGGCCCCGGTTTTCCTGCTATGTGTAGCTGGAAAGACCTCCAATGTCTTCTCAGGAAGTACTAGACTCGAGAGGAAAGTGGAGAACAAACTTGAACCCCTCGTGAATCAAGCGCTCTCTCCCGAAACCGGGCGGGCAACGTGGATTCTCGTAGTTCCTTCCATTTGAATACAGACAAAATCCCGTATAAGTGAAAAGCAGCTAACATGACCACAAAAATGTGGAAAACTTGATGCGATGCCCCCCAAATGTCAAAAGTCACTGGCCTCCACGACTCAGGAATACGGGACTGTGCGTTTGTCAGCCATTCAGTTCCAGGCTGCTTCTCAAGAAATGAGCTATCATGACCAACCGTATAAAGAAAAGTTCCGACAAGAACCAAAACTCCTTCGATGTAGTAATACCGCAGCCCAGCTTGCTGGTCGGGCTGGGCATAAGGAAATATCACAGCGGCTTGGATAATTGGTGCGAAAGTTGGCAGTCCCGTGGCCACAAAACTCTAGACTCTGACCGTCCGCCATCTCGGGCTCTGAACTATCAGGTTTAAGACAACAAATCCTGAAAGCAAGGCTAGTGTCTAGATCTCATGAGCAGGGTTAGCAAAAAAAACAAAGTACCTACACAGTATAAGTCTTATGGGCTTAACATTGACCGGTAGAGTATCTGTAAATTCTGCTCGCAGTAGAACCCGACATAAATCCCCGAAGTGAACGACCCTAGAATTTAAACCAGAATAGCAGCGTAATCAATCCGAACCGAGAGATCACGGGCCCCCTCCGAGTAACAGAGAAATGTATAATAAATCGCCGATACCGAAAAGCAGAAAGCCGACGTCAGCAAGTAGATCTGGATGACCAGAAGGTCCTGCCACGTTGCCTTTGGGAAGTGCGAGCCGAAATAGCGAGGAGTCAGAGAGGTGAGGAGGGGGGCGGTAATTGCGGGGACTAAATGCGAAAAGATGTTGACAGTCTCGTTGTGCAAATAAGCCAGGCCTCGCAGACAAAAGGTGACTGAGACGGTCACAGCCCGGTATCCTGTGCGGATCAAGGGTTCGATATACCATGAGGGAATTTCCTTGTCTGAGAGAAGTCCTTGTGATTTTTCGCCCCTATCTGAAGCAGTAGTGGGGAGGATCTGTGAATCATTCTCACCAGCACGCTGTTAGGCTGATGTTCTTTGGACGGGGACCATTGTGTTGCAAACAACGGTGGGGGTCAAAAGTGAGCGTAATGTCGGGAATCGGGTGCAAAAACGTGATCTCGCGCGGTCACACCGAGGCTGTTAAATGCATAGAATGGGATTGAAAATTTCCCGAATTTTCCGCGAATGCCGTGAGCCGTGGGTGCGGGGGGTGCCGAAAAGGGGTAACGCCTCGATGCTTCAGCTGTTGATCAGTAAAACCAGAACATAACGCACCTACCATTGTGTGGCTCACTAGATATTGTCTATGGTAGTACTGATTTTCTTACTTTTAATATAACCTAAAATAGGGGTAACTGGCTCTGCTTACCACCTTGAAGCTACAAACTACATTGGGGCCACTTCGCGCAAGTGCCTAGGCGCCAATACCTACCCAAGTTGCGATCAAGACTCTAGAGCATCACCTGGACGGCCATCTCACAAAACACCAAGATAACCCCCAACATATCTAACAGGCCATACAGGCTTCAAAGACGATATGACGCAGAGAGGTAAGAGCGCTAGACACCTCCCAAGGTATATAACCTACCCCTTGACCCCTTCCCCTCCATCACCCTCCACATCTTCAAACACTTCACTACCTGCCTTCAAAATTACTTGAACACCATTCAAAACACCATCTCTTCGAACCATAGAACTGCTCCACATAGGTCCGATAACCGAATAACGCATCTTCACCTCCACCTCTACCGGAAACCCACGAGCATACCCATCAACAAAAATGGCTCCAAAGACCACCTCCCATCCCACCACCCTCGCCATGACACCCACCAAGCCCATTCCAACCTCCCAAGAGGACGAGACCAATACATGGACATGTAGCAATTGCAAGCACAAAAATCCCATTAACATAAGCATGCTTTGCGGTAAATGCAGCCAGCGTGGTAAGATATAATCCCCTCCTTCTCCTCCTCTTCCCTTTTTCTTTCTTTTTTTTCTTTCTTTTAGAAAATAATCTCCCTGAGCGGTGTTAGGTCTGGCGCGTGCTATGATACAGGAGGTTAAATACCTGACCTATGCTATGTGTCTCCCGTTGATCCGCATGAGTGGTTGAGGGGTTGATCGATCGGTTCGAGATGTCGGTCGGCTGCGGCGGTGATGCACACCACTAGGAGTACATAGTGGGCGGGGGATTTTGCATTGGTTTTGATAGGGTGGCGGAAGGGTACAGTGCCCATGGGCACGACGCGTCGAGTTACCTTACGTTCGTTTTTGCCTTGGGTTTTCTTTTTGTCTTGTTTGTGTTTACATTTCTGTGGCTTTAGAGTAAGAATCAGGGTGCGTTGGCTTTAGGATTGGAACATGGAGGATATGGCGTTGGTTTTCACAACATGATGGAGGAATCTGTCAGAGTTTAGGTCTTTGTTAAGAGCTTGCTAGATTTGGGACAAAATTTCACCGTCACCCCTAAATTACGCACAATGGTTGGAGCATGTGCGAATAATCCTAAAGTTTCACGTTTTAATTTGGAGTTTTGGTTTGTGTCGAAGGACACCGACACTTCACTCTCTATGGTCGTATTTTGAGTCTTGGAATGGTCTACCTCGGCTTAGTAAGTCCCTAAGTAGGCATAAGTCTGAAAGAAAGTCTATTGCGCAACGCTTTGAAGGTTCACAAGCCTAACATAGGCACCTAGGTATTTTGTCTTCCAAACCTAAGGGACTGACTGCTATATACACCTGAAAATACTCAGTTCAAATCTATTCCTCATTACAAGTGTCTATTATTAACGGTCTAAAGCTTGGGATTGGCACTATATCTCATGTTAGCAACGTCACTCCATATCTCCCTCCGGGTCAACTTACCATCTGGTAGTATATGCCTCGTTTCCTCAACAGCGTGGCATGGTCCCCCTTCTCCATCACCTTACCATCCCCGAGCACAAATATTACATCCGCGTTCTGCACAGTGGCCAGCCTATGGGCTACGACCACCATCGTCCTGTTTTGCTTGTTCTTCTCGAACACAGCCTGCACCGACTTTTCGGTTTCCGCATCAAGGTTTGACGTGGCTTCGTCAAGGAGAAGCAACCGAGGATTGCGGATCAGGGCACGCGCAATCGCAAGACGTTGCTTCTGCCCGCCTGACATCATCACACCCTTGGTCCCCACCTCCGTGTTGTAGCCATCTGGAAGGGATACAATGAAGTCGTGCATCTCGGCATCACGGCATGCCTGATGGAGCTGCTCTTCAGTGACATCATCCTCGTCGACTCCGATGAGAATGTTCTCTCTGAGTGTCCCGTCAAACAGGTTTGGTTCCTGTGCAACAAGGGATATCTCTTTTCGGTAATGCCCGAGATTGAGGTCCGAGATATCCAAGCCATTGTACAGGATACGGCCTGCATTGGTGGAGTAGAATCTAATACGAATGTCAGCTCCATTGCTACATGAGCTCCAGTTCAATGCCAATGTACCTTTCAAGCAAGGATATAACTGTCGTTTTTCCGGATCCTGTTACCGAACGTCAGATCACTTTCCCTCAATCTCTATCAATCTCACTCACCAGACGGGCCAACAATAGCGGCAAACTGCCCTTTCTCAATCTAAAAGCAATTTGTTAGCCGCTGATATTGTTTGGCAAGCGAGATTCACGAACCGTCAAAGTCAATCCGTTCAAAATGGGGGCGTCGCGCGTGGGATATCTGAACCAGACATTGTTGAATTGAATCTTGACGCCCTTGTCGTTTTCACCAAGATTGCCGGAATCCAGCGAGATGAGCTTCCCATCGTAGTGGTCACGGCCTCGCATGTCGATAATTCGACCTGCAGCTACAGATGCCTTTGCAATATCTGCATACTTGTGAGTTTCACGCTGTGGTAACCCAACCGGAAAACTTACTGGGTCCATAGCTCAGCCACGTTCCGGCTCCCATGCCACCCTATTTGCGGTTAGAAACCGTCTGTCTTGTGCGCTCCAACTGAAGTCTAAAACATACCTGCAAAACTGCGATGTACACCACAATGTACTGAAAGGAATTATACTCCAAGTTAAGCATCAGTGTGCCGCCGTACCTATCAACAGTTAGCTCAATCTTTCATGTCATGATCCCAATTTCATCTTACCAAAGCACAAAAGCCATGCAAAGCAGGGCAATACTGTCAGCAGTAGCAAAGATCAAAGTCGACCAGACTGATTTCCACAATGTGTTTCTGATCTGATCGTGCAGCAGTGTTTGATACCGTTTTATGATGGTGTCCTCGAGCGTCATGGCAGAGACTGTTCGGAATGCGCCGATAGACTCAGTTGCAAACTTTGCGCTCTCAGCAAACACCTCGTTGTTCATCTTCTCGAACTGAGTCTCATAGCGAATCCTGAGGAAGGCTGCCGCAAAGATGAGCGGCATAGATGAGCAAAGAGTAACGATGGTCAGCTTCCAGCCAAAGTAGAAGGATATTGCCAAGCAACCGACGACATTGAGAATGGAGATGATGACGAAAGCCATGTTGGTGCCTAACAACTCCTGAAGCTGAGTCGGGTCAGTAGCAAGCCGAGCGGTGAGGGCTCCGACCGAGTGATCGTCAGCATCGAAGAAGGCGACCGATTTGGCGAGAATGTTATCAAAGTATTCGCCTCGGTAATAATGTGTTATGTGCTATTGAGAGACAAGTCAGCGGCCTATCCGGTGAGTACCGCTAGTTTTTATCCAACTTACAAAAGCGATTGTGGACGATGACCACCCCAAAGCAAAGTACGTGATACCCACAAAGATTGCAAGCATAACGAACATCAAACTCCAGAAGTTTGCCAATGCGGGGAGCCATTCGCCCCAAAACTGAAACAAAGTCAATTCTGTGGCGAAGAGGTAAGCTTGGATAGGCTGGCTTGCTGTTCATCGGGTTTAGTCTCGTCAGCTCAAACCTCTGTATCGAGAGATGCCTCAGGGGTAACTCACCACCACCACAAACAGCGCTCGCAAGCAGAACAAGATACCATTTCCAGAGACTTTTCTGCTCGAAGATCAAAAGCCAGAAACTGCTCCAGAATCCCCTCGGTTTTTGGGGCCTGTCAGAATCGGATTCGACTGTCACTGACTCGACAAAGGTCGTCTCTGTTCCGATGGTTGCCATGCTTTTCTTTTCTGCAACTTCAGCTTCCGCAAACCGTGTTGTCTCTTCTGCGGTGTATTCAGCTGCAGGTACGAGCTGCTGTGCCGTTGCCAAAGTCCAGTAGGCACCGTTCTCTTGAGCCATCAGACTCTCATGGGTCCCTTGCTGAACTAGTCTGCCTTTCTGAAGAACGATGATGTTGTCAGCCTTCTTGACAGTAGCCAGCCGGTGAGCAATCATTAGCGTGGTTCTGTTCTTGGAGACCTTTTCCAAGGCTTCTTGAACCACTTGTTCTCCACGGACATCAATGCTGCTTGTTGCTTCATCCAGAATCAATATTTTTGGTCTTTTGACGATGCTTCTTGCGATAGCGAGCCTTTGTCGTTGACCTCCGCTTAGCTTGATGCCTGCGTCACCCACAGTAGTGGAGTAACCCTGATTTGAAGTTAGCAAAATGTCAAACAACGAGTGTCGAGGGGACGCCCATACCTCAGGTAACCTGCTAATGAACTCGTCTGCATACGCCTCTTTGCAAGCCTGTTTCACCAGATCTCTCTTGGTATCGACGTCAGCATCCTCCCACTGCGTGCCTATGAGACCGAACTCCACATTGCGATATATGCTATCGTTGAAGAGGAAGGGCTCCTGTTGGACGAGGCCGATCTGTGTTCGCCACCACTTGAGGTCAATCTCCCTTAGTGGTCGACCACCAACAGTGATGGACCCATTGCGCCACCAGAGACTCTAAAAAAGAACACTCATGTCAGCATATTCAGCGATGAGATCTATTTGACGTGACTTACGATGTCACCGCTTTCAAGCGCCTCAATTTCGTACCACCGCTCCAAGAGTCCAACAATAGTACTCTTCCCCGCCCCTGATGGGCCAACAATCGCAGTGACCTTCCCTGCCGGGAACCTAAGGCTCAGATTGTCAAGAATCTTGAGGTCAGGTCTCGTAGAGTAAGCAAAATTGACATTTTCGAGAACAATATCCTCTGATGCTGAGACTTCAGGGTCCTTGATACCGCTCCTATCCTTCCGTGGCGCGTCAATGATGGTGTAAAAGATAGTGGCTGCACCTGCCGCGCGGGCTGCCGCAGAAAGAGGAGCAGTGATTCCGCCGATTGAGGAGGTCATCAACATGACCGACATGAGAACCCTTGTTGATTGTGTTAGATGAAACTTGAGACACAATGCGTAGTTGGTTTTGAGACTCACACGATCAGCGTCTCAGCGCTATTGAAGCGAAGTTCCATGTACATTTTGAGCGAGTACCAAAACGAAAGAGCGAATGTTCTAACTCCTATTAGCCGTGTTTCATCTTATGCCGTGGATAAAGAACTCACGAGTAAATTGCAAACTGCACTAGAAAGAAGTTAGAAAACCCATTCTCACAACCGGCTGTTATACGGGCGTTACTTACCAGGGGCTTGTTGTGCTGCAACCAGGGGGGACATCTTCAACCCTCGGCGGCGAGACTCATCTACCCACTTTGCATATCTCCTTGCTATCTTCCCCTCAGCCCCGCATGCTACAATCATTCGAATGGAGCCAAATATCTCGTTGGCAGCCGTCGATGCTTGAATGTCAGCATGTTGCACCTCATTCATGAGCGTGACTAGAAAAGGCGTTGTGACGCCGTATACTATGGCGATGAGAACCAGCCCGCTGCTAGTGATCAGGGTCAAGCTCCAGCTGTAGCACATGGCAATGATGAAGGCTGACAGGACCGTGGCGAGAGACTGGAACAGGGCGGAGAGCTTCTCCGAGATACCCATCTGGAGGACACTGGCCGTGATAGTGATGATGGCTGCTGTCTGACCTGGAGGGAGAACGTCCAGGGTAGACACCGGCTGACCGAAAAGACATTTCATGTACTCGAGTCGGATAGCTGCAGATATTCTCAGACTGCACATACGGAAGCCAATCTACCAATATGTTTAGTTTAAATTCAGTAGAGGATACTGGCCACTTACATAAGCAATATAATCAAGTACGAGTCTGATGAAGAACAGTGCAACCAGATACAGACTATATCCCGTTAGTGTTCACTTTACTTACACAGTTTATCGAGATGGGAGAGGCTCTCAACTTACGCGCAAGTAACGATGGCATTCTTGAACATCTCATGGGTGGTCTCGGCATCAGCACTGAAGTATCCAGTGAAGGAGCCGACCATTCGACCTAGGCAGGGTTAGCTTGTGCTGCAGTTGCATCGGGATATCTTGGCAATACCGAAGATGATATTCATCACTGGCAAAGTGATTCCAGTCCCTATGGACCCGATCGTGGCAGCCACGAGGATCAGTCTGTCCAGCCATGTCGAGTACGAGAAGATGCGCTGCCACAGGTTAGAACAACGCGTATTAGGGCATATGGTCAGAAACTAGGAGATCGGCACATACGACGAAGTCCTTGATGGCTGTTTTTTGCTCCGGCTTGAGAAGCCTGGGGGGCTTCTTCACCTTCGGCGCCTGTGGCAGCGGCGCGGGTGTGGGCGTAGCTGACACGGCCGAGGCGGTTGGTTGATGAGTTGAAGATGCTTTCTCATGAGAGGCAGAAGTGGGACTCGTGTGATCATCGCCGGCCCCGTCGGCGTCAGGGGCCGGGGACTGGGCCGGAGAAGACATCTCGGACTTTTCCATGGTCCCTGCTGTGGCTGCCAAGTGAGGCTCGTCCGTGGTCGTCGGGACAGGACAAACAGACGGTAGGCAGCGAGTCGGTGGCATGAGAGCAGAGACGGGAGGAGCCGGTTGAGGCTCAGGGCTACCGTGTCCGGTGTGTGTATGCTGGCTCTGCCTCTCGGTCCTTGCGGGGCACAGTTACCACTCGCCGAGGCCACGCACTGGCATGGCGATCTGGAAGCGAGATGCAACACGTGCAGACAGTCGCTCCAGGAATGAGTTACTGTGACAGGGAAAGATTGGCGGCATCGAGAGGGAAGGGAGCGGAGCCGCACGAGCAAGCAGCGGACAGGGAAACTTGCAGCGGAGCAGCAGCAGCAGCAGCAGGCAGGTCAAGAGATGACGGCCAAGTAGGACCGAGTTTGGCCGTCTGATGCCGCCCACACCTCGGAGTTCTAGAACGGCCCTGGCCTGACAGCCGGAAGAGCATAGAGGCACCATCGTATCGGGCACTGCCGACGCGACTTCCGTTGCCCTGGGGTGTGTGGCCTAGTCGGCTGGGCGGAGGGGCAGCACTACCCGGGGCGTGAAGGCCCCCGCTCCGACTCCAGCTGTTGCCAGACTTCAATATGGCGGCAATATATGCGCAATCTGGGCCGCCGTGTGCGAAAGGCTGCACTGCGAGTGTGATATCTTATCTGTGTGATATGGCCACCGTACAATTTGGCCGTGGGATGAGAATGGGGCGAATACCTGGGCTCGGAGGGCCCATCGCCATTATAGACGCATCTTACGACAGAGGCGAACTCTGGACGGTCATTTGGGTGATTTCTCTGCGTTTGTCGCTTGTTTCGACATGTGAATGAGCAACTTGCCCTGGCAGACCCTTGCAAGCGGCGCGGGACAGTGACGAGGGGGACGGGGAATTGCCTCGTGCGTGGCCCATCGGGACAATCAGAGTGCAACATCATGCAATGCAGCCGCAGTCAGTATGGCACTTCGCTGGCGGAGGAAACAAGGCAGCGTGGAGCGGAGCGTGGGCATAGTGGCCCCGGCTGTCCTGCCACCGAACACCGAACCGAGCTTCCATCTTTCTTTCCACAATCCACCAGCTGGGACACCGCTTCCACCGGCAATGCGGGCACGTGGGGCAACCGCGCAAAAAGGCGAGATATCCATTATCTTTCGGCTGAATGGGAAAGAGCAGTCCGGTGGTGGGCGACCGAGGGCGTCTGGGTTGACCTATGAGCAAAATACCCTGCCGATCTCCCTTCTTATGTCCCTAACTCCCTGCGTGATCCCGCCCTTAGCCTGCGGCTTGCATTTCGGATAATGAACCGACACCGTTGCCAACCCGCAGGGGTGGCCTGGCTGCATCCATCGACAAATGCAACTGTGTGCCAGGGTCTCCGTGGGGTACTTTAGCCAGAAGTCCAGACCTCTGGACGCCACCTATGACGAACATGGCTATACCACGCCTTGCTAATGCCGCGCTGCTGCTCGGAGGGGTGGGCAACCTTTTGGGAAAGGGCGCTAATTTGCAGTTTCGCGTCGCGTGGTGTGTGGGGGGAGATTGATTTCAGGCACAGGAACGTTACCTACTCTCCTATCTCGATTCGGCCCCGAGCATATGGCGAAGTAGTGTCCTGCATCTGCGGCTTTCAACAGCAACATTGCTGGCGTGGTGGCAATTTGCAGCGCACGTCGTGTTGATACCCGTGATACCTACCCGATGCCACCGCTATCGGGAAGCAGGCGCTGAATGCTTGGTGGCTTCTCCCGCTTCTCTCTCCCCACCCTTTCCGCGTCCAGCCGCGCGCCGAGACTGGCTACGCACGCTTATCCGGGCAACTCAGTATTATCTGTTTGCCCACGACGCTTGCGCGCAGCCGGTGCGATGGCTCTGTCCAGCCTTATCTGCGCGATCGTCCCATGCCCGTATCTCGACGATGCCAGTATCCGGGAAGCAGTCGCCTAGACACGCACGTCGAGAGTGATATCCCGCGCCAGTACGCGTCCAGGCCAGAAACGGCCCGGTCGTGCTTGTGCTGGACGAAAATAGAGCCGTCTGAGCGGTCTGGCCGAAGCATTTAGGTAGGCAAGTAAGTACCTATTCTACTTTGCTCCTCAGGCATGCTCCTCAGGCATGCTCCTCGGGTAGCTTACGTACCCGGGTACAAGTAACGTTCCAGGCCCGGCCGCGAATGACAACGGCTCATGGGTGGACTGACTTCCAGTCCTGCTCCACCTCACATCTCCACGGCCAGGCAGAGGCAGAACACCAGAAGCATTCTCTGCACACGCAGTCTGGAAAGGTGGGCCTTTTGCCCGGTTCCCAATTATCCATCTCCGGGCAACAGCAGCTCTCGCCCGAGGTTCTGTTCGCGGCTCATGTCAGTGCACACGCACATCATCTCAAGCTTTGACAGCCGACGTCTAATCTATGCACCTTCCTGTGCTTCTATTCTAGAACACATGTTGACTTATTTGAAACGCGCTCCACGTGTATATGTGGCTCGGTTCGCTGGAGGCCCTGTGTGTAACTGTTGAAGTTCCATATGTTCGCTTCGGAGGAGCCTCTCTGAACCGTTGGCTCAAGAAGGAAACTCGTCCGAGAGCCAATATGCAGACCCTTTGAAGGGATAGACAAAACAAAACAGTACGTGCATAGAAACCAAATTCTAATTATGCGCAGTCGAGCTATGGGAGAAACGATCATACATGAATCTTGCAGTAAGAGCAGAACGTCAGGGGATTGAAAACGACAAACGCGTCTACTCGTGTATGTCGTACGTCTTGATAGCTTCCCGTACCACGTCGCCAAGCTCCTTGACGGTATCCTTGTCTCGCGGTAGTGTGTGTCCCTTGGCGTGGTCAAAGAGATATGCCGTGTCGGGATCGCAAACGTTGTACAGCGCCAAGGAGCCATGCACGTATGGATCCAGCGAGCCGACTGTAGATCTCGTCAGTAAGCGGAAACCCCGTATTTTCTGTTTTGGGTTGCAAGTGTACTCACTGATGTGACAGGTGGGAATCTCAATCATGGCCTCGGTCTCATCGCTGAGAATCATGGCATGGCTGTCGGGGTCGACTGGGGGCCAACCAGCGAAGAAGATGGCATACTTGAACATCGGCTGGATACCCTTCTTCTTCAACCGCCGCTGCTCGTGAAGCAGAAGCGTTGCGGCCACCGTCGCGCCCTCAGAGTACCCGATAATGCCCTCAAAGGGACCGCGCTCCTCCATGATCTTCACTAGATACTTGAGCGCGTTGTCGGTGCTTTTGTGCGAAGACGCGATGCCCTCACGCATCAGCTCTCGCATCGTATCCTCTGGTGTTTCGCAGTCAGGGAAGTCTCTGATTCTCGCCAAAACATCGTCATCTTCCGTCTTTTCCACATCTTGATCTGGCTCGATGAAACGGAAGTAAGGGGGCTTTCCAAAGTACTCCTCGAAGCCATCAGGAGGAGTTGCTTTGCAAGGACCATTGATGAAGTGGAATGTTGCAGTGTCATCCTCTGTCAGCTCTTTGATGATCGGTGCTGCGACTCAATGTTAGTCTGTGGCTTAAGGTAAAGGGGCGAAAGGTCTAGCAATCACGCACCCAGCTGCACTTGAAATTTCTGAACGACGCGTTAGCTACATGCTCTTGGCGACAGAAAGTGCGGAGAAAGGCCTGCTGAGGCAGGATTCCCTCACTTACGTCGGAGCTGCCATAGGCGCCAGGGAGGCAGAGGAATCTCATCTTGAAATTGAAAGTGAGAAGCCGGAGCCGAGACAGTGATCGCTCAGGGTGATGGTGGCACCACGGTATTTCGCTTGATATCTGTAGAAAAGTAGAAGCTCGAGCTACAGACGACGGGTACCGAGAAAACCGCAGCGCATGATCTGGCTTGAAGAGAGGTTTCACTGGATCGCCATGTGGCAGTTGTATTCGGCAGTTGGGTCAATATACCGCCCGATGGCTCTATCCCAGTTCGGACGACGTCTTTCATGCGACGGCGAGGATTACCAGTTACTCCGGACTGACACGTGCGGATGGCCAGGGCCCAGGGGTAAGGTGTGAGCGTGGACTTAAGTGCTGTCTGGGGTAGACTCGGAAGGTGGGACGGCGAGGACGAGAAGGTGTGGCCGTGCAACCGAGTTCGACGTGAACGCGGTGGCAAAGATTGACGGGGCGGGATTGCTGCAGGAGCTTTAAGCGACTTATGACGGACCAGGCCTGGCTGGCACATATTGATGAGACCGGGTTCCGACGGGGTACCCAGCAGATCGAGGGCTCGGCGACTCCCCGACGAACCGGCCCAGTTCCGTCGCTACCTTACGCTGCGCGCGGTCCTCGAGCGATGCTACCCATCATACCGACCCAGCGGGGAAATTGGGGTTGCATAGCTGTGTATACCACGGCTATCATCGAGCTGCTGCGCGTCTGTAACAAGTGACATCAAATAGCCCCGCGTGCGTCTCTCATACGCCTCATATCCACGGGTGATAATCCGGGACGTGTCTCCGAGCAGCGCCAGAGCCGGGATACCGATATGCGGGGACCGGCTTTCCTGTTTCTTTTTTTGGACTTCGGGACGAAGGGAAGGGAGGGGAAGCAGAGGTGAGAGAAGAAAAAAAAACCCAGTAAGATGATGCAAACATGGCAGTCCTCCTTCTCGAAGCCGGGCGGACGTCTCTCCCGTTTGGGATAGATGATGGGGGCTGCTTGGTGATTACCCTGCCTGGGGGTGGGAGTAGCAGGGGTGACAGCGAGACCGCGTGAGGCTGCAGCAAGCAGAAGGGGGGTGACCGGCCATCCACGATCCAGCCGTTCGGCCGGACTATGAGCGCCCAGGCATACAGCCGTGGCGGGCCGGTGATGCTATCTGCACGCAAGACGGCCAAGTGCTCCCAGATGCCGACAGCTGCAGCCACATGCTGCAGGGGTGAGGTGAGGTGACTGACGGGTGTGACTGATGAAGGCCACGCACGCAAAGGGCAGCGCTGGGCGACGGGATGCGCGAGAGGGTAAACCGCAGAACAGCCCGTCAGTGTCAGTTTCCTTTTCCTGGTGTCATGCAAGGTAGAAGTGGACATGTGGCCGTGAGTCTCAGCCAAGAGCTCCTTCCTGCGCGGACACGCGCTTATGACTGGGATGGGGCCTTGGTGAAAGCTTAATTCCCCGTTGCGGTGCGTACCCCGGCCGCTGTTTGCCACGGGCGGTCCTGCCATATCCTGCCATGATTTGCGCCGCTCAAACGGGGCTATATATCGGAGGCTCAAGGGTGATAATGCTGAGTTTACCTTTGCGCATACTTGCGCGGTGATTGGGAGACGCTGGATATTCGAGATAGATTAAAGGCAGTTTTTGCCGTCCAAGCAGCTCTTGGTGCTGTCGTAATCAGGTCCACCTGCATGTACCGGCCGCTAGCGATCGATAAGCACTGCCAAGTACCGATATTCCCCGCTGTCACTCCACGTTTAGCCGCTATCGATAAGGCGCCCCACGCTCCGAAGCGGTGCCTGGCAGCGGCTTGGGTGCTATTGGTACTCCCGCCCGGTGCCGATATCAACACCCGGCAATCGCACGATACCTGACCGCTCTCCTCCCCGTCTCCCTTTGGCGTAGCTCGCAAGCACACACACCGAATTGACGCTCTTCAACCAGAAAAGGCACTATCGGCGACATTAGCCGCCGCAGATCCAATCCATGTCGGTCCATATCAGCGCGACGACGAGCTACTGGGGACGCGCAGTGCGTGCAGTGCGTGCAGCGTCCGCAATGGAAACCACCGCGCCCGCTGCTGAGTGGGTCGCTTCCGGCCCCGCCAGATCTGTCTCGCTGCCCGCAACCTCCACTCGCCTTTTGCACGTCCCTGCTGCTGCGAGCACCCCTGTCTGCCCCCATTGCGTGCCGGCGGCGGACTAGCGCCTCTGGACCTCAGCGCAACGTGCAAGTCTCCCTGGTGGAGGCGTGCCTGGGTGCCTTGCCGCGTCGCCCGCACGGAGGGTGTGCGGGACGTGTCAGGGCGTCTGCTGCTGGCCGCCCTCGACCGAGATTGATCTGGAAGAGTTCGAGGCCCGTCCGGACAGTATGGGACTATAGGCACGAGCCGAGAACGCCAACCGATATCGCCTTCACCTTGGTCGCCATATTGCTGCGCATATTGGGGCTCCTGGCCCGATCGAGTACCTCGAGTACGCAACCCTACCTTAATTTAGTAGCAGAGTGGCCTGTGGTGTCGCCGATATGCGCCGCGCACCGCGACGTGATGCTTGTCGGAGCACTGGATGTCTGCGCCAGAGTGCCCTGCTGGAACCGAGCCGAGCCAGCAGCTCAAACAAGAAGACCGGAGGCGAACTGCGGTTGTGACAGCTAGCCACCCTAGCCGGCTTTCTCCTGCGGCAGTCTCTCGGGCTCGGCATATAAGCTCCTAAGTGAAGCCACATTCCCCAGGTCTGCCTCTTCCTGGCGAGTGAACGAGTCTTGCATCTATCATGCCGGCTTAATCCCTTTGCATATACCTGCCAAGCATCGAAGCACCTTCTCGGCTCTCGCAGCAGCAGGAGGCTCGAGTCTTTGCTGTTGCAAAGCCTCCACCATGTCGCCGATTGCTGTCACGCCCGAGAGCTCTACTGGCACTGCCAGCCCCTCCGGGGAGAGCTCCAACAGCTACTTCCACGTCTCCAACGGCGATGTGCGAGCGAACGGGAGATCTAACGGGGAGGCCAACGGCCTGAGGTTGGACGTCAACGGCCACACCAACGGTCACACCAACGGTCACACCAATGGCCATACCAATGGCCATACCAACGGTCATGCCAACGGCCATGCCAACGGTCATGCCAACGGCCACACAAATGGATACTCGAACGGCCATACCAACGGCCTCGCAGATGGACCCGCCATTGGGAGCTCCAGCAACAAGCCCATGCCCATCGCCATCGTCGGCTTGGCCTGCCGCATGCCCGGCAATGTCTCCACGCCCGCCGAGTTCTGGGAGCTATGCACTCGAGCGAGATCTGGGTGGACCGAGATACCAAAAGAGAGGTTCAACAACGAGCGTTTCCACCACCCCAACCCTGGAAAGGGCGGGGCACTGAACCCCGTTGGAGGAAACTTCCTGAATGTCGATCTTGCCGCCTTTGATGCGCCCTTCTTTGGTCTGACGGAGAAGGAGGCCATTTCTATGGACCCCCAGCAGCGGCTTCTCCTCGAATGTACTTTTGAGGCCCTCGAGAGTGCTGGTGTTCCCAAGCATACCATCGTTGGCAAGGATGTCGGTGTCTTCATCGGTGGATCGTTCCCCGAGTATGAATCGCACTTGTTCAGAGACTCCGACACCATTCCAATGCACCAAGCTACAGGTAGGTGGCCGACCCAGAAACCCTGCAGAAGCGAGGAGTCTAACCGATTGCTTCATAGGCTGCGCGTTTGCCATGCAATCGAACCGAATTTCTCACTTCTTTGATTTAAGGGGCCCCAGTTTCACGTCAGACACTGCATGCTCATCCAGCATGGTGGCCATACACTTGGCGTGCCAGAGCTTGAGGTCTGGCGAGACGAGCTCCGCCCTAGTCGGCGGCTGCCATCTTAATCTGTTGCCAGAGTTCTGGATTTCCTTCGCCACATGCAGGTCAGTTAGCTCCGGGGGACGCCGTCGCTAGAAGAGGGACAAATGTGGCTAACAGATTTGATTGTAGACTTCTTTCCGATACCGGTAGATCATTCTCGTTCGACAACAGAGGGACGGGGTTCGGTCGTGGCGAAGGCTGCGGAATGCTCGTATTGAAGCCCTTAGACCAGGCTATCAGGGATAACGATCCTATCAGGGCCGTCATCGCAGGAACAGGGCTCAACCAGGACGGCAAGACCCCGGGAATTACAATGCCAAACGGCAAGGCGCAAGGTAAGAGATCACGCGATTCCTGTGCGGGCCTCGGCTAACCAGCAAACCAGAGGATTTGATGCACCAGGTGTACCGCAACTCCGGGTTGGACCCAAACGAATGCGGCTTCGTCGAGGCCCATGGTACGGGCACTCGCGTCGGTGACCCAATCGAGGCTACCGCCATCCACAACGTCCTCGGCCAGAAGAGATCGTTGCGCGACCCATTGTGGATAGGCTCTGTGAAGTCGAACATTGGCCATTTGGAAGGAGCGTCTGGCATTGCCGGTGTCATCAAAGCCGCCTTGATGCTGGAACGTGGTTTCATCCTCCCGAACTACGACTTCAAGCAGCCAAACCCAAAGATTCCCTGGAAAGAGTGGAATATGAAAGTCCCAATCACCCAAAGGCCGTGGCCGAGGGGGAAGAAGTACATCAGCGTCAACAACTTCGGATTCGGCGGCACCAATGGACATGTCGTCTTGGAGGCCGCACCGTTTCGCAACACAAAGCCGGCGGTCGGCGGCGATGACACCCCAGAGCAGTCAGGCCAAGGGAGGAAGCTCTACGCTCTCTCGGCTAATGATAAAAACGCCCTGACCCAGTTGGTGAAGAATATTGTCGTATATCTCGAGCAGCGTCCCGAGATCTTCCAAAAGGACCTTCTCAGCAATTTGGCCTACACTCTGGGCCAACGTCGGTCTCTGTTGCAGTGGAGAGTCGCGATACCGGCTCTCAACTCCTTCGAGCTTATCGAGGCCATCAATGGCGAGAAATTCACCACAGGGAAGGAGGTTGAGCCGCTGCGAATTGGGTTCATCTTCACTGGTCAAGGTGCCCAGTGGTATGGTATGGGCAGAGAACTCTACGAGCAGTACCCAACCTTTACCAACAGCATCACGGCAGCGGACCACTTTTTGTCCGAGCTTGGTGCGGACTGGTCGCTTATTGGTAAGTCTTGAATCCCTCTTCCAAAACGCAATCCCAGTAAAACATGATAAACTAACTCTTGAAACAGAGGAACTCGGGAAAGACGCCAAGACAAGCCAGGTCAGCGAGGCACACATTAGCCAGCCCTCCTGTACTGCCATCCAGTTGGCGCTTGTCGACCTGCTGCGCACTTGGGGGGTACGGCCGACTGCTGTTGCCGGCCACTCGAGTGGAGAGATTGCCGCCGCCTACGCGGCCGGGATCATTACGTTCGAGACAGCCATGGCGGTTGCGTACCACCGAGGCAGACTCATTCCCATTCTCAAGAAGATGCACCCTCAACTGCGCGGCCGCATGATGGCTGTCGGTGGCAGCAAGGAGGAGTTCGCTCCCATCATCGAAGGGCTGACAGAGAAGGAGGTCCGGATTGCCTGCTACAACAGCCCATCGAGTCTCACCATCTCCGGAGACGAGCCTGCCCTTGCCGAACTCGAGAAGATTTGCGAGGAGAAGCAGCTTTTCAACAGACGCCTTGTGGTTGACGTTGCATACCACTCCCACCACATGAATTTGGTCGCCAAGGAGTACCGGGCTTCCATCGCCAAGCTACGGCAACCAGTTCCAACCGATGTCAGATTCCACTCGTCTCTCTACGGACACCTTGTTGACGGCACCGAGCTGCAGTCGAACTACTGGGTGGACAACTTGACCTGCGCAGTGCGCTTTTCCGAGGCACTGCAGAGCATGCTCGAACCGACCGGTGAACACAAGTACGGTGTCAATATGCTTGTGGAGCTGGGCCCTCATTCTGGCCTCCAAGGCCCGATCAAGCAGATTCTCAAAGAAGTTGGAGGGAACGCACCCAAGATCCCTTACGCCGCCGCCCTCATCCGCAAACGAGATGCAGTTGAGACGGCCATGGAGCTTGCCTCGACACTGTTCATCAAGGGGGCTCCTATTGACTTTGGCGCCATCAACTTTCCCAAGCCGGCCAAGCAACCGATGCTATTGACAGATTTGCCACGCTACCCCTGGAACTACTCGTCAAAGTACTGGCAGGAGTCTCGGATGACAGAGAAGCACAAGCATGCCATTGGGCAGAGGAATGATATTATCGGAACTCTGGCCAACTACTCCAACGATCTCGAGCCTACCTGGAGAAACATTCTTCGTCTGGATGACCTTCCGTGGCTTTCACATCACAAGATCCAGTCTTTGACAGTTTTCCCCATGTCCGGATTCATTGCCATGGCGCTCGAGGCTTCGTCTCAGAGAGCTACGACCAACGGAACTCAATTCGACAAGTTCGAGTTGAAGGACGTATCCATCATCAAGCCGCTCGTCGTCCCCGACAAGGATACCGAGATGACCATATCCCTCCGTCCTCACCAGGAAGGGACCCTCGTTTCTTCCGATACATGGGACGAATTCCGGATCTGCTCGTGGTCCCATGACCAAGGCTGGACAGAGCATTGCGTCGGCCTGGTCGCTACAAGGACCGCCGATAAGAATGATGTTGACAGCGGCCGGCAGATTGCGGACTCGAAGACTTTGCTTCAGTCCAGCCTCTCCATTGCGGACGGAACTAACGCCTCATCAATCCTGCCAGGGAAAATGTACGACACATTGGCCGAGCTCGGAGTATCGTACGGCCCCACATTCCAGGGCGTTGACAACTGCCAAGCAAACGACACCCACGCTATTGGTGATGTCGTCGTTCCCGACGTTGCAAAGGAGATGCCAAACCACTATCTGAGCAACGCCGTAATTCAACCCGCGTTTCTGGAATCTTTGATTGAGATGTACTGGCCAATACTCGGCGCTGGTCGTCGCACAGTCGAGACCATCTACCTTCCATCATCGGTGGACCACATGACAGTATCAGCCCGTGTCACGGAAATCTCGAAACAGCCTGGCAAGTCGCTGAAGGCATTCTGCAGAGGAGTGATCCCAACTGGAGCCCCTAAGCCAACCAAAGTTGACATGGCCGCGGTTGGGGACGACGAATCCCTGGAAATCATCGTTTCTCTTGATGGCCTGACAATCTCCCCCATCCTCGATGGTGAGACTCAGGTAGACGCCAAGGCGGCTAGGGAGCTTTGCTACAAGCTGGAATGGGACGAGGTATTCAACGCTGAGGACTCAACAAACCTCTTGTCGTCCGATACTCGCGTGGTCATCCTTCACGAAGACTCCAACTTCCAAAGCCTTGTTGCAATGGGCTTGGCAAACGAGCTGGAGCAGGCCACCGGAATGCTCCCTGAGGTTGCTACACTCGACAGCGTTGACACTACTGGAAAGATTTGCGTCTTCCTGAACGAACTTCATCAACCATTCCTCGCTACACTCACCTCTGCCCAGTTCTTGAACCTGCAGAGAATCTTGACCAATGCCGAGGGCGCTCTTTGGGTTGTCCGTGGCGCATACGGAAATTCCACCAACCCGGAGGCCAACATGATAACGGGTTTGAGCCGGACCATTCGTTCGGAAACCGCAATGAAGTTCGCAACTTTGGACCTCGACGCATCATCCCCGCTCTCAGAGGATTCCACAACAAACGCGATCTTCAAGGTGTTCAAGGCTTCCTTTGGATCCGGCTCTTCGACGACAAGCGAGCTCGAGTTCATGGAGAGAGAAGGAAAGTTCTTCACGCCCCGGATTGTTCATGACCTCGAGATGAACGAGATTGTTCACAAGGAGACGAATCCCTCTACGTTTGAGCCAACCCCCTTCGGAGAAGACGGCCGCGCATTGAAGATGGAGCTTTCCAACCCTGGTGCCGTAGACAGTGCTCACTTTGTTGATGATGTCACTGTCGAAGAACCCCTTGAGGCTGACGTGGTAGAGTTCGAAGTCAAGGCCATCGGCATCAACTTCAGAGACGGTATGGCTTCGAAGGGTCAGATCCCCGTCGGCGACGCCGGCATTGAGGCCAGTGGCGTGGTCACTGCCGTGGGAGGTGGCGTTTCGGGATTCCAGATCGGGGATCGGATTGCTGCATTCACCAAGGGGGCCTTCGCGACACGCACACGAACGAAAGCAGCGCTCGCGTTCAAGATTCCGGCTGATGTAACATTTGAAGCCGCAGCGACGCTACCTCTCGCTTATTCGGCAGCCTACTACAGCCTGGTCGAAGTCGGCCGTCTCGATGATGGTGAGACGGTGCTAATCCATGGCGCAGCCGGCGCTGTGGGCCAGGCGGCCATTTGCATCGCAAACATGGTGGGAGCTGAAGTCTTTGCCACAGTCGGCAACACTGAGAAGAAGGAACTTCTCATGAACGAGTACGGAATCCCAGAGGACCACATCTTCTTCAGCCGCAATACCTCATTCGGGCCTGCAGTACGTCGGGCTACTTCTGGCCAAGGAGTTGACTTGATCCTCAACTCGTTGACTGGTGAAGCGCTCCGCGAATCCTGGAGCTGCCTCAGCAAGTTTGGTCGGTTTGTCGAAATCGGAAAGCGAGACCAGGGCTCCAAGGCACGCCTGGAGGTTTCTACCGTCGACAGCAACGCCAGCTTTATCTCTGTCGATATTCTCGCTCTCTTGGCCGATAGACCCAAGGTCGTCAAACGCTTGGTTGCTGATGTAGGCAAGCTCTTGAAGTACGGCAAGGTCAGACCAGTCACACCAGTGACCAGCTTCCCAATCTCGGACGTCGACGCTGCCTTTAAGACCCAACAAGGGGGCAAGTTCTTTGGCAAACTTGTGGTTGTGCCCGGTGCCGATGATGTTGTCAGGGCCGCGCCGTCCAAGAAGATCAAGCCCTTGCTCCGACATGATGCTACCTACCTTCTGATCGGCGGTACTGGTGGTCTCGGGCGAAGCATGGCTCGGTGGATGGTAGCCAAGGGAGCCAAGAACATTGTGCTTATCTCTCGAAGCGGATCCGTTACCGGCAAGGTCAAGGAACTGGTTGATGAGCTGGGAGCTTCCGGCGCAAATATCGTGGTTCGGCCATGCAACGTCGTGAACAGGGCTGAGGTGGATGAGTTGATCAACTCCGGCCTTGAGGGTCTACCTCCGGTCCGTGGCGTCGTACATGGCACTATGGTTCTTCGAGTAAGTTTTGAATCCTGAGTTTTTTTTTGTTTTTTTTTTTAGAAATGCGTGCTAACCAGAATTTAGGATGTTCTTTTCGAGAAGATGACTTGGGAAGACTATACCCAAGTTATTGAGGGCAAGGTGCAAGGTGGCTGGAATTTCCACCATGCTCTGGCATCTGCCACTCTCGACTTCTTCGTGGCCATCTCGTCCGCAGCCGGCGCTGTTGGAAACCGTGGCCAGGCCGCCTACAGCGCTGCCAACTGCTTCCTCAACGCTTTGGTGCAGCACAGGCTCGCACAGGGGCTTCCTGCATCTTCCCTTGATCTCACCGCGGTCTCCGACTCAGGATATCTCGCGGAAGATCTTGAGAAGGCTGCCGAGGTTGCAAGGAATCTCGGAAGCGACAGCATCTGCGAAGCCGAGGTGCTTGCGCTGCTTGGTGCTGCCATCAACGGAAAGATGGCGGCAACTTGCAACAACCACACGATCACGGGCATGCGTATCACAGCAGCCATGCGGCCGTTCTGGACCGAGGATGCCAAGTTCAAGGCCATGCGCATCGCGGCTGAAGAGGCAGCAGCAAAGGACGCCTCCCTCGGCGCAGTTATCTCGTTCAACGCGGCGCTGAAGGCTTCGAAATCCATGGCCGAGGCAGAGGATGCTGTCTGCCGTGGTCTGGTCGATAAGATCTCTTCGGTGCTGATGCTCGACGCCGAAGATATGGACGTCACACGGTCGCTATCGCATTACCCACTCGACTCCCTCGTCGCCATCGAGATCCGAAACTTTATCACGCGCGAGTTCGAAGCCAACATGCAGGTCCTCGAGCTGCTGTCAAGTGGTTCGATCCAGACGCTGGCAAAGGGCGTGTGCACCAAGAGCAAGCTTGTGAACTTCAGCTAAAAGTCGTTTCTTTATTGTTTGGGACTGTATGATATCACATCGTTGTTTTCGCTGGATATGCTCGCATTGGTCGGCCTGGTTTTCATTTTCATCTTTTCTTCATCTCTGTTCGCCGGGCGTTTCTAATCACCTATTTGTCTCCTGACTGTGTGTGAATTTTGGAACGTCACGTGCTCAGACTTCGCATTTATTTCATGATCACCAAATTGTGCTTTATTGTTTAGTGTGGAATGGAACCGTTGTGTTGTTGCCGGGACGTATGTACGTATTTAGATTTCAGTTGGCTTTTGCGAGTGTTTGTACCTATGGTGCAGAGGAGGTTGGCTGTTTGTTTCGGGGGGATGAAGGACACTTGCAGATGGAAGGAGCGCGAGTTAGACAACACCACATCAAACATGCATATCGAAGTATATAATACAAGGTAGCATAGTTCATTCGTTTGAGCGCAACATACTACAGTCTGACCTGGCTATAAGAATTATCTTCATCGTTGTAGAAATTATGTTCTTATGAAACGGTTATTCCTCGCGCCAGGGTGCGCACACGGACCCATACCCTGTCCCCATATATAACCCTCAGACCTGATGAATATTCTTCCTCTGGTTCTGGCCACAAGAATTTTGGTGGTGACTAAGCAGAATTCTCAATTAAGAGGTTATTCTTATTTGCCACATAAATTCCAACAGGCCAGGAAAGTTATTCTTATGAAGCGGTTATTCTTACGGAGCATCATTCTTATGGCCACTCAGGTCAGGCTGTACCCCGCTTTATTACGAGCGGTCATCGCGGCAAGCAGATTATTGGCGTCCAGAGAATGATGTTACTGCTCTTCTCCCGCCAACCTCGCGCACGGAAGGGTACGAAGCGCCTCACCAAGATCCGCAGAGTCCAACACTGCTCTCTCCATCTTCTCCTCCGATTTTTGTTTTTGGCTTGGCAGTCTGCGCTGCGATTGAATAGGACCCTTGCTAGCCTGATGCGCAGGTGGGGTTGATGCGAGCCCCGCCTCACAGAATATTTCCAGCATGGCCGAGACGGAGGTGAGAGATCCTACCGAAAGCGCGCATATTCACCTATGACTGGGACGCAAACTACTTCGAAAATGCGCCCGTCCAGACGCTACTTGGTCATGCCGACACACTGCTCGCACTTGTTGCCGATGGTCGCGGGTCACAGACGCGGCCGATCATCTTCGTCGCCTCTTGTTTTGGAGGGCTTGTCCTAGCTGAGGTATGCACCCGGATGCGTGGACGGCGAACAGCGGTTAACATCCTTGCATAGGCTGTCAATCGAGCGACCCAGGAAGGCAGCGCCTACCGACATGTTTTGCTTTCTACCGTTGGACTTGTGTTTCTTGGCACCCCCTTTCGCGGTAGCGATGCGGCCGAACAGGCTCAATGGCAAGTGGTCGTCGGCGGCATCATGGGGGAACAGGCATCAGGAGATCTTATCAGCGCCCTCAATAGCAGCGACAAAGAGCTCTACAAACTGACCCGGTCCTTCGCCGAAACTGCTTGGAGAGATTCGGTCCAGTTACCTGCCTGCTGCTTTTATGAAACCAAGAAGACAGAGATGCTGAGGCGATATCTCCCGCCAACCTGGGCAAAACTGGTTTCTTCTGCCATGGGTAGCAAGACCTATCGGATCGTATGCGTCCCTTCTCAAGCATACGTGCGACGCTAACCTTCGGTAGCTTGTCACCGAGTCTTCGGCTTGCCTCGATTCTTTTGGTCGGATAGGTCTCGACGCAACGCATTCGGCCATGAACAAATTCTGGGGTCTAGGGTGCCCCAACTATAGGCTCGTTCAAAACGCTATCTTGCAATTCGCTGTCGATGCATCCGCCGTTTTGGGACGGCGAAAGAACAGTAAGCTGGTCGACAATCTCTCTGTGTGCGAATCTTCAGCTGATTAAACACCCTAGAAGTTGAAAGCCACACTCCCCGAGACGCTGAAAGCGACAATCCCCTAAAACTGCGAGCGGATTGCCTGAAGTCTCTGAAATTCAACGAAATGCGCCAACGGTCTTTGACTATCGATATTGTTGCTGCCGAAGGGACATGCGAGTGGCTATTTCAACACGAGACGTACAAGAGCTGGGTTGCTCACGATCGAAGCCTGCTCTGGATCAAGGGGAAACCCGGCTCGGGAAAGTCGACGTTGCTTAGGCACGTTCTTGATAATATCCTAACAGAAACCAGCGATGGGGGCAATATGCTTGTTCTCTCCTTCTTTTTCCATGGTCGTGGTACGGAACTTCAAAAAATACCACTTGGCCTCTTTCGGGTGCTCCTCTACCAACTTCTTGATCAAGTCCCCGATGCGCTGTCAAGCCTTGTTGATACTTTTAAGCGACACCGCGATATTTACGGCGATCCGGGCAAGGATTGGCAGTGGGACCTCGGCGAACTACAGCCGATGTTTAAGTCATCACTTGCAAAGGTTTTGGCGAATCAGTCTGTCTGGTTATTTATGGACGCGTTAGACGAGTGTGGTGAAGAGACTGCGGTTTCGCTTATCAAGGAGTTCAAATTCTTGTTAGGTGGCAAGCTCCCGTCAACTTGCTTACCGTTTCGTATTTGCTTTACCTGCCGCCAATACCCGATTCTGGACCTGGATCTTGGATTCGAAATCACCGTCAATCTAGAAAACGGAGAGGACATTTCGAAATATGTACGAAACCAGCTCTCGACCCACGGTGACAGTGAAGCACATGAAATTCCGGCCAGGATTTTGACGACAATCGTGGATCATGCTCGCGATGTTTTCATGTGGACCTGTCTTGTGGTAGAGCGGGTTCTTAAGCTTCGGCGAGGCGGACACGAATGGCCATATATCGAAACAACAATACATAAAATACCACCGGGGCTAAATAGTCTGTACCGTCTCATCAATAAAGAAGGCGTGGGAGCGGACGCGGACTCCCTGAAGCTGATCCAATGGGTCTGCTGTGCCATACGGCCTCTATTGCTGGACGAAGTGCGATGGGCCATGACTATTGATGCTGGTTGCCAGTATCGATCATTGCAAGAATGTCAGGATGCGAAAAATTACGCAAGCGACTCTAAATTGATTGAGATGAGACTCATAACGCTCGGCTGCGGTCTCGTCGAAGTTGTAGAGTCATCTAATTCACAGATTGTTCAGTTCATGCACCATTCAGTCAAGGAGTTTTTTGTTCAGGAAGGTCTATCGAAGCTAACCACCAACTTGAATTTGAATCCGGCTAAGACCGACACCTCAAGTTCCATGTCAGTGGTCGAAACCGCACAACATCGGCTATCCAGAATCTGCCTAAAGTACCTGGCAATGGATGAAATCCATCGGTCATCAATTCGAGATTTATCACGCCAGCGCTTTCCTTTCCTACACTACGCCACCACGTCATGGATAATGCACGCAAAACAAAGCGATAGACCTGATGTTCCCCAGGACGACCTTCTGGACGATTTGGGCTGGCCGTCTGAATCTCTTGCCAATTTGTGGGTACGGGCTTCCCGTGCGGTCAGTTAGTCATACGTCCGCTCCAGCCGAGGGTACCAGCCAGAGCGAGAGATCTGCTGAAGCCATGCTAGGTGCGGGCGGGAGCGATGGGTGCTAGTTTTGCTAGGCCGGGATAGATCGGCACGTCTTCCTGCTCTGCTGCGGAGTAACTGGAGGATACCAGAGGCCACTGTGCGCACGCTGTTAGCTAGACCCGCCGGTCATGGCGATGAGGAAAGCTCTATTTTGCTGCCATAGCATACATCTACTGTCGAACTGCAGCGGCAGTTCTTGGCGCTCAGGCGCGCAGGCGCCTTACCGCTCCAGGCTTGGCTGGAGCGCAGGGGCCTTGGATCATGTGCTCTCCCCACACACAGGGAGCTTCCATTTGTATA
>Ga0247770_1000922_pt1 | contig 26348 bp, 19 predicted proteins | sample UWRJL136409B6_FD_179943 | JGI IMG/M metagenome (GOLD analysis project Ga0247770, IMG submission 179943) | Plant litter microbial communities from Arlington Agricultural Research Station in Wisconsin, United States - UWRJ-L136-409B-6 | ecosystem: Environmental > Terrestrial > Plant litter >... | reverse complement strand
ATATTCCCACTGAGGTAGATGAATTCATCTATTCAAGGTATATTGCTCTAGCCACAGATATGAAGTGCTGATGCACAACCGCTGAGGAAATCAATATTGCAACACATGGTGGTATAGGGGCAAACTAAAACTCTACTCGTGGCATGTTTGTCCAAGTTCTTCGATTCAAGTGGCTGCCCTGCGGTAAGATTCACGTCTCATTCTGATTTTGTGTAACTCCACCAACTGCGATTCTGCCTCATCACTTGACCTTCGTTATTTATGTCTCAATGAATCAATGAATATGCAAAGTAGGCATCAGGTCAGTCTCAGAAGCCATATATGGATAGGATCTGTCGCCTCTCGCTCGTGGCTTTCGGGGTGTTCTTCTTTTTGGATGTTTTAACCTTTCTGGATTCTAGGTACCGGAGAGCGTAGGTACACCTAGGTATCTTACATCAACCTGACTGTTCAGATGTCGTCCAGAATAGCTCAATCTCGTTCCACAATCAGCCTCAATCAGTGCCGAGTTATCAGACGCCATCCATCTGGCTACCCTCCTGCTGGCAGCGGCCATGCTCCCCGCCGCCAACACCTGGGCTCGTCGAGCTCATCGGGTTTCACTCTGAGGTGCGCGGTATATTGACGTAGGTACGACAGCGGCGACACATACATCGACCGTGACTTCAATGAAGGCTGCACACAATGATAGAAACCTCCCGGGTATTATCAAAATTTGCATAGACTAGGGCAACGTGCAAGCTCACTCCGTCCAAGACGACGGAGACCAGACAGAGTCTAGTTCTCTGTGCGCGAAGTCTATGAGCAGTGGATCTGGGACAACGGGCCCAGCATAAACGACGACGCCATGTATTTCGGCCGCTGGGAGAAGGCTGAGTGCACCTGGCTTCGATCGTGGGGAATTATCCATTGGAGAAGCAGACCTGAACGCCCGTTGTTTGAGCCGTCGCCCCCTGGTCCCGAACGTCAGCCGTTCATTCTCTCCTCACTTGCTCGCCAGCGTAGGCTGTCGATGGAAAGTTGAGTCCGGGGGCCTGTTATGAAGGAGCTCATCTGGACTCGGGCTCATTTCGATTTGGAGGTGGTTGATGGCGCCCTAGTGGTGGTCTTTTTTTCTCTCGCCCAATCTTTTGTGGTATTTTGTCGAAGATCTCTTGTGTCGGACTGTAGTTCACTTCAGTTGAATCCATCTGGCGATAGCCTACTCAGGAATTGTCACCCTTCAGGATTTTCTTTGTTGACCCAAGCGCCTCCATGTTCAGGGGTCAGGGGTCAGGGGAAGTCAACACCGAACCTCAGACCCACGACCACTCCACACCCACCACCAACTGCCCCACCTCCACCGCAGCGAAACAGGGCCACATCAGACCCTCCCCGAGTCAGTATTTCCATCAACAGATGCGTTAGTGGTTTAGTGGTAAAATCCATCGTTGCCATCGATGGGCCCCGCGTTCGATTCGCGGCTAACGCAACAATGCCACCGTCCTCATCGATGGATGCATCACCGCCCGCTTGGCTCAGTGGTAGAGCGTGTCACTAGTAATGGCAAGGCCGCCAGTTCAATTCTGGCAGTGGGCATCGTACCCTGATAGGGAATTGCGGTGGCATGATTTCTTTTTTGTTGTTTTGCTCTCCTCACCCAGCGATATATGAACGTGCTGAGAGTCCCCACAAGTTATATCGGGGGGATTCTCCGTGGATGGAACGAGGGGTCGAGGTATCGTGTTCGATAGAAGAAAAGGGTGATGACCATGTGTTTCGATTCAACCGCCGATGCTACACCAAGTCAGTTCAGTATGCGGACGACAGTGATGTCTAGGCCTGGGCGGGCGAAGGTAAATAATCCCGGATCCCCGAAGTTATGAAGTATATCTCGATCAGTTATACGTGAAATTCGGGGACCTTGTTTGTATGTTGGCAGTGGTGTCGTACTTCCGACTGTTGGGCGAGTCCCGACGCGGGTGCTGACGTGGGTGATAATCTGAACGGGGGGCGACGGCGAGCCGAGTGCCAGTCAGGTTGAGATTGGACGAGTCTGAAACTTTTCGAAGCGCAATCTCGAACTGCTAGCAGTCTTGATGTCGAAATCAAGGTGACAGTCTTGGTGCTTATATGCACGGCTACTGTGGAAATAGGAAGTCTCAGTCTAGGATGAGGTAAGAGGAGTGGGGAATACAGACAACAGGGCAGTGGTACGGACGTTGTCGGGTTGATGGGAGTGCCCAGGGAGACATGGACGAGATGTCATATTCAGGAGATAAAATGTTTGATCCTTTCATACCTGCGGAATCGCCAGCAGCTTCGCCGACGGTGATCGTGCAGAGCCCATTGAAAGGAGCGCGAACCTGCTCTCAGACCTCAATATTTTGAACCTTGGTGTCAGGGTGTCAGGAACCCTAGGGTGATCCCTCTAAACTCATACGCGCGCTGCCATGCCACCGATAACTTCGGAAAAAATCAGACCGAGTTACGGGTTCTCTCGTCTTCACAAACTGGCGGACCGTGCAGCTCTGATAATTTCTGTTGCTCTCACCTCGTCCGAGCGGACTGGCCAAGCAGAAACATGATGTTGCAAGATGAATCTCGCACCGCTCACCCCGTGCTGTTTCTGGGATGCGATTGGATGCCGTGCCATCGCCGCGCGTTGAGCACGGCCACAAGAAGTGCAGGTCGACGGACCTTCACCTGCTGGCCGTGCGAGCCCCAAAATTCACCGACACAGGCCGTGCTTGGTGCGGCTCTAGGAAATAGACCACCACGCCGTTATCTATCAGTTGCGTCATCTACCAGTGGAAGAAGAGTCCCGGTTTCGACACCTTGACGTCCAAGGTAACCACACTGAGCTCATCTTCAAGCTGTGACCATGGGCGATGGTCTCAAGGTTGATGCGGTGGTCAGTGGTGAATCAACCTCCTGTTTGCTCGCCCTTGTCATAGAAGCCCTGTTGCTTTATCAGCAATGATTTCCACCCCCTGAAATACTGGCCAGTCAGCTGAGCTCCCAGGCGACCGGAGACAAGTGTTTGCCTTGTATGCATAATCCATCTCGCAGATGGTACCGGCTCTCGATCCCAACGACATATCATCACATCCCCCGGATTGCCGACCCCAGCGCCCTTGTGGTGCATTGATTGTTTCGCAGTCCCGGGCTTGGGGGTTAATCGTGACTTTTGGGATGCCAGCCCCTGACGTTGGCCGGGTTTCTGTTTGCCAGTGTTTCGGTCCCTCAAGTTCTGCTGGCAAGGTCTTCCGTAACACCGGTCATCCTGGAGGTAATTACGTGAGTTTGTGAGGCGAGATGATGGCCACGGGAGAACCAGACCTGTTATAGTGCTTGGTCCGCTCGGTTCAACGATAAAGTAGCGCTAGGTCGGGAATTCTCGCCTAACAAACCGGGCCGCGCCGTAAATAGTAACCGCTTGTTTCCTCTGCAGCAGCTCCACCAAGGGACGTGTCAGCCGTGCCGGGCGGGATCACTAATGCAAAGGCAAAAGAAACCCTCCGAAAGGAGAACACAGACGATGTCAGGCGATATTAGTGCTCGCAACCCTAGCATTGCTTCGCCAAGGCTTCCCGAGAGCTGAGAAGCAAGCGCTCTTGAGATGCTTGGTACGCCGAAATTCATCTTGAAGGATGCAACGCCGCTGGGCAGATCTCACTACCAAGCTTTGAAAGGGACGGGACGCGGGAGCCAGAATTGAGGACCGCCAACCTCTCTCCGGAGCAGCTCCCTTCTGAGCAGCCAACTGTGATCGAATGTAAGTGCTCAGACTCTGTCTTCCATCACGGCGCATCGAAGAAGGGGAGGAAAGGGAGCGATTGCATCCGTCATTCACCTCTGGCGCTTGTGATTGGCCCCGGCGGCGCTCATCCCGCCCCGGAACAAAGCGCAAGACCTTGATGGCACCCTCGTTAATCAGATGGGCAGGAGGCTCAGGAACGGGCGCCGAAGTGCATTTCCTGGCTTGCAGGCGTGCGCTGTGGCGTTGAGGGGTGACCGAAATCATCATCAGGGGAACCGTGCTGCGGAAGCGGTGAAACCACACAGGAGCCCTCTGCTGCCGCGACTCGAAGAAAGTCGTCTTCGGGCCACACACACTTGAAGCGGTTAGGCCTGGAGCGCTGGGGCCAATGGCGCCGCCAGCACGGTTGGGAGGTCCGTGTACGAAAAAACCGGGCGGGCTGTCATTTTTTTGACCGGTGTGCATGCCTTGCAGAGATTGCGAAATATTGAGCGCGCGATCGGACCTGGGCGCTGGATTTGATCCTGTGGCGCTCGCTACACTTAGGCACTAGGTGTCGCCATCTTCCAGCGTGCCCCGATCTGCAATGAAACAAACATGTTGAGAGTGGTATGCGAGATAGGATGAACCGTGCTCATTCGGGGAGGAGGAGGCAGGTCGCGGTCGCTGGGAAACGTCCCGTCATCAAGCTGAAGCAGTCTCGCGACAGCTGCAAGGCATGATTTTGGTCTCCGTAATCTCGAGATTCTGGGGGTGTCGAGTACGGACGACCCGCACGCCAGCAGCAGGTCCGAGCCACCGGGCAGCCAACGGCGACTGACCCGCCTTCCCAGTTGGGGAGGGAGGACTACGGACTTGTGCCCGCCAACAAGTGCCCTGACCGTCAGTGCGGCGGCAGGGGACTTTTACGCAAGGATGCGCTCGAGAGTGAAGGCGCGAATGGCTGGGCCTGGGTTCGGGAGGAGGGGATGGAGCAGGTCAATGCTCACTCACAGAGCTGCAGCTGTCTCTCGCCGGCAGCCAATGGTGCGGCGCAGAACACGCCCCCATTTGTGTTGCTCGAGTCGTTCTTGCCGTTCTAGAAGTTTGGTCCAGATGCAGCCGTCGGCAAGACCAATCTCGCGTCAATGGGCACCGAGCCGTTACCGAGAACGAGGGCTTCCATCTCCCCAGCGCTGGCTGTTTGTTGCCGTTTGTGTTGCTTTTTCTCTCTCGCTTGGCCGGTTGTTTTCATTTTGTGCCGTTCCCCAGACTGATGGCGCATGCCGCAGGCTGGGAGCCTCAACCTTCACTTGTGCATCGCAGCGCTTTCCGTCAAATCATTGCCCGAAAACCCGCGACGGCCCTGCGACACAGCTGCCCACCAATTTGCAAGGCAAATACGGCGGCAGCCCAAAGCGATGCGAAGCCGCCCTCGCACAGACACAGTCTTCAGCAGACCCCGGCGTCGGTCTGGGAGAGATCTTCCCCGGGCCGCAGCAAGCTCATGAGCTTGTCGTCTGACTAGTCCGTACCTAGGCATGTCGACATTGGCTTGCGCTAGCGACGAACTGCATCTACTCTACTTGCAGTAAGGTTATTCTGGCTACCTGGAATACCCCTGTTCCTCAATCGACAGCGATGCCCGTAGTGTATGTACGGACAGCCTGAACTCCAGGAGGGACTCGCTCTGCGCTGACTACTATGGTATGATGGGTACAAAAAAAAGGGTCTGGGCTGGTAGAAACAGGGGATTCCGCCAGGGCCGCACAGGGCAGAAAGGTGCCCGTGACGCCGGAAAAACCTCCTGTGGAGCAAGTTCAGAGATACCTGACAGGGGGTATTTTATTTTGGCACGCAACCATAGTAGGGCGCTGCGCCGCTCGCCTTGTCATCATGCTGCGGGGGGACTGGGATCTCCCTGATTGTCACCCCGCTCGCGTCCCACAACACAAGTACCAATCTCAGCTGGCCGCGGACTCGGAATGCCTGGTGGCAGCTCCCAAGACATGACCTGCGGGAACAGCGACCTTCCTTTGGCCAAGGACGGGCAAACCCAAGCTTTTGCCTGGTGAGCTCGGCGCGCTGAGCTGAGAGGCGAGCGGAGCCAGAGCGGGAGCGGGAGAGAATGGAAGAGGCAACGCTAACTGGTAAGTGCCGGCAGCAATGAACGGTGCGGAGCGCGGAAAGCCTGAGCGTGACGGGAGGCCTTTCCCTCTCTCAGCAAGCAATGAAACCCACCTCAGGACCAAATCCCCGCGAGGGATGGAGGTGTCAGAGTTGAGAAACAATCCGTGAAAACCTCAAAGCGCGGCCATGCCCATGGCCGGCAGGCTCGGTGGAGCGAGAAGCTGATTCGCTCACCTCTCCTTCCCCGCCTCCTCCCTCCTGGAGTCTGGGGAGAGCTAAACCCGCACCGTCCGATACGATACAGCAAGCCACAGGGCCTCGCCCCCCCCCCCCCCCCCCTTCCAAAAAAAAAGCTGGTGCCGGCCACTCACGTCAACTGCAGCAATTCCGCTTCGGCCGCGCTCGAGCCGTCAATGCTTGTGCGCCCTGCGTCCCGCGTCCCGCCCGTGCCAGGAACTGCTTTAGGGATCCGCAGAAAGACACCGGTGGCCGGGGTTGCCAAAGCTGCCAGATCTTGGAACCGCGAGTAGAAAAAGGGTTCGCGCACAGATGGATCGCCATGGAGGTGGATCCTCGAGCTAAAAAGCAGAAATAGTGCGGCCTCCCCCAGATCTGATCCATCACATCCATCGCAAGCGGATCCGTCTGTATGACGACGAACTTGACATTTTGGTCACGCCCCGGTTGAAGATCGACACTCCCAGACTCTCGGCTCACAACAACACAGGACCACATCTCAACAACCAACCCCCACCTCATCTTTCAGGATGTCGACCGACGGTCAGGGTGGCCCACCGCCCGGCGGCAACAGCACTGCGGCGCCACCGCCGTTCGCCCTGCCCGAGTTCTTCCCCATCTCGGCCCGCTCCGCCTACCTCGCCCAGGTCCACATCGGCTTAACTTCGACGCTGCTGTTGTTGGGTACCCTGGCCTTCTGTGTGCGTATCTACCAGCGCATTAGGCCGGTGTGGAAGATGGGTGCGGATGACTACTTCATCATCGTTGGATTCGTAAGTGCATTGTAGCCGATAAGTCTGTTTCGGTGGCTAACAAAATGTGTCTTTCAGATGCTCAGCATTGTGGACTGGGGCCTGTTAATGCCGGCCATGGTTCCCGTCGAGTCTGTCACCACCCTTGAATACCAACTGAACTCGCTCAAGACGGGCTGGATCGCCATTGGTGTCTGGGGCATTTCCATGACGTGCATCAAGGTCTCGATCGCGCTCACGCTGCTGCGCATCCAGAAGAAGTCGCTGTCGTGGCGCATCTTCCTCTACAGCATCATCAGCCTCCAGGTGGCGTATGGCGTGCTCAACCTCTTCTTCAACACCGTCATCGCCTGCAGGCCGCTCTCCCACGCCTGGGACTTCACCGTCCCACCTGAACTCAAGAAATGCGTGTCGAACGATGTGATGCGTGCCGCCTCTAACACGGGCTCGGGCGTTAACATTGTCACTGACGTGCTGCTGTCGCTTGCCCCCGCCGTGTTTCTACGAAAGCTTAACCGCCCGCTGCGGGAGCGCATCTTTGTGTGTGTGCTCATGGGTCTCGGCATCTTGGCCTCGGTCTCGTCTATCGTCAAGACGGTTTTTGTCCAGCGGTTCTACGATCCTACCTACCCCTTCGAAGATCTCTTCCCTCTCGGCGCCTCCATCTCGACATACACCATCCTTGAGCAGTTTACCGGGATCCTGGCTGCTTGCATCCCGGCCTTGAAGAACATCTTCCAGGTCTGCCTGGGCAAGGTGGGCGTCTCGCTCACCGACTCCCGATCCCGGCCCGGCCGCTCGGGCTACTACCTCAACGGTCGCGGCACCAACAATCCCGGAACGGGTGGCAACACCATGCAGGGCTCCCAGATGGGCTCTCGCTATGCCCGTGGCGGCAAAGACGACTCGGTTATCGACGACGACGAGGAGAAGTGCCTGGAGATGCCCGAGATCCGCCGGAATCTATCTACGCCCAAGTCTACCCGCACCGGGTCAGGGTCAGGTTCGTTCCGCGAGGACTACAAGACGGGCACAGTGGTTACGACGGTTCATGCTGTATGATGAGATGTCGTTTTCTGTTATCCTATCCTGTATCTTAGCGTGCTAGCAATGTTGTTACGATATGACGACTGTGTCGATCACCAACGAGATACCTCTATATGCGGTGAAAAATAATAATTAGTCCTGTTCCTGTCCATCCTTCATTCCTCTGTCTAACAGCCTTGCGTCAAAAAAACACATTCGAATGTGTTCTCTTTTCTAAACCCGAAGTTCATGTAATGTCACGATCTTGGATGATCGCCGTCAATACATCACGCTCGGACGCGAAATAATGGCCAGGGGTGCGCTTATGGCATGGACAGGCAGGCGAACATGGGAGATGAGATTACACGTCAACAGCGCTTCCCAGTGCGGATCCGGCACGTAAATTTGGTACCAAGTGCAAGTCCATCTGCGCCGCAATGTCGCATGAAAAATGGATGAAATACCAACAAGGGAAGCGCCACGACCCGGAATCCGGGAGTGGTAGGTTCAGGTTATTTGGGCGCGCTTTATTGTGGCTGCTTGCACGCGAAATAGCTTTGTTGCCATGGTGCAATGGACAGCCCACTCGGTAAATGAGATGAGATATGGCACGTAGACAGGTACCAAGCGAGAGTGCCACAGTGGACCATCTTGCTGGGACGGCGGGTATAGGCTAATTCAAGGTGTAGATTCTGCACTGCAATCAAATTTGGAGCGGTCTGAGCTTCAGCCACATCCAGACTTTACCTTACCCAGATGGGACAGGGCATGACTTTGCCCCTGCATCGTGCCTTTTGTTGGTCACTGCGTTGGCTGTCAGGCAATCCTTGTCATGCTCGGTTCTTTTGACTATTATGAGCCTGAGGACTCGGACTGGACTTGGACGAGTTGCCTTCACTGCAGGATGGGAAAATATTTGGTTGTCACAAAGGGTATCAAGGCATTTCGTTCGTTTGTTCATGCTAAGCTAAATTACTAGGAGAAAAGTGCAAGTGATTGTTACTCGGCTCGATCCTCGGTGTAGTGGAGACTTTCCTTCCAGCAACCCGAATGGTCAATGTGGGGATGTACAGGGAGAAAAGCCAAACAAAGACAGCCAACCACTGCAAAGTCAAACAAACCCATTACCCCCGAAAACAAGTAGAAACGCCGGTGCAGATGCTGCCCAATGCGCAAACGACCAAAAAAAAGGGACCTGGGCGCCGCGGCGGGTACATGAGCCTTGGCCAAGTAAACTGTCTTGCCCGACTCGGACCTAAAATTGCCCGAACTGAAACCCTTCGCCCGTTTCCTTCCATTGTCTCACTCCACACCGCCACCCGCACGCCCATCAACACTAGCCTTTGGGTCCTAAGCCGGTGGCGGAAGCCTCATAGCCCCTACTTTCAACCAAGTCGCTTGCACCTGACATCCGTCGACAGGACACTCTGTCTCCTCCTTGCCGCTCTCAACGAGGTGCTTCTTGTACGTCTCCAGACAGTTGCCACACAAGATTCCATGGCCGCACGGCGACGCGATGAACAGGTCGCCGGTGGCGGTCCAGCATTTGCGACAGCGGATGCGCTTCTTCTCGTTGGCGAGTTGGATTTTGTGGAAGGTTGAGTGCGATGAGAGGGAAGGGGAGGGGGAAGAGGGGGAAGCGAGGGTGAAGTTTTGGACCCAGGTGAGGATGTGGGTGTAGGAGGGGGAGCAGGCGGGAGACAGACTTCGGTCGCCGGTGAGGTTCTGGACATGGATTCCGTGGAGGTCCTGGAGGAGGCGGACTGCGGAGAGGGTGACGGAGCGGATGTCCGCGAGGGGGTCTTCGTCTGCGGCTGCTTCGGTGTTTTTACCTCTGGTGCTCGGCGGCGTTCTTGGCTGGGAGTGGTTCGTTGCCGTGGTGGAGGGCCGCATGCCAGGGGGAATAGCCGGCCCGATCAGGCCAAACTCGCTGGCGGTGTTTAAGGCAACCCAGGGTCTCGCGGAGGGATCCAGGCTTGGAGAACGCGCCGAGCGCGAGCTTGACAGGGCGGACATGGATTGGGACAAGTTCCGACGGGCGACGTTGGGAGTCGCGGAGACCGTCAAAGCCGAAACGGGAAGGTTGTTGGTCGTGATAGTGACTTCTTGGTCCACCACGGTTGCGAGAGACGTTGGCACGACTGTTGATTGTCCTGAAAACGAGCGTCCTGAGGGTCGAGGGCTCCCGCTGGAACCACCGACTCTTTCAGCGGAGAGCCCGGCAGCCGCTACGAGTGTCGACGCAGGACTGCGGCGTAAAGCTCGAGGGGTGTCTTCCTGGTTCGGGTCATCATCGTGCTTAGCTCGACCACTCACACTTGGTGATAAGTTCCATTCGCCAGTCGGGACGTCCTCGTCTGCGGAGTCGTGGGTCTGGATCTCATGTTGAGTATAACTGGGCTGTTGAGCAGGAGACGCTGCTAAGACCGGCTCAACGTAGAAGTCCCAGAATGTATTCGGATCAGCCAACATGCCAAGAATCCACTTGCCGCTGCTGGTACATGTAGCGACACTGACTCCGCTGCCTGTACGGCGATGCGCGGATGGCACAGGTGGCTGAAACTGGCTCATCGGTTCTGCTGGGGTAGCAGAGGAAATCGCATCGGGGTCATGATGCAATGTCGGGTCGGAATCTTCTTGGCCAGATGCTTGGTCGGATGCACCACTTCTCGCCGAGTTTGATGAATGTTTTTCACTCAGGGCTGCATCATGTTCGTTTCTCGGAGCCGGGTCAGCCACTTCAACCCATCTCGACGACGTTGAAGATCCTTCGGCCCCAGTCGTATCAGGCACCTGAGTCGCACTCTGATCACGGACTTGATCCGAAGTTGGTGAAATCACTCCAACCCAGGCAGCGCTATCAGGCGTCGCGGCTTGGTTCCAGTCTGATTCAGTCGCATCGACCCAAGCAGACGACATGGAGGCCACACTCAGGCGCGACACCGGCCGTTCCGTCTCGGCGTTCCAGCGGCTGCCCTCAAGCCCAGGCTCTCCGGGAGGGAGCCGGAAACTGTCGGCTTCTGGCGCGTTCGGTGTATAGATACTTTGGTAGTAGATCTGAGCCGGCGAGGTTGATGGTCCAGGGGGAGAGGGTTGAGTCTGGGAGGAACTGCCGGAATTTCCCGTGTCAGGGGCTGGTTCCCGGGATTTCTCGCTGGTGGATTCCATTCTTCAGAGTCAACGAGAAGTTGTTGGGGCTGGTTTGCTGCAGTGGGAAGTTGAGATTGCAAGATTCCTCTTCAATGTTAACAAGGAGTAATCGGGGTCGGTTTGTGTTGATGGAGATGTGGTGCTGCAAGATTCAAGATGTTAAGTGGGTGCCCTGAATTTATAGACAACATATATGTCCTTGACGCTCCTCTTCCACAATTGTCTCGAATCTGAAGGAGCATATGTCTTGTCTAATAATCACTATTGCTCTAAGCTATCGTCTATTACCAATCTGAGATTCTCTTTCCTTCTTCCCTGAACTCCAACCAAAACCACAAAGCCGCATGTACTTACACGCCCCTTCCCACCATGCACCAAAATCTTCCTTTCACACTCTCCCAATCAGCCAGTTATCATCTTCTTCCACTCTTTCACCAACCCACGACAATATGGACAGACATACTTCCCCTTCTGCCAATTCACCCCCACTTCCTGTCTACGCTTTTCCCTCTCCCAACAGTCCTCGCAATAAAACCCATGCATGCACGGAAGAAGCACTCCCTTATCCTCCATCTCCTCAAAGCAAATCTGACACCTCAACAGCCTCTCCTTCTCTCCCAGCTCCTCCTGCAGCATTCTTTTCTCCCGTTCCAGCTGGCAAATCCACTCCCTCAGCCCGCCTTCCACGAGAGCCATCTGCTCTTTCATCCCTTGCATCTCCTCCGCGTAAAAAACGAGGTCGTTCAACGCCACGTAGATATCGTCTCCCATACCTTTGAGGTCGTCCCTTGCGGTCTCAAAGGGGATGCTCCTGCGGGTGGTGGTACCGGGGTGTGATCCTCCATCAAGGAGATTGCCCAAGGTTTCGAGAATGTCTTGGCACAACGCTACGTCTTTCCATCCGTTTTGTGGTCGTACAAGCTCTGAGCCGAGGAGGATGGATCGGACCCGGTAGAGCTGTTCGACTGCGATGGTGTTGAGGGCTCCTACTTGGTTTCGTTGTGTCTCTGACATGCCCGTGGGCTGGCTTGTTGGGTAGAAGGGCCTGGGAGCTGGGGAGAAGGGTGGAGCTTGGGAGCAGGGGCTGGGAGCTGGGGGTGTGTTTGAGAATGGGGCTAAATTCCGAGGGGCCCATCTGCTACCGGAGAGCTGCGGGCGGTTGTCTTGTCGTCCGAGTCCGATTGAGAAACTGCGCCTGGACTGCCCCGAGTTTTGCCTGGGACTTCTCCTCTGTGACATTGTTTGTTTGTTGTGCAGTGGCTTAGGTTGGAAGGGGCTGCAGATAGGCCGTAGGTAAGGAAGGTTGTGTGCGATTGGAGAAAGGCAATTTCTTTGGCCGGTACAGGGCTGTATGGATACCTACGGGAGTCGGCCTTGTTAAATTCAATGAAGTTGAATAAGAATATTGCGGCTCTGAACACTGCGACTTGAGATGCCTATGCGAGTCTCATTCCTGGAGGTTCAGGTTGAAGGCGGTTTATATGGACTGCCTGCGCAACTGAAAGGGTTCATCAACACAAAGAAGTTGTCTTTGTTACGGACTTCTATATGTCAACAATCTGGAACCATCTGTGTCCGTGAAACAACATCCTTTTCCACAGAGATCGACCCGTACTAGTATAGCCATGCGAGCACAAAGAACATGGCAAAACAGCTTGAACCGCACCTTTTCGCGAATGATACGTCTCGCTATTTCAAGAAGAGAACAGTGTCCCCTGAGTTGAACTATGATTCCACACATAACCCCAGCCGTCAGGCTTAGACTGGATTGCACTTTCAAGAGGCCTATCCCAATACACTCAAGGCCTCTCATGATGCGAGCAGGGCCTGTCGTGTAGCGACCTGGGTCTTGTGGCCCTAGCCGCAAGGTTGCCAATGGGACTGGGCATGCCTAATGGGTAGTGTGTGAGATGTAAGTGCGAGTGAGACGGAGGCCATAATGTAATGAGACGTTCTTTTCGAGAAACATCTTCGTCTCGACTCAATCACTTCCGGAGTCTACACAGCTCCGAATACCTCTCCAGCACGAACCGTAATCTCTCCGCGACACTCCCAACATCCCGCGGCAAGACAACATAACTCACCCCTTCCCGCTCAAGTAACCCACAAAACAACTCATGAAATGCATTCCACTCCTCCACATTCTCCGGCATCAACCTCACTCCATCATCACTTAACCAACCCACACCCGCCTCACACACCACAACCAACGACCCCTGCATCCTCTCTTTCAGCTCAACCCACTCGGAACTCTGCAGCAAAACATCTGCCCCCTCTTGCCCCACGTACTGCAGCGCGTAGCAAATGGGATCGATCCCCGACCGGTCTGAGACAAACCAGCATGCTTGAGATTTCAAGGCTGCCGTTTCGGCTCTCACTTGAGCTTGTAGAATGAGTCTCTGGAGGGCGAGGCAGCGCGAGGTGGATGAGGTTATGTCTTGCGCGGTGAAGCTGTGGTGTATGAGGACTGTACGAGCGACTTCTTTGATGATGAAGGGTTGTGCTGCAGGGGGGTTGGTTGCTTGGAAGTGGGATGCGAGTGCGTTGACGAGGGTGGTTTTGCCGGTGCATTGGGCGCCGATGATGTAGATGTTTTTGTGTGCAGGGGTTGGGGAGTCGGGGGTATTAAGGGGAGACATTTGGAATTGCGATTCAAGGTTGATGGACTCGGGCTCTACTGGCATGATTGCATGTGCTGGGCTCGGGTCTGTTGGGAATGCCACTGGTAGTGAGGGGAGAGCGGGATATTTGTGGATGGCCAAATTGGCCTTCATGTTCATTGCCAGTGGCAGCGTCTGGCGACGGGAGACAAGCCGCATGCAATGAGGCCAACAGCCCCTCCTTTGTGTAACGCGTCGGGTTGTTTTGCCGATGAAGTTGTGTGCCTCTGTCATGGAGTCTGCCAGTCGCTCAAATCGAAATTCTCAACTGCTCCTTCCTCCTCACGCACCTCAGTGGCAGTGTGTAGGCATTTCAAGCTCAACACCACTGTCGCGGCAAGTGCAACTCACCACATTCAACTGCCAGGCAAGCGACAAAAATTCGCCAATCATCGGAAGTATAACCACCCCCCTCTGTTCTCGGTTTTCTTCACGTTTCAACTTCAAACCAAAGCGAAAACTTGGGCTCAAGGTAGCACCGTGACCGTCATGGTGCCTGAGGTGTTCGCTCAAAATTTGCACCTCGGGTTTCTCGCTAGCCACAGCGTTTCCAATGTCCAACCCCTCAAAAAAGAAGTCAAAGTCAGATGCGCGCAAGTACCAGGCAACCCTTCAAGAGAGCATCTCGTTGAGTGACCATGAGTGGACATACATGCTCCCCGACTTCCCAGCCCCCGCTGAGACGAACCGGCTCGGACTGGTGAAGAACATCGCCGTCAAAACGACAGGAACGAAGCATGGAATCACCCTCAATTTTCAACGGGCCTCAATGAACAGAGCTCTGCGAGCCGACCCTCTCAGCTCCTTCATCCAAATCTCCTTTTCCGATTTCCACATCCGCTCCTTGCGCCACGCAACCAGCGAAGTCATCGGCACGCAGCCCACCACGCCGAGAGAATGCACTGATTACACCACAAAGCTGCTCCGCGCTGGCATCACTCTGCAAGGCATCCACTACAACTTTTACGGCCACAGCAACAGCCAGCTCAAGTCGCGCTCATGCTTCCTGTTTTGTGGCTCAAAAGAGGAGATCCAGTCCAAAGTGGAGGGCTTGGGCGAGTTTTCCAAGATGAAGACGGTGCAAAAGAAAGCCAAGCGAATTGGTCTGCTGTTTTCATCCGCCGAAGTTGCCAAGACCATTGACCCGAAGTGGTGCGAGGATATACCCGATGTTGAGTCGGCCGACTACATCTTCACTGATGGCTGCGGTCTGATCGCGCCAAAGTTAGTGCGGGAGCTGGCTAGCAGGGCCAACATCATCTTCCGGAACGAGCGGTATTGTCCCTCAGTGTTGCAGATCCGATATCGGGGATACAAGGGCGTGGTTACGCTGGATCCACGCATGAAGGATGGGCCGTTGCTTCGGATGCGGAAGTCGATGAAGAAGTTCAACGGCGGCGATGATCATTCTTTTGCCGTGGTCCAGTCATCCAAGCCATACACGTTTGGCCATCTCAACGACGAAGTCATCCTTCTCCTGCACTCCCTCGGCATCTCCAGCGACACTCTGCTTCGAAAACAGCGAGAGCACTTCCTGTTCCTTTCCGATGCTCCTGATAGCCCGCAGTTGGCATTTCGATTTCTGGCCTACGTGAATCGATTCGACTTGGCCGAGAGAGTAGTGCTTGAGTCACTCGACGCTGTCCGACTCTCCGTGCAGAGCTTGATCAGAGCCGAGCACAACAAGCTCATCAACAACCGGGGCGAGCAACGGTGTCGGATACTCATCCCAAATTCACGGATTCTTTTCGGTGTGTGTGACGCCTGGGACGTGCTCAAGGAAGGAGAGTGTCAGGTCAGAATTACTCACGACCAAAAGGGCCAGCCCCTGACTCTGATGAACTGCGATGTCTTGGTGACCCGGAACCCTTGTCTGCATCCGGGAGACTTGCAAAAGTTCAGGGCGGTACAGCGAGACGAGTTATCCCACCTTGTCGACTGTATCGTCTTCTCCACGCGCGGGAAGCGGCCTGCTGCCGATCTTATGTCAGGGGGTGATCTCGACGGTGATACTTGTACGTGATACTCTTTTTCCTGGCTCTTGCAGTCTTGCAGTCTTGCAGCCTGAGTCTTGCTGTCCCTGCGGTTTGCTAATACCGGTGACAGTCTTTGTATCTTGGGACAAGGACATTGTCCCACCAACGGTTTCCCAGGCCGCCGAGTACCCGGGCGCGAGGGAGCCCATGTCGTTCAAGCCCATTACTGACGACGATCGCCTTGTATACTTTGCAAAGTACAACAACGCATCGCTTGGCCGAGTCAAGAATCTCTATCTTGACTGGGCACGCGTGACTGGTCCAATGAGCCCACAGTGCCAGGAGCTCAACCGCCTCTTCTCAACATGCGTCGACGGCAACCGGATCAGGATCCCCCCGAAGCTGGAGACGCCCCCACAGCCTGCCCCTGACTCCCCGCCATTTATCCTCGATGAGCTTCACCAAGCTGCGGAAGGGATCATCAGAAACTGGCAATGGCGTGTTCCGTCTCATCCTACCGAGTGTGGAGATTATTCTCTCGAAACACTCGAGGTCCTTCTGAGCCGAGACGACTTGATGGTCTCCGAGTTCGAACTCATTCAGCTGACCTGGCGGTGGTGCCGCGTCAACGGCGCCGTGTTTGAAGACTTTGTTCGCTTCTTTGACTTCAATCTGCTCAGCGCCGAGGAGAAACAGTGGGTCATGAGCCAGCTGCCACCCACTCTGGAGTATCCCATGCTGGTGCAGAACGCCCTCTGCCAGTCAGATCTCCTCGAGGTATCCGAGTTGCATGATTCGAAGCTTCATTACCCCGGCATCCGATGGAAGCGCTTTTTCAGCTCGAACGAAGGTCGCCTCGGGGGATTCATGGAGGCTGCCTCCAAGGCGCTTGAGCTATTCCATCGGAAGCTGATTGTCTTTCGTGCCGACGAGCGACTCACCGTGGCCATCTACGTGCCAAGGAAGTTGGAGAAGGCTCGCGACTCGAAAGTAGATGACAATGTCAGACTTTTTGCATTCCCTCACTCGAAAGGGAAGGAGACATCCAGCCGATTGATACTGCCAACGAAGGTCAACTACCACCTGTATCATGATGACAACAGATTCCAGCTGTATGAGGGTCAAATAGCGAATTCTTGGGTGTTTATCACTCGCGGCGCATCGGACGATAGCTCCTATCGGAACATCGAGGGCGTTAGAAACCGACGCCAAGCTCGCCAGACCACAGTTGATGATGGAACAAACTTCGACTTCAGAACAAGTGTGGCGCTAGACAAGTTCAGCAAACGATTGCAAACTCATATTGGGCGTGTTCGACGAAACGGGGTGCAGGGTGCGGTACGTTACCATTCTTGGCTCGAATCTTCCGGCCACTACTGATCACCCCTTTTAGGAGATTTATGTCATCACAAATCGCGACATTAACTCCATGCGGAACCTTGATCTCTGGCTAGAGTATGTGGACACACAGGAAGTGGTCCCTCTTTTTGAGCAGAATGCCAGAGAATACACGATCCCCACGCTCAAAGATGTTGACTGGGAGAAGCAACCCCAGTTCATAAGCCAAATCGTGAGACATGAGTCCCTCATCCAACTTCTCATGCTCGACAAGACGGAAAACTACACCAAGCTCTTCAACTTTCTTTTAGAGCACGACCAGAAAGAACTGTTGATTCGCTGCTTCAGCTACATCCTCGCTAGCTTTGGACACCACGTTTTCTCGCTAGAGCATAGCGCAGTGCTCTACCAGATGCTCGACTTTATCCCTCGCTGCCCTGTCCTGGCAATCTCTTTCACCCGACTCGAGGCATGGTCAGCTCTCCCAGAGGACGTGCGGGAGGTGCTCGAAGCCCATGCCGAGGTTCTCCTCAAGGCCTTCATTTTGGCCGCGAACACTGTAGGGGAGGCCACTGTAGGCCCCTTCCAGACGGTACTCTCCCGTATTATCAGCCTTTCCATCAGCACGTGTGGCCGTCTAGCAGAGCTTGTTGCTTTGGCAGTGAAGTCCCCAGATGTCGCGGTCGAACTGCTCCTTGGTTCGCTCGAGCGAGAGAGTGCTCGCTTGGTTCCAGCCCGTCCCACGGTCGTCCGACACACGGTGAAAAATCTCGCGGGCATCGCCATCGACCATATCAGCGAAGCAAAAGAGGAAGGGCGAGTGAGAGAAGACTTGATTGACCTCAAAATGCTCCCTGACACCGAGGACGGGTGTCCAGTCATTGAGGCTCAGATTCGGATCGACGCGAAGGGAGGGACACCAGAAACCTCAGCCCACGTTCGGCTAACAGCGGCAACGCCGCCTTCTAACTCACTTTCGGGGAGGCTCTATTCCATGGATGGTTTAGTCATCTCTTCGAGCCCAGGAACAGCCAAAATCAAATGCTATCACTCCCTCCCGTCTTTCTTGGAAAGTTGTTCTTGGAAAATGACGTACTGCGGTCCATTCGTCACGGCAAAAACGATGATCGATGCCACCTTAACGCTGGCTTTGGACCCAGAAGAAGACTGTGTGGTTTCGCCGCTGCTTCTCGGACATCGCCATGACGGCCCAACCCCTGGGTTGTTCCTCGCAGACACCGAAACGTCACACACCCTCCACCCGGCCCTGAATGCGAGCCAGAATGCCGCCGTTTTGTCGTCTTTGCGAAACCCGCTGACTTGTCTTTGGGGTCCGCCTGGGACGGGTAAGACGCAGACAATTGTGGAAATCATCAAGGTGATCCAAGCACATCACCGGCGCGCGCGGATTCTTGTCAGTGCTCCGACACATAACGCCGTGGACAATGTGATGCGGCGGTATCTGTCTGGTCCAGAGCGCGTCAATGATGGTGGCGGCAGCCCCTTGCGTGTTTCAACCGAGGTGAGATCCCCATGATGGGCATTCAACATGCAAAGTATCGATCTTGCTAACAATATCTCAAGGTCCGCAAAGTGTCAGATGACCTGCAGAAGTACACCGTAGATGCCATGGCCGGCGAGGAGATATACGGCAGCCAAAAAGCCATGCGGGAGGCCAAGAAAATGGTGGCCCAGTCCCGCCTCATCTTCACTACATGCATCGGGGCCGGGCTGGGGCTGCTGCGTTCCCAGCGCTTTGAGATCGTCATCGTGGATGAAGCCTCGCAACAAACCGAACCCGCGTCTCTCGTTCCTCTCGTAAAGGGCTGCCGAAAAGCGATCCTGGTCGGCGACCACATTCAGCTCCGCCCGACGGTCACACCCCTCGCCGCAGCGCAGGAGTTCGATATCTCACTGTTCGAGCGGCTCTATACACATCAAGACGAAAGAGTGGCGAGGGTCATGCTCAACACGCAGTACCGAATGCATGAGTCCATCTGCAAGCCCATCTCCGAGGAGTTTTACAACGGCGAGCTTCAGACAGGCGTTCCTCTCGATGGGCGACCCATGTTTTCATCCGAGTTCCCCTGGCCGAGTGTTGTCGCGCCGGGCCGCTCTGCGCGCATGGTGTTTTTGAACTGCGATACCCCAGAGGATCTGGCGCAGAAGTCGAAGTCGAACAAAGGACAGGCCGAGCTTTGCTTGCGGGTCTGTACCCTCTTGTGCACTGACAAGAAAGACAAGAAACCCAAGCCGGTCGAGGGTCCGGCGGGTCCGTCAACAGAAGCAAAGAAGCCATCGATTGCTGTCCTGACACCGTACACGAGACAGGCAGACTTGCTCAAATCGATGTTGTCCGGATTCGCGCAGGTTGAGGTGTGCAGCATTGATGGCTTCCAGGGGAAGGAGGCTGATATTGTGGTCTTTGTGACTGTACGGTGCAACCCGCATTATGACATCGGCTTCCTCAAAGACCACCGAAGACTCAATGTTGCGCTGACCAGGGCCAGGACAGGCATTATTGTTGTGGGCAACGAAAGGACGCTGACGCTTGGAACTTCGGATGAAGAGAGTGCTGCATTGTGGAAGCGGCTATTGAGCAACATGGAGAAAGCCATTTTGGAATAAGCAAGCAGAGATTGTCGAAGGCTGCTTTCTGTTCAGCGGGTTGGATTTCCTTTGTTGAAACAGCGTCATGGAGATAATAGAGGACGATTATTCACTCTGTTTCAAGTCATTGGACATTGGCTTTCGGGATGAAACAAATGCATTGTGCTATTTGAGGGTCGCCCACATAGCAAAGCGATTGTCCGTATTCACACCCTCTGTTCCACGAAGAGGTGAGTGTGATGTACATGTCGCCAATTGTACATCACTCATAATTCTCTCGACAACCTACTCTTTTTTTTCACCATCGGTCTCACATTCAACACTCACAATACATTCGCACTCTGGCTACTCTCTACTACTACTTGTACGAAAGAATCACAGCTTGCCTTTGACCACTTCAGTGTTGCCCTTTCAACAACAACAAAAAACTCTCCCAATCACAGCATCATGTCTGGTACAACTGCAATGATCAACTCCACCAACGCTCCCTATAAGGGTGGCATCATGAGGCCCGAGAGCCTCACCCTCGCTCGCCGCGACGCTCCTTACAACGAACAAGTCCTCCGCTTCGTCCTCCTCGCCGAGATGCTCCGCGACTCCGGCCTCTGCAACGCCGACATTCGCGTCTGCCTCAGCAAGTACGTGAAGTCCCTCCCCGGCAAGGCCCAGGACCAGCTGCACATGCACTTCCCCAACACCTCCAAGCTCAACAACAAGGACTTCAACATGTCCATCCCCCAGCTTGGCGCCGACGGGAATCTCCCCGACAAGTACATCGACGACGCGACGCACGCAGCTCGCCTCCGCCTCGCCGAGGACCCCAAGTGGTTCTACGGCGAGAACGGCTAGTTCCTCTAGACGGCGCGCAGCCTCTCCCGTAAGCCGTGCTTCAACTCCAAGGGAGTCTTCACCCACAGCTTGGACACCTTCTGGTTCGGGGAGCTTCAGAACGCCCTCTGGCTCGCGTCTATGGCGCGCCTCCGCGTTGCCATCCCGGCCACTGACCATTCCTCCTCTGAGTTCTTTACCACCCCAGAGCGGAAGCTCAAGATCCGTGAGGCGTGGCTGTCCTTCTTCGGCCTCCTCTGGTCAGACCACCACACCGCCAAGGTGTGCCAATGCACCAACAAGGACACCTGGGCGCACGCCGAGGACGCTACACCGCGAACGTATTCTTCTGCACCGCGCAGAACGCATACGTCGCCAACCTCGAGGCGGAGCTCAGCTCCGTCGTCGGCTTCGATGTCAGCAACTCGTACGACAAGCAGAAGCTCATCGACTACGAGGACAAGGTCCAGCCCTTCTGTTCCAACCTCTTCGACGCCCTGTGGTGGCACGACGAGGGGTTCCTCGCCACGCGCGCCCGCCTCCCTCAGCTGGATGTCGGTCTGGCTGAGCGCACTCTTGCGCTCATCAAGGCGGACAACCCTGGGTACAAGCACCGGTCTTGGAAGCGCGGGACGGCGGCGGCCAAGTACAGCTCTCCCGCCGGGACTGTGATTGGTTCTGAGGCGAAGAAGAATGTCCAGAAGGGCAAGTCTTCCGCTGCTGCGAAGGGCGAGAAGAAGGCCGCTGCTGCCGCTGCCCCCAAGGCTGTGGCCCCTAAGCTGATCACTGCAGCTCGGGTGATCCTCCCCGTCTGCAACCTCCCTCAGCCCCTGGCTAAGGGCGCCAAGGCTGCCCGAGCTGCGGAGGGGCGGCGGCCGAGGGGTCAGCTTAGGCGGCATCTCTATCCCCCTAGGGGATGGTGCTTCCATATTGGAGGCGCAAAAATGGTGAGTCGGATATATTAGTACGACATTGCATATTGCGGCCGATATTCCCTTGAATAGAAAAAGAAATAGATGGTAACCTTGCAACCTACCCTGAAACTGTATTGAAAATCGTGTGTTCTCTTCTGTCTTGCTGTTTTGTGCGAATTGTACGTGAGATTTCTTCAAGTTACGCCGGGTGACATTGATTGCGCTCAGTGTTGAGCTGGAATTAGAAACGGCTTTGTGTCAAACTTTGAGGCTGGAATGAGGTTGGTTTTCATGAGGTATTTCCTTCCTATGTATCGCGAGATATTCTGTCAGTAGAAGACAGACAGAACACGCTGAAGGCTCTACTCGTGGAGAAAGAACCAAACTGATACTTCTCTGCAGCCTGTGTTTGAAACACGGCGAAGCAGTCCTATGGGAAGACCCTCGCCCAAAATACACAAAGCTTGCACCAACCAAACCAAACCCAGATTTCACACCTCCTTCGACGGAGACCAGTTCTCTCTCGACCCCGGGAACTCCCTCTTGCTCGCGCACGTCCCGCAGCAGGCATCCAGCTTCAGCTTCTTCGTCGCTAAATGCGTATAAAATCCCTTCCCGCTGCGCAGCGTCGGCTTCTGGTTGCAGTACCCACATTGCGAATCCGGCAAGCTCGCGACGAAGTCCCCCGTAGTGCGCATACTGCGAAACACATCCAGCGCAAAAACGGGCGACTCGTCGAGAAACTCGGTGAAGGCGGTGTTCTGCATAAGCGAGAAGCGCGCGGTGTGCACGAAGGCCAGGAAGGCGTCGCAGATGGCGGAGCGCGAGTAGGTCTTGTCCTCAAGCGGGATTTCGCTGTACACCAACTTGAGGGCCTCGAAGAGCTCGTCCAGCCAGTCCACAGGCTCGTTTTGCAGCTGCATGGGCCCGAGCTTGCTTTCGAGCTCGGCGTTGAGCGTGGTGTACGCGATGGCGCCAAGGGCGTCCATGGCGAAGTAGTCGGCGACGGTGAAGACCTCGTAGCAGATGACAAAGTTGGTCTTGCTGCTAGGTTTGAGGCTGGAGATGTCGCAGGCTGCGAGGGTTAACGGTTAAGTACTGTCAGACAAAACGGGTGCAACTTACTTCCGGTGTAGATGTAGTTGATCAGCCAGTCGATGGCCTCAGGCTCAAAGTTCTTGATGTCAACATGGCCTGTCTTGGCCTCCTGTGGCAGATTGATGTAAGCATTGGAGCACAGATGCCAAGGAAATAATTTGGATGTTGTTACCGAAAAGTTCCCAGTGAGCGCCTTCTCAAACCAGGTGCTCCGCGAGCAGAGGATGGCTTTGTGCAGCTTCCAAGTCTTATCGGCGCAGCTGACGGTAACGTCGGAGAAGTTGCCCGACTCCAACAACCTGGCGCGTTGATGTCAGCAAATTCCTGTCTCGAATAAAGCGCGCGGCGCGCAGTCGCCGACGGCATCGTGCGACGCGCCCGCCCTACCCAGGAACCTCACTTTTGGTCTGCTGACTTGAACCGCTCCAGCGCCATCTTGGGCCGCGGAGCTACGATCGGTTGTGCTGTTGGTTGGATTGAAGTTGGAGGATTGGACCGCGATCTTTGGCCTCTCGCGGGGAAAGTTCGAGACTCCATGAGGGTTAGGGTTGATCCTTTTGAAGCAAGCCATAGGGGCTATCGTGCTTTTTCCTTTGTTTTCTTCGGCACCTCAGCTGACGCCCATGAAGGCGTTGCTGAAAATTCTGTGACGCGCCCAAAAGGGAACTCAGTAAGGTTTCCTGGAAAGGCCCCAACTCTGGATGTAAAATTGACACCAATGGTCTGGGCCGCGTGCACTGGAAGGCACCTTCCGCGCAACTGTTCGATGTCCTTGTCATTCTGCCTTCACCGCTAAAGTGGAAGTGCTGTCTAATCAACACCGTGACTCTCATCTAGTAATGCGAGGAAAACTTGTTACCCATATATTTACAATTTTTCATCCATTGGTTCTCCATCCAATGGCGAAATCAAATCCTTTCTCATCTGAAATCCTTTTCCCCTAGGCCAGAACCCTCTTCTCCGCCTCCGCCCCCGCCCCATCCGTTTCCCCATCCGTATGCGCCTTCCTCTCCTCGCCCTCCCTCTCCTGCGTGTCCACACCCCTCGCCATCTGCGGGAAGAAAATGCCCGGCGCAAAACCCGCCAACAGCACAGACGCAATCAACACCATAAACGACTCCAGCACCACAAACGACGGCTGGTCCTGCATAATATGATTGCCCCAGCCGCCGGCCATCTCAGCAATGCGGTAAATGCACCTGATAAACAGCCCCCAATACGCCCCGGCCATGGCATACACAAACATCCTGAACTTGCCGTCGCGCCAGAGCGCCGCACCCGCTGCCTCCTCGGGCGCGGGCCCGGCCAACACCCACTTACGCACACGGAAGAGATACTCTCCCGCGAGCAGGCCAAACACGCCCAGCACGACGACCTGCAGGACGATGCCGGCGATGATCATGCGGTTGCCGCTCTGCAGCAGCTTGAAGTTGTCACGGCCGCCGGCTGCGGCGAGACCGCCTCCGATGGCTTGGATAATGAGGCAGGACACGTCGGCGGGGATGAAGAACCACGGGTATAGGTGCGGCGGAACGCGGCTGAGTGAGGGGTTGATGGCCTTGACGGCATGCTTGAGGGTGAGGTAGAGGCCGATGCAGATGAGGGTGGGGCCGAGGACGATGGCGCAGATTTGGGTCTGGAAGGCGGAGGAGTTCCAGGGGTTGGAGGAGAGCGTGACGCGACTGGCGTAACCGGCTAGTTCGAGAGCGCATCCCGCGCCGACGGCGAGGGAGTACGCCCAGGTGCGCTTCCAGACGCCGATGACGAGGGTCACGACCATGGAGAGCCCGAAGACGGCGGCGAGGAAGGCGTTGACGCCTTCATTGGGGTAGTACCCGAGCGTTGTGGCTCGAACGGGGCAGACCTCCGACACGCCCGCTTTACATGTGTCGTAGCTTGGCCGGAATGGCCGGGTGGAGTTGGTCGCCATGGCTGCCGCCGAAGACGCCGAAATACGGGTCGGGTGATCCGGGCGGGGTTTCCGGGTCCGTGTCGGCGGATCGGCGTGGTATCAATTGGAGAGCGCGATGGGAGAAAACGCAGGAAAATCACACGGAAAGCTCTGCGGCGGGTGCGACGTTGATAAGTAGTTTGAGCGCAGTCTTTCATGCGCTGACTACACGAGCACACCATCTAGGGCATCCTGGGCGGTTTACCCGCTGCGCCTGAGCGCTGGGCGGGGATAGGCTGCTCTGGGGCGTTGGCTCCCCCGTGGGCGGCCAGAGTGGATGTTGTCAAAGCTGGAGGATGCTAGCGCGGCGGGCCTAGCCGTTCTGGGGGTCGCGAAAGGAGCCGCAGCGCTGACAATGCGAATCCGACTGTGCTAACCCCTGGGGTGGGAAGAATGACAGAGCAAACACGTCCCGATTCGTTCCGGATTGGTCGCTCAGAGCTAGAAGTCCGAACGCGATTAAATGCACGGCAGAGGGGTGTGTCCCGCCAAGCCGGATCCCCCAAAAACCCGGGAACTTCGGTGATCTCGGATCGTCCCGGACAGGCAGCACGTTTGTCCAACTGGCAACGGTTTGATCGATCGCGTCCGACCTGCGGGCGAGTTCATCCCAACACATGTGCCGCGTTCTAGACGAGTCGACGCACAATTCATCAACCTGCATTGGTTGGTCTCTGGGACACCGATTCCGACACCGATTCAATCCCCGCCGTTCAAGCTCGTCGGCCCTTCCCGACCCAGTCAGCTTTCCCGACACATGACGAGTTGTGGTATGTTTGCTTGCCCAAGGCCCGACCAACATGTGATTTGAGGTCGAGAGACCGGGAAGCTGGTGTCGCCGCTTGCATCTTTTGATATGCGCGACTGGAAATGCTAGAGCCGTTGGCGGTGCGGTTTGTGCAGGGCAGGGCCCTGTGTCAATAATTATGGATGACCTGCTGGCCGTTCTAAGTTTCGCCCCTTAAGCTAACTGCTTTGGCCACCAGCAGAAAGACAGCAAGACATTACGTATACGGCTCGGCTGCATCATCATGTCTGAACGGGCACCAGTACCCGAGCCAGGTGGCAGCCGAGACCTTCCGTTGCTGGCCGTTGGGAGCTCCATAGGTCTGGACTCTCCGTCTCCGCTCCCCCAATACCCCAGGAGGGCGCACAGAAAGAGCCGCACTGGCTGCACGACGTGTAAGGCCAGGAAGGTCAAGGTGAGTTCCACATATATCCGTATATCCCTGTGTTTACCTTCTGACACGTACCCCAGTGCGACGAAAGGCACCCAGCCTGTCTTAACTGCATTACCTATGGCGTCAATTGCTCCTTTCTCCTGGGCAAGCCACCAGCCCCTCCCGTCAGTAAGCCCAGGGCTGGCACCAGAGCCCCGAAAACACACTCACCTACATACCTCTCACCCACAAGCCCCCTCTCCAGTGTCTCCCTACCCACAGCAGCAAGTCCTGCTGACCTGGAACATGACGACCTTCCCCTGCTCGAACTCGAACTCCTCCACAACTTCACCACCCAAACCTACTCAACCCTCGCCGCCGACTCAGGCGTATGCGATTTCTGGCGCGTGACCGTCGTCGAAATCGGCCTACGATGCGACTACATCATGCGCGCCGTACTGGCCATCAGCGCCCTGCACCTCGCCTACCACCGCCCCGATAGACGCGACTTCTACACCGCGCAGGGCATCGTCCTCCACCAACGCGCAGCCCGCTCTGCCATGCGTTTCATCGCCCCCTCGGGCATCGACAGCCTCGACGACAAAGTCAACCTCTTCCTCTTCAGCATGCTGACAGTCTACTTCGGTACCTCCCGATTCCCACCACCTAAACAAAGAAAACAAAAACAAAAAGCTAACACCCCCTCAGCTCTAGCCAGCCCCCGGCGCTCCCTAGCCGACGGTTCCTTTTTCATCATCGACGCCATCGACCCCTCCCTCTCCCCCCCCCCCCCCCCC
>Ga0247770_1000920_pt1 | contig 26403 bp, 17 predicted proteins | sample UWRJL136409B6_FD_179943 | JGI IMG/M metagenome (GOLD analysis project Ga0247770, IMG submission 179943) | Plant litter microbial communities from Arlington Agricultural Research Station in Wisconsin, United States - UWRJ-L136-409B-6 | ecosystem: Environmental > Terrestrial > Plant litter >... | reverse complement strand
CAACCCCACGTCACGGTCCGCTTGTCAGTTTCCATTGATTTCGAGACTTCAGCAAAAAACGTAACCCAGTGTGTTTGGGTACTAACCGTGTGGCAACTCCAACACTATGAGCAACCATCCCTCATCGCCCACCTCGCCAACGGTCCAGCACCAAACGACAGCGGCATCAGCGATTGCCATTGTGAGACACAACTGACTTGCATGATTTCGGTCCTAACACACAGCAGGATGCCGAATTCGATCAGCCCGTCGCCGACGATGGCGACTCGGCCCTGGGCGGGGGCGAGTCCCTCATCGATTCAACCGCCTCGCTGAATTCCACCGTCTTCAACTACCGCAAAATCCACGGCCGGACCTTCCCCAACTTCAACGACGCCGAGTACTGGGCGCCCAACGACGAAAAGCAGAATGACGGACTCGACCTGCAGTGAGTTTTCGTCTCAGCGATGTACCACTGTCCTCCACTAAACCTGCAGCCACCACATGACCCTCCTCTTCCACGATGACAAGCTGCACATCGCGCCCCTCGCCAACCCCCAAAACGTCCTCGACATCGGTACCGGCACCGGCATCTGGGCCATCGACTTCGCTGACGAATATCCGTCTGCCCAAGTAACCGGCACCGACATCTCGCCCATCCAGCCCCCCTGGTCCCCTCCTAACTGCAAGTTCGAGCTCGACGATGCCTCGCTCGAATGGACCTTTGCCGACTCCTCCTTCGACTACGTCCACATCACCCAGCTCATGGGCTCCATCGAGGACTGGCCCAAGCTCTACGCGCAAGCGTACCGCTGCTTGAAGCCGGGTGGCTGGATCGAACACACGGATTTCACGGGTAATGTGTTCACCGATGATAACTCGTTTCCCAAGGACAACCCCTACGAAACCTGGAATAAATTCTTCAACCAAGCCGGCGAAATCACCGGCCGGAGTTTCCATCTCGCAGACGAAAATGTACTTGCTGACTGGCTTAGGGGTGTCGGCTTTCCAAAAGTCCATGTCCACAACTACAAGATACCAATCGGACAGTGGCCGGCAGAGAAGAAGTGGAAGGATGTGGGTGCGTACAGCTTGGCTGGGTTGATAGCAGGGGTTGAGGGGTATGCCGTGTTTTTGGGGACCGAGGTTTTGGGGTGGAAGATTGAAGAGGTGCAGGTTTTGTGTGCGAAGATGAGGACGGCCATGATGAACCCGAAAATTCATGCTTATTATCCGGCGTAAGTTGATTCTGGGTGTTGAGATGTGACGGCATTTGGGGAGTGTTGACTGACTTGAATGTGTACAGGGTGACGGTTTATGCGCAGAAGCCGCCGATTTCGGAATAATAGCGGGATATCCTAACTCCCACTTAGATGTGTGCTTCTCATACGGCAGTAGCTTTTGAATAAGAATTGAACGATCAGGTTGTAAAGAACTTTAAACACGAAAGAACAAACGAGTTCGAGACTTGGTGATGACGCACGAGCCGTATGGTGCCCTGACTTGTATGTAGTACCACGAGGTAGCTTCTGTAGTGTGGGAGTTGTGCCCCACTATAAGGTCATTACTAGATTAGGACTAGCGTGGAAGGTCTGTGCACCCTAAGAATATTCTTAAGCGTGGCCGCGGCTCTTAGCAGTTTAGAACAGTCAACCATCCTTCGTACTCATTTCTCGCTTCCCTCCTGCGCCACCTGCGTCACCTCTGGTAAGCGTGTTAGTTGTCGGTTTACGAGGAAATGGACTGGTTACGCAGGATGCAAGGAGCGAAAGGATGAGAATAGTGAGAGTTGCCAGAGAAGGTAAGCCCAACTGACAACTGAAGTCCCCACAGCGGAAGCTTTCCGCCCTGGATCATAATTCTTGATGCTCAATTCCACCATTAAGATGGTACAAATAGAAGCAAAGCAGATATACTGTGATCTTGTATAAATGCAGGACTTCCGTCCCTTCTCAATCCCTCTTCCCTAGACTCAAAAGTCAAAATCCTGCCTTTTCATCTAAGCTACAGCACTGGATTCAACCCACACACGCACCAACAGTCATGATGCTCTCCAAGATCCCCACTATCATTGTGGCGCTTTCCGTCTTCAGCAAAGTTGTGACAGCCAAAGTCAGCTGGCTAGTCAATTACGACATCAATAAACCCACCCTCTCCGCAAGGTGCGCAGAGCTTCGAATCGTGGACGAGGCTATCAACTTTGGGGCTTTGACCATTGCTGATTGGGTGTGCAACGCCCGCGAAATATCCCCCGGCTCCAAGACCTTTTTGTTTGACTTTGGTGGAAAGTATCCCGGGTACAGGGCAACCATTCGTCAGAACGACATAAACCCTTTTGGTGGATTTACAATCATTTATACGACAGATCATGGCGTGTTTTCCTGGAGCACGGGGACTATGAATGCGCCTCGCCAAGAGACTGGCATTTTCTATAGGGAGGGAACGGCGTTGGGATGATTCGATGTATGAAAGAGGACTGGATGATACAATGTCCTAAGTTGGGGATTAGTTAAGGCGTTGCCAAAGTTACCGCTGAAAATAGGCTTTTCTTAGTGAGAGTTGAATGGTACGTTGAAAACAATGAACAAGAATGTAAGTTCTTTCTCTTGATCCCTGTGTAAACCTTCCTATCGCTACTCCTTTACGAGTTTATATCCTTAAGCATAAATCCCATTCAGATATTTAGCTACTCGTATTCTTAAGCACAACGTTGTTCTCCGCGTTGATTCCTTTGATATTTATCATGATACGGGAGGTTTTTGTTACGGGAGATACACGGTTTCTAGAGGGTGCCACTGTGGAGCTTTTTGCTTTTGTTGCTTTATACCATGGACTGAACTCCTAATTAGTTACGAAACATGACAGATATCCTTTCCAGTTCACTCTGACAGTTGAGACGCTTGTAAAAGTTACCTTTGAACTTGCGGGTAATGTTTTCCAAGCTAGGCTTCACCAGGATCACTAGACTCTATTTCATGAAATCCTTCTGTTAAAATCACAAGGTTGAAAGACCCGTAAAACGCATTGGAAAGTGCTGGCTTGTTGCTTCTCAAGCTTTAACCCACAGCCGGTTTTCGGGCTGCCAAATAGAATATTCAAAACTCACCGGCGGTGAGAGGAGTTTGAAATTCGGCTCGTTCTAAGCTGAGAATAAGGCAGTTATTAAAGTCCAAGCTGATTTAAAGGAGGCATCTGTTATCGACGATACCGGACCTTGAGATTGCCTTATCGCACAAAGTGTTTTTATTTAGCCAACGCCGCTAATCACAATCAGAAACTGGAACTTGATGCACCACAACCTTCCTTGCATCAATCTCTTACTGCAAATCCTGCGTATGGGCCTCGGAATGTACGAGAAGAAGAAACGGCCGGGACTTCTATTCCTTCCGTCGTACCCCCTGCTGTAGCAGTGCTGGCTCCCATATTCTCTTGCTGCACGGACTGCACGGACAGATGAAATGACACCGCGTCATCTCCGTAAAAACTGCTAGTGTTGTAACTGCCCTCTGCATTGGCGAAAATTGCATCCTCGCTCACACTGAAAGTGGGACTTTCACCGGAGATGAATGATAACTGCTGGGCATCAACACCGAAAGGATGGTTGAACTGATGTATCAATGCGTCTGGGTTGTGGACGCTGAGCGCGAGAGACTCGGCGCTTGAGCGTGATATTGGGCTCTGATATAGGGATACGAGGCCTGCCTCCGTCCTGCTCGAACGTGAAGTGTCTTTCGAAAAGTCCTCGGGGAGGAGGGGGGCTGTCTCTAAGAGTATGGTCAACACAATGCCCTTTCTCTCTGCGCGGCGCTTCTGGTAGATGGGACATACCTGAGTGATACGTGTGATCATGGTTTGGTGCTGTTGTTTCCGTTTCCGTTTCAAAGTAACCTAGAATTCTGTCAAAGGCTCTGTTGACAACACCAAAGAGATCGGTACGGCCTAATGCAATGGTCGGAGAGCGAAAGAGGTACTCGGCTTCTTCGTCTACTATTTGTTTGCCTTTGCGATTCCACAGCGTTCGAAGGCGAAGGACTGCCTCTTGCATATGGCCTTCGAGGAACACGGAATGTGGCGGCTGCAAGGTAGGAAAGAGGATGTTCCAGATATCCAACCACTGATTCTCAACTCGCTTCCCCCGACTGACGTACTGATCGCTAAGTTTATCCCACTGTTGATCGGAGATGTAGAATTGTCGATTGTCGGAAAGTTCACATGGCTGAATGTTTCGGATATGAACCTCTCGGGATTCCAAAGTGTCGAATGAAAGATAGCAACGCCCGCAGTGTATCTTCTTATGCTTTCGGAACAGATGCTGTTTGACATCTTTAACTCGAGCCAGTTCGTACCTTCGACAATCGGAGTGTCTGTCTGGACTGAGTTTATAAAAGGGGCAGGCGAACGGCCGTTTCTTTGCCTCGGTGTTGCTTTGTGGGGCCCAGCTAGGCGACCGAAGGTCATCAGAGTTGTCACCTGGCTCCGCACTGGCGCGTTGTCTCTTCCGTCCGCCCCGATCAGTGAGACTGGATGCCGAAAATGCGCTTCCGACTGAACTAGGACGACGGGGAGGTTGCAAAAACTCTGCAACCGGAGGCTGTCCAGGCAGGGATATTTTCGAGCCGACGTGAAATACATTTGTGTCGCCATCGAGTGGTTCCGCCGGTTCGGTCTGTGAGGCGTTGGCACTTACCTTCCTGCCTAGGTCACGGAGCGACATGGCGGGCTTTGCCTACGCAGGAGCCTCTAGAAAGGATAATCGAGCGTTTCGACTGCGAGACGAGATGATAGACGGACTAGGTAGCCTGGACATCAAATAGATACTCAATTGTTGAGGGGCCCTGCTAGACGGGCACTAGTTGTTTGGCTAGCCGGGCACTAGTCCTCCAAGGGTTAGGGTTATATATGGCCCCAGGATTCATTCGCATGCCACACCACCCCCAGTCCAAACCTTGCCATTTTCTGCAATCAACCGACACTACACGACCGCCCTCCCAACCCACAACGGCTCGTCGCATTAAATTGGCACGTTTTGTATGGCTAAACCAGCTATTTCTAACTACTTTTGAGCTCTCTGAACAATCCTAGCGTCTTGCGCCGTCCAATTATCGCCCTTCGTTGCGGTCGCAAGGATGCCAGCCAATGCGGGGCAGACCTCACGCTTTGGCGGCTTGGTGGACAACGCCATTCTGATATCCTCCTTAAGCCCAGCCTCCCTTACGGCGCCTCTGGTTGATTCGAGCGATTCAAGCGATTTTGAAGCCAAAGATCTCTCCGATTGGGAGGGCTTTTCCAGCTCAAGCAACTCCGACTGCCTCGCAACCACTAAGAACTCCAGCATCGCTAGAGACTCCGAAGCCTCAGAGGAAGCGGAAGCGACCGGTGAAGACAGTACCCGGGCCTCCGAAAGGTAATTCTGCGCCTCTGAAACCCGGTATTCGTCGACGGCTGTCAGCGTGGGAGACCGAGCCCGAGCCTGAGCTTGAGTAATAGGAGGAAACAAATAGAGGGCGGAGAACAATCTACGTTTTAGCCTCAAAGCCACGCCCATCACTACTTCTTGCCTCCGAGTTAGCAACTACTCGGTCAAAGAAGCGGGCGGCGCTGGGGACCGTCACTAAAGCTTTGGTGGCAGAGGACGAAATTGTCACTGAGCCGCCCGTGAAAAGGACTAGAAGTGGCTGAGTGGTGAAACCAACGGCCAAGGCAGCTGAGGCAGCGAATGATGGCTAGAAACGCGATTTCCGAGGACTTTCGGTTTGACTCCTACTACGTTGTTGGCTTGGCCCAGTCACGAGGCTTCGTTCTACAATTATAGACCCCGTAGAAAACATGTAGAATTAGCTGTATTATCAACTGAAGGCGTAGATCACTGCAAAAAAAGATTGGTTTTCTGTGGTGGCGATGAGTGAGACGGCAGCCCCTGGAAGTGAGACAATCTGGGCCATACATAAATAACCCTAACCCTCGGAAGACTAGTGCCCGGCTAGCCAAACAACTAGTGCCCGTCTAGCAGGGCCCTTGTTGAGACCGGAGAAAGCGGCGCAGCATGCAAGTGTAGCGATTTCTGCCAACTGTCAACACACTGACGCCGTGTGTCTCATCAACAGACAGTCCCCGCCAATCATTTGCCTGCCTCGCCTTTCAACCCCCTGCCCATCGGCACACCTGTGCGCGTGGTCGCTGTATTTGATGAGGGACTGTCTGGTGTGCCACAACTCAACATTTTTATTGAGGGATACAGAGGCCGTCGTTGGATGTGGTTAGTCCGTAGCGCAAATGTGCCTATATCCTCTGTTCTTCTCTCCATAATGCGCAGAAGTGCGCATTCTTCTTGAATCCGACCATCTCTCGGCGACGATCGTTAGGCAATTGATTTACGGTGGGCTCTTGCTTTGAGATGCAGAATTATCGCAGCAGGTCCCTCAATATGTCACGGTCTCAATATGGCCGCTGTTTGTGGTTATCTGGCTCGGGTTGTGAAGAGACGGTGCTCAGGGGTAAGCTTTTTTTTCTTCTACCACTAAATTGGAGTCAAACCGACAGATTGGGGATTTAGTCTGTACAAGTCTAAGGGTCATTGCGCTGTATCTCACGTTTGGTGGGCGCCGAGGCAGGATGGCGGTGCATGCACCTGGCGGACCGGGGTGACCCCATCTCACACGCTCCCGCCCTTCAACCCCTGCAACCCCACAGCCCACACCTCCGGGAGCCAAAAGGGACGCCGTCGCTTCCTTTATTATCAGCTGAGTTGCCCCTCTGCGCTTCCACCCCGTCACATCTCGACTCCTTTTTGACAACCTTCGGACACCAACACCACCAAAATGAGCAGCCTCAGGAAATGGATCCGAAAGAAGTTGGGCTCCAAGCCCCACGAAGGCGGCGGGCCAATCCACCCAGAACTTCCACTGCTCCCCTATCTTTCAACACCACGACCGCGACCGTTGACGGCACCTCGCATTGAACCTCGTCCCAAAAGCTACGGCTTTTTCGAAAGCTTGCCCTTAGAAGTGCGCCGCCAGATCCTCATTGAAGCTTTCGGCGGGCGGACGCTGCACATGGACTTGTCCTACCGGCATCCGCTCGCCCGGAGACCGAATGGCTCTGGCTCTGAAGAATCCTCAACGCGCCAGCACTGCGGCTTGGACTCGGAACTGGTCACCGGTACTTCCCAACCTCAACAATGGCAGTGGTTCAGCTGTGTGTGTCATAGACGTCCTGGGTATTCCGAGCACGTGATAGAGCAGAAATACGCGACCGGGGAACTGGTTTCGGAGACTATCGAGCCATGCGACGACGAGTGCCTCGAGGGGCCTGAAGCGATGTGCAGATGGGGGGGAAATCGTATTTCGTGTTTTGTGGGAGTGATGGGATGGCTATTATCTTGTCGGCAAGCGTGGGTTCACTCCTCCCCAGCCCCCAACCTCAACAGAAAACGACACTGACAAACTTTATCCAGCTACACCGACGGCATCGACATTCTTTACAGTACCAACACCTTCCACATCTCCAGTCTAGACCTGCAACTCAACCTCCGACGTCTAGTCCCCGCGCACCATCTCGCACAAATCACCTCCCTCGAGCTCCTCTGGAAGCTCAACGCAATCCAAGGACGTATCAACCCCCCCACAAAAGACCACGCCAAACCCCTCTGGGAGAGCGACCAAGCACTCGACTCCTCCCCATTGCACCTCCTGTGCACTTCCATCCCGCAGATATTCCCGCACCTCCGCAGCCTCTACATCTCGTTCCAGTGCTGGCTAACGCCGTCTGTTCCGAGAAGCCACGAGGATGACGTCATCTCGGAAGTTGAGATCATATTTCTTGCTCCGATCGAAAATATGCGTCGAGCGTGGAGCGGGAACTTGGAACTGAACGTGGCGGTCCAGTCCGGGGCGTGGGGGGTTCTTCTCAAGAAGTACCAGACACTGTTGGGGGCCGATTTGAGAACCAAGGGGGGTGGTTGGCCGGCCCGGGGTAGATTCTGGAAGCCTCTTGGGCCATCCGTACGGGAAACAGGCGGCGGTGGCGAAGGAGACGCCGGGGTAGAGGACGGCGGTTCGGGATACTGGATATGCGGCGGATGGGAAGATGTGAAGGCCATCGGGCAGGGCTATTGGGTCATTTCCAACTGGGGAGACAAATGGCATGGAGGTGTGAACTATGACACGTTTTGAAATGATGCATGGGCATACATAGGTAGGCAGATAAGATTTAATCCTTAAATATTCAGATTCAAAATCAACTAGGTACACGTCACTCAAGCCGGAGTCGGCACCCCGCTCGACATGGTCGTCGGCGTCGCCCCCTTCAGGCCAACACAGTACCACGTATCGGCCCATAAACCACCACAATCATTACCGACGTTCGGGTTCCATGTGTAAAAGTTGCTGAGGGCAATGCCGGCATACGAGGCGATGTCGTAGCAGAACAGAGCGGCGGCATCACTGCCGCGGAAGTAGAAGCGGACACAGTTGTCTACCATGCCGGGCATGAACGGCGAGGGCGTTGTGACGGGTACGGCGGGCGAGGAGGAGCTGCTAGCTGGGGGCTTTGTGGTGGAACTGGAGCTGGAGACGGGTTTGGTGGAGGACTTGGTGGAGCTTGATGGTGGTCCGGTGATAGTCTTGCCGTCTGAGATGGTCACGGTGCTGAGGGGCGGGATGGAGACTCGCTCGGTGACACTGACACAGACGGAGTAGTCGGGCAGCAGATTCACGCAGTTGTATCCGACGGCCGGGTTCCATGCGTAGAAGTCGGTGGCCTTGGTATCACCACCGACGAGGCCACTGTAGCGGATGATGGACGCGCACGTATCCGTCCTCGAAACGAGCCAGAAGCGGGTGCAGTTTGGTGCGATGCCGGTCTGTGTCTGCATCGCCGACGGGATGGTCGGCGTCGCGCCTGCGGACCGTGTGGTGGGCGTGCCCGGAATGCCGACACAGTAGTACGTGTCTTGCTGGATCCGACTGCAGTCATAGCCCACGCTGGGATTCCATGTGATGAACTCGGCGGCGGAGAAGGCGCCAAACAGTGTGGCGACCGACTCGCAGTTGTCGTTGACGCGGGTGATGTACCACTTTTTGCACGTGGCGATAGTTTGCGCGCCTGTCGGCATGGATGGCGCCAGGGATGTGACGGTGGGCGGCATCGGCAGGCTCGCTAAGTCGGCAAAGTTGGCGACGCAGTAGTAGTATCCGACCCAGAGCCCCTGGCAGTCGCCGTTGAGCGCCGGGTTCCAGGCAAAGAACTGGGCCTGGGTGATGTAGTCGAAGATAGCTAGCACCGAGTTGCACGTGTCGCCGTTCTCGGCCTGGTGGTAGTTCTGGCAGGTGCTGGGGATACCCGTCTGCTGTGGCGACGCCGTGAAGTCGGCGATCTCGGTGGCCACGTACCCGGGAAAAGGGGTGGGCACAGGCATGGTGAAGTTGGTCTGCGACGTGTACCACTCGATGCGCTCCGAGGTCTGGGGCTGGACGGCGACGCAGATCCACCAGCCGACGTAGAGGCCGTCGCAGTCGTCGCCGAGCGTGGGGTTGAGGTCATGCAGCTCTGCCAGCGTCAACTGGTTGATGTACATGTTGACAATGGACGCGCAGGTCTGGCCGCCCGCAACCTGGTGCCAAGTGATGCACGCCGTCGGCTGGCCGCCCAACTTGCGCTTCGGGGGCATGGCCGTCTCGGAGGGGATGACCGTGAGAGAGTACGACGTGATGGGGTACCGGGTCGAGTACGGTGTGGCGCTGACCGACTTAGAGCTGCTGCTGCTACTGCTCTTAATTACGCTGCTGCTGCTGCTGCTGCTGCTCTTTCCAGTGCTACTGCTGCTCTTGACCGTGGTGGAACTGGCGATGGGCGCTTTCGCGTTGACGCCGACACAGTAGCTATAGTCGGGCCAGAAGTTGCCCGCACACCCGGCCGTCACGTCGGGATTCCACTTGAGGAACTGCGCCTCGGTGATGCCGTACCGCTGCCAAATGTCCCAGCAGCCTTCGCCACCAGCGACCGCCGTGTGCCACTTGTTGCAGGTCTTGTCGATATTCGGCATAGTCGCAGCCGGCGCACCGGCGCCAACACAGTAGCTGTAGTCGGGCCAGAAGTTGCTGGCACACCCGGCCGTGACGGCCGGATTCCACTTGAGAAACTGTGCCTCGGTGATGCCGTATGTCTGCCAGATGGACCAGCACGCATCGCCCGAGACCACCGTGTGCCACCTGCTGCAGTCCCACGCAATGCCGTCCATGGTCGGCCCCGACGGCGTCGTCGCTGCTTGTGCTTGCACATGTTGCATCTGTGCTCCCCATACAAGTGCTGCTGCTGCTGCCGCCGCCCCAAACTTGGAGCGCCGGGTCATCTGACGCAAGTCCATCTTCTGTCTTTCCTACGAGTAGGCGGCAATGATAGTGGTGACGATAATAATGACAGTGGTGGTAGTGGTGTTGAAAAAGGCAAAAAAAACGAGGGACAACACCAAGACTTGTCTCGCTCTCTCAGTCACAACAGAACGAGAGAGACGAGGGTAAGGCAAAATGACTGGGCGGACGCATGTATTCGGTCAAACGACGCGGACATGTCTCGATAGACTGCATGCAATCTCATGACCAACATTTGAAGGTGAAATGCGTCGGCCGCAGTAGAGAAGCCGTTGAGCCGTTAGCAGGGGATGCGAATCCGAACCCGCCTTTCTCCACTGATTAAAATGCGTACCTGGACAAGTAGAGGTACCTGACCCTCCAAAAGCTCTCTAAAGGCGGGATCCACTCAGACTCTTGGTACGGAATCCCGGTTATGCAAGTCAATCTGCCCCACAGCTGCCCCTGAGATCAGCGTCGCAATGTAGAGGACGACGCTACATGCTACGTATTCGTGTACCTGCCTCGGACTGTCAGCAGAAGTGCGACCCACAACCAAAGGGCCCCAACCAAATGCAACCTCAGCCATCCCTCCTGTCTGAGGCGGCAGCCCTCGGAATTCCCACTTGCGTAGGGACTGAAATAAACAAGGCAAATGGGGCGGAGGGCGGCGATCGAGTGGGCCTCATGGGCGGGTCGGCAACGAACCTGCACGCGACCAATTTGTTAAGTTGTCAACGGGTTAAGTTGTCAACGGAGGGAGACGCCTTCCCCGCCGCTGGCCGTTCAGGGTCCCTTCGTTCGCACTCACCACCACACTCGTTTGTTCTATTGAACACCCACGCTCACTACCTAATACATGCAGCGGTCTTGATTCCTGGACTCAGTGTCGTGAAATCAGTCCGGGCAGTTGCAAAATGGCACGCCTCACACTCGGTTTCTCGCTGCTCTTCGTCCTCCTGACCGGCCATGTCGTGCTCGCGGGCAGCTCCATCTTCATGCCGGCGCTGAAGGCGCGCAGCAACGCGACGACGGTCGACCGGCGGTACTTCCACGCCACGCGCGACCGTTCGGTGGGCAACCGCATCCCGTGGGCCAACCGGCGCATCCGCTACTGCTTCATGTCGGACGCTGTGACGCAGGCCGGCAAGGCCAAGGTCAAGGCGGCTCTCAAGGACGCGCACAAGCTGTGGCAGGCCAAGGGCCTCAGCAGTAGCTTCAAGATCGAGGAGGTCAACGACAAGGTGTGCAAGGACGACCGCAGCAACGTGCTCGGCATCACGTACACGGGCAACACGGCCACGTCGGCCATGGCCACCTACGTCGGCTTCCCCGACAGCTCGGTCAAGTATCCGGCCGACATGGGCCCGTCGATGCGCCTGACCGACCGCACCAACATGGGCATGCTGGACGTCGTGGCCAACTACGCGCACGAGCTGGGCCACGCCTGGGGCTTGTACCACGAGCACCAGAACCCCAAGTTCTGGGACGGCGTGCGCGGCTCCGACTCCGGCCAGGTGTTTGGGCCCACCAACCCGGGCGGGTGGAACTGCCACAACCTGCTCGACTACCAAGCACGGATCGTCGGCCCCCTGGTCGTGCAGCAGGGCGGCGGTCGCACGACGCAGCTCGGCTCCCAGCAACTGTGCCAGAGCGCTGCACTCGCCCTCCAGTATCAATTCAGCGCCTACGACTACCTCCCGACCCCCGGCGTGGGCGACTCGCACTCCAACGGCCACGGCGCAAACGACGTCGATTGGCAATCCCTCATGATCTACCCCTCGGGAGCCGGCGCTGTCCAGCAGGGCTACAACGACGACGACGCTAACCCAGATCTCCGTGCCCGCATCTTGCAGAAGCATGACGGCAGCAGGATTCCCATCAATCTGTTCCCCAGCGCCCTGGATGTTGCCGCTCTGAATGCCTTTTACACGAACGAGGAGCCGCTCAAGCTGAGTCTTCTAAATAGTGTGATTGGGTTCAAGAAGGTGTTCAAGGAGAGCAATTCTGGCCCATCAGGCGGTTCCGGCTGTTTGTGATTCTATCAAGAGGTTACGGCGATTCCGGGTCGCGGCAGCTGGTAGTTAAGTTATATTTTGGGCTGCTATCTTATTAGTGGATATCTGAAGCTTTAGAATATGACTGTCTTTCTTTTCCCAGGCTTTTCCATGTTCAAGTTAATGGAATATGTGTGTGCCAACCTCGGTGAATTCTATGCTAGTCCCCAAATATAATGAATCGGCGATGACATCTTCATTTCATCACGATTTCAAAATGCACCGGCACCACGGAAAGATATCAGAGCAGGGCAAGATGCCCAATCAACAGAAAAAACCCAACTACCCGAGTCACGCAGCTAATTCGCCAAGGGGCCTCTTGTTCAAATTCCACCGGAATTCTTCAGAGTACTTCGTCAACTTTCATTAGCCACCAACTGATATGCTACAAGTGTATTTAATCTACAAACCCAAATGCATCCAGGCGAACTACTTGGGCGCTGTGCCGTTATTATTCTCAAGCCCATCCCACGGGGTCCCAAAGCAGGGAGCGATCTCCGGTGGCTCCTCGAGAATGATGGTCGTTTCCCTACTCGCGTCGGCTAAGCTCTGAATAAGAGTCCCGTCGTCCAAATCCACCGCCCAAATCAAGATACCACCCATGCAGTGCGAGTTGGCGAAGTCGGCCTTCATCTTCAGAGTAACAGTGTCATCCCACGAGACCCACTGGTTCCCGCCCCAAGTGACAATCTGCACGCCAGCAACAGGGTCCAGCGTCATTTTGGCGCCCTTATTCTTGATGACGTCCATAATTTCCTTAGCCGACAAGACTCCAGGTGTGCCCGTACAGGCTCCCCCGTCAGCACCAGCGGTGAACTCGCATCCAGCAGCCATGCAGTTCGGGTCTTTCATGGTGAAGGATCGGCCGTAGAAGCCGATGCCGAGATTGACACGGTTTGGGTTGATGTTATTCCGCCACAGCAGCTTGAGAGCCTCGTCGATCTCAGTCAGGTTGGTGTGCGCGTGGGCGTAGGGACCAAGGACCTTGATGGTTGAGTCCCACACGCCGTGGATGTCGTACGTCATGACATTGAAGAAGTCGATGTGTGGCTCCAAGCCAACAATATCGAAGCCCTTAAGGTACCAATACGATGCGGGCAGTGTCAAGGACAGCCCCTTGGGCGTGCCCATCTGGTTGAGGCGGAGGCGCAAGCGGCGCATGAAGTTGACAAAGTTTTTAAAGTCCTGGGGCTTGCCGCCGCGGTCAGGGGCTACTGGGTACTCCCAATCGATGTCGACGCCATCGTAGTTCCACTTGGTCATGAAGCTCACAAGACTCTCGAAGAACTCGTCCTGCGCTCTCTCGCTGGCGGCGAGATCCGAAAAGGTCGTGCGCCACGGGCCCTCGTCGTTCATGGCCCACCCGCCTACAGCCAGCCATACCTGCAGCTCGGGCTGGCGGGCCTTGAGAGCCGAGAGTTCGCCGTACAGCTTGCCCGTGATGCTGTCCATGGGCTCGAGCCTGAAGGAGTCAGGGTTGACGAGCGAGAAGGAGAAGAATAAGTGCGTGTAGTAGCCCTCGGGAATCTCGGCGGCTGTCATGTGGCCGCATGGACGCTGTGAGTTCCAGCCCTCCCAGTAGCCGATGGTGAGCTTGTTGGAGGAGCCGGCCGCGATGGAGCACTGCGGCGACGACGTGAGGTCGGAACCGCAAAACTCAGCTGCCATGCCGCAGAAGCCAAAGCCGCTGCAGCACACGTTCAATGGGCAGAGCGTGGAGTTGGACCACTGTGCGCCCCAGCCCGGGTCGCACTCTGACTTGTAGTGGCACGTCGACGTGCACGTCGTACCACAAAAGTCTGGCCCAAGCCCGCAAACCCCCTTTCCTGTTTTCTCGTCCCTGCATCGTAGCGTCAGTCTCCGTCTCTGAATCTCTTGTTCAGAATCACATCACTTACATCGCTCCGCAGCAGCCGATCTTGCACGGGATGGATTTTGTGCACTCAAAATCATCGAGCCCATCCGACTCATCTGCTCGCCTCGCCAACTTGCCCGTCTTCTGAAAGCGTGACTGCCTCGCCATGGCCTCCTTGTGAGCGGCGAAGTCGTAGTCTGGGGGGAGCACAGCAACCACCACGGGTGTCAATGCCAGGCATGCCAGCGCAAGCCGGCCGAGATATCGCGTCGAGCCTATCATGACGAGCCTAAGGACAGAGTCGATTCTGCCTTCCCGAAGCTTGAATGAATTGGTGATGATGTTGGGGATGGAAAAACGACGGGTGGGTGGAAGGATGTGCAGTCTCCGACTCTGAGGGGAGGTCTGCCCTACCAAGAAGTTGGGTCAAGTATCTATGTACCTTACCTAGTGAGGAAAGCTCCGTAAGGTATCTTTCGCACGCTTCTCGACCCCTGCGACAGCACGCGAACTACGTTGATGTTGAAACAGCCCAAGCACAGTGGGGCAGTGCGGCTTGGCAAGCCGTCTCTCTCAGGGCAAAGGAGGGGAATGAAGTGGAAAAGGAGAAGCAAGTGGCAAGAAAGGAAATCACTAATGGTAGCTCATTTCACTAAAGCCCACTTCATGGCATTCTAGATGTGGGATTGCCGTTCACTCTGCGCTAAGATGTACTAGTACATCTTGAATGTCAAATTGGGCTGGCTCCACTGTAAGCCACATACGACTGTGGTCTTTTTAGGTCGCATTGTGGGATTGCCGCTACTTTCCAGGGCGTCGGTACATACTATAACATATGCTAGCGGAAATGAAATGGACGGGTACGCGACGGTGGGCACGGTTGCGGAGTAGGCTGACAAAGGGACTCGGTAGAACGGCTGTTTTGAGTCCTCGAGCTGATGATTGGCTACTACTACTAGCTTCAGGGACGCTTTGTTTCTGGATGTTTTAACATAACGAGGTTGTATAAGTCGGAGCTGGTGTCGTTCCATATGCGAAGTAACCGTGGCATCACTAGAACTGGATTGAGTTGGATACTTGCTCGTTTGATTGTTCTTGGTTGAGTCCAATGATGCCCACACAGCGGGGCCTGCCACCTGCCAAGTTGCTGGGCAGGGAAATATTCGCACTCTTTTGGATTTCACCGATAACCCCTCAGCCCGCTGCGACCGTACCTGCATGTAACCGAGCTTGGCAAACCGTTGAGTTGTGAAACGAGGTACTGGTTGTGGGGTAGCAGCCCATTTGTTCGGATTCCTAGCGTTAGCGCTCGCACGGGTAGAGAGCTAGAGAGTAGCTCTAGTAACATAATAAGATTGTAATCGCCGTCGCCAAACCCACCGCCCGGCGGTGCATGTAGTAAGATTGTGCCGAAGAGCTGCCAAGGTCAGCAATACATTTGTGACAGTAGTGATGGAACGTTGCGGTGACGCGAATAGCATGTTTGGAATTGCATCCAGGCCTATCCACTTTGTCGCTCCATTTCTTCCCCAGCACCGGCAAAGGAGCGGGGTGGAAGGATGCGACACGCGGGGCCCTTTGGAATGCGAACGCGCCGGCCATCATGTGAGTTTACTTTGTCGGCGCCCCTGAATGCTAGTACATCCTGACTTGGTCAACCCTGCCGCTCTGCGGCGACAATTGGCAAATACGGGCCGCACGCCTCGACACCCTCACTCCTTCCCATTCTCACCGGTTGGCGCAAAGTGGCTTTGCTCTTTCCCTTTTCACGGCCACACTCTCCCCCCCACAGTCGCTACAGTCAGAGCTTGCCTCAGTCGCACCACACTCATTACTTTGTTCGCACCAGCCCTTGCCATGAGGGTAGCGCTCCTACTCGCAGCGCAGGCCTTGTCGCTGGTCGCCGTCGACGCATATGCTGTGCCGGGATTCAACGCATCCCAGGTGTTCGGGAAGCGGGTGAAGAAGCGCAGTCTCGGGAAGCGGGATGACGACCCCAGCGACTTCAGCTGGGTCAAGAAGTGGGCGGCCGTGGGCGACAGCTACACGGCCGGCATCGGGTCGGGCAACCTACTGACCGATGCGGTCAAGGACACGCCCGAAAACACGCACTGGTACTGCTCACGTTACGACACATCCTGGCCCGTCATCGTCAACAAGGCCCTCGGACCGAGCGTCAAGGAGTTCCTGTTCAAGGGATGCAGCGGCGACCGCACGGGCGGCATCCACAAGCAGATCACAGCGCTGCCCACCGACATGGACCTGGTCATGATGACGGCCGGCGGCAACGACCTCTGTTTGGCCAAGCTCATCGAGAAGTGTGTGCTCGTGCCGTCGGGCGACTCGTCCTGCGACAGCGTCATCGCTGTGGCTAAGGGCAACCTCGAGACTATCCTTAAGGGCAACTTGCTGCAGCTTATGTCGGCCCTCGACGACAAGATGAACGACGACGGCATCGTTATCGTCAACGGCTACGCGCAGTTCTTTAATGTCGAGTCTGAGGGGTGCGCCGACCAGGCCTGGCCGTATCTCACGCTCTGGCCCGGCAACTCGGGGCTTACCATCAAGCGGCGTTCCGTCTTTAACGACTTCGTCGTGCAGATCAACGCCATCCTGCGCACCGTGGTCGAGGAGACGTCCAAGAACACCAAGTACAAGTGGAAGATCGGCTTCTCCAACTGGGACCCGTGGGTGCGTGACGGCGTGCAGGGCCAGATGTGCGACCCGGATGGCACGGGCAACTACCCTGACGCGGAGCAGCCCGATCTGCAGTTCTTCAAGCCCGACACCAGCGTCAGCGACAGCGACACAGAGCTTAGGCGTCGCCACATTGGCGAGTGGAACGAGCTGGCCGAGTCGCGCCGCGCCGCTATCGCCGAGGTGGAGCGCCGCAACTTTGAGACCGAGCTGTACAACTCCCGCCTCTACAACACGGCTAACCCCGGCGCCGAGGTGAAGCACCGTCTGGACCGCCGATTCCCGTCCGCGCCCGGCTGTCCCGGCGACAAGCCCAACGTCGATGTGCAGCCCCCCGGCATCGGCCTGCCCGACCACGTCGGCAAGAACTTCCACCCCAACGAGCGCGGCCACTACACCATCGCCTCCTTTGCCCTGCAGACCCTCGTCGACACCCGTGCCGACGTGCTCAACATGGTGGCCCCATCATGCCCACCGCAGGACAAGTTGACGTGCGCGCGCAAGAGGGACGGCGACAAGCCCGGCAACTACCAGGCCTACGCAACAGCCGCTCGCATCAACGAGGATGTCGAAGACTTTTGCATGAACAAGGCCCAGCGCCCGACCGGCCAAGACGAATGGGAGGCGTCGCACACGTTCCACGAGAAGACGCCTGACGAGACTGAGTTCAAGATCAAGGTCTCATCGGGCGACACTGCCTTTGACCGCAACGACTGTGTCAAGAAGATGAGGTCCATCTCGGACAACTGCGATGGCAATGACCCGAATAATCCGTTGAACTTCAAGTTCGGCGGCGAGTTTGTGTCTGGGTACTCCACTTACACCATCCAGCCCAAGTGGCAGGGCCGTAATTGGCCTGCAACCACTAAGATCTACGGCCACTGTGAAGGCTGGTATCACGGCTATTGGAGCAACTTCATGATCAGGGGCCGTGGATGGGCGAGTCACGACTTCGGCCAGGACTCCCTGGAGCCCAAAGCAAGATCCTGCATTGGTGGCGGCCTGACTTTGTGGCGGTTCAAGTACTTTGACAAGCCCGACGCGGATGGCAACGAGTGGCAGGCCGACTTTAACACCCCTATCTGGGTCCGCAGACGCTGCTTTATGAACGATAAGGTCCAGTCTGGAGCTCTTGGGTCAACTGGCGGATGCAGTAAGGGCAATGATTAGTGCAGGTGAGATGGAATATAAGTCTTCGAATTTCTAAATAGAACCTATATTCAACACTGTGAATTTGGAAAGGCAGAATAACTCGCTAACATAACCCTAAGTATGTAAATGTCAGCGGAAAATGTTCCAAGGCTGCCCATTGCTTTTGGACACTATGTAGTTCACGGTGAGAAAGTCTTTTAACAGGCACATCTAAGTGAAGCTGCGGGTTGATGTGGGCCCAGTGAAAAATGCAACCAGGACCGCCGTGACATATAAGCAAGCAGGTTAGACTCAGGTTGCACCAGCCACGGCCAGCTCGACCAATTTTCCCCTTGTAAACAAGGTCAAAGCAGTGAGAAACACACTCGTGGAGGCGATCAGTATTCCCAATCTTGTATCCGCGCTGTTGACTACATTGCGGATCACCACTGGAAGTAGGATAGATAGGATGATGAGGGGTGACATGATGACATGGGCAGCCCTGTTTGTTGACGCTCGGGAGTAAATATCGACGTGGTTGTCTCTCGATATGGCTGAGCGACCGCTCCAAAATCTTGGTATACCATTTTACTTATATAGCGATGCTTAGCTTATACCTTTATAACAAACAGAAGTCTCTCGGACGCGGATCGCTCCACCCACGTCAGGAGGCCATCGCTAGGTGATAAGAGGGATATCAGATGTTTGTGTCAATTTAGAAACCCCATTTCCACCCTAGAAATGCTAGGATTAACCCTGTGCCAATTCTAGAGGCTCGTCACATCCTGAGGGTGTACAGGCTCAAGTGCAAGCATACGGGAGCTCCGGTCTGTAGGTCATCTATGCACTTAAAGCAATTATTGCAGGATTAGTTCGTTATCATTAATCCTCACACGGGACGTCACGACATGACCGGCTCACCATATGTTTTGAGGGCTTGATGGAGGCCTTCAATGATGGACAGCCTGTCTGCGTTTGTGTCCTTCCGTCGGCTTCCTAGATATAGCGTCCGGGCCTCGTCTCTATCAATCTTTGTCCAGCCTCTCCTCTAGCTCAGCCACCCGATCTTTGCTCAGGAGAAAAAGGTGGGTCCGCAGGTGGGAAAAGCGTCGAGTGACGAGGAAAGAGTCATGATCAGCCTTGAGCGCTGAAAGTCAAGGGTAGCCATTCGGATAGTCCTCAACTGAAGTCGACGGGTAGACAGTTAATCAGTGAGTTGCCAGTCACCGCTACCGATCAGTGCAGAAACTCTCGCTCAGCGTACCTTGATGTACCGGCAGGTCTCGCTTCCCGTTGTTGCCCACGTTTTTTTTCCAGAATGTGACACATTGGGAACGCAAATGGACGAAAGATCTGGTGGCCCAACCCCACCCTTGCTGCAAACGTGTGGTGGGCGGATTGCCATCGGCAGGGAGTTCGATGTCGGTGTGGGTGGGTGGGTGGGAGCACACGGAACTGGCGCCGACACAGACCAGATAACCCGGCATGGGGATGAAATAGCTGTGTCAGGCAATTTTGGGCGATATTTGCAGTGTCGATCGGATGTTGCCAACAGGACAACTAGGCGCAGCCACCGTCCCTTTTTAGTGCATATTTGCTGCCCAACATCCCTGCGGCCGGTTACCTGACTCTCAAAGCTACTAGGTTGACGCCCAGCTATGAGTTGATAGGTATTTAATCGCCCCCATTAATATCCCGCCTCGATTGCCCCCATCCCACCCTTTCGGCACTCAGGCATTAGGCAAGAATCTGATCCACCGACTTTCGGTTCGTTTCTGCTTAACATCCACGTTTCTTGGCCACATAGTCTCCAAATCGCCCCCTACGACTCTTGTGATTTCATCAGAGATACTGGGAGTCGGGTACCTATCTTGTACTGTTAGACTTAAGCTGCATCACAACATGGTGCCGGAAGAGGAGCTGTAAGTTTTCGCGCCGGAATAATCCCCCCTCGCCAAGCATGTGGTCGGTCGCTTACCTCTTTAGTTACCCCCCACAACATTTTCTGACCAAGTCCGGATTAGTCGCAAAGCCTAAGCCGAGGGTAAGGCGCAGCGAGCAACTCCCAGAGCCAAGGTGAGCTCAGTGGAGCGACGTTTGGCCCGGCTATAATTACTATAATCTAAAATGGGATGTGTCAGAAAGAAAGGGATTCTGGCCCAGAAGAAGAGTCTGGAAACCACCAGAACAATAGATTTGTAACCATTGCCACAGGCGCGCAATTGAAGCCGCGTGGCTTTGCCACACGGCTTGCCACTATTCACAGCTATAAGGAAGGTTCTCTTGCAGAGCCAGCGAGCCGAACAAGCAATACAATCACGCAGTTGCAACCCCTTCAATTCGACAGAATCCAGAGAGCAGTGCTTCTAACAAGTAGAGGAAGCGTGACGCGGAACAACAGTATTATTACAGCTATAGCTTACGAGCGCGCGAGCATTTTTGAGGGGAGACTGCGAGGGCACAAAGCTTAGCAGAGTGATCACGTGTTGTGGGCCGTACCGGCCTAGTATTTAGCCATGTATTTGTTAGTGCTTGGGCCTGGAAGCAATAAGCCCGCAACGAAATACAACGAAGTACGACTCAATCTGGGCGATCAGGCTCCCTTTGGTACCTGCAATCCCCACAGGTGGTACACCTCTTCCTGATGACTGGGCAGGCTCCGCTGAGCGGCCTGGGGGTCTCCGGCTTGGCGTGGATGAAGTGAGGCGGCCGGAGGCGTCATGCCGGCAGCCTAGACCGGACCACCAAGAGGGAAATTTCCTTACCTTATGTTATCGACTAACAGAGGAAGCTGGGGCCTTTAAAATGCGGGCTCAGTATTTATGACTGGACACCAATCCAACATATATCAGTGACTACCTGACTGCGAGATAAGGTCGCTACGTCATGAGGGTGTCAGAAGCCGTGTTGTGCTACCCAATTGCAAGGCTGAGCGAAATGTTGGTCCTTGTGAAACCACCCAAGGGAAAATTGTATTCGGCTTACTACACACACGTGTGACTGGAAATGCGCATTCCACCGCGGCTGAATAGATGCTGCCTGCCTTCTTATACTGCGCCACTGCACAACAGTTACAAAAGGTATCGTGAAGAGGCATGCATTTCGAGGTGTGCGTCGTGTCTACAATGAACTCCTTCGGGGTCGGGTGAAGACCAGATCCCGAGCAATGACACGCAACCGTGATTCTCTTGCCATCGTGAATGTTGGTGCTATTTTTGATTTAGTTACACCTCTAAAGGCTGCATTCTGGAGGGTCCATGGTGGTAAGCCATTGACCGGTTAGATTGTCTGTGACGCAGTATAAAAGCACCCAGTTCCAACTTCTTGGTCAGGGTTCCTGCTAAAACCCCCAGCGACACCTCATTGACACGCACCCACCACATCTTCTACCAAGAAATAACACCCGACACCCACCACCAACCATGTCGCCAAAGTTTTGGCAAGCTTTCATCCTCCTGGCTAGCTTCTGGCTCTGCCTGGGACAACAACAGGAGCCAAAACAACTCAGGCCATTCTCAGAGTTCCTGCAGAGCGTCAGGAACGCTAACTATATAGACTTTTCGTCAACTACAATCGAAAATGAGAAGGCCTTCATTGAAATGAAAAACCACGTTCTTTCTATGTACGGGGGAGTGAAGTCTCCCAACGGCGTCCAATCGTACTACTCGGATGGGGGTCATACCAACTGCTTGCCTTATGCAGAGCAACCGACATTCCACGTCCTGAGGGACGTTCTGAGCAAGGAAGAGATGACGTCCCCTACGGATGCTGAGATCGATGCTGCTTTTGCAACGCTCAACGACAACACCAGCAAGGGGCAGGATGCTGAGGAGCCCCTGGACGCTAACCTTTTCCGTCCAACGACCCAAAAGGACATTTTCGGCAACATCATGCACTGTTCCAACGATACAGTGCCACATCCCAGGCTGACGATCGAAAGCATGGCGGGCTATGGCACACTGGCCCGTTTGTTTGCCAAGGGATCCTTTAACCCGACATCCCCTAATACGAATACCAACTCCAGCGGCTTCCAGAGGCGAGATGTCATCCGCGAGCCAGGTGGATACAAGTCTCTCCACGATGCCGTCGAAGAGAGTCATCCCAGGGGCTTCATCGGTGCCGCCACACACCTCAATATCTGGCAGCCTGCTGCAATGTTTTCACTTTCGCAAATGTGGGTTTCGACAGCAAGTCCAGTCCAGACAGTCGGTACGTTATTCCCCACAATTGCTATACCAAAGAGGTGCTAACATAAAAACTCCATAGAGGCTGGATGGATTGTGGGCGGACCCGGTGATCGCGCGGGGACCCGACAGACATACCCCTTCGTCTACTTCACCGCCGATGGCTACGTCTCGACCGGGTGTTACAACTACGGTATGTGCGCTGGATTTGTGCGGCGACTTTATGGCGGCTACTCTATGGACTTCAACACGCCCATTGCGGACATCAGTTCAAGGGGGGGGCACCAGTACGAGATGCACCTGTCCTGGGTTCTCATCAGCCGGAAATGGTCGCTCTTCTACCACACCACATCCACGATGCGCCGTTTCCTCATTGGCTGGTATCCCGTCACCCTCTTCGGGATAACTCCCGGTCGCCTCGGCAACAAGGCAGAACGCATCTCATTTGGGGGCGAGGTTCACGAAGAAAACCCACCGTACGAGCATTACGGTGTCATGGGCAGCGGCCAGAAAGTCACAGCTCCTGGCAACTTTGGCTTGAGCTACCGCCAAGTTGCCTACCAACGAGGCCTTAAACGTAAAATTGACAGGGTAGACAATAGTGCTGAGGCCTGGGAGCCAGCCGCTATCCGCGAGTCTATCGATAAGACAGCCGAACACTGCTTTAACAGATACATGCACCCAGTCGTAAGTACTGCGCCTCTCAGAATGGGGGTTCACATCTTCTTTGGCGGCCCAGGCGGCGATTTCTGTGACAGGGAGATCTCGGCGTACTGTTGAAGCCATTGCCCTGCGCGGTGTGAAGAAGGCGCCCCCTCTTGCGGCTTGAGCCCTATCTGCCGCGATGAAAGGGTGACAGATGTGCCTGAGTGTTGTTTTAGGGAGCTGGATGAGGAGTGTCTTGCTTGGCACGAGGATTGCTTTGCGCATAAGTGTCCACGGCCATTTTAAAACCACCCTACCCGTCTGGTTATAGATAGACATTAGATAGATCATGCTAAATACAATCTATTATAACAAATATTATAGTAAAGTTATTCCCCATCTTGTAATGTTTCCCTGAATTCCCATTCCTTAAAGCCGTTACAATCAGGGCAGCTACTGCCTCTACCTGTTAGAAGCGCGGCAATCTGGATTCTGTGGAATTGTAGGGGTTGCAACTGGGTGATTGTATTGCTTGTGTTCACTCTGTTCCTCTGGCTCTGGCCGGAAGCCAGAGGCTTCTTTATAGACTATTCTGCAGGATTTAGGCTTCGTCACTCTGGTGGCTGAGGCTCACTGGCGTACTGGCAGTGCCAGGTATCCAGTCAGCTCCGCTGACTAGATGCCCAGGGCCTCTGAACCCCCTTCTTTCTGACACGTTCTGGCAGCTGGCGCGGCATAGTGAAGGGAGTGAAATGTCCGGGGGTTAGGGTTATGTATGGGTATTGGTGGTGTTATAGTACAGGTGAGACGTTAGCTATAATACAGAGATGTGTCCTCTATGTATTACCACCACACATTATCATATCCTCCCATTCGATTGGATAAGGTCTTCAATCTTTCCCTGACAATCTGAAATACAAATCCACAATGTGTGTCTAAAATTTAGACATTAATGCTGAAGCCTGCAAATTGTGTTAAGGAACCCTTTGCCTTTAGTTTCGCCATAACCACCATCTTAAGGATATCAACACATGAAAGCTATAGGGGCATCTATCAGATAAAGACCACTAACATAAAGAGGCCGAGAGTTATTCTGGTACCACACCCATTGTTAGCTACTGGCTGTGTCGCCGGAGCAGTCACAGCGTTGGCGGACGGGCTACCTGACCCAGCCTCGTTTAACCCAGACCCTCCCGATCCAGACCCTCCTCCCCCCTGCGTCTTATCTCCGGCTTTTTTGCATTGATAAACCTTTTTGGTGATAAAATTCCCGCACTCGCCATCCGATGTCATGACCTCGCCAGTGGAAATGTCCGCGCAGAAGAGCAGGATAGAATCCCACAGGAAACACCCTGACGTATTGGGGCAAGAGAACGAGAGTGACTGTCGTTCCTCGAAGCTAGTCGCATGTTCGGGGACGGTGGGATTGCTGTCGGCTTGCCTGCGGCTCGAGCCTAAATCCTTGAAAGAGCTTCCCGCCTCACCGAGTATCTGGTTTTCAATGTCGCTCCAGGCCATTATGTCGGGATTCACGCCGCCGCTGCCGGTACTAACTGGTCCGATTGGGTACGCATTCTTCGGTGCGCAGATGGATGACCCTGTTATGAGAGGGATAAGGCCGATGAGAAGAAGAATTGTGTTAAAAAGGGCCATTGCGGTGAGGTTGTGCCGCTGGTTGTGTCGGCGTGGGTTGGTTTGTTAAACTTGATTGCGTGTTTGGAACTTTCGGTAGTTTAGGGGTTCCTTCTCTCTGTTCTGTGCAGAGATCACAATGGTTTTTAAGGCGTTTGACGCTTTGAACTGTCCCTAAGCGCTGGCCCATTGCAGGGAAATTATGGCGGTCTCAGGTCCGTTGCTCAAAGCGCTTAAGATAAAGTTGAGCCGCAACCCCTCAATCAGAATCCACGCAGCAAGGGCTGTGTGCTTTGTGGCGGGAGGCTAAGAAATACCACAGAAGGCGCCGCAACTCAGGCGCTTGCCTCCTACCGCTGTGACTTTCCACCAGAATTGGGCGCACCGCACACACAGGCCGAAAAGCTGTAGATTTCATGGAGTGGGTACGTAAGGAATGTCTCCACAGGGGGGCTTTAACTGGTGACCTTGCAGACCTGCCCAATTCCGGGAGGTGGGGAAGTTCAGCCCTCCTGCCAAGACAATATCGATCCTTGACAACCCCCTGGCAACCTGGGGCTGACTAGCGTTAGATCGACGGCACAGCAGCGCCTGTGACGACCCTGCAGGGCTGTCACTGGGGTTAGGGTAGGCCGATAGTGCGCCTGTGTCTAGGGAGTCGTGCTGGCTACCGTGCATACTGTGAGCTAGGCACGGAGCTCGAGTTAAGGACCAGTAAGAGGAGCAGTTACATACCGCAAGAGTGCTTGTATAATAAGTATAAAGAATACTGTAAGTAGGTATAAGCTATTAGGTAATTCTAACAGTTATTTATAATTTCCCTATATAGGAGGCAAACGAGGGCTGTTGCTGCTATGTAGACTCCCGAGCTTATTCTGCACCTCTTCCTAGCATAAAGTCGTGAGAAACTCTCATAGCTGAAAAATTACATATAACTTAATCGCGTTAGCCAGTACTATATCTTTCTATTAATATAAGAGATAACTAATACAGTGGAGGAAAGCAACTCTACTTATAAGACTTAGTGTTCCCCGCTAAGGCTGTTCTTTAAGCTTAGCTAGACGTATTAGATTTTGGGCGCTAGTACAGGCTTTAGGCTAAAAGTAACCTAGAATTACCTTATCTACTTTAACTAAGTCTAAACATACAGTGTTAATTCGATAATTAGTTTTAGTGAACGCTTGCTAGACGTTAGTGATAAACTTACTAGAATATAGTAAGCAGTGTGCTAAAGTGTATAGTGATTACGAACTTAATAGCACTATATTATAAAAGCTTAACAAGCTAAGGAGAGTAATTACTGTATTATTTTATAAAATTAACTTTTACTTTTAATCTATACATACCGTAAGAACCTTAACCTTAACCCTTCGCTCTATACATAACTCTAAAGGGGTTAGGGTTGTCTATAGAGTTACAGACTAAGAGTAAAGGCTAATTATTATAACCTGCACCTAATACAGGCCTTAAGAGGACAAGTACAGGTTAAGACAGAACGTATAGTAAGACATTAACAGTTAAGGGACGTTTTAAAGACAGTTTATTAAGCTAACACTTTTAAATAAGGGTTTAATGTCACTATAAGTTACTATCACTATAATACATAAAGGTAAGTCTGAATAGTAAGATATAAATGAACAATTAAATACTAGTGTGAGGAATTAGAAGTCTATTACGGCTATTATAGTTATAATAATAACTATTTATATTAGCTAACTAAAAAGTACCTTTGTACCTTACTCTATCTACTATTTTACTGAACAGTAGAGTAAATGAAGTAATTACTTTATCTGCTCTTTTACTCTGTAATAAAGTATATAAAGTAATAAAGCACTTTCTAATTAGTTGTAAGGGCTTTAGGTCTTTATACCCTTAGC